>Ga0194060_10001872_pt1 | contig 15032 bp, 12 predicted proteins | sample SepL225m_MetaG_FD_163427 | JGI IMG/M metagenome (GOLD analysis project Ga0194060, IMG submission 163427) | Anoxic zone freshwater microbial communities from boreal shield lake in IISD Experimental Lakes Area, Ontario, Canada - Sep2016-L222-5m | ecosystem: Environmental > Aquatic > Freshwater >...
ACGCGATGGTCATCAACGACCAGTGGGCGATCAAGGGGTCGGCCGGCTACTACTACTCCGATGCCCTGGCCCGCCCGTCTGGAACGCTGCCCGGCCAGCCGAACGTTCCGTATCCGCCGTTCAGGAACTACGGCAGCAAACAGCCCAAAGTTGATCTCCGGCTCGACTACGATTCGCCTGACGGCCGGAATCATTTGTCGTTTTCTGGTGGCTACGCGCAGACCGGCGGCACGTTCCACACGGGCCTGGGGCCGTTCCACCTCGAGGACGGTGCCTACGGCGGCTACGGTAAGATCGACTACCGGCGGGACGGTCTCACCGTGCGGTCCTTTGTCAATCTCTGGGGAGGCACGGCGCCGAGCCTGCTGGCGGTTGGGCCGCTGGGCCAGCCCATCATGAACCTCTTCAGCGATCGCACGTGGGACACCTCCGCGGAATATCTCCAGCTGGTAGGCGGGCGGCATCTGCTCACCTACGGCGGGAACTTCCGGCACAACTGGTCCGACATGACGATTGCGCCGCTGGCCAACAAGCGCGACACGATTGGCGGCTACGTCCAGGACGAGATGATTCTGTCGGACCAGTTCCGCTGGAACGTCGGCATCCGGGCCGACAAGTTCGACAGCCTCGACCACGCAGTGGTCTCGCCGCGCACCGCGCTGCTCTTCAGCCCGATGCCGGGGTCGACGTTCCGCGTGTCCTATAGCCGCGCCTATCGCGCGCCGTCGCTGTTCCAGAACTACATGGATACGGTGATCGTCAACCGCATGCCTCTGGATCAGTTCGGGGCGCCGGGACAGTTCTTCTACTTCCCGGTCAAAGGACTGGGGAGCTTGACGCTCAAGGAGCAGACGCTGGACGGCTACGAGGCCGGCTACGCGGCCACGCTGGCCAAGGGCCGGTTGCATTTCGGCGTCACGTATTACCTGAACGACAGCCGGCACGACATGGTGCTGAGCGTGGCGTCGGTGTTCACCTCGTCGGCCCCGCCGCCGGGCTGGCCGTTCCCGCTGTACCTGCTTCCGCCCACCGGGCCGGTCGCGCTGCCGTCGGCGCTCCAGTACGGGAACATCGGACAGGTGCGCAACCAGGGTGTCGAAACCAATATCGACGCGCAGGCGTCGCGCTACGTCAGCCTGTTTGCCAACTACTCGTGGCAGGCGAAGCCGGTGCCGAAGGACTTCGACATTGCGCTGCTCAACCTGCCGCCGACGCATCGGTTCAACGCGGGGCTCATGTTCGACTACAAGATGATCACGGGGGATGTGTCGCTGGGGTATACCAGCGAGGCGTACTTCCGCGACATCCTGACGTACAAGGGCTGGGTCAAGGCGTTCACCGTGATCAACGCCGGCTTCGGCGTGCGCCTGTCTGGCGACAAGGCCGTGATCGCGGTCAAGGTGAGGAACCTGGGGAACGAGCTGGTTCAGAACCACCTGTTCAGCGATTTGCTCAAGCGGCAGGTCGTCGCCGAACTGCGGCTGCGCCGGTAGCGACCGATCGGATGGACCAGGGTGTCCTGATGGGGCGCGTCACACGCGTCGCCATCAGGGCCCCTTGGCATTGGCTGTCTGTTTCTGGATCGTTCAGGAGGTTGTGTCATGGCGCCCACTCCGTCTCCTCGTCCCCAACCGTTTGGCAGTGACCTCGATGAGTGGGTTCGTCACGTTGTCGACATTCATTTTCATCCGGTGCACGGCTCGCCGTACTGGGTCGAGAAGGCCAAGGAGCTGGGCCTCGACGCGCGGCGCGACATTCGCAGCTATGCGGATTTGTCGCTGTTCGGGTTCTTTCCGCTCGAGGCCCTGCGAACCAGGAACGTGCTGGATTTCCTGCCGGCCTCGCTCGCCAAAGATCGGGGCGGCATTCACGTCCACGAGACCGGCGGCACCACCGGATCGCCGTCGCGGGTGCCGCTGCGCGACTACTTCCGCACGATCAACAAGTTCGTCAACTGGTACCTCGACGAGGTCGTCGGGTTTCCCCGCAAGGGCAACTGGCTGTTTATCGGCCCGACCGGACCGCACGGCATTGCCGAGAGCACGCTCAACATGGCGGACGCACGCGACGGGGTCTGCTTCCTGATCGACCTCGATCCGCGGTTCATCAAGCTGCTCTACCAGCAGGGCGACATGCGGACCGTCGGTCTCTACATGGAACACATCCGGCGTCAGGCGTACTCCATTCTCGACACGCAGCAGATCGACATCCTTGGCAGCACGCCCGCCTTGTTGCAGACGCTGGCGCCCGAGATGCGGGAGCGCGGCTACCGCTTTACCGGCATGATGTACGGCGGCACCCAGCTCAGCAAGGATCTCTATCACCTGCTGCGCACCGAGTTCTTTCCCGAAGCCGTGCACAGCGCGATGTACGGGAACACGCTGATGGGAGGCGCCGTGCTGGCGCCGCCGCAGGCGGGCTTCGACGAGATCGTCTATTACCCGATGGAGCCGATGGTCAAGTTCGACGTGGTCGAACCGGAACACCCCGAGCGGGTCGTCGGCATGGGACAGACCGGACGCGTCTGCCTGACCGTGTTGTCGGAGGAACGCTTCCTTCCCCGAATTCTGGAGCGCGACCTGGCCGAGCGCTGGCCCGTGCTGCCCGCGCTGGGATGCGAGGGGCTGGCCAACGTGCGCTCGCTGGCCGCACCGATGGGATCGAGCAAGGAAGGGGTCTACTGACCATGTTCATTCCCGCCCTCATTGGCCGCGGACCGGCCGGGTACACGAGCCTGGATCGGCAGAAGGTGCTCGGCTTCGACGGGTCGCTGGTGACCGAAGCCACGCTCACGCCTGCGGTGCTGGTCAACCAGATTGCCCGTCAAGCGTCTCCGGGGCTCCGCGCGCTGCCCATCCGCAGCCTGCTCGACATCCTGGCGAAGGCGGCCGACATCTTCGAGAAGGGCCAACCCGATGGCCTGGCCCCCGAGGCGTACGTGCGAAACGCGTCGCTGACCTCGGGTCTGCCGCTCACGATCACGCGCAATCAGACGCTCGGCATCTACCCGCCGGCGCTGCGGATGCTGGGGCGGTTCGTCGAGGTGCAGAGCCCGGGCGGGCTCGACGTATTCGATACGGGGTGGTACGAGGCGGGCGGCATCCGGATCGGCCTCGCTCCGCGCGGGCGCAACGTGGGGTTCGTGATGCCCGGCAACCATCCGTCCACCCACTTCCTGTGGCTCCTGGCGCTGGCGATGAAAGTGCCGGTGGTGGTGCGTCCGTCGGTCGATGATCTGTTTACGCCGTACCGTCTGGTGACGTCGTTTCTCGAGGCCGGGCTCCCCGAGGATGCGGTGGCCTTTGTGCCGGGCGGCCACGAACTGGTCGATGTGATTGTGCAGACCTGTTCGCTCTCGGTCCTGTTCGGCACGCAGCAACTGGCCGACCGGTACGCGTCGAACCGCAATGTGAGAATTCACGGGCCGGGCCGGTCGAAGGTGATCGTGCCGGCCGGTGCCGACTTCGACAAGACGGTGACGCTGATCTCGCGCCTGGTGATGGACGATGCGGGCCGCGGGTGCATCAATGGCAGTGCGGTCGTGGTCGAGGGCGATGCCGGCCAGATGGCGGCCGCCGTGGCCAAGGCGCTGAGCGCGGTGCCGAACCAGTCGCCCCTGGCCGAAGGCGCGCAACTGGGCGCGGTTCGCCCGAACGAGGCGGCGGCCTACAGCGGCCTCATTGACAGCCGGCTTGGCGGCGGGGCGCGCGAGTTGACGCCGGGGCGGGACGCGCGGGTCGTCACCACCGACGGCGTGACGCTGATGCGTCCGACCGTGGTGCAGGTGGACTCGTTCGAGCATCCGCTGTTCGGCATGGAGTTGCCGTTTCCGTTCGTCGTGTTTGCCTCGGCCCCGCGCGCCGATCTGGTCCGGGCAGCCAGCCACTCGCTGGCGGTCGTCGTGGCCGGCCAGAACGAGGCCCTGATGCAGGAACTGCTGTTGGAGCCGACGGTGGACAAAGTGTTTGGCGGCGGCGCGTTGAGCACGGAATTCGACCCGCGCGAGCCGCACGAAGGCTACCTGCTGGATTTTCTCTACCAGAAGAAAGCGGTCCGAATCGGACCGCCCGCACTCGCGATGTCGGCGTCCGCCCGATAGCCGTCTGGCCGGCGGGCGCCTTCGGTTCGACTGGAGCGCCCGGGCTCCGCCACCACCGTCACGCCCGCAGCCAGCCGTCGCGCACGCAGCCGTGGCGCACGACGGTGTCCCACAAGGCAGCCCTCCCGCACGCCCCCCCGCCGTGCACACAGCCGCCCCGCGCAAGACAGGCCCGGCGGCGGAGGAGTATCATGGGGATGTTCCTGCTTTTCCTGCTGGAGGGTTTGTCATGTCGCATACGACCGAAGGCGTTCTCAAGTTCCCGCTCGCGGTGTCCTGTTTTGCCGCGCAGCGCATGCTGGGCGTCCTGCCGCTGGTCGGGGAGTGGGAGCCGGTGCGATCGGCCCAGCGGACGCTCTACGAAGCGGGCGAGGCCGCCAAGAAGGATTTCAGCACGAACACGATGATGTTCGGGGCGTTTCAGTTCGGCGACAAGGCGCAGAGCGTGATGGCGACGCTCGCCTCGGACGCGATCTCGCTCAAGGTGATGAAGCCCAGCTACGTGATGCGCATGATGTCGGACGTGATGAAAGGCTCCCGCGACGCGATCGGCGCGGTCGCGTCGAGCCAGTCGCGCGGGCTGCTGCGCGAGCAGTTCCAGAACACCGGCGACGTGATTGGCTTCGTCAATCATTCCGAGGCGCCCTCGACGCTGTCGGCCGACGGCTCGTATCCGATCGACGAGCAGGTGGCGGCGTGCTACGCGCGGGGCGACTATCCGGCGCTCTGGCTGGTCGAAGGGCTGGGCGAACGCTACGCCGACGCCTATCTGGCTGGCGACAAGCCCGTGCGGGATCTGCTGACCGCGGGCGAGGGCGGTGCCCTTCCCGAGAAGACGCGGCTGATGATGCACGCCGGCATCGGCATCGCCTTCGCCAAGCACAGCATCAACGCGCTGACCCCGTTCAGCAAGGAAACCGACGTGCTGGCGGCGTTGAACGTGTTTCTCGAACTGGTGCGCGACAATTCGATGCCGGGCTACGAGGGCGCGGCCCTGGAGTCGCTCGGCCTGGTCACCCGCACGTGGTACCCGCAGCTGGTGCGCCTGGTGGCCGAGCACATGCTGGCGCTCGATGTCGACGCGTGGGAGTTCTTCTGGCATGGCGCGGGACGGGCGATGTATTTCTCACCGATGTACATGCTGCCGGGATTGTCGGCGTGGGACGCCGCCGAGCAGGAGCCGCCCGACGACACCGCACGCCTCAATGCGCGGGCCGGCGTCGCCTGGGCGTTCACCATCGTCAACGTGCGGCAACCGGGGATCGCGGCCAACTTCCTGCGCCATCAGGCGTCGCGCGCCGACCGGAACGAGGCGTACACCAACGGGGTCTATTCGACTCTGATTATGGCCGGCGACACGGTGCCCGGCCATCAGTACATTGCCGAGTTCTGCGCGTTCAAGCCCGAAGCCCACGAGCCCGATCTGGTCGAGGCGTGGACCAAGCACATTGGCGCCGATCCGAAGAGCGCCATCGACGGGTACCGCGCCGCGCTCAAGGCGCACGGCAAACTCGGCGAGGTGCTGCGCTACCACGACCTGCGTCAGTTGGTGGCCGACCTCGACGCCTAATCCGGTACCGCGCGTGGGTGTGTCGCGTCGGCGGGGCGTACGTGCCTGCCGTCCGGCCGTCTGGTCAGGGGGGCTGGTATGGGAGCGACTAGCGTGGCGGCGTCGGCGCTCACCGATCACGATCGCGAGCTCATCCAGAAGTGCGAAGACGCTTCGCGCGACGGCATTGCGCTCGAGCGGTGGTGCAAACAGGCAGACGCCGACCGCACGTCGTTCGGCTTGTCCCTCAAAGAATCCTCCGTCCTTCCTAACCACGCCAGCGGGTACTTCGGCACCATCACGCTCAACGGCGCCGAGACCTCGGTGATGGGATGCCGTCAGTACATCGAGTTCGCCCGCGTGCCCAGGCGTCTGGACGCCGCGGCCCTGCTCGAGACGTTCGTGCTCCGGGAATTTCTCACGCGCGCCCATTGGCACAACGAGGATGGCACGCCGGGCGGCTTCGACGTGGAGCGCAGCCTGTATCGCACGGCGGAAGGCGAATACGGAAAGTTCCAGCCGGACGATCGTGCCGGAGCGATGCACTGGCAAGAACTCGGGACGAAGTACCGCTGGGTGCTGCTCACGATCAAGCTCAACGACTTCGTCCTCACCCTTGGGCCGGTCACCACCCGGATGGACGAGGCGGTGTGCGTCACGCCATTGCCCGAGTTCATGCGCGTGGTGGAGCATCCCACGCCCGACTACGCGCTCGAAGTCTCGATCGGCTATCCCTTTATCGACTACGCGCCGATTCCGAACTTCTTCGGCTTCGGCCCGGGCAAGTTTGGCGTCGCGGTCAAGCTGTTCACGTTCTACCTGACGCACGACCGGCGGATTCGGGTGGTGATGGAATTTGCCGCCGCGCCGCGAGCGCAGAAGGTGTTCGACCTCTGGGGCGTCGATCCGGTCTACGGCGGCGCCGCCCTGGTGAACAGCCTGACGATGGGGCTGGTCGATCCCGATCCGATTCACGAGCGGATGGACACTGGCATGCTGGTGGCGCACAGCCACGTGCACCAGAAGCTCATGGATGGCACGGCGAAGAAGTGGGACGAATGGCTGGCGGAGGCGTATCTCTAGCGGAACAGGCGGGAGGCGACGTCGGCGCGGCCGGGGCAAACGGGGCGCCAGGTTCGGCTGAACCCGGCGCCGGTCTGCGTCCGCAATCTGTGCCCTACACTTCGTGAATCATCTGCTCGATCATCGCGGCCGGCGGCGGCGTGGCCGCCATCTCCGGATGCGACATCTTTGCGTGAATCATCACGTGCTGCATCAACTCGTCCTTGGTCGGTGACACCACTTCGAACGGGCACTTGGCCCCGGTTTCGGCACATACCAGCTTGTACGCCATCATCATCCTCCCGCGTTGAATCGCCGATCGTTCTCGCGCCGCGTTCCGCGACGACCGGCGAGTGTCGGCGAACTCGCCGTCGTGTCGTGGGGGACTCCCGGTTGGCTACCGTCGAATCCGTTTGAGCGTGAACCTGAACACCTGCGGGCAGCCGTCGGTCAAACACAGCGCGGGATCCTTGTAGAACCCGTTGGGCGCCGTGACGAACGGGAGTGCCTGGGCCGGATAGGCCGGAAATTCGTCGGGGCCCATCGGCGCCCATATGACGGGCGTCGGCTTGAGGAAATAGGCATTGACGTAGCCGACCAGCGTGTCGGCGTCCAGCACCTTCGCGATCCACCGGGCTCGCACGCCGGTAACGGTGTTGGCCTCTGGCGGAAACGTTCTGGTGATGAACGTGTACTCTGCCGTGAAGTCGGTCTGACTGGTGGGCGTCCACTGGCCGAATGCCGCCGCGTGGGGTCCGAACGGAACAGGCAGCACCGTGTAGGAGTCGTCCGCGATGATCAGGCCGTCGCCCGTGAGCACGGGGTTCATCAGCAGCACGCCAGCCTGCTGTCCGGCGTTGCACGCCGAGGGCGCGACACCGGCGGCGCACACCTGCATGGCCTTGCCGAAGTAGGCGCCCACCGCGGGATGGTCCCGCGGATTCATCCCGTTGGGCGCCGGGAATTCCACCGAGTCGAACACGGCCACCGGCGCCACGCCCGGATCCACAGTCAGGTACCGCGGCAGCGCCGGCGGTTCCTCTGGCGGAACGGCACTCTGTTCGCTGGGAGGTCCCTGCGCCGCAGGGCGCGTCAAGAGCAGGCCCCGTCTCGGTTCGGTTTGCGGGACCATCACCGGGGCCGCGGCCGGCGTGGGTGCCGAGACCGGGTCGACCGACGTCGGAACCGGCGTCGAGGCTGGAACCGGGGCCGGAGCCGGATCTGGCGGCGGGGCAGGCATCGCGGTCGGCGCCTGGTCAGAGGCGGGCGTGGCTGGAGCGGTCGGCACCGACGCTGGCGCCGGCTGTGGAGGGAGCACACGCCTGGTATCGCGCTCTGGACGCCCCTGAGCGAGCGGGTGCGCCCCGATGAGTCCGGCCAGCAATCCGGCTGCTACCAACGTACGAATTGTTATCGTCCTCGAAGGATATGCCATCGTTAGTCTCCTCTCGCGCTAGAACTTGAAGCTCATCCCGATCAGGCCGCTCGTGCGCTGGTTGGATTCGTCCAGCGTGCCAATGACTCGGCCCTGGAGGTCCGGGAACGGACCCACCACGTGGTCCCGCGGCACGTAAACGACGCTGGCGAGCATCTCGAGAAACGGGAACATCTTGACCCCGAACCCACCAGAGAAGTGCTGCTGAAACGTCAGCGGCGCGCCCGTCGCCGACAGCACGACCTCGGAGCGCAGCGGCATCTGGCTGTAGTTGTAGCCGGCACGCACGGCCATCTTGTCTGTGACCTGATGTTCGACACCAGCTTTGACCGTCCAGATGTTCCGCCATCCGAACGGGTCGACCGATCCGTTGACGATGCCGCCTGGGCCGCCGAAACCGGCCACGCCTTGGTACTTGGTAAACATGCCGTCAATCGCGATCTTCGTTTTCGGGCCCGGCTTGAGGCCGACGCCGAAACTGAGGATCATCGGCCCGTCGATCCTGAAATAGAGCACGCGGGCCTGTCCGAAGTCGCGGCTGGTGGGATCCGCGTTGGTCGAGTTCCACTTGTAGCGCCCGAATTTCTGCGGTGTAGTGAACGAGCCGCCGAGGCTCATCATCGGACTCGCCTGGTAGTAGAACCCGAACTGGCCACCGAGGGCGAAGCTGTCGGTGAGTCGGCCGGCCTCGGGGTAGAAGCGCTGCCCGGTGATCGACAGATCGTAGACCGACGCGGGCAAGGGCGCCACGGCGAACGAGGCCAGGTAGGTGTTGAGCGAAGCTCCGACCGCGAGTTTCGGCGTCACCTGGTACGCGAACGCCACCGGGATCTTGATCTCCCGATAGTCGGTAAAGATGCGTCCGAATCCGTTCGGCACCGGCGCGAACAGGATGCTGGAGGCGTCGGCCGGGTAGTCGGCGCTGAAGCTGGCGATCCCAATCAGCCCGAAGCCGAGGGCGAGCTTGCCCCTCGGATCGCGCAGCATCCAGCCGAACGTGGGCAACACCCCCACCTGGGACGTCGAGGTGGCGCGGCCCTTGGCCGAGCCCACCGTCGTGTCGATCTGGATGCTGTCCTTGAAGAACTCGGTCGCGAACGACAGTTGATTACCTTCGACGCTCGCGAGCAACGCGGGGTTGAACGTCAGCGCCCCGAGCGACTCGATCGGCAGCGCGACTCCGGCGCCGCCCATCGCGCTGTTGATCGGGCCCGCGCCCGGCGTCATGTGCCCCTGGGCCCAGCCTGCGACCGGCACCAACACGAGGCACCCGATCAGCACCAACCGCTTGACGTAGCAACTCATCATGAACCTCATCATCTGGTTTGCAGGATCCGTCGTGGTCATGATCAATCTCGTGCGGCGCTAGAACCTGAAGTTCATGCCGATCAGTCCACCGGTGAGTTTGTTGGATTCGTCCAGTGTCCCCTGGACCTTGCCCTTCAAGTCTGGGAACGGGCCGATCACGTGCTGCCGCGGCACGAAATAGAAGCTCGTCACCATCTCGAGGAACGGGAACATCTTGATGCCGAAGCCCCCGCAAAAATGGTGCTGGAACGTGGCGGGCGCGCCGGTGGCCGACAAGACGACCTCCGGCCGCAGCGGCATCTGGCTGTAGTTGTAGCCGAGTCGCAGCGTGAGCTTGTCGCTCATCTCGCGCTGGGCTCCGGCCTTCACGGTCCACACACTGCGCCAGCCGAACGGATCGACGACGCCGTTGTTGATGCCGCCCGGGCCGCCGAAGCCGTTCACGCCCTTGTACTTCGAGAACATCCCGTCAATCGCGATTTTCGTCTTCGCGTTGGGCTTAAGGCCGACGCCGAAGCTGGTAATCATCGGGCCGTCCAGATCGAAGGTGGTGGTCCGCGGCTGCCCGAACAACGGGCTGCCGGGGTTCGCGTAGGTGGCGTTCCAGGTGTACGGCTTGAAATTCTGCGGCGTGGTGACCGAGGCGCCGATGCTCATCTTCGGAGTCGCCTGATAGAAAAAGCCCACCTGCGCGGCAATCGCCCAGCTGTTGTTGAGTTTGCCCGCCTCCGCGTAGAAGCGGTTGTTGGCCGGATCGACGTCGTAGAACGTGTACGGCAGCGGCGCGACCGCAAACGACCCCATGTAGATGTTCATCGAGGCGCCCAGCGCCAGTTTCGGCGTCACCTGGTAGGCGAGCGCCACCGGGATTTTGGTCTCGCGGTAGTCGGTGTAGATGCGCCCGAACCCGCCGGGCGCCGCCGCAAACAGGAGGCTGCCATTGTCGGTCGGGTAATCGGCGCCGAAACCGGCCAGCCCGATCAGGCCGAAGCCCAGCGCGAGCTTGCCTTTCGGATCACGCAGCATCCAGCCGAACGCCGGGACGATCGACAAATGCGAGGTCGCGGTCATCCGGCCTGTCAATCCGCCGTTCAACCGCGTGTCGATGATGATGGCGTCCTGGAAGAAGTCGGTGGAGAACGAAATCTGATTCCCCTCGGCACCCGCGATGAGCGCCGGATTGAACGTGAGCGCGCCGAGCGACTCGATCGGCATCGCCACGCCGGCCCCGCCCATGGCGCTGTTGATCGGGCCGATGCCGTGGAGCATCGCGCCCTGGGCCAGAGCTGACACCGGCAGGAGCAGCACGCACCCGACCAACACCAACCGTCTGAAGCAGCAGTTCATCGTGAACCTCGTCTAGTTGCGGCCGGCCGTCCGGCCTCCTGTGAAATACGCCTGCAGCGGGCTCCAATAGTAGTCAATCCAGCCCTGGCGATACGCGTCGGCCTGATCGGCGGGGACGTGCGAATGCACCATGCGAATCTGGGTGCCGCCTTCCACCGCCGTCAACGTGAATACCACCCGCGAGGGCGCGGCGCCGTCCGGCCATTCGGTGGTCTGCCAGTCGTCCACGATGCGGCTGGGCTTGACCAGTTCGCGATGGACGCCCGAGATGTAGCCGCCCCACGCCGTAAACGCCCCGCCAACCCGGGCCGATCCGGTGGCGGGCGATCCGGTGAACTCTGCATGGAGGCGAGGGCTGACCAACGCATTGTACACGTTGTCGGGCGACGCCGACACGACGACCTTCTGGGTGATGGTTCTGAGACGATTCGCCATAGCGGTTCCTTCGGGCGTGTGCCGGATCCGATCGCCCCCCCATTAGTGCCGAGGCTCGGCCAATCTGGCGGCCAGCGGGTACCCCCGAGCGATCGACAGCGCGATATCGCGCCTGGCGTGCTCGACCATCTCGGCCTCCAGCGCCGTCTGCGGCTGCCAGGGGGCCAGGAACCCGGGCGCGTACCACTCGAGAAACGTCATGCCGTAGATGAGCCCGTTCTGGAACGCTGCGCGCACGGGCCGCTCGAACGGAATCGCGCTGTGTCTCAGAATGTGCGGCAGGTCGGCGCTGTTGATCATCAGGAACGCAAACGCAATGCCCTCGACCACCGGTTCGACGCGTTCGGGCGGAAAGGCCGTCGCGTCGGCGATCGCGTCGTAGACGTCCATGTGGCTGAACGCGAACAGGCGCCCGTAGCCGTGCGCAATGAGGCGCTGCTGCTCTGGCGAAAACTGCGTGAGGTAGTCGGCGAAAAATCCGGCCGGGTTCGGGCCCTCCGGCGTGTCGAATCGGATGAGGCCGGCCGTCATGCTCATCAACCGGAAGAAGCCGCTCTCGTACGCCCGCAGGATGGCCCCGACGCCTTCGTACGAAAAATCCCGGTAGTGGGTCGCGCACCTTTCGGCGAACACCGCATGCAGGCGCGCCGCGTCGAAGTGCAGAAACGACGTCGAGCCCGATCCGAACCCGACGTGCTCGACCGGGAGCAAGGCGGGCAGCAGCGCCGGATCGTTCCAGGAGTGCTCCGGCAATAGATGCTTGGCGATCGTGGTGGCGAGCCCTTCGGATTTCCACAGGCCGGCCACGGCTCGTGGCCGGTCGCTGCCCGATCCCCCGGTCATGACGTCGGCCCGATACTCGGCCAGCCGCTGGAGCAATTCCGCCTGCGGCACGGGCCGTTTAAGCGTGCCCGACGCGACCGTTCTGACGCCGTGCAGTCGGCGCGTCACGCAGGTCCTGCGCGACATCGAGAGCCCCGTCGCCGAATGGTCATGCACCTGGCCGTCGTGGCTCGCGCCTGCCATCTCGCACGCCGCATCGACCAGTCCGTGCTGAATGTCGTGGCCAACCCCGTAGGCGGTCCTGGATCGGCCCGCCAGGCGCGTACGCGCCGCCGTGCTCACCTGATTGAGGGCCGAGGTGGCGCTCGACGATGAGCCCGAGGCAATCCTGATGGCCTGACGGGCGGTAAACACCCCCATCGCCACAGAGAAGCGCCCCGCGGATTTTATGAGGCCGCCGACCGAGGCGGCCACGCCGCGACTCGGACTCCGGCTGTCGCTCATGTTGGCCTCCATACGGGAATCGTATCACCAAGAGACGAGGGCGCACCAGACGGCCCGCGATCGAAACCGGCGTGTGCCCGCTGGGTGTTTTCGCGTGCTACAACCGGGCGGCGGCCGCCAGCAGCCACCCGCCGACCACCAGCACCAGCACCGCGCTCAGCCACTCCAATCCCGGCCCCAGCGTCGGCCCGAGATGGCGCATGAGGAACGTGACGGCGACCAGCGCCACCAGGCTGGCCACCAGCGACACGGTCCGGTTTCTCGCCTCGCGTCGTTCTCCGCCGTCGGGCACCTCTGCCTTGATGCGCAATCGTCCGGCCGCCACCATCGTGAGGAGGTCGTCGAGCCGCTGAGGCACCTGCGACAGATCGCGCGCCAGCGTCGCCAGCGAGGTCGGCAGCCGGCCCGATTCCAGCAGGCGCTGTGCGTCGGACAAGCCGAGGCGCAACGTTTCGGTCTGCAAGGCCTCGAGCAGCGAATCGCCGTGGGGCCGCAGCCGTGCCGTGGCGTGCGAAATCGCGTGGATGCCTCGATACAGATGGAGCTGATGCGACAGCGTGTTCCACCGGGCTTCGCGCGTCGCCCGCCAATGCGCCAGCACGTATTCGGCGATCCGATGGTTACCGCTCCACTCCCCGTCGCGGAAGGGCACGACCTGCCGAATGCGGCGCCGGAGCGCGGCACCGTCGTGGCCCTCGAGTCGCGGCAGGGCCGCTTCGGCAATCCACGTCCATGCCCGGTCGGGATCGTCGGCTGCCGCGGCCATCAGGTAGTCGAAAAACTGGCTCCGGCTCTTCGTCGAGATCGGCTCGAGCGCACCACCGATCAGCACCAGCCGTTCGCCGCGCAGCCGGAGGTCGCCAAGATCGAAGTCGAACGGCACCACGCGGCCCGCGGTCAACTGCCGCACCCACGCGGTGGCCAGTTGCCGCGCAATGGCGTCGCGATCGAGGTCGGCGTGCGCAGGCCGATCGGCGTCGAGATCGACCACCCCGGCCAGCGACACCCCATCGACCTGATCCACGGTGAGCACGCCCGTCGCGCAATACTCCTGGTGACACGCCGGCGCGTCGAGCAGGCCCCCGCCGCCCGCATCTTCGAGCAGGATGATCAAGCCAGCGGCCTGCTGGCGCTGATCGAGACGGCGCCGGAGGGCGGCGGCAAAATCGTCCACCGCCGTCGCCACGTCGTCGGCGGGTGTGTCGAGCCACGGGGCGATCAGGGACAACAGCGGGATGTCGATGCCCAGCACCGCGTCGGCGTCGGGCCGGACCAGCGTGACGACGACCGGCTCGCCGGTGGGCAGTCGTGCCTGGTGCTGCTGTGTCCATGGCGTGACGGCGCAGGGATGCGGATCGAAGGCCGCAAAGATGCCGGGCGCGTCGCCGAGCCGTTCGATGGCCAGCGCCTCGGCATTCGCGACGGGCGCGTGACCACCAGAGGCGCGTTGGTCGGTGACCGCCAGGTCGAGGCAATCGCGCCTGGGGAGCAGATCGAACCGCGACGACAAGTAGCGGCCGAACCCGGCAAAGACCGGCCCGAGTTCCTCCAGCGCCGCCCGCAGGCGCCGCGTCGGCAGTTCGTCGTGGCCCAACTGGCCCTCTGGCGGCGGAGCCCGGTGGGCGGGACGCGGCGGGCCGAGCGCGCGAAGTCGTTCCTCAACGACTCGGCGCCGGTCTCTGGGTGCTAACGACGACATCCTGGACATCGCGGACATGGCGATCGCGCCAACCTTCTTGATCAGGCCACGCCCGGCCGATAGGAAAACAAATCCTGCAGGGCCCAGGTCTGCTTGAGGTGATCGTACCTGCGGTCGAGCGCGAGGCGACACGACGAAGCGATCTGCGAGTGCCAGAGGGCCGCCACGTCGGCATCCTGCGGCTGGTACTCGATAAACGACCTGATGCGCGCGTCGCCAGGCGTCGTGTCGTGACGCACCAGCAGCGCCGACCAGACGCCGGTGGCGAACACGTCGGCGGCCGAGGCGAGCGTCTTCTGACGGCTGAGGAACAGCGCGATCACCTCGGGGTGCGGCATGTTGACCAGCGTCATCGTCCACGACATGCCGGCCAGTGCCTGCCGGTACGACGCGTCGTCTGGCGCCTCGTCTTTGAGTGTCGAGATCACGCGGACCGGCGCGTTGGAGGACGGCAGCAGGAAATCGGGATCCAGGTACATCGCGCGTCCGGCCCCGTGCCAGAAGTATGCGTGCAGATCCGGTTCGACCTGCGGAATCGTTCGCGCCAGAAGCGGCATCAGGTCCCGGTGAAGCATGCGCGCGACCACCCCGAGCGAGCCGAGCGCGGCGCCGGCGTACCCGCGGCGCGACGATCGGCGGCACAAGTCGGCGAAATGCGTGACGAGGTGGCGGACCAGGTCGAGCGAGGAGGATGGTTCGATCGCGGCCAGCACCGACGCGGCAAACGAGAGTCCGAGGCCGGCGTGGAGCATGGTGAGGCTCCAGGCAGGCAACGGGTCGAGCCACGCGTCGGTGAGCACGCCCATCGGAC
>Ga0194060_10001873_pt1 | contig 15024 bp, 17 predicted proteins | sample SepL225m_MetaG_FD_163427 | JGI IMG/M metagenome (GOLD analysis project Ga0194060, IMG submission 163427) | Anoxic zone freshwater microbial communities from boreal shield lake in IISD Experimental Lakes Area, Ontario, Canada - Sep2016-L222-5m | ecosystem: Environmental > Aquatic > Freshwater >...
CACTCTCTCTTATTGGTGGTGCTATTTCAGGAATGATGTCGGGAATTATTAGTGTTGATTATTTTGTAAAGGGAATGCGTGCTGACTTTATTCCATTTTCTGTTTTCTTCTCGATGATCAAATCGGTTACCTATGCTTTTATTATCACCAGTGTTTCATCATATCACGGCTACAAAACAGTTGGAGGTGCGCTTGAAGTTGGTCAATCGAGCACCAAAGCTGTAGTTTATAGTTGTATGGGAATAATTTTGTTTGATTATATCATATCACAAATGTTTTTACAAAGATGATTGAGATTTCGAACCTATATAAATCGTTTGGAGATAAAAATATTCTCGAAAACATCTCAGCTCACTTCCTTAAAGGAAAGTGCAACTTTGTGATTGGAGCAAGTGGCAGCGGCAAAAGTGTATTAATGAAATGTATGGTTGGCTTAATTGAAGTCGACAAAGGAATCATTCAATACGAAGAAAAAGATTTTGTAAAACTTGATTACGAATCAAAAAAAGACATCCGAAAAGAAATTGGAATGTTGTTTCAGGGCACGGCTCTATTCGACTCATTAAATGTTGAGGATAACATTGCTTTTCCGCTTCGAATGTTTACCAAAATGAATCCTGAGGAAGTAATTGAGCGTGTTAATTTTTGTTTAAATAGAGTTGATTTAAAAAATGTAAACAAACTTTTCCCCTCATCAATTAGTGGTGGTATGAAAAAAAGAGTGGGTATTGCTAGGGCAATAGCCTTAAATCCAAAATATCTTTTTTGTGATGAACCTAACTCGGGATTAGACCCAATTACTTCTCGACTTATTGACGAACTTATTAAAGAAATTACAATCGAATACAGCATCACTACAATCATCAACACACATGATATGAAAAGCTTGTTCGAAATGGGCGATAACATTATTTTTATCTATCAGGGAAAAAAATGGTGGGAAGGTGCGAAAGCAGACATTCGTCAATCAGGCAATAAAGAACTACTTGGCTTTATGAAAGCATCTGAATTTTAAAATATCTAATCAAAATTGTATACTATATTTGCATTTGAAATTTTAATTTAGATAAGAGGAAAATTCTTTTAAATTCGTAAAAAAAAACAATTCATGAAAAGCAAATTAATCTTGGTTTTAACTGCATTTTTATTGGTGTTTACATTAGAACGTTGTAAGCATTCACCAACTGATGAAGTTTTGCCTGGAAAACCGGCTGATACAACCAAAACCTATTACACACCTCCACCATTAATTGATACGATTTGTTTCAGTTCAGATATATTGCCGTTAATCATTGCAACTTGTGCAAAACCTGGCTGTCATACACAATTAAATTCATATGCATCAATTATGAGCAGCGGAATTGTTAAAGCAGGAAAAGCTACAAGTAGTCAGCTATATTCTTATGCAAAAAATGGTTCTTCACAAATGAGAAACTCTACTCAATCATTAATAAAACTTGACACAGCATCACTAAATAAAATAGCTAAATGGATAAATCAAGGAGCTATTAATTCTGTATGTAATTACAACTGCGATACAATGAATGTTAAATATAGCACTCATATTGTTCCAATTCTTCAACAAAATTGTTTAGGTTGTCATACTACATCAGGTACACTGCTTACAAATTACACACAGGTAAAAGCAAAGGTTACCGATGGAAAATTGTATTGCTCAGTATCATGGTCAACCGGATGTCAGGCTATGCCACAAGGTGGTGCAAAATTAAGTACTTGTAAAATACGTGCAATCAAAATATGGATTGACGCAGGCTCTCCTAATAATTAGGACATGTTATAAATGAAGTTTAGTATCAATTTCTTATTGCTATGCATCTCTATAATTTTACTACTCGAGCGTTGTAAGCACGATTCAACTGATATTGTAAATCCCTTTCCACCATACAATGGCACCGTATGTTTTAGTTCTGATATCCAACCATTAATTCTTTCAACCTGTGCTAAACCAGGATGTCATGATGCAATATATCACAAAGAGCATTTATCACTTATTGATTATAATACTATTCGTAGCAAAGCTTTAAGTGGAGAATTAATGCGGTATGCACAATTTGGAAACTCTGAGATGAGAGTTAGTGTTCCTTCTTCACAAAGATTGATTCCACTTGATATTACATCATTGTCAATGATTCAGAAATGGATTAATGAGGGAGCGCCAAATTCCATTTGCAATAATTGTGATACAACGAATGTTAAATTCAGTTCACATATATCGCCATTTATACAAAAGAACTGTTTGGGCTGTCATAGCGGTACTGCTCTAACATTATTATCAAACTACAGTCAAATTAAAACAACGGTAGACAATGGAAAACTATATTGTGCAATAACACATTCTACTGGTTGCCAACCTATGCCTCAAGGTGGTGTTAAATTAGCCGATTGTAAAATAAGAATGGTAAAAATATGGATTGATTCTGGGGCAGTGAACAATTAAGTGCGAGTGAAATTAATTAAGAATTAAAAAATGATTTAAATGCTGCTGATTATTTTAGTTATCAAAAAACAGGATAAGATTTGACAATTATTTATCGTTAAATAACATTCAACATTTTTTATTTCTATTACAAATAATAAATTGCAGCGAATGAGAAACTCACAAATTAACGCCTTACTATTTTTAATTTCTGTTTCGATATTAACTTCATGTAACCATTACGACTCTATTCAAAAAAGTGGCAGAGAAAGTGGTACAGGAGAAAAAAGTCACCATTCAGGGGAAGATTGCATGAGTTGTCATCACAGTATTAATAATGAAGCTTCGGGAGAAGGAAAATGGTGGTATATTGCAGGTACAGCTTATAACAAAAATGGAACAATCGCCACTTCCGGTAAAGTTGAATTTTGGAGCACATCAGATATAAGCACCGCCAAACTTTTATGTACGTTAACAATAGATAGAGAAGGTAATTTTTACACTTCTAAAATCATCGATTTTAAATCGGGAATATACCCGAAAATGATTTCAGCAAATGGAGATACAAGCATGAGCTCCGCAGTAACTTTTACAAATGCATCTTGCAATAGTTGTCATGGAAACAATGCTGATGGAAGAAATCAATCACATGTAAAATTCAAATAAATTCAATATAAAATCACACACACTCAAAGAAATGAAAGTTTTACTAAAATTAATTTTAATTATTGTTCCGATGTTATCATTTATCGGTTGCTATTACGACAAAGAATCGGACTTGTATCCGAACAGTTATTGTGATATGACAGTGTATTCTTATTCAGGTGCAATAAAATCAATCATGACTACAAATTGTGCAACAACCAATTGTCATGTAACCGGTGCTACTGCTCCTGACTTAAGTACTTATGATGGTGTTTTTGCTGCCAAAGACAGAGTAATATTTCGTGCATGTACTCAAAAAAATATGCCTAGCTCAGCGCCAATATCCAATTGCGCAATGGCTAAATTACAAAAATGGGTTAATGCAGGTGCACTTAATAATTAATATCAAGACATGAAAAAATTTACTTTAATACTTTTTACAATAATTATTTCTTTAACAGCATTTGCACAAGACGATATGCTGAGCATGATGCAAAAAGAAATGCCATCAAAAGCTTCTCCTGTATTTGCTACATTTAAATCTACTCGTATTGTTAATCTTCAGAGCAATGAAACAATGAAGAAAAAACAACTAGATTTTCGTATTCAACATCGCTTTAGTCCAACCAACATTAATAAAGATAATGTTTATGGTTTATACGATATGTTTGGTTTAGACGGAGCCAAAATGCGTTTAAGTTTAGATTATGGTATAACTGATAAAATTATGGTTGGTGCAGGACGAACAAACGGAGGTATGTACGACCTGTCTGTTAAAGCCAAATTATTCGAACAAAAAACAAAAGGTAAAGGTACATTTCCTGTAAGCATAGATTACTTTACCAATGTTGGAATTAACACAACCACTTGGGCCGATAATTCTCGTCAGAACTTTTTCACTTCACGATTAACTTTTGTTCATCAACTTATTTTTGCTCGTAAATTTAATGAGTGGATTTCGTTTGCTATTACACCAACAGTGGTTCATCACAATTTGGTTTATAATTCATCTGTTCCAAACGATATTTATGCAATAGGCGTTGGTGCTTCAATTAAGATGACTCGCTCTACCAGATTTAATATCGAATATATTTCAAGATTAAATGGCCGCGACCAACCAGTTGCACTTGACGGATCGGGAGCAACTTATTTCGACTCGTTTGCAATTGGTTTCGATATCGAAACTGGAGGACACGTTTTTCAATTACACTTTGCAAATTCACAAGGATTAATTGAGCAACAGTTTATCACTGAAAATACCACCAAACTCGATTTCAAAAATTTTGCATTTAGATTAGGGTTTAATATTTCTCGTACTTTCTCTATGGAAAAAAGTACAGTACCTAAAAATTAGCACCAACTTTTAATTAAAAAAAATATGAAAAAATTTATCGTTGCATTTTCAATAATGGCACTTACGCTAACTCAATCAGCCAAAGCTCAGATGTATACTTATAAAGATGGAAGTGTAAGTTTCTTCTCTAAAACAGCAATGGAAGATATTGATGCACATAATACCAAAACAAATGTGTTGCTTCAAATTGCCGAGAAAAAAATTGCTTTCATTGCATATAACACCGACTTTAAGTTTGTGAGCAAACTGATGGAAGAACATTATAATGAGAAGTATGTCGAAAGTGAAAAATTTCCAATGGCAACTTTCTTGGGAAAGATTAATGAAGATATTGATTTAACTAAAGAAGGAGTCTATAATGTAACCGTTACTGGTAATTTCACATTACATGGTGTGGTAAAAGAAAGAACAATTCCTGGTACCATTACTGTTAAAAGCGGAGAAATAAATGTAAAAGCAGTATTCCCTGTAACTTGTGGTGATCATAAAATTATCATACCTACGCTTGTTGTAGCGAAAGTTTCTGAGAAAGTTGATGTAACTGTAAATGTGAATTTGGTTCCTAAGAAGTAATAAAAAACTGATCATAAAAAAGCCGCATCAGATGATGCGGCTTTTTTATTTTATTTCAGTTCGAAATCTGCAGATCCAATACTAAACCCGTCAGAAAATAATTCTACTTTATACTTTCCTTTAGAAAAACTTGAACCGTTAGTCCAGTAAATGGTTACTTGCTGTGCAGCCTGAGTAAACTCAATTGTCTTTTTCATTGAGTAATGTGATTCCTGGCCTTGAAAAACAAAACTACCCGAACCAGCTGATTCGTTATAAATAGTGGTTCCATCAGGACCAACTACTTTCACATAAATATCTTTATTGCCAACATCGGCAACATAATTATCGGCAATGTTAAATGTAAACTTTAACTGCTCGAGCTGTGAAACTTTATTGGTCTCTTTCTCTTTTCCGTTACTTTTTTTCTTAATACCTGTAATAATAAAAGTACTGGTTTGCAATTTTGCACCTATGGCAACTTTATTCCCCAGTTTAATATTTTGCATGGTTAGGTTTTCATTCTTCATCTTCTCCTGATCAACGTTATCACGCAATGTGCTGTTCTCTTTATTCAGTTTTATAATGTGATTGGAAAGAGAATCAATTTGACTTAAATACTTACGCTTGTAATAACGTAACTGATCTATTTCGTCAAGTGCCTGATTGAGTTGTTCGCGGTTCAGTTTTCCCTGACGTAACAATGCATCAATTCTCTCGGCATATTCCTGCAACGAATCGTTTTTCTCTTTTAAATAAGCATCAAGCTCCGAATTTTTACCCTTAAACTGGTCGAGTTCTTTAGAAGTTTGTGAAAGAACTTTTTGAAGTTCAACCTTTACCGAATCGGTAGCAAAAAGCTTTTCCTCGGTTTTTACCAACTTCTTATCGGTTGTAAAATAATTATATACAAATATTCCGTTTAATGCCATCAGAATGATGATGACAAATATGAGTACAAAATATACTCTTCGATGACGATTGTTTGACTGCTCCATTCAACTGCAAAAATAACTTTTTTAAAACGGAATACTTTTTTTTTACCCACATATGTGTGGAACACCATTTTGTGAAGAATGGAGTATTTGATTTTTAATACATTTGCCCTAAAGAAATACACCATTGAAAATCGAAAAATTATCTATTGACGGACCACTCATTATTAAGCCTCAGGTTTTTCACGATGAAAGAGGCTACTTTTTTGAACCTTATAATAAAAAGCGTTTTGAAGAAAATGGTCTTGATGTTTCATTTGTTCAGGACAACCAATCGCTTTCGCAAAAAGGAATCGTTAGAGGATTACATTTTCAAGCTCCACCTTTTGAACAAGGAAAATTTGTGCGTGTTGTTAAAGGCGCTGTCATAGATGTGATAGTAGATATTAGAAAAGGTTCGCCAACTTATGGTAAAAGTGAGATGGTTGAATTGAGCGAAACAAATTTTGTTTCGTTTTGGATTCCACCGGGATTTGCACACGGTTTTGTTACACTCGAAAACAATACCATTTTCGAGTACAAGTGCACTAATTATTATAACAAATCGAGCGAGGGAGGACTATTATGGAACGATCCGGATTTAGCCATTAATTGGAATGTTGTTAACCCAATTGTTTCTGAAAAAGATTGCGTGCTTCCTTTATTTAAGGATTTTGTCAGTCCGTTTTAAGCGCTAAAAACACTTCGGCAACCAATAAATCTTCTGGTGTGGTTATCTTAATGTTTTTGTATTCGCCTTCTATTAAATTTATTTCTTTATTCAATACTTCTTCAAACACACCTGCATCGTCAGTAAAATTATAATGTGTTGCATTTAAGTAAGCATCTTTAATTAATGCTGTTTTAAAAGTTTGAGGTGTTTGTATAAGGTAATAATTATTGCGATTCACATTTTTGGTTTTACCTAAAAGCGATTTCTCGCGAATCGAATCTTTTAGTTTTACAGATGCAATTGCATTTCCATTTTTTTCGGCTTCGGCAAACGACTTTTCAATTAATACCTGTGATACAATTGGTCGAACTCCATCGTGTATTGCTACTATCCCCTCATTTATTTTATCTAATCCGTTGCGCACCGAATGAAATCTGGTTTCACCTCCAATAATGATTTCGTGTTTGATGGAAAAAGAATATTCAACAATTAATTTTTCCCAAACAGAAATGTGCGATTGCGGTAATACCAACAAAATTTCAATTGTATTGATTTTTGAAAAGGCCTCGATGGTGTGCATCAAAATAGGCTTTCCATACAATACAATAAATTGTTTGGGAATATCACTCTCCATTCTCGTTCCGTTTCCTCCGGCTACAATGAGAGCATATTTTTTCATGAATAAGAAATTAGTATTGAGATAATCCGATTACAAAATCAGCATAGCATCGCCATATGAAAGAAATTTATATTTCTTCTTAATGGCTTCATCATAAGCTTCCATAAGCAAATCATAACCTGCAAAGGCTGCTGTCATCATCATCAAAGTTGATTCTGGTGGATGAAAATTAGTAACCATCGTGTTCGCTATTCTGAAATCGTACTGAGGGAAAATAAATTTATCTGTCCATCCGCTTCCAACATTTAATCTGTTTGTTGACGAAACTGAAGACTCTATTGCACGCATAACTGAAGAGCCTACAGCACAAATTTTATGTTTTTCTTCGAGCGCATTGTTAACGATTTTTGTTGTATCCAATGGAATATCGTAAAACTCCGAATCCATTTTATGCTTTGTTAAATCTTCTACTTCAACAGGACGAAAAGCTCCTAAACCATTATGCAATGTACATTCTGCAAAGTTTATTCCTTTTATCTCCAATCGCATCATCAACTCTTTTGTAAAATGTAACCCAGCACTTGGAGGAGAAACAGCACCAACTTTTTGCGCAAAAATGGTTTGAAATCTTTCACGATCTGATTTCTCAACCGGGCGTCCCATATATTTTGGTATCGGCATTTCACCTAGTTTGTCAATTAATTTCCAAAGTTCTTCATCGGTACCATCAAACAAAAATCTGATTGTACGTCCTCTAGATGTAGTATTATCTACAACTTCGGCAACAAGTGTATCATCACCAAAATATAATTTATTACCCACACGGATTTTTCTTGCAGGATCAACTAATACATCCCACAATTTCATTTCCTTGTTCAATTCTCTGAGCAAAAAAACTTCAATTTTAGCTCCTGTCTTCTCTTTGCAACCATATAATCTTGCAGGAAAAACTTTTGTATTATTCAGAATAAACACATCCTTATCATTAAAATATTTAAGGATATCTTTAAAATGTTTGTGTTCAATTTTCCCTTTCTTACGATCAACCACCAAAAGTTTGGATTCGTGACGAATATCGGCAGGGTGTTTTGCAATAAGGCTTTCGCTGAGGTTGAACTTGAACTGGGATAATTTCATTTAACTTTTATTTATTTCTAAGGATCAAGCTGTTAGTGCATAGCTCATCCTAATATACGTAAAATTTTGAAGCGCAAAAGTACGATTAATTGGCAATTTATCAACTTCCGATTTTGGAGCATAAAAAAACCCCTGCAAAAGCAGAGGTTTTCTTTTAAAATATTTTTATGCATTATTTAACTGCACCTTGGAAAGCTGCATTGTTCCACATCTTAATAAATTCTACATCATCTTTAGCCCAAATGCGTACCTCAGGATTAATTTGAATAGCACGAATCAAGTATGCTGCAACATCATCAGCATTGTTTAATCTGGCTGCAACAACTGCTCTTAAGTAGTATGCATACCAATCTCTAGCTTCAGGTTTCAAAGCTTCTAATATACTTCTACATCCTTCAGTGTTTCCGTTTAATAATTCAGCAAGTGCAACGTTAAAATCTTTCACTCCTGTTTTATTAAAATTATTCAAAGCTTCTGCATAGTTACCTTTCTTAATTTCAATGATACCCATGTTGTAACTTACGTTAACACCTTTAGCTGCTGCTGCTTTATATGATTTTTCAGCTTTAGCATAATCATTTTTAGAACGGTAAACGATACCCATGTTAGCCATTACTGCACCATTTTCAGGTGATAATGTATTTGCTTTTTCGAGGTTAGCCATTGCTCCTGCAAAATCTCCTTTGCTTATAGCAACAACTGCTAATCCGTTAAATCCTCTCCAATCGTTTGGATATTTTGTAGTAAATGCTGTGTAAATATTTGCTTTTTGAGCAGCATCAGTAGTTACTGCAGCTAAGTGTAATAACTCAACGTCACTCATTTGATCTGGAGTTGCAAGCAATGCTTTTAACTCGTCATCTGTTTTAAGTGGAGTTTGTCCTTTAACAACAAGTTCTGATCTGCGAAGTGGTGGAAGCAAAGTATTTTTTGTAGCATCCCAGAATTTTTTGAAATCTTTTCTGATACGAGCTTCTTTTTCTACATCACTAATTCCGCTATGAATAACGGCAAGAACTGCATCTTTATCTGCATGGTTGCAAGCAGCGATTGCTTTTTCGTAACCAGCCCAATCTTCAGATAATGTAAATCCTCTAGAAAGATTTGAATCGTTTGCTTCTGCAAAACCTAATTTCTTTAATTCTTTTTTGAAATATTCGAATGAAGATTCTTCACGACCTTTAGAAAGGTTTTCGTTTCTTCTCAACTCACCGTCAGGTGAAGCAAAGCCATTTATTGAAATTCCTTTTACCGACCAGTTTTTATCTGATTTCAATAAACCCTTCAACTCTTCGATTTGCTTTTTGTTATCAAACAATTTAGCAACTTTAAAGTTAGCGTTGAATTTATCTTTATCGATTAAGAAATAAACATTAACTGATTTATTAGCAGTACTAGCTGTATAAGGAGTTTCATCCGAAACTGGAGTTTCGTTTCCTTTTACACTTAATGCGGTAATATTTGTACCTTCTGCAAGAGCCTTAGGAGCTGCAGCACCTTTTGGCAATTCCATTGTTTTATACTCAGTACCCATTTTAACTGCATAAGCAGCATGTAATGTAGTTCTTCTCAAATCAGGGTTGTATGCAACTTTATCTGTGTAAGTTACTTTTCCACCTTGTGCTGAATTGATTTTGAAATCAACATTGTCAGTTACTGCTTCACCACCAATAGTAATTGCTTTTAACTGCACATCACCTTTAGAAGTTTTAAGATAAGGTTGAAACTGAACGTTTGCCTTGGGGTTAATCGATTTTACTGGCACGGTTGCGCTCAGCGTAATTTGAATCGAATCGCCTTTCATCTCCAATGGATTTGGCATTACTGTGTAATTGTTGTTAACCATGTTTGTATTTACACTACATCCACTGATGAAAACAACTGAAATAAACAGAAGAGAATAAAAAATCTGTCTGATATGTGCCATAAAATTATAGTTTTGTGGTGCAAGTATAGAATATTTTAACAATATCGCCTACAACTCAAATAAATTTTTCGTGTGTATATCGTCAAAATAAAAGGAAAAGCTAAGATTCCAGATTATGTTCAACTACGTGATGAAAACTTCACGTTGATAGCCTATTTTAGAACAGATAGGCCCGAGCGAGCCCTTGAAAAATGTGGGCTTGCCAACAAAATGATCAGGATAAATGAAATTATTAAAGAAATACCTTTTGGTAAGATTCAAAAAATAGAAATATAATATGGATAATGTAGTCATCGACCTTACAGATGTATCGGTTTTTCAAGGACATAACCTCATTTTATCGGATGTAAATATCAAGATAAACCGAGGCGAATTCGTGTACTTAATTGGTCAGACCGGAAGTGGTAAATCAAGCCTGTTGAAAACTTTATACGGAGAGCTTTTTTTAGAGAAAGGAACTGGCAGTATTGCCGATTTCGATCTTTCGAAAATGACAACCAAACAAGTTCCTTTTTTACGTAGAAAATTAGGAATCGTTTTTCAGGATTTTCAATTGCTTACCGACAGAAGTGTTTTTGACAACCTTCATTTTGTGTTGGAAGCAACCGGATGGAAAAATGAAATGGACATGAAAACCCGCATCAATGAAGTGCTTGACGAAGTTGGTTTGGCAACTAAAGGATTTAAAATGCCTCACGAACTTTCGGGTGGCGAGCAGCAACGCGTGGTTATTGCACGTGCATTATTAAACAGACCGGAAATTATTTTGGCAGATGAGCCTACCGGAAATCTTGACCCGAAGGTGAGCGATGATATTATGAATTTGCTGCACAAAATTAGTAAGACTGATGCTTCGGTTTTAATGGCAACACACGATTACCGTATCATTCAAAAGTTTCCGGGACGAATATTACAATGCGAAGGAAATGGGGTGAAGGAGATTTCTTCGATTGCGAATTAGTTAACGGTTCACGGTTAACAGTTCACAGTAGTTAGAATTTCAGAAAATAATTTTGTTACATTTCTAAGATAACTTTTTTCAAAATTCTGTCGCCACTTTCGAGTTCGAAAACAAAATAATACAAACCATTTTTTTGTAATGATTCAAATTGATTTGAATTTGCGTTCAAACTTTTTTGTTCAACCAAATCGCCTTTGGCATCGTAAATAAATAATTGAGTTGGATGAATATTATTTTTGAGTTCGATTTGAAATACACCTGATGACGGATTTGGGAAAATAGAAATTTGATTTTCTAAATTTTTCAGTTCTTCAACACCAACTCCGTAACAGTGTCCTGCAACTTTTTTTAGCGAATATCCATTTGGTTCTTCATAGCAAATAAAATCTGTTCCGCTTTCAAAAAATAGATGCTTAATTAAAGATGGTCTGGAAAGTAAATCATTCATAAAAATTATCTTTTTACTAATCACTCCACTAAACCAAAATGGCATTGCTAATTTATGATTGAAAGTATCAATATTTTTATAAGAAAATGATTTTATTGAATCATTAGATATAAAACCTTTTGTATAAAAAACGGAATCAATAACTATTCTAAATTTTGGTATAACTGAGTCAGGATAATAAACCATTAGGTCAACTAATACTGTATCTTTTTGCTTTGCGTTGAAATCAAAAAATAACCGTTTCTTAGATTTAAAGTAATAATATATTCTATCATTTTCGTTCGTCCACAAAAAGTCAATCACCGAATAAACTGTACTGTCAATTAATGTATCAGAAACTATTGTAGGTTTATATGTTTCATAAATAAAAGCAGGCCCAGATAAACCTCCTTTTTGCCAATTTAAATACGTCCACTTTGTACCAACCGGAGCAAGCTGAGCCTTTGCAGTAAAAACTGAAATACTATTTAGAAAAAATATAAAAAGTATTACTCGTTTCATTTTTGCAGCATTACTTTTTTCAAAATTCTATCACCACTTTCGAGTTCGAAAACAAAATAATACAAACCATTTTTTTGTGATGATTCAAATTGATTTGAATTTGTATTCAAACTTTTTTGCTCAGCCAAATCGCCTTTGGCATCGTAAATAAATAATTGTGTTGGATGAATATTGTTTTTGAGTTCGATTTGAAATATACCCGATGACGGATTAGGGAAAATGGAGATTTGATTTTCTAAAATTTTTAGTTCTTCAACACCAACTCCGTAACAATGACCTGAAACTTTTTTTAACGAGTAACCATTAGCTTCTTCATAGCAAATAAAATTCATACCACTTTCAAAATATAAATGAGTCATTAAAGATGGTCTTGAAATTAAATCATTCATAAAAATTATTTTTTTACAAATTGTTCCTCTAAACCAAAATGGTATTGTATCAATATTTATATAAGAAAATGATTTTACCGAATCATTGGACATAAAACCTTTTGTATAAAAAATACTATCAACAAAAATTCTATATTTTGGTAAAACAGTGTCCCTAGAATAACCCATTAAATCAATTAATAGCGTATCTTTTTGTTTAGCATTAAAATCAAAAAGCAATCGTTTCTTAGATTTAAAATAATAAAAAACTTTATCATTTTCAATCGTCCAAAAATAATTACCAATTTTTGAATAAATGGTACTATCGATTAAAGTATCAGAAACAATCGTTGGTTTAAATGTTTCATAATAGAATGGAGGATAAGGAGAACCCCATTTTTCACTATACAAATACGTCCACTTTGTACCAACCGGAGCTAGCTGTGCCTTTGCAGTAAAAACTGAAACAGCCGAAAGTAATAACAGAAGTAGAGTTAAACGTTTCATTTAAAAAATTGTAAGGCTTCGTTCAAATGTAAGTAAATAAATGAAGAGATAACGCAATCATTAAAAACGTTGCACATAGTTATTCAAAAAACACTTTGCGTTCGTTGCGTATTTTTCCTTTGCGCATTTGCGGTTGTATTTTTTTACTGCAAAGGCGCAAAGTTTTCGCAAGGGTCGCAAAGATTTACTGAGAAGTTATTTCTTGAAAATAAGTTGCCTGAGCAATATGGCATTTTGGTGATTGTTGAAATTTCTATTGAGAATTTCGTTTCGTTTTTCCATCTCGGTTTTGGCAAAATCTTTTTGCATGGTGGCCCTTAGCAATATTTTAAAATCATTTGCATCAGCAGCAATCAAACACAAATTTTCGAGCCCGGTGTTGCACACCATCGTTTTATTTGCAATCACAAATCGCCCCTGATAAAGCACATTGATCAATTTAAGTTTGATACCAGTTGCCTGAAAAGTTGGCAAAACATTTACATGCGCTTTTTGAATAAGTTCAGTAATTTGCTCGGTTGAAAGATGATCAAATATTTTAATATGCGGTTTGTCTTCGGCTGCTTTCCGCAGCTCTGACGAAGGTTTATTACCTGCAATAAAAAGCGGAATATCAATATCGTTAAAAACTTGGTTCACTAAAAAACGTGCAGCATCATCATTCTCGCCCACACTCAATTTTCCATGATACAAAGCAAAATCGCCTTTGCCTGTTATGCTCGAAATATTTTCGTTAGGATGAAATGCAGTAACCAATTCAACATTATTGAAATGACTTTTTAAATACGTTTCATCGTTTTTTGAAATCGCCAAAATCAAGTTTGCATGTTGTAAAATTTGTTGATACGTTTTTAGCCGTGCCGACTCTTTGCTAAAAAAATATTTTTTAAAAAAATTACTTTCTACTTCTTCCAGTTTCAAATAATAATCGTGCTCAATATTATGCATGCGCACAATTTTAAAACGCTCTTTTAATTCAGGATGGTCGAGAAAGAAACAAGTATGTAATCCTTCAAAAAGAATTGGTGCATCATCTACCAATAGATTTTTTAACAGTTCGTCATCTTTACGTGTAGCAACAATATACGGCACAGATCCAACAAAAGGATTTACAAAAGTTCTGCGCTGGTAATAAAACACTTTGTCACAAAACTGATTCAATTCGCGGGAAGGTGTGCGTCCATATTCAAATGCATGAAGCGTAATTTTTACTCCAATATCATGCAATGCTTTGAGTTTATAAAACACATCAATTACACCACCATAATTTGGAGGAAAAGGATTATCGAATGAAACAATATGTAACCTATCCGGCAACTTCTGCATAAATTTTCAGTAATTTATTCTTTTCGTTTTCCCAGTTAAAAATCTCTTTTGCAACACTACATTCTTTCTTCAATTTTTCATACAATATTTCGTCATTCAACAAATTGTTAATTGATTGAACAATTTCTGCAACTTCGCAATGGCAAAGTACTGCAACCTGATGTTGTACATTGATACTTTCATATTCGGGAAAAGCTACACAAACCTGCGGAACGCTTGCTTGTATGTAATCAAAAAATTTATTCGATAATGAATAATAATAACTCAAACCCTGAGGCTTTAATAAATTAATTCCGATGTATGCTTGTGCTGTTATTTTTTTTAACTCTTCGGGCGAAACATATCCTAGAAATTTTATTTTCTCGGTAAGATTTAATTGCAAAACTTTTTGTCGTAACACATCGCTTAAATCACCTTCGCCTACAATCCAACACGCTGCATCAATTTCCTGCATCGTATCAATCAATTCTTCTAAACCGCGTGCTTCGTTGAGGGCACCTTGGTAGAGGATGATTCTCTTTTGTGATGAAGGGATGAGGGGATGAGGGGATGAAGAAGGAACATTTAGAATTACTTGAAAATGTTTGTGATACTT
>Ga0194060_10001874_pt1 | contig 15024 bp, 12 predicted proteins | sample SepL225m_MetaG_FD_163427 | JGI IMG/M metagenome (GOLD analysis project Ga0194060, IMG submission 163427) | Anoxic zone freshwater microbial communities from boreal shield lake in IISD Experimental Lakes Area, Ontario, Canada - Sep2016-L222-5m | ecosystem: Environmental > Aquatic > Freshwater >...
TGATTTGACGAAATTTGCCTGGATAGGATCGGCGGCCATAGAAAGCACCGTTTTGGTGTTGCGCGCCGATCTGCCCTACAAGACCATAGAAGAGGTAGCCAAGGCAAAATCAGCCATTGTGCTCGGTTCTACCGGCCCTGCCGACAGCAGCGGGCAATTCCCCCTGTTCCTGAAAGAATTGCTGGGCTACAACTTTAAAAATGTAGTTTACCCCTCGGGCAATGACATCATGCTGGCCATTGAAAGAAAAGAAGTAGACGGGCGCGGCATGACCTACAGTTCGGCAAAGATTTCTATTGACAGAGGGCTCGTAATTCCAGTACTGCGCGGCCGGGTTATGGAGAAGGGCATTGAGAAATTGCCGGTGGATGAGGATCTGGCCAAGGGAGCGCGGGAGAAAACGTTGATGGCCATGCGTTCCGCGCCGGACAGCATGGGCCGTCCCTATGTGGCCCCTCCGGGAACGCCGGAAGCGATAATGAGCGTCCTGAGAGAAGCATTCGCCAAAGTTGCCAAAGATCCCGGGGCTCAGGAAGATGCGAAAAAAAATATGATGGCGGTGGAATATGTTCCCGCCCAGGAGGTCCAGAAGGTCATGCAGTATTTGCTCAGTCAGCCACCTGATATCATAAAGGAATTTGGGAAGTACGTAAAATTTTAACGGGGAGTGGGAAATCATGAAAAAAAGTATCATTGCTGTTTTTGCCGCGCTTTTGTTTGTCTGTCTTCAGGTGTCCGGTGCGGCTGCTGCTGCGGCGCCTTACTATGCCGGGAAAGTTATCAAAATTGTGGTGGGCTATAAGCCCGGCGGTGGGTATGACCGCATGGCGCGGCTGGTGGCAAAAAACCTGCCCAAATATATACCCGGCAAACCGGTGATCATTATCGAGAACATGGAGGGGGCGGCCAGCATTATTGCGGCCAATTATGTTTACAATATTGCGAAACCCGATGGGTTAACCATGGGTATTTTCAACCGGGCCATTCCCTTTGCCCAGCTGACCAAGCTGCAAGGCATGAAGTTCGATCTGCTCAAGTATGCCTGGATCGGTTCAACGGCGGTTGAAGGCACGGTTTTTGCGGTTCGGAGCGACCTGCCTTATAAAACCGTGGACGACCTGCTCAAGGTCAAGTCGCCCCTCATGATCGGCTGCACGGGCACCACGGATATCAGCGGCCAGTTTCCCACCCTGCTCAAGGAGTACATCGGGCTGAATATTAAATTAATTATCTATCCTTCCAGCGCCGATATCATGCTGGCCGTGGAACGGAAGGAGATTGACGGCCGGGCCGGTTCCTACAGCTCCCTGAAGCCCTTCATCGATCGGGGGTTGGTGCGGGCTTTCATCCGCGGCCGTGTTGCGGAGAAGGGTACGGAAGGCCTGCCCGTCAATGAAGACCTGGCCAAGGATAAAAAAGGCAAGGCCGTCATGTTCATGTTTGCCGCCGCCGACCTCATCGGCCGTCCCTTTGTCTGCCCTCCCGGCACCCCGCCTGCGGTCATGAAGATTCTCGCGGATGGCTTTGCCAAAGTTGCTGCTGATCCGCAAATGCAGGATGACGCCCGGAAGTCGTCGATGGAGGTTCAGTACACGTCGGGGCCGGACATAGTTAAAGTCATCCAGTCCGTCTTCAACCAGCCGGCGGATGTGATTGCGGAATTTTCCCGTCACGTGCAGTTCTAAACGCATCGGTACGGGGTTTGTAGTAAGAAGGCTTACCGTTCGAGGTGACTTATTACTGAAAAAAATTAGGAGGAAATTATGTTTGAGGCTTTTATCCAGGGATTGATAATGATCCTGACGTGGAAATCGATGCTGTACCTGTGTATCGGTGTGGTCCTCGGTTTCGCGGTGGGAATTCTACCCGGCCTGGGGGGCGGTACGACCCTGGCCCTGATGCTGCCCTTCATCTACAAGATGACTCCCGGGGAGGCTTTTTGCTTTCTCCTGGGGATGCATTCCGTGGTGCAGACAGCCGGGGACATTACGTCCATCCTCTTTGGCATCCCCGGGGAAGCGGCAACGGTGGCCATGATCGTGGACGGCTACCCCATGTCGAAACGGGGCGAGGCGGGCCGGGCCCTGGGGGCAGGGCTGTCGGCGTCTCTCGTCGGCGTCATCATTGGCGCGCTCGTACTGCTTTTTTCGATTCCCATTGTCCGGCCCCTGGTCCTCAGCCTCGGTTCACCGGAGATGCTCATGGTGGTTCTCCTGGGCCTCACCTGTATCTCCAGTTTGAGCGGGCAGGGTAAACGGGCGCTCCTGCTGGGTCTGATGAGCGCCGGGTTCGGCTTTATCTGCTCTCTTATCGGCCAGGACCGTCAGGCGGGCATCTTGCGCTTTACCTTTGGTCAACTCTACCTCTGGAACGGGTTGCCTCTGGTGCCGGTAATGGTAGGATTTTTCGCCCTGCCCGAAATTATTGACCTCGCCGTGCGGGGGACGTCCATTGCCGGAGATCTTCCCGAGGGCAAGCTCACCGCGGGCGTCTGGGATGGCGTCAAGGATACGTTCCGTCATTTCGGGATGACCGTGCGTTGCGCGCTGATCGGCGTCTTCATCGGCATCCTGCCGGGGTTGGGCGGCGGGGTTGCCCAATGGCTTTCCTACGCCCATGCGAAGCAAAGCGCCAAGACGCCAGAAGAAATGGCAGGGTTTGGACGGGGTGATGTGCGCGGGGTGATCGGTCCGGGGGCCTCGACGGGCAAGGAAGGCGGCGCCCTCATCCCCACGGTGGCCTTCGGTATTCCCGGCAGCAGCGCGATGGCGATCCTGCTGGGCGCGTTTTTTATCATGGGGATTGTTCCGGGACCCGACATGTTGACGAAATACCTCCCCCTCACCTTTTCCTTTGTCTGGATCCTGATCATTGCCAACATCATTACCGTTGCCGCCAGCTTTTTTATCATGGGTTATATGGCAAAGCTCACGCTCATCCGTGGGAGCATCATGATCGCCTTCATCCTTTTCCTGTGCTTTATCGGCGCCTACGCGGAGAGCAACAGCATCGGCGATGTCGTGGTCATGCTGTTGTTCGGTTGGCTGGGGTATTTAATGGTTATTTATGATTTCCCCCGGGCGCCTTTTCTCCTGGCGTTTATTCTGGGCAAGATGGTGGAAACATACTATTACATTTCTGCGACCCGGTATGGCTTTGATTGGCTGTACCGGCCGAAAGTGGTCATCATATTCGCACTGGTGATCCTGGCCGGCGCCTACCCCTTTATCCAGAACAAACTAAGATTTAGAAAGGGAGGTGTGTCATGAACATTGCCGGCAGAACATGGATGAGCATCACTTTGATGCTGATTTCGGGTGGCGTATTTATCAACGCCCTGCAATGGCCGGTCAAAGCGGCCATCTTTCCCATGACGATCGCGGTTTTTACGTTTGTGCTGGCCGCAATCGAGGCTTTCCTGGGATTACATTTAAAGCAAAACGACAAAGAAACATCGACGATGGATTTCAAGGTGGCCAGCGCAGAAGATTTGGATATCGATGAGGCCACGGTGCGGAAACGCGTGCTTGGCATCTTCTTCTGGATATTTGTGTTCTTTGCGTTGATTCTGCTGGTCGGTTTTTCGGTGGCCGTTCCTCTGTTCTTTGTCATTTTTTTGAAGATCTATGGGAAGGAAAAATGGACATTGACGATTATCCTGGCGGCGGTAGCCTGGGCATTCTTCTATGGCCTGTTTATCTGGTTGCTCCATCTTCCCTTTGAGGACGGCTGGATTATGGATGGGTTGCGGGCGCTGGGCATTTTTTCCTGACGGTCAGTGAGGAAGTAATCCTGCCGTAAGTTGCCGCGGTGGGGGATTCGATTTGCCGTGGGACGGAGACTATTAACTTGTTACCAACCTTTGGTTAAGGAGGAAAGCATGTGTCAAACAGTAAATAAAGTTGAAGAAGAGGAATACACCCATTCGGAATTGGGCAAGGTGTATTCGAAAAAGAGGTTGTTCTTCCGCGGCCTGGACGGCATGACCTACAGCCTCCGGGACGAATTGACGCGTTTGAGAAAAATCCCGCGGGTCATCAAAGGGAAAAACATTCAAATGAAAAAGGGCCCCCAGTACTATAACGCCGATCTGCTGACGCCGAAGGATAAAAACACGCAGGTCCTCTATGCCCATTACGTCGTTCTGGCCCCGGGAGGGCATTCGGACAAGCATGGACATATGAATGAGGCCATGTTCTACATTCTTGACGGCAAAGGCCATGAAATCCATGACGGCATCCGCTACGACTGGAAGGCCGGAGACACGGTGATCGTGGAGAACTCCTGCGTGCATCAGCACTTCAATGATGATCCCGATAAACCGGCGCGGGCGCTCGTCATCAAGTCGAAGCCACTGTATTTATTTATGAACCTCGTTATGCAGGAAGTGGTGGAAGAGCAGCCTAAAGATCCGGTTCCCGGTCATGAGCACTTTGCGGCTACCTTTTATCCGGAGTAATGCCGGGGTAGGGTTGATCTATAAAAAATAAGGAGACAGGCCTATGTTATACGAAGAAGCAGGGAAAGCCTCGGTAAAAAAATCCGAGGCCACCTATTATGCAGAGAAGCTGGAAGAGAGTAAGCGCAAGAAAAAGGAAAACCCCAAGCGCCGGAAAGTAATCACCCCGGAAGATATGCCCTGGGAGAATTCGCCGCAGGGGACCATCAAACACCTGTATAATGAAAAGATGGATGCCCATGTGGAGGCCGTAGACGCCTACATGCAGTTTATCGCCCCGGGGAGCCGTTCCGGCAAGCACCGCCATATGTCGGAGGAGTTTATCTTTGTGCTCGAAGGCAATGGCTATGATCTGCATTGGGACGTGGACTATGAGATAGACGACAAGTATTACTGGAAGGTTGAAGAAACCCCGAGCCGCTGGGAATGGGAACAGGGAGATTCTATCTATATTCCGCCTAACACCGTGCATCAGCATTTTAACGCGAGCTCCGATAAGCCGGTCCGGTTCATCTCCGCCACGAGCCGGATGATGAGCGCCATCGGCTTCGATGATCTGGAGCAGATCGAGAATGCGCCGGAATATGGGAAAAAATAGGGGCTGGTTATTATTCCTTCTGCCGTTACTGCTTGCCGGTCCGGCCGTCTCACTGGGGGCGGCCGAGGAGGAGGCTACGGCTCATCTTACCTTTCAAAAAGCGGTCCCCCGGATTGATAATAAACAAATCTATATTATCAGGAAAGGGGACACGATTGCCCGTATTCTCAAGAAACTGGGCTGGGGAGCCCCGCGCTACCGGGTGATAAAACAGCTCAACCCCGATATTACTGATCTAAACCACATTCATCCCGGACAGCAACTCGTCCTGACGCGCCCGGGAGAGCCAAGCGGCGTCGTGGGTGATGCCGTGGAGGTCAGTAATTACACGACTAAACAAGGCGATTCCCTAAGCCGCATCATCACTGAGCTGCATGCCGAACGCACCGAAGCGATTAAAATATTCAGGGTGATTAAGCAACTGAATCCGGAAATTGCTGACTTCAACAAAATTCATCCCGGTCAGAATATAAAAATTCCCCGGGGCAGGCTTCCCTCTTCCACCCCGGCAAAAAACGGTGAGGACGAAAAAGCTCTGGCCGCAAAGCCGCCTACTAAGGAGCACTATCTTGCCGTTATCCGTCAGGTCATTGAGCAATTACAGGGTGCCGTAATTTCCATCGGCAACCATTATATTCCTCTTCCCGAATCCGGACAGGTCACCGTCGACTGTGCAATCGTCCCGATCATAGAGCTCGGAGAGGGGACGACGATTATGCTGGATCAGGAAGGACGTCTGCCTGACGCTCTGGCCGGCATTATCCAGGCGAGCTGGAAGAATTACCACGTGGTGAGGATCGCGAGCGGGCAGAGTATCGCCTCTGTTTTGCAGGAGATACTGCGTTTCTCCCCATCTCTCCAGATGGTGAAGATGGATTCGCCGGTATCTTTTGACGATACTCCGCAAGTTAAGCTGTCCCTGGATTGGTTAATCACGAGGCAGTTGCCTTCCGGCAGCGCCGTTCCTCAGCTGGGCCTGATCTTTGCCGCCGACAAATCACAGCTGCTGCCCAGTTCGTCAATAAGAACGTATGCGCTGAAGAAGGGCATCGCTATTTGCGAGATTCTGGAGGATAAGGTGCAGGCAGGAGGCATTCCTGCTCCGGCTGAAATTCCTCAGCTTCCGCAGATCAAGGGGGGGACGAATGATGAATTGCTCTCCAATTTTCTTGTCTATCTCGGGTTTGATGCTCTGCCGGAAAGGGATGTGAAGATATTCGACAGCCGGAAGGACGGCTTCGACCTGTCGATCAAAGCCGAATACCTGATGAAGATGGGCGACAAAATCTTAGTGATCACGAAAAATAAATTGCCGCAGCAGTTCAGCGAGAGATTGAAGCAGAAGGGGATGGCTTCCTTTTACCCGGCTCCGGGGGCAACGAGAACAACCATCCTGGGCGGCGTCCTTACGGCCTTCGATATCCCGCATCAATTTGCCATTTTTTCCCTGCCCCCAGCGGAGGAAAAAACCAGGGTTCATGTTTCTTTTTCGGCTCTGAAAATCGCCCGGGAGAAGGCAGTCACCTATTTAATAGACTACGGCATTGAGAGAGAACTATATGAACTGCTGGCAGTGCAGTGGAAATTGAACATGATGCGTTACTAACGTTAGCCGCAAGGAGGGCAGGATGGATAGATTCAACAAGGAGCGACGGGATTTTCTGAAATTATTAGGCGCCGGCGGCGGAGCAGCCCTGTTAAGCGGCTTGTCCGTTCCCGAGAGTTTTGCCAAAGGAGAGGTCTATCCGGCGGAAAAGATTTCCTGGATTATTCCCGTGAAGCCGGGTGGGGGAATGGATTTGGTCGCCCGCAGCACCATGAACTATCTCCAGATTGCCCTGAAGGACGTGGCAAAAGGAGCCAAGGGCGGCGGGTTTGTCGCGAAAAACGTGCCCGAAGCGGGCGGCCGCAGAGCCTACAGCACTATCTTCTATGCCAAACCGGACGGCTATACCATTGGCGATTTCAATACGGCCTTTGTCACCGACAGTATCGTCGACACAATCGATTTTGATTATACCAAGTATACCTTCCTGGCCAGGATGGGCGCGGCGGAGCGGGCTATCGTCGCCCGGAAAAACACCTTTAAAACCTGGGAAGAAGTGATGAAGGCCGGAAAAACGAAGGAGCTCAAGCTGGCGGCCTCAAACTACGGGCGCGGTTACCATGTGGCCTGCATCCTTCTGAAAGAGGCGACCAAGCTGCCGGCACGCCTCATCAATTTCCCCGGTGCAGCGGAGAATATGAATGCCCTGGTGCGGGGCGATGTGGAGATCGCCATGCTCACCGAGGAATCGATCAAACCCATGGTAGATGCCGGGGAATTCAAGTTGTTATTATGGATCGGCGACAAGTGCCCCTACCCCGGGGTTCCTACGGTTGCCGACATCGGGCATCCTGAGTTGTCAGAACCCCTGAAGCTGCAACGTCTCGTCATCGGCCCGCCCAACTTGCCGCCGGCAGTCAGCAATCTATTGATTGCGGGCTTTAAGAAGGTGTTTGCCAATAAGGAATTTCTGGAACAGGCCGCGAGGATTAATTTCCAGCCCGAACCCCTGTACGGCACCGATGCGGAAAAGCTTGCCAGGAAGCTCTTCCAGTACTACATCGATCAGACCCCGTTACTGAAAAAATTCCTTCAGTAGCTGTTAGGTTAGGGCAGGTGCTGGGGACGCAGCAGGTCGTCTATGGTCTTGACGGGGTTGAAGGTGGCAATGGGCACTTCGACAAAGACGGTATTCCAGCGGGCCATGGCACCGTTCCAGAGGCCGGGATGCTCCAGTATCTTGATTTTTCTGGTGCCTTCGGTTTTTTGCGTCAACGTCGCCGTCTGCGGCTCAGCAAATTGGGCAAGATCGAACTTTTGCGTCCGATAGTCACGGCAACCGCAAACCAGATCGACCGGGTTAAAATGGGTGGCCGCTGACCAGACAGCTTTTTGCTGTTCACAACCCCCATCTATCTGTTGAGCTTCCACAATCTGCAGGGACTGACCCTCTCCGGCGTCGATCCAGAACGGTCCGCCGCCCGGCTCTCCCTCGTTCCTCACCATGCCGCAGACGCGGAGTGGTCGGTTGAGCTTCCCGATGATCAATGTGCGCTGCTGCGGCAGCGGCAAGCCGGCAAACGCTGCCGGCAGATCCCAGTGCAGTTCCTGTCGGCAGAAGAGCAGCGCTTCCCGGACCTGTTCCAGCGCCATTTCTTCTCCCGACAGATTTTGCAGGTGGCGAAACAGCTCTTCTTCCAGACGGATGAAGTATCCCCCCAGGACTTTCTTATAGAGGGTTATGACCGGCTTTAAGCGGTCCGGCGCCACGTTGTCGATATTTTTTATGAAAATAATATCCCCATCAAGGGCCTGCAGGTTATCCAGCAGCGCTCCGTGTCCTCCGGGGCGCAGGATGAGATGTCCCGCGCCATCGCGGTAAAGTTCCTCCCCCTCCAGGGCAACCGTATTGCTGGCGCAGGACTGGCAGGAAAGACCGATCTCGAAGGTGACGCCCCATTGTTTTTCGAACCCCCGCGTTATTTCTGCCAGGAATCGGGAAACCATGGGCAGATGTTCTTCTGAGACGGTGAAATGGAGGCGGCATTTCCGGTCGGCGTCGGCCGCATAGAGAGCCGCTTCGACCAGGTGCTCTTCAAGGGCCGTGCGGTGACGGCCATTGTCATGGTAGGCATGGAATTTGATCAGTGCTTTGGGTGTTTTGCCATAGTTCAGACCCAGGGGGGTCAGGATATAGTGCAGAATTTGCTTTATATTGCCACTGTGCAGCAAGGCCTCGATGTTTTCGCCCCGGCGCGCGATGACTTGTTCCAGATCCGGAAAAAAGGCGAATTTGCGCAGATTATCGGCAAATTTTGCCTCTCCCGCCGCTCCGTCAAAGCCTCCCCGGGCCAGACCGCTCTGCCAATCAATGAACATGCGGCTGGCGGCTCCCGAAGCAGGAACGAACTTCATAAACCTGCCGTGGCCGGCGGCAGCGTCATGGCGGGCCACCAATTCTGCCTGGGCGGCTGGGGGGACGATGACAATCCCGTCGCCTGCCGTGGCGGGCCGGTTTAACCTGAGCGGCGGCAGCCCGCTTTTCAGTAACCCGATCTGGGTAAGCACCTTATCAGGGGATAGACCCATTTTCTTGAGTTGTTTGAGATCTGCGGGGGTAATTATGTCGTCTGCCATCGGTCCCGGTTTCCCTGTTGATAAGCTGAAGGATCGCTTAATGATTGTGTGCAGTTTAGTGAAGTTTTGGCAAAAGTCAAGCGTTCAAATGTCCGCAGCACACGAGTAATAATAGGGATTGACAAAAGTTTTATTTAATGTTCTTTCATGAAACTACAACACGCATTTGAGTAGATTCGCGGCATAAGGGGGGGATGAAAAATGCACATGGGTGATATTCTGCCGATGAACGCACGGCGGACTCCGGGCAAGGTGGCAGTGCATGATGTCCGCGGCTCGCTCACCTATGCCGATCTCGACGCCCGCACGAACAGCCTCGCCAACGCCCTGTTGGACCTGGGCATGGTGCCGCGCGGGAATGTCGCCATCCTGGTCGGCAACCGTATCGAGCATATCGAAAGCATTCTCGCCGTGGCGAAGGCCGGGGCCGTCGGCGTGCCGATGGACACCAAGTGGAAAGCGCGCGAGCTGTCCGGCGCGCTTTCCTTCTTTGACATCACCGGGATTATTGCCGAAACAGCCATGGCCGCGGAATTGGCCCAGGCTTTGGGCGAATTGTCCGATTTCAAGGGGCCCTTGATATGGATTGGTGGCCCGCCCGCTGACTTCAAGGCTCCTTCTTACGACTACGAAAAACTGATTGCCAAGACTGCTGCAACGCGGCCGGAGGTCGCAATTGGCAGTGCCGATACCTTCCTGATTATGATCACCTCGGGAACAACCGGATTCCCGAAAGGTTGTCTGATCAGCCATCAGGAATACATCTATCGCTCCTTGAATCAGGCGATAGGACGCGGGGTCAGCTCTGAGGATATTGAGCTGGCTGTCGTGCCGATCTGCTTTAATTCCGGGCGCGGATCCGTTCTGGCCCATCTCTTGTTCGGGGCGACCATAATCCTGAAAGACAAGTTTGACCCCGAAGATACGCTGGCGACCATCGAGCGGGAAAAGGTGACCTACATCGCCCTGGCTCCGGTCCAGTGCGAGCGGATATTGCAGAGCCCGCAGCTGGGCCGTTACGATACGTCTTCCCTGCTTTGTCTGCGCAAGGCCGGCTCTCCGTTGAGCCGCCGCACGGTGGAAGGCCTGATCGAGCACGTGACGCCAAACGTCTACCAGACCTACTCCTCGACCGATTCAGGCACCCTGAGCCTGCTTTTACCGACTGAACAGCTGACGAAATATGGTTCCTCCGGCCGTTTGATCTGGGCCTCGGAGGCGCAAATTGTAGATGACCAGGGCCTGCCTCTTCCACCCGGCGCAGTCGGGGAAATTATCTGCCGGGGGCCGCTGACCTGCAAAGGCTATTATAACAACCCGCAGGCCAACGCGGCTAATTTCCGGGACGGCTGGTTGTTGACGGGCGATTTGGGTCGATTCGATGAAGAAGGGTATCTCTCCATTGTGGGGCGGAAAAAAAATGTCATAAAAAGTGGCAGTATCAGCATTTTCCCTGATGAAATACAGGAAGTTTTGCAAAGTCATCCCCAGGTATTTGAAGCTGCCGTTTTCGGTGTGCCCGATGCCGAATGGGGTGAGGCGGTTACCGCCGTGGTGTCTCTGCGGTCCGGAGAAGCGCTGAACGGAGCGGATCTGATTGGCTACTGCAAGGCCAGGCTGGCGGCTTACAAGGCGCCGAAGCTGGTCAGGGTCGTGGATTCCCTGCCTCATACCGAATTAGGCAAGGTGTCGATTGAGCGGGTAAAATCGCAGCAGTTGCAGATCCTGAATGAAGAAAAAGGTAACGCAACGGGGGAAAACATCACGGGAGAGGAGACAACATGAGAAGAACCCATCAGCACGTTGCCCTGGTTCTGGCCATCCTGATCAGCCTGCCGGGGTTGGTTTTTGGGGCGGCAAAAAAGCCGGTCACGTTGGCGGAACTGGCACTTTACAAAGGAACGGATCGCCAGCAGATCCTGGAGGAAGGGGCCAGGAAGGAAGGGAGAGTGAGCCTCTACACCTCCGGTACCCAGGCGGTCAACCCGGTAAGCGAAGCCTTCGAAAAAAAGTATCCCTTCCTCAAGGTGGAGACCTGGCGGGCCTCCAGTGGACCGCTCATTTCCCGGACGGTGGAGGAATTCAAGTCGGGTCGGCATGCTTTTGATGTCATGGAAGGCACTCAGAACAACATGATGGTCTTGCAGGGGCTCGGAATCGTCCAGGCCTTTTACGTACCCAATCTGAGCGACATGGAGGAGGAGGGGATGACGCCGGCTCCCAGCGGCGGTGTTTATGCGGCGGCGCTCCGGTCACACGGCATCGGTTTCGGTTATAATACCAAGCTCCTCACGAAGACGCAGCTCCCAAAAACCTATCAGGATCTGCTCGACCCGCGGTGGAAGGGGAAGCTGGCTCTTGCCGCCAGCGATACGGGGCCCAACTGGGCAGGCGCCATTTATCACCAGTACGGCGAAGAATTGCTGAAAAAAATCGCCGCGCAGGACTTTGCCGCTCATACCGTTTCCGCGCTGACCCTGCTGGATATGGTTGTTAATGGGGAGTATGCCGCCTCGCCGACGATCTTTGATTCCGCCGTCTTCGGCAGAAAGCAGAAAGGCGCTCCGGTGGCCTGGGTTCCGTTGGAACCGGTTCGCGTCAATGTTGGTCAAGTGGCGCTGGCCAAGCATGCGCCTCATCCCTATGCAGCCCTGCTCTTTGCTGATTTCAAAATTTCCAGGGAAAGCGCCGTCATTCACCGCAGCCTCGGGTATGACAATTTCCGCAAAGATGTTTTGCCGGTGGAGCAGCGCTACAAAAAATATTTCGGCCAGGATTCGATCGAAGAGGTGCGGGAGGAACATGACCTGTTCAACCGATTGTTCCTGAAAAAGTAGCAAGGCATTGCGCCGGGTTGGTATCCTGAGGAAGGCGAAGCGCGCGGAGAGGAAAAGGCAGGCGAAACGGCGGCGTGCCGCTCCTGTTCTCCCTCAGTTTTTGATCCGCGGCAGGTCAATGAGACAAAAGAAGTCTTGACAAGCAAGGGCAAATTCAATAAAGAACGGCCGTTATTTCCGGCAAACTTTTCAGGCGAGCGTGATTCACCAATGATGTCCTTTTTTAGCGGAAAAATGAAGGTTAAACGGGATCCTAAGCACAGTGGCGTAAAGTTGGGGGGAAATGCCCCACAAATTTATAAGGGGGAAGGGGAAGCATGTTAAAATTAGAAAGCCTTTACAAGGAATTTAAGTCGGATGACAAAGAAGCAGAAGTCAGGGCAGTCAACCAAATCAGTTTTGAGGTTCCGGAGGGCAAGTTTTTTACCCTCTTAGGGCCCAGCGGCTGCGGCAAAACGACGACGCTGCGCTGCATCGCAGGCTTGGAGCGTCCCGGCGCCGGGAGGATTTCCATCGACGGGGAACTCGTATCGGGAGGGGATTATTTCACGCCGCCTGATAAGAGGAACATCGGCATGGTCTTCCAATCCTATGCCATCTGGCCGCATATGGATGTTTTTTCCAATGTGGCGTTTCCCCTGCGCGTAGGCAAGGGCGGCTATTCAAAGAAGGAAATAGAGACAAAGGTCCTTAACGCCCTCCATACCGTGGAACTGGATGGGTTGGAGAAACGTTCAGCCACGAAGCTGAGCGGCGGGCAGCAGCAGCGTTTGGCACTGGCCCGCGCCCTCGTACGTGAACCAAAACTCCTGCTCCTTGATGAACCGCTGAGCAATCTCGACGCAGCGCTCCGGGAACACATGCGGGTGGAGTTACGGATGTTGCAGCAACGACTCGGCATCACCACGATTTATGTTACCCATGACCAATTGGAAGCCCTTGCCATGTCCGACATCATTGCCGTCATGCACAACGGGGTGATCGAGCAGCTTGGTACTCCTCAGGCGATCTACCAGAAACCAACCAACAAGTTCATCGCCGGTTTTATCGGCAGCACGAACTGGCTGGAAGGGAAGGTGATTGAAGTGGAGGGTAAGATTGTGAACGTGGAAACGAGCATGGGCATCGTTTCTTCCACGATGGTAAATAGTTGCAGCTGCGGCGACAAGGTGATGCTTTCTGTTCGTCCCGAGGCCATCACGGTGGAGACCACAGTTCCCCAGGATGGACGCTACATCCAGGCCCGCGTCGAAAGCGCCATGTTTTTAGGGGAGTATATGGATTGTTACCTGCGCGTCGGGGACCAGACTCTCCGAGCGAAAGTGCATCCCCAGGATAATGTAAAGCCGGGTGATATGATCTATTTAAAAATTCTGGCTGAATATTGTGTGGCCATGGCAGCGTAACCGGCTCATCATCGACGGGATTACTACCTACGAGGAGGAAAACCAATTCCTATGACAGCAACTGACGCTCCGGTAACCGGAATAACGCGCGCGCTCGCCGAATTTGCCTTAGAGTTAGATCCGGGAAGTGCCCCGGAGGCGGTTCGGCATGAAACGCGGCGCATTCTTCTTGACTGTCTAGGCTCCGCGGTGGCCGGACTGGTGACGCCCGCAGGCCGCATTGCCAGAGGCCTCGCACAGGGAGAGCATGGCCGTCTTGAAGCCCAGATAGTCGGAGGCGGGCGGGCGAGTCTCCTGCCGGCGGTCTTTGCCAACACCGTCCTTACGAATGCGCTGGATTATGAGCCCGTTGGACCGGAAGGACATGTGTGCGCCGTGGCTGTCCCGGTCGCCCTTGCCGTGGCAGATGCGGTCGATGCCACGGGTGCGGAACTCTTTGCCGGCCTCTTGGCCGGTCTGGAGATAGGCGGGCGTGTCGGTGGAGCAATCCGGCGACCCGATCAGTCGGGTCCCAAAGAGACGCCTAAGGTCCGCGGCACCGCCCATGCAGCTTTTGCCGCCGCCGCCGCCGCAGGCCGTCTCCTCAAGCTCACGCCTGCCCAGATGACCAACGCCTTCGGTATAGCCGCATTCGGCGCCACCCTCCCGACGCTCAAAAAAGTGATGAGCAGTGTCCATGCTCCCATGACCAAGTACGACCACCTCGGGGCCATGGCCCGTAACGGCGTTGAGGCGGCGCTGCTCGCGCAGCGTGGTTTCACGGGGGATCAAAATGTTTTGGAGGGGGAGCTGGGATTCTGGCGCTTTGCCGGGGCGCTCGGGTGCGACTGGGATTTCCTGACGCGTGATTTTGGGAAATTCTGGACTGTTCCTCAAACGTGGTACAAACGCTATCCCGTGATTCTCTACACGACGCCAGGGCTGGACCTGGTGCGCACCATTGTTCACGACAACGGCATTGCTCTGGACCAGGTCGAGCATGTGGAGATCCGCACCATGCGCACGAACACGGTCCAGTCGGGGAAAGAAATCCTGGATGCGATGGATGCCTGGACGAGCTATTCCTATAACGTTGCGGCAGGTCTGCATGACGTGCGCCCGCGTCGGTCGTGGCAGGAACCGATTACGTATCGAGATCCGAAGCTTCTGTCGCTGGCTGCCAAGATCGACATCAGTCCCCTTCGCAAAGAAGATCTCCGCTCCGTGGGGAACTACTGGGACGGCTGGTGCCCGGCGAGCGCTACGGTATGGGCCGGCGGTCGCACCTTCGAAGGGTGGACTGAATCACTGCCGCGCATTGCCGACGAAGAACTGACCGCTAAATACATTGACAATGCAAGCGGCCTGCTGAGCGACGCCGATGTGCTGGCTCTGGAAGCGGCCTGCTGGAATCTGGACCAGGTGGATCGCGCCCGACGGATTGCCGGCTACCTTACGGAACAACCCGGATCATGAGAACGCCCGGCTGCAGTGGAGGAACGAGGTCCGCATGATGTCCGCGGCATAAAAAAGGGGGGGGACAGCGACGATGTCAAGGAAGG
>Ga0194060_10001876_pt1 | contig 15017 bp, 10 predicted proteins | sample SepL225m_MetaG_FD_163427 | JGI IMG/M metagenome (GOLD analysis project Ga0194060, IMG submission 163427) | Anoxic zone freshwater microbial communities from boreal shield lake in IISD Experimental Lakes Area, Ontario, Canada - Sep2016-L222-5m | ecosystem: Environmental > Aquatic > Freshwater >...
GCCTTTACGTCACCGACTGTCCAGAATTTGTGGAGGCGGGCGGTTCGTTCGCTGTTTTCAACTCCATCCTCACAGACCACATCTCTAAAGCACCTCTTAAGTTCTAAAAGGGTACCGTCGCAGAAAAAAGCGATGCAGAGTGCGCCACCCGGTTTTAATACTCTTCGCATTTCATGTAGTGAATCGGAGATGCTTACTGCCCACTGCAGGGCTGATGTAGAAACGGCAAGATCAAAAACCTCACTCTTAAATGGAAGCATTTCGGCATAGCCATTAACTGCAAGGCAATCCCCTCCCAGCTTTGAGGCCGCTCGCAGACACATATTATAAGCCGAATCAAGGCCAAAGAGTGACGCATCCGGATAGATACGCCTCAAGTTCTGAAGCAGGGTTCCAGTGCCGGTTCCAACGTCAAGAATATTTTCAGGGGCTTTAGCGAGATGGCTTTCAAGGTATCCGACAAGGTTATTTACAACCCTTTTCTGAACCGCAATATGCCGGTCATATTCAAAAGCTCTGTCGTGAAAAGCCGCTGCAATCCTCTTCGTGTCAATCATTTCTGGCACCCAGGCTCACTGTAAAACTGATAATCGAGGCGTTAAACTCATCTGAACGGGTTAAAAAAGGGGCGTGTCCGGAATGAGAGAAAACTTTCTGCTCTGCATCAGGGATATGTTTCACCAGGTAACTTGAAGCCTGCGGCAGGCAGATTCTGTCACAATCGCCATTCATAACGAGGGTGGGAATATTGATGGTTGGGAGCAGTTCCCGCATATCGGCCAGAGCGAGGGATTCAAGCGCCGCAAGGGTGGCTTCAGTGTCGGGGGGGACTATCCGGGCGAGAATTGCCCGGATATTTTCCGCTACCGTCCGCTCTTCAAGTTCCACCTCTGTAAACATTCTGGTATGAAAACCTTCAAGCGCTCGATGTACATTACGACCAACCTTCACACTCATCCCGACCGCCTCATTCCGGGCAAGACCGTGTGGAAAATCAGTTTTGGCGGTAAAACATGGCGTAGCCGAGACCAGCACCAGGGCGGCAACCCGCTCAGATATTTCACGATAGGCTGTAAGTGCGATCTGGGCCCCCATCGACCAGCCGATCAGGATTACGCGGGAAAGGTCAAGAGATGTCAGAAAGTCAGAGAGATCAGTGGCAAAGGTTTCAAAATCGAGTTTTCCGGATACATTCCTTGAAGAGCCATGTCCACGAAGGTCAGGAGCCATAAGCCTGAATGAGTTTTTAAGCGATTTGAACTGGTAATGCCAGATCGATGAAGACATGCACCAGCCGTGGATAAAAACAAGCGGAGTTCCATCACCCGTATCTTCGTACCATAGATTTTCACCGGAACGGTTCTCAAAAAAAGGCATTATATTACTCCGAGGTGTGAACCGACTTTTCCGATTGTTTCGACCGCTTTATCCAGTTCATCGCTCCGGTGGGGCGCCATGATGGTAAAGCGTATGCGGCAGGAACCGGCCGGCACTGTCGGTGGTCTTATCCCCTGGGCAAAAATGCCATCTTCCAGCAGTGCCTCTGAGAAACGCATGGTGACGTCTGATTGTCCTGTAATGACCGGTATGATCTGGGTTGAACCTTCCGGGAGGATAAAACCGATTTGCTTGAGTCCGTTTCTAAACAGCGTTGAGTTGGCGTGAAGCCGTTCACGGAGGAGCTCCCCTTCGCTCGATTGAACAAGCTCCAGAGCCGCAAGAGATGCCGCCAGAACGGCAGGAGGAAGAGAAGTTGAAAAGATAAAACTCCGGCTTTTATTCACTAAAAGCTCACGAAGCTCGGCAGATACCGCAGCGTAGGCTCCGAAACTCCCGAGCGCCTTTCCAAACGTCCCCATCTGAATATCGACCGAATCCGCCACGCCGAGGAGATCGGCGCTCCCTCTCCCCTGCGTGCCGATAACTCCACTGCCGTGGGCATCGTCAACCATCAGGAGAGCGCCATATCTGCGCTTTAAAGCGGCCAGCTCCACCAATGGAGCGATGTCGCCATCCATGCTGAAAACACCGTCGGTTATTATCAGGGTACGCCCGAATCCGCCATGTCTCTCCAGCAGTCCGGCAAGCTGCTGATGATCGTTATGGGGGTAGCGGAACAGCCGCGCCCCAGAAAGCAGTATCCCGTCAACGATACTGGCGTGATTCAGGCGATCTGAAAATACCGCGTCCCCCCGACCGACCAGTGCCGGAATGATTCCGGTATTTGCCGCGTGACCACTGTTATAGATCAGAGCCGCCTCAGTTCCTTTAAAGGTGGCAACGGCCTGCTCAAGCTCTTCGTGAAGCTCCATCGTGCCGGAGACCAGACGAGAAGCACCGCTTGATGTGCCAAAGCGTTCAATTGCCCGTATCGAGGCCTCGGCAAGCGCCGGATGATCGGCAAGCCCCAGATAATTGTTTGAACAGAGCAACAGCAGCTCGCGCCCGGATAGCATGACTCTGGCAGACTGCCGTCCGGTTATCAGGCGAGTAATCCGGAAAAGCCCCTGATTTCGGATCTCTTCAAGCTCGTTTTGGATAGTTCTATTCATCTCTATCACCTCATGGTCAACCCATATAACATAATGAGGTTGACAATATATAGCTGAAAGTGCCATTGCAACGATTTTAGTTTTATCAACGCGACTTTTCGGTGATCGGGGCATCGTAATGTTGCGTTTCACGATGAGACTGGTCAACGCAACCTACCAGCTTTTGAGTTGAGGAATGAATTCGTTGCAACATTCTGATATTTCTGCTAAAGGAGACCCTGCATTTTCAAAAAAGATAGAAGACAGATAAAGCGACCAGATGAATAGATACCTTCACATAATCATTTCTCTCCTGATTACGTCTCTGCTGCTGCCGATGCCAGCCATCTCTGCCGGTAAAAAAGACACCAAAAAACAGGCGTTCAACGCGCCTACATCGGTCAGCATCCGCCCATCCGCTGTTCTTAACGAGATGAAACACTGGTCAAACCCTGACTATACACGTATTTCACTTCAACTTGACCGGGATGTCACCTGGGAGGCTCATGAACTTGGCAAAGGGAGTCCCGGCAAACCGGGACGGGTCTATATCGATCTGAACCGGACGAGGCTCGGAACATCTGTCAGAGACATAACCATCGGCGATGGCCTGCTGAAAGGTGCGCGGGTCGGTCAATACAAGCCGGATGTGGTGCGGGTGGTTCTGGATACCGAAAATATCAGGGACTTCAAGGTGTTTCCGCTTTCAGACCCAGCCCGCCTGATAATTGATGTCCGGGGAGAGCGCCCCACCGAAATTTCGCGTGTGGAGCAGAGTATAAGTGCCACACCTGAAAAGGTGGTGACTTCAAAAACGGAAGAGCCCCCTGCCATTATCGAAAAAAAGGTCAAGCCCCCCAGAAAGCCTCTGATTTCAAAGATCCGCCGTATAGTTGTCGATCCTGGGCACGGAGGACACGACCCGGGGGCGGTCGGGGCAACCGGGTTGCAGGAGAAGGATGTCGTACTGGCAATCGGTCTCAGACTGAGAGAGATGTTGATCGAAGAGCTTGGGGTGGATGTAGTCATGACACGCTCGAACGACATATTTATCCCTCTGGAAGAGCGCACCGCCATCGCCAACAAGGTTAATGCCGACCTCTTCCTCTCCGTGCATGCCAACGCCGCCCCAAACCGTCAGGCGACCGGTATAGAGACCTACTATCTCAATCTGGCAAAGACTGAAAAAGTGGCGCAACTGGCTGCCAAGGAGAATGGCACTTCGCTTGAAAAGGTCAGCATACTCCAGGCGATCCTCTTTGATCTGATGGCAAACTACAAACTTAACGATTCCGCCCATCTGGCCGATGAAGTTCAGAAATCGCTCCATAAAAAGATCAAGAACCGCCACGCCGATGTCAAAAATCTGGGAGTCAAGCAGGGCCCCTTTTATGTCCTGGTCGGTGCCACGATGCCGAGTATTCTGGTAGAAACCGCTTTCCTCTCCAATGTAGTTGAAGAATCCCGCATGAGAGAGCCAATTTACCTGGAAATGACCGCCGAAGGAATCGTGGATGGGGTGAGGAGTTATATCGGCAGCTTGAAGTGAGGGGCAGGGGAAGGGTCAAGGGGCAGGCAAGGGGCAAGGGTGAGCTGCCACTTACTTCGATAGATTAAAAGCGTCGGCGGGTGAAATCATTGAGATTCGGGCAATGATCTCGTCCGCTTTTATTTTCGAGCCTGGATCCTTCTGACTGTTTAAGGCATTCCAGACCGTCTTTAAGCTATGCAGAGCCATTTCAGGATCCCACTCCTCCAGATGATGCGAATCAAAATCTTTCATCACCTCGCTGATGTGTGGGGTAGCCAGATTTCCCATTCCGGAGAGCGTCAGCAGTTGAAGCAGCGAGAGTCGCCAGAGGAAGCGTTCACGTCCTGATATGGCAGCTTTTAAAAGTGCCTGCATTCTGGAGAGCCCTTCTCCCTGTTTCCCGCTGTTGAATAATTCACGGCAGAGGGAGTACTCCTCCGCAACTTTTGTGGCAAGCCCATCACCATTGGAGGGAACCGGCATATCTCCGGCAGAGCCCCCTCCATCCAGCGTACGGAGCCAGCTCAAAGTCTGATTATCGGCAAAGGGGGAACCGTCATTGAAAGTGAATTTCTCAATTCCGGCTAAACGTTTTACAAATCCGGAAGTTTCATACTCTACAGACTGTTTCGCCTCCCTGAATTTTTCTCCCATCATCCCCAGCGCCTCTGCTACTAAACGGTTCATATCGAGCCAGAACGGGTATCTGCGAATATTATAGCTCCCGCTTTTTATGACCCCGCCCCAGTTTTCGCCCCCCTTCATGGAGGCGAGCAGAATAGCTGTCTGACGATCCGGCGGCGGAATGAGAGTTTTATTGTCGGTTGCTGTTGGAAGTTTTTTGATTTCAAACCATGCTGAAAGGAGATTGAGGCGGTACCATGAAGATTGTGGAGAGGGCTCAGCGAGCATGAAATCCACAAGCAGATAACTATTACTAATTACAGATGTCAGCAGTTTGTTTGCGTCATCCTGATTGGATATGGCTGTAATGGAAAACGACGGTTCAATTTTCGGCTGCGGCTGTGGCTGCGGTCTTGACTGACTCTGCGGCGGAGACAAGGTTTGCTGGATTGCGGTTTCAACCGGGGGTTCCACCTGTGCGGTTTGAAGAGAGTTATCGTTTGAAACCGGCTGAACCGCCTCCTCGGCAGGGAGTGATTTGATAAAATCGAGTATGCGACGAGGGGGGGGGGCGTCGGGGCATTTTTCGGAGAGCAGATCGTAAAGTCTGTTGGCGGCAGATAAAAGCTCCTCCATTGCAGCGACCGTCATCGGCTCAATATCGGTGACAGAGGAGAGATATGCAAGGGTTCGCTCCAGCCACCAGCCAAAGGCCTGCACACGTCCACGCATCCGTTTGACTGGTGGAAACATGTTATCCCAGTACCCATCTATCATATCCGAGAGTACATTTATGCCGTTCAACAGCCCCTGCGGCACCCCTTCTGTCTGCAGCAAACCAACCGCCAGATAAATGGCAACCAAAATATCCTTTGATCTGGTTTCCAGAATATTTGAAGATGACGCAACCACCTTATTCCAGTCAGTTCCGCCCGAGCCGGTTGATGGTTTTACGTCTATTTCGGCCTGCAGGGCTTCGTAAAGAGGATCGTAACGGACATCGGTTCCGGCCGGAGCGACACTGCTGACGGGAGTTCGCACCAGTTCACCTGGCTTCATTTGAACCTCGTTGCAGGCATGTAGCCATGATCGGCGGGGGGGTACCCTGGAGTGCGTATTCGGTCAGATTCAGCAGATCATTTTGTCCCTCGAAAAAATATCTGACTTTTATCTGCTGTACCTGAATATCTCTGAGTTCATTTTCATGCTCCGGAAAATCAGCAGAGGTAAAATTGTGTTCACCGTTTTTAAAGTCGGAGAGAAAATTGATAAAGCTTCGTTCTCCGGTATACTTCCGCTCTAACGTCAGTGATCCAAATTTTATGTTTAATACTGTATTGTTACAGTTTTTCAAATTCCATTTAAAAGTTTTATGCAGCGGGTAATTCATGTTGTTCAGAGTTTGTGACTCGTTTCCACATGTCATCGTCAAAAGCACTGATTGAGGTTTCTGGGTTGCATCCCTGTTAACGTAAGTCGGATAGGATTTTATTTTCACGGAATAGCTGTCTCTTATCTTCTGGCGACCGATATTTCCTTTATTTATAAAATCGACGAACTGTGAGTTGAAGGCAACCCTCTGCTCCATGACTGAGGTCGGCTGGTATCCATGCGGACCTGCCTTGATAAACGGGGCAGCGGGACCTTTGACAAATTTCCATACAATTCCCTGGGTTCCAAACAGCAGATCCTGCAGCGAAGAGTCAACCGCTGCACTGGTTTCAGCCAATACCTGAGATTCCCACTGCTCCTGCAGAGAACAGGCCGCCTCCCTTGTGGCGATTATGGCGAAAAAATCAAGAGTGGAGTTGATTATATCCCAGTAGATCGTATCGTCTCCCAGATGACGCATCTGTGCCTGAAACGATTTAAGCGACTCCTGTACCCTGGAAAACTGGGACGGTTTCACACCGGTTGCCTCCGGACTCAAAGCCGCAACCGACTGGGAACCGACGCTGGAAAACATATCAACCGCCAGACGCATGGTAGTTGCGTTAGTCGACATTCCTTTTGCCATATCCTGGAGGGATTTTCGAAATTCTACATATGAATTGACCGCATCAAGCATGGACAAAGCTCTGTTTGTGTTCGGAAGTTCTATTTTTTTCGATTTAAGCTCTTTTATAATATTCTTGCCGCTTTCCACCATTCCATTCGCTGCCTTGCCAAAGCCGGTCGCCTGCTTATTAAAGTCTGCCGCTTGCGCCTGCTTACGAATTCTTTCATGTTCAGACGCAAGGATCAGCCATGGTGGAATAATTTTCTCACCAGCATATGGTTCAAGCTCCTTGACCATCCTTTCAATAAAAAGTTCCGCAGGAATTTTATCTATGCTGATTGCAGCAGCCTGAAGATGCATCTCGTGATTTGAAGAAAAAATGCTCTTTCCCTGCTGAAAGTCCCGGGCAAAGTTTTCCCATGCTGCGATGTACTGATGCTGATAATCAACATTGAACAGTCTTATACGCTCATCCAGCGTTGGTGACTTCAATATCACTGAGGAAATGCGCGTCATAAAATCATCCAGTATCTTTTTCCCGGCCACAGTAAAGCATGGCTTGATATAAATACTGTCAATATCTCCGCTACCTTCCCAGAAGGAGCGCATAGTGACCCGTTTATCCGCTTCGGTGCTGTTGATCCACTCAAGAACCCAGTTGAAGTCATACTCTCCTGAGCGACCGATAAGGATTTTGCCCAACTGCATGGTCAGCTTTTCCTTGTTTATGGCGGCAGGCGTCAGGTCGTCCTGCCAGGCAGAATAGTAAATGTAAATCTCCTGGTACTGCCGGACCAACTCCGGGGTTACACTGCTGTCCAGCAGCGTGAGAAAGGTGCCGGATGGTGCGGGGAGTTTTTTCATGTATTCCAGATCTCTCTTTTGCAGACGAGCATTTACGAACTGCAGGCGGCTCACCACGTTGGCGACATATGCACCGCGTTCTCTGCCTGGCGTGTCAGGAACAATATTTGCAATGTATTCATCCAGTTTTTTGCTGATTGTTTTGTCGTAAAAGGAGTTACCGAACATATCGCAGTAATTTTTTTTAAGACGTGTCACCGCCAGCTCACTCTGAGTCAGCCCGAATCGCGGCACCCACCATCGCCTGTTGCTCTCTTCCATTTTAAGTATGGCAATCCGGTACCGATCCAGGAGCATTATATCTTTCAGCAGGGTGCCGGTGAGATAAGTCGGTTCCCTGAATTCAGCGATATACTCGTTCATGGCATGCCGATTAAGCATATATGAGGTGCTGGCAAGTCCAAGCCCACCTCCAAGAATCGCCAGCCAGGCGATCATGCCGATTCCCCAGTTGATACGAAAACGTCGCGCAGTTGAGTGAAGCGGTGTTTTCAACCAACGGTCAGCGATCAGCACACAATCAAAAAAATCAAACAGAAACAGACCACGCCTGGTTCCGGAAAGAACATCCATAAATATTATATCTGATGAAGCCTGCCTGATGGCCGGAGTGGTCGTGCTGCCCTGAGTCGGGAGCGGGTGAGGACTTTTCTCCTTATCTGCATTGTCATCAAAATATTCCAGAGACTGAATATATCGGGAGATCGGCGTACCACTCTGTCTGGCGCTGGAGAAAAAGATCCCCCGCAGATGGGGGGTTTCCTGATAAGGGTTCGATCTGAATAACCCCATCATAAAATTTTCCAGCCCCTGCTGAAGTTTGCGAATCTCCTCCGGAAGCAGCATAAGTCCGGTCTTGTCTCCCTGAACCCTGTCAAGCAGCATGAACCTTAAATCCTTCAGCCGCTCGCTTATATTGTCCAGAGTATGATTAATCACTTCGTTCAGTGGTCTGGCCGGAACATCGTTAATAACCCCCATCGGCTGTTTGAAAAACGATTCGGGCAGGTTCTTCGCCAGTTGCTCAACACCGTAAATCTGATCGCATTTTGTCACCAGAATATAGACGGGAAACTTTGCTTCCAGAACACTCATAAGTTCGTCAAGCCTCAGCCTGATGGCCCGCCCCTCTTCCGCCAGGGTGTCTACGTCCCCCTCCAGGAGCTGATCAGCCGCAACTGTAACCACGAGGCCATTTAAGGATTCCTTTCTGCGAGCCTTCAGCAGCAGTGTGAGGAGACGCTGCCACTCCTCATGATCGGTGGCGTCTATGGCGGGGGTTGAGTACTTGCCGGCGGTGTCCAGAATGATGGCGTGTTCGGTAAACCACCAGTCGCAAAAACGTGTTCCGGCACCGGCAGGTTGAGGTGCCTCAGGGAAAGGGGATGGAAGACGAGCGCTGCGAATCGCCGAAGTTTTGCCGCTGCCGCTCGTGCCAAGCATCATGTACCAGGGCAGGACATAGAGCGGATCACCCTGTTTGGCCAGATGCGATTCTTTTAAAATGGAGAGTGAATCAGCCCACTGTTTTTCAAGACTGGATAGATGAACCGAAGATGTCGGTTCTGAAACGTGAGTGAGCGATTTTTCCTGTTCAATGACCTGCTTGACGAACTGCTTTTCGCGACGCCTGATCAGCAGCTTTTTAATGCCATACCAGGCTAAAACTAGTCCAATGACAAGAAGAAAAAGTGATGCACCTGTCCATATCGGCCATTCTTTTATGTAAATCATCCAGAATGCGCCGACAATTACGCCGACTATCACGAAGAGTACAAAAAAAACTTTCAGTATTTTCAGCAGAAGCTTCATGCTATTTGAACTCCAGATGAACCAGTTTATTCAGCATACCGTCAAGCAGAGCGTTGTAGGAAAGATAAGTCAGAGCGAGAAATATTAACGGCGCAAGAATCATGAAGATGGTGAAGTAAGATAATGCAATGCGCGGCAGAGTTCGTCGACGTGGGGCTGAATTGTTGGGGCAGGATTCAGGAAAGAATCCGGCCAGACTGCTGGTTGTCAGTATGCCGTTTTCCATTTTGATTTTTAAATACTCACGTTTCTTGATCTCGTCCAGGTCAATTTCCATCTCAGTTGGAAAATAACGCCCCTTGAATCCGAGAGCCAGGCAGTGGTAATAAACATCTCGCATATGGTTGCTGCTACTCTCCAGATTATTCATTCTCGTATAGAACTCTTCTCCGGCCCGGTTGGTGGAGTAGAAGCGTCGCTGCAGCAGCTCACCTTGCCAGACGTTCCGTTCCGGCCAGTTTGAACAGAGTATGGCTTCATCAATAAAGGCGCAGACAGCAAAACGGGCTTCGTTGAATTCCTGTTGTGAAAAACCGGCCTGTTCCGCCATTTTCTGACTTTCATCAAGCAGTATGGGGATGATGCCTGTGACCTGCTGGGCAGATATATTGTCAGGATCATCGCCGCTGATGCCGACAATATACGCAGTGTACGCAAGTGGTTTTACGAAACAGTCAAGAAGCCGCATGCTATCTCCTGATCACCATCATTTCAACCTTCATGTCAACCGGCGCCCCCTCCCACTGCATTGCGATGGTCTGCTCGTTGACTACGTATTCCCAATGCTTGTCGGTGTCGTTCAGCCGGAAGAAGTAGCTGTTCGCCCCCCCGAACGCTTCTCGCGGCGGCTGAGGGAGGAAGCTTAGTTCGATCCCGGCCAGCGCCCGTTTGGTAATTGTCGGAAGATATGAGATCGAAGTGACTCTTGTAAGGTTGGCTAATGACTCCAATATCCGTTTCAGATCCAGTGAGGTCCAGAATACCAGATAATAGTTGTTGCGCTGCTGAAAAATCTCCTTGTTCAGCTTGTGCGCAGTAAAGGTGTCTCCATCTCTTTCAAGAGGGATTATGTACTCAGGACCGGTAATGAAGTCGGCCAGGGCGATCTCTATGGCATTCTGAAGAGCGCTGAAACATTCCCAGAGCGCGGTATGGCTATATGGAAGCAGGCTCTCCCCATTCAAGGTTTCTCCCATGACATCAATTGAAGTAGAGAAGGTAGAGAGTTCAGCCACCAACTGCCGCAGCGCCTTATATGCGTTATATGGGCTGGTTGTGCCTGATTCACACATCTGAGAAAAGACCGGTATGTGACGATTCAGACAGGAAAGAGCCATTATATATGAGGTATAGCGGGATTCCGATTCACCGGTCTCCAGGTTTTTCAGTCTTTTATACCCTTCCATTTGTCTTCCGCGCGCAGCGAGCCGGTCACGAATATCACGCACGATCTCAAAGAGGCGATCTGAAGAGCGGAGCGACAACGCGGGTGGAACAAAGCTGGGTAAGAGGCGCACCCTCTCCGTTATTCTCTCGATTCTGGCAACAGGAATTATCTCGTAGTTGTCCAGCAGCGCTTTTTCGGTTTCCCAGAACAGCTTCAGTTGATACTGCATCTGCTGAACCTGTCCGGTCTGTCCGTTCAGATAAAGTTCTCTCACCTCTTCCGGAGTTGAAGGGGCGACGAAGCGGGTTTTGATATCAGCAAGCCCCCTCATCTCTTCAACTACGGTCACGTTTGGCTCTATCCGGCTGAATGCCCGGAGACCAAGATAGACAGTGAGCGGCTTGTCCCGGTTTTCCCAGGCACCTTCAAATGATCGCCGCTCTATCACCGAGTTTCCCGGAAAAATGGCATGAACACCACTTGGAAAAAGAAATTTTCCACTCAAAATTTCAAACGCCATTGTGGAAAGGGCAGATTCCTGGATGTTCATTTCAGCGACACCCCAGAAATAAGGCTGTATGAATTCCCATAGAGGAGCCAGTCGTGATTCTAAAAACAGATCATTAAGCTGTAAATGCTGCGGCTGCAGGAAAAGTCCATGCCGCCAGAATAACGGTCTTGTGAATTCCATTTAATTGCTCCCATACTGCTGGATCATATTTGGTCCCGCAAAAATATTGATGTTCAGCGCCCCCGGAGAGGCGAGCAGCTCCTGCTTGCCGGGGGAAACAATGACAGGTATCTCGAAAAGCCGCATGGACTGATCCGGATCGGACTGGTAGAAACCTGATACAATCCCGAGATAACGGCTGTTTTCTGCCCTGTCCAGCCTGATGACCCGCTCTTCTCCTGGCTGGATGAAGAAGAGGTTGAATGAGGTTACAGATGGATCAAAACGGTGAGCGTCCATTATTTCAGTCAGTTTTTCACGAGTGACGCCGTAGCTCAGGAAAATATTCGGATCGCTCATCTGGTACACCGCCACCGCAAGAGTGTGTGGTTCCCCTTCATAATGGTTCAGAGCGTCATCAGCCTTGAAACGGAGTTGAATAGCCTTCGCTGCGAATGTCCACTTCACCTGCGGAACAACATAATTCTTCTTCAACTCATCATTTGCCGCCCTGGCTTTTTCAGCCGTCTGCTGAGCCAGCTCCAGAGGCGTTGGCGGAGGGGGAGGAGGAGGTTTTGAGGAAAACCACGAGCAGCCCGGAGTCATCAGGATCAGCAGCAGAGCTATGGCAGCATAAAATTGCCGCATGAATTACTTGTTGTATCCTGCTGTGCAGAAAGAGCTGAAGAGCAGATAGTTACTGACTGTGTACTGGATGGTGTCCGGCTTCTGCACCAGTGTTGCCTCTCCAAAAGGCCCCAACCCCAGAAAATACCAGGCACAATGCTCTTCCATCTTCCGCATTGCGGTGATGTCAACAGGGCCTGGTCCGGTTATCCTGTGCGAGCATCCGGTGGTAAGCAAAAATATGAGTAAAGCTGTTCCGATAATTCGATTTTTCATTTTATCCCCCCCTTTTGTGAATCGTTCACCAGTCAGCACCCCTGGTCATCAGGTAATCTTTTGCCTGTTTCAGGTTCATGCGGGCGGCGGTTCTTATATCATCCATCCCCGGTTCCAGGAGATTCATCTGTAATTTCAAGAGGCCCCGACTGAAATACGCCTGTGCAAAATCGGGCATGATGTCTATGGCTTTACTGAAATCCGCAATCGCCGAAGAGAATTTTCCGGACTGTTCATACCATGTGCCACGTCCGAAACGGGCTTCAGCCAGGCGGCTGTCAAGTTCTATTGCGTGGTTATAATCGGCAAGAGACCGCTCCATTTCACCAAGCTGCTGGTTTGCCATGGCGCGACGTACAAAAGCCTCGGCACTTCTGGGGCCAAACTCAATCGCCTTGCTGAAATCTTCAATAGCCTGCCGGTAGGTGCCGGCGGCCAGATAGGAGAGACCACGATTGTAATAAATGAAGAAGGGGTGAAACTCTTCCGCCACCTGGTTCAGTTGCTTGTCAGGGTAACGATGGTGATACGAAGTTTCCCCCTTCTCCGGCATCAGCGCAAGGGCGCGATTATAATCGCTGATCGCCTGACTGTAGTTTCCGGTATTCTGGTAGGCGTATCCACGGTTGCTGAATATTGGCGCATATGAAGGGTCAAGATTTGCTGCCCGGCTGAAATCGTCTATTGCCTGACGGTATCCGCCGGTCTGCATCTTTGAGTACCCACGGTTGAAGAAATCAGATGGATTGTCCGCCTTCAATTCAATTGCTCTGGTGTAATCAAGAACCGAATCGTGGTAGTTCCCCATTCTCTCAAGCGCATAGCCCCTGTTTGAATAAGCTGAACCATCCTTTCCTGACGCTTCTATAGCCTTGCTGAAATTCTCGATCGCCTCCCTGTAGTTCCCCTGCTTCTGCTTGAAAATTCCGATATCCAGATAGGCGCCTCCAGCTATTGTTGTCCCGGATTTAAGCACCTTGTCGAAATCTTTCATGGCGCTGACCGGGTCTCCATTTGCAGCATGGCTGACACCGCGCCCCAGATAAGCGTCAAAATAAGTCGGGTGCGCATCAATAACGCCGGAATAATCCCGGATCGCCTTGTCACGCTCTCCAGCCTGAAAAAAAGCTGCCCCTCTCCCTGTCAGGTATTCAGCATTTAAAGGGTCAAACTCTATCGCCTTTGTATAGTCCCTGATGGCGTCATCTTTGTAGCCGAGTCTAAGATTCGCTCTGCCGCGAGCCGCCATGGCAAGGTTAAAGCGGCTGTCCAGAGAGATCGCCTTTGAAAAATCGATTATCGCTTTCTTTACGTTGACATCTTCAAGGACAAGCCCTCTCTGGTAATAAATTTCAGCCATGTCCGGGTTCGCCCTGATCGCTTTGTCGTATTCAATCAGGGAGTTGTTGATCTCTTTCATCCTGAAACGGGCATAGCCAAGATTGGCATAAACTTTGGCAGGATCAACACCTTCCGCCAGCGCTCTGTTGAAGTCAGAGAGAGCCGCCGCCGGTTTTTCCGATTTAACAAGCACAATTCCACGATTGAAGAACAACTCGCCTTTTTCAGGCTGCATTGGCGTCAGGAATCCAGGGAGTGAAAAAAGCTGCCGCGACTTTTCTTCCGCCTCAAAAAGCGCCAGTGCCCTGTCATAGTCCGCAAGAGCCTTAGTGTTGTCGCCAGACTTTGAAAGGGCTGCTCCACGGTTTCTGTACGCCTCAATCATTGTTGGCTCCATCGTGATAATCGCGCTGAAACGGTTTATGGCGTCGGCATAGTTTTTATAGTTATAACTGCTGTTTCCCTTCTGAAACAGATCGTTCAAGAGTTTGTTGCGGATTGCGACAGCCAGTGATCTGGTGATCGGCATAATGCCGTCCGGTTGTGTATTTGCGTAAATCAGCGTCTCCCCGCTCGCGCTATCCATAAAACGGGCAGAGATCATGGCGATGGCATCTTCGCTTTCTGATGCAGCTTCCTGGCGATAAATACACGAACCTGCGACTATAATCCCAACTCCAAGGCTCTTGCCAAGTTCGGCAATCTGGGAGCGTGAAGGTATTTCTGAAAGGCTTATACCCGCTTTGCCGGCAGCCTGCTCAACTATCGACCGATCGAGCACCGAAAAACCGGCTAAAGCCAGATTGGCGGTAAAACGTTCGGTTGCCACATAATTAAAACCGTTTCGCCCGGAAACGGCAAAAGGCAGAAGCGCCACGACCCGCCCCGGTTCATGGATGAAATCCGGTCTGATTGACACCTGGGAATCCTGACCAAGCAACATTCTGTTGCCGGAGCAGGAGGTCAGCAGGAGTGCTGTGGCAATGAGGAGGAGATACCTTGTCATCATATCTGCGGACAGTAACGCATTACCATTTGAAAGTAAATTGAATGTTTACACCGCCTGACGTCCTCTTTTTGAGCGTTACTTCAAGAATAACACCCCCTGAAGCATCACTCCCCACCGCCACGAACTTAACCTGGTTGTCAGGCAGTGCCCCCTTTATACGGGGATGCCGGGAGAACGCTTCCTCCAGACTTTCAGCCAGCACATCCGGATCGTCCGCAGAGCCGTGGCTATTGCGCAGGGTGATAAGGGTGTGAATTATCGTCGAAAGCGTCAGCGGTGACAGGAGCGGTTCACCATTGATGGTGACACTCTCAGGGAGATGGATACCCCTGCTTCCCCCCTGCAT
>Ga0194060_10001877_pt1 | contig 15015 bp, 14 predicted proteins | sample SepL225m_MetaG_FD_163427 | JGI IMG/M metagenome (GOLD analysis project Ga0194060, IMG submission 163427) | Anoxic zone freshwater microbial communities from boreal shield lake in IISD Experimental Lakes Area, Ontario, Canada - Sep2016-L222-5m | ecosystem: Environmental > Aquatic > Freshwater >...
TCGCTTGCGGACTCAGCCCGAGCAGGCCGCGAATCATGATCTCCTCGCGCAGGTGCAGATTGTGCTCCTTCGCCGGCTGGGTCACGAAATACAGGCCGCCGAGTATCATCGCCGCGACCAAACAGACGACGGTCAGGCCCAGCGCGATAACCACCATTTCGCGCCCGCTAGGCGGCGCCTGGTCTACGATCTTTGCACTCATGACGGCACTCCGTCGGCAGTGAGGCGCTTGGGCCTGAACCAGTCGTTCAGCGCCGGCGTGAGTATGTTCATGAGCATGATGGCGTAGCAGATGCCCTCGGGATAGCCGCCCCAATTGCGGATAATGCCCGTCAGCAAACCGATTCCAATTCCGAAAACGATCTGACCTTTGGGCGTGACCGGGCTAGTCACGTAGTCGGTGGCCATGAAGAAAGCACCGAGCCACAGACCGCCGGAAAGCATATAGAGCACCGGCGCCGGCGAGAACGGCGCCATCAAGGCAACGCCGGCCAGAATGCTGAGCGGAATATACAGCTTGATGATGCCTTTCCACAGCAGGAAAGCAGCGCCCAGCAGAATCATCAGCACTGACACCTCGCCGATAGAGCCGGCACGCATGCCGAGGAAGAAGTCGAACCAGATCTGGGCACCATCGGGCAATGCCGCCAGCATCTTCGCCAACGCCGCCTGGCCGCCGAGCTTCAACTGCGCCAGTGCTGTCGCCGCGGAAACGGCATCAGCCTTGCCCAAAGCGGGAGTCAACCAGCGCGTCGTCATTTCCACCGGAAAAGTCGCCATCATGATGGCGCGGCCGACCAGCGCGACGTTGAAGATGTTATAGCCCAGCCCGCCGAACAGGCCTTTGGCAAACACCATCGCCAGCGCGCCGCCGATGAAGGGCATCCAGAGCGGGATGGCCGGCGGCAGCGTGTAAGCCAGCAGCAGGCCCGAGCAGAATGCCGAACCGTCGGAAACCGTCGACGCTGTTTTGCCAATGCGACAGACCACGTACTCGGCGGCCACGCAGCCAAGAATCGACGATGCGGTCACGGCAAGCACAGCCCAGCCGAATACCGCCCATGCCCAGAGCAGGGCGGGAAACAAGGACAGGTTCACCATCCACATGATCTGGGCCGTGGTACGGCCCGAAGCGATGTGCGGACCGCTGGACAGATGCAGGGTTGGGGTAGCTTCGCTCACTTGGCTTTCCTCTCGTGGCGACGGTAGGCGGCTTTCGCGACCTGCATGAACTGGACCAGCGGCCGGTGTGACGGACAACTGTATGAACAGCAGCCGCATTCAAAGCATTCCTTGATGCCGAATTGCTCGGTCTCCAGCGGACGACCGACCTCCACGAACTGCGATACCCGATTCGGTTCGAGACCCATCGGGCAGGCATCGATGCATTCGCCGCAGGAAATGCATGCCTGGTAATTTGTAATGCTGGTTTCGGCCGCGGTCAGGAACAGCAACCCGCTGGCGCCCTTGGTCACCGCGACACCGAGGTCGGCAATGGTGCGCCCCATCATGGGGCCGCCGAGGAGAATCTTCACGACCTCGCCCTCGTATCCGCCGCAATGCGCAAGGATGTCTTTGGCCGAAGTGCCGATGGGCACCCTGAGGTTCTTCGGCGACTTGACGCCGCGGCCCGAAACCGTCAGCACGCGGTCCATCACCGGTTTGTTGTTGCGAATCGCATCCAGGCAGGCGATGGCCGTGGCGACGTTCTGCACCACGACGCCGACTGCGATCGGCAAGCCGCCCTTGGGCACCATACGGCCCGTCAACGATTGCACGAGCTGCTTTTCCGAACCCTGCGGGTAGCGCGTCTGCGTGACCACCACCACCATCTTGACCGGCGGGTCCATCTTTTCCAGTTGAAGCCTGGCGATGGTCTCGCGCATCTTCTCGGCCGCCGGCTGCTTGTTGTCTTCCACGCCGATAACACAATTCCTGACGCCGATAATCCTGGCCATCAGCCATGAACCGAGCGCGACTTTCTCGCTCTCTTCCAGCATCAGGCGGTAGTCGCAAGTCAGATAGGGCTCGCATTCCGAACCGTTGATGACCAGCGTATCGACCTTGGCGTCTTTCGGCAGCGTCAGTTTGCGATAGGTCGGAAAGGCGGCGCCGCCCAGCCCGACCACCCCGGCGTCGCGAATCCGCTCGAGCATCTGCGCCACCGGCAGCGTTTGCCAGTCAGGCTGCTCGGGAAACTGCGGCTCGTCTTCCGCCGGCGCCGCCTGAATGGTGATCACGATGTCGTGCACCAGGGAAGCGTGCGGACCGCTCTGCACGCTCTTGACGACGCCGCTGACCGGTGCATGCAGCGAAACACCGCCGGGGACGGTCGCGATGACATCGCCGCGCTTCACCTTGGCAGCTGCTTTCACGGCGGGCGCAGCCGATGGTCCCAGGCTCTGGCTGACAGGCAGGGAAACCATGGCCGGCATGAAGTCCTCGATCGGCAGGTTCTCGGTCAGTTCCTTGTGCTCGTCGGGATGGATGCCACCGCGCGAGAAGGTAGGCAGCCTTGAATTGCGCCAGAAGAAAAGGTTCATCCTGAATAACACTCGCTCAAGCGTTGACGGTTGCGACTACGCCCTGAGGCGTGACGAAGATGGCCTTCTCGCCGCCGCCCGCCCGAAGAACAGCCTCACGCCTGTGCGTCGGCACCATCAACATCGCGGTGGCCAGGCCGTCGGCGGCGACGCCGGTCTTCGCGATAACGGAAACGCTGGACATTGCCGGCGCCGTGCTGCCGTCGCGCGTGTTGAAGATATGGGTAAAGGACCCGGCCTCGTCGAGAATGGTCCCGTAGCCACCGGAAGTGGCGATGCATTTGTCCACCACGTCGAAACTGGCCACAGTCTCCTGCCGGTCCGCGGGATTGGCAATGCCAATGCGCCAGGCCGTACCGTCAGGCTTGGCCGACAAAGCGCGGGGCTCACCCATGTCGACCAGCATGCGCTCGAAGCCGTGCGCGCGCAGCACGTCGGTCACTTTGTCGGTAATGTAACCTTGTGCGCCGCTGTTCAGGGTCAGGCCCATGCCCGGGCGGGCAAAAGCGATGCGTAGCGTATTGCGGTCCACTTCGACCTGGCGCCAGTCGACCAGCGCCAAAGCGGCAGCACGCGCGCTTGCCGGGGGGCCGGCTGGATCCGCGGCCGTCGCCGCGAAGTGCTCGTAATACAGATTCCAGAGCGGTTGCACCGTCGGGTCGTACACGCCATCGCTGAGCTTCGCCAAGTTCAGGGCCCGCTCCAACATGACGACCAAGTCGGCGGGAGCCTCATCCAGCCTCCCCTCGCGATTGAGTTGCGAAATGGCACTGTCGGCACGGAACAGGCTGAATACTTTTTCCAGGCGCCTCAACTCCGCCAATGCGGCGCTAATCGCCTGCTGGGCGACGGTTTCGTCGCGATGATAGAGCTGGATCTCCGCCGGAGCGCCCAGCGCAGTGCCGCGCCAGCGTACAAGACCGGCTTGAGCGCGGCCGGCAGTGAACAACAGCGGCAAACCAGCGGCAGCGGCGGCAAAAGTGATAAAGCGACGGCGGGACAGAGCAAGTGGCATGTTGGAAACCTCTGCGAATTAGTCATTCAGCCTGGCGGAAGAATCACGGTGCGTATTATGGTCCCAGCCAGCAGCCTGTTTCGCAAAAAGTGAAGGTTGTTTGATCTGCAGCAAGTTCTCACCCCTACTCGTTTCACGAGCGCACCATCACCGTCACCCAATTCGGGCGAATCCGTGCCAATACCAGGAAAATCAAACTGAGTCAGGTCTTTGCCGGACAGAACGTCGGCATCAAGGAAGAGGAGGACACTATTTGGCCGGTCAGCTTCGTGCAGTACGATATCGGCTACTTCGATCTCGATGCCTGCAGAGTGGAGCCAGTGGAAAACCCTTTCGGTCCGAAAGTGTTAACCATGTCTCCGGTATAAAGTGTCAACCATGTGTCCGGTCAACACCCTTGTTTTGTTGGTCGGGGCGAGAGGATTTGAACCTCCGACCACTTGCACCCCATGCAAGTACGCTACCAGGCTGCGCTACGCCCCGAAGTTGCTGATTTTATCACGCCGGCCTCACTGCAATCCAGCGATCGATCCGCCTCAGCCGCTCAAGCGCCGCTGCGCAGTTCCTCGATTATGTTCTTGATCTCGCTTCTGATCAGGGACATATCGACCTTGCCGGGCTCTGCTCGTACGGCCGCCGGCGTACGGTGGCTGCTCGACGCGCTTTCGTCGAGGCGGTTGCGCGCGCCGCTGATGGTGAAACCCTGTTCGTACAGCAGGTCGCGAATGCGGCGGATCAGCAGCACTTCGTGGTGCTGGTAGTAGCGCCTGTTTCCGCGGCGTTTGACCGGTTTGAGCTGGGTGAACTCCTGCTCCCAGTAGCGCAGAACGTGCGGCTTGACGCCGCACAACTCGCTCACCTCACCGATGGTGAAGTAGCGCTTCGCCGGGATCGGCGGCAGGCTACTGTTGCTGCTGTGGCTTTCCACGATTTGCCTTTTCCACCAGCGCCTTGAGCTTCTGGCTGGCGTGGAAGGTCACGACGCGGCGCGCAGTGATCGGAATCTCTTCTCCGGTCTTGGGGTTGCGGCCGGGACGCTGCGGCTTGTTGCGCAGTTGAAAATTGCCGAATCCGGAAAGCTTTACGCTGTCGCCGTTTTCGAGCGCAGCCCGGATTTCTTCGAAGAATGTTTCGACCATATCCTTGGCTTCGCGCTTGTTCAGCCCGACTTTCTCGAACAAAAAGTCAGCCAGCTCAGCTTTGGTTAACGTCACTTTTTTCTCCCTAGGTGCGCAATCTTGCGCCAACGCGTTTGGCGAGAAGTTGCAGCAGTTGCGCCATCGCCGCCTCCGCCTCCGCGTCGGTCAGCGTTTTCGAAGTATCTTGCATAACTACCCGAAAGGCAAGGCTTTTTTTGCCAGCCTCTACTCCTTTTCCGCGGTATAAGTCAAACAACCACAGGTCCTGCACAAAGGCGGTGCGGGATTCCAGCATCGCCTCTCGCAAGGCCTGCGCGGACACGGTTTCGTCCACGATCACCGCCAGGTCCCGGATCACCGGCGGGAACTTGGACACCTCCCGATAAGCCGGCATGGACGCAGCAAGCAAGGCGTCGAGATCGAGTTCGAACAGGATGGGCGCCTGCGGCAGCTCATATTTCTGCTGCCAGCGCGGATGCAGCGCACCCAGCCAGCCGATCGCCTCGCCTCCCAGCAGCAGGTTAGCCGACCGTCCCGGATGCAGCGCCGGATGGGCCGCGCGTTCGAATCGAATGCTCCCGACGGCAAACAGGCTTTCGATGTCTCCTTTGACATCGTAGAAATCGACGCCGCGCTCCGCGGCGCCCCACTGCTCCGGATACGCCGGGCCGTAGGCGATGCCTGCGATCCTGAGGGGCTGGTCTATGCCTTGCACCGACAGCGGCCCGTCCTTCACCTCCGGGTCGGCGCGAAATATCCGCCCGAGTTCGAAGGCGCGCACCCTTCCCTGCTTGCGGTTGAGGTTGTAGCGCACGTTGGCGACGAGGCTGCCAGCGAGGCTGGAGCGCATCACGGAAAGCTGGCTCGATATCGGGTTCTGCAATTTCACCGGCGCATCGTTGCCGCAGAAATCCCGCTCCCAATCCGCCTCCACGAAACTGAAATTGATTACCTCCTGATAGTCGCGCGCCGCGATCGCTTCTTTCAGGCGCATGGTCGGCCGCGCAGTCTCGCGCTGAGGTTGCATGACCGCCTGCGCGCGCGGCAGATTGGCGGGGATGCGCTCGTAGCCGTGGATGCGCGCGATCTCTTCGATCAGGTCCTCCTCGATCGCGATATCGAAGCGATAGGAAGGCGGTTTCACACTGAAGCCGTCTGCCGTTTTTTCGGCGGCGAATCCCAGGCGCGAAAATATCGACGCGATCTCCGCGTCGCTCACGCTGATGCCGAGGATCTTGCAGGCGCGCGCGCTGCGCACCTGCACCGGATTGCGTTGCGGCAGGTCGGCCAGATCGTCCACCGTCGGCCCCGCCTCGCCTCCGCAAATCGCGAGGATCAGTTCGGTCGCGCGCTCTATACCGGCGACATTGTTGTCGAAGTCGACGCCGCGCTCGAAACGATGCGCGGCGTCACTTGAAAAATTGAAGCGCCGCGTGCGGCCGGCGATGGCACCGGGAAAGAAGAACGCCGACTCGAGAAAGATGTTCCTGCTGTCCGTTTCCGCCTTGGTCGAATCGCCACCCATGATGCCGGCAAGACCGATGGGCCCCGAGGCATCGGTGATGCAGAGCACGTTTTCGTCGACGTCGACGACCTGCTCGTTCAGCAGCTTCAGCCGCTCGCCTTTCCTGCCGAAGCGCACGTCGATTCCACCGCGCAGCTTGTCCAGATCGTAGACGTGGAGCGGACGCCCGAGTTCCAGCATCACGTAATTCGTCACGTCCACCAGCGCCGATATCGAACGCTGTCCGGAGCGCGCCAGGCGCTGCTTCATCCAGTCGGGCACGGGCGCGGCGGCGTTGACGTTGCGTATGACGCGCCCGGTGAACCGCCCGCAGCCATCGGCGGCCGATATCTTCACCGGAAAGCGCGCGTCGCATTGTGCCGCGACCGGCGTGATGACCGGAGCCTTGAACACGGCGCCGGTGATGGCGGATACTTCGCGCGCAACTCCGAGCAGGCTCAAACAGTCGGCCCGATTCGGGGTGAGCTTGAGCGTGAACAGCGTATCGTCGAGGCCGAGCAGCTCGCGCACATTGCGGCCGATGGGCGCGTCCGCTGCGAGCGGCAGCAGGCCGCTATGGTCGTCGGCTATCCCCAGTTCCCTGGCCGAGCACAGCATGCCCTGGCTGTCGACGCCGCGCAGCTTCGATGCCTTGATGTCGAACGCCTCGCCGTCGCTACCGGTCAGACGCGCCCCGACCAGCGCGCAAGGCACGCGCATGCCGGCTGCCACGTTCGGCGCGCCGCACACGATCGAGAGCGGCACGGGCCCGCCCACGTTTACTTTGCACAGCGAGAGACGATCGGCGTTGGGGTGGCGCGCGACTTCCAGCACTTCGCCCACCACCACTTTGGAGAACGGCGGCGCGGCCGGCTCCAGAGCCTCGACTTCCAGCCCGGCCATGGTCAGAGCGTGCGAAAGCTCCGCCGTGGACATGGACGGATCGGCGAAGCTGCGCAGCCAGAGTTCGGAGAATTTCATGCGAATTGCTGCAGGAAGCGCAGATCGCCGTCGTAGAACAGGCGCAGGTCGTTGATGCCGTAGCGCAGCATGGCCAGGCGTTCCATGCCCGAACCGAAGGCGAAGCCGATGTACTTTTCCGGGTCAAGCCCGAAATTGCGAATGACCGACGGATGGACCTGGCCGGCGCCGGATATCTCCAGCCATTTGCCCTTGTTCGGCCCGGCGCCGAAGGCCATGTCAATTTCCGCAGAAGGTTCCGTGAACGGAAAGAACGACGGCCGGAAGCGTACCTCCAGCTCTTCGGTTTCGAAAAAGCGGCGCAGGAAAGCAGTATAGACGCCCTTCAGGTCGGCGAAGCTGATGTCTTCGTCTATCCACAGGCCTTCGACCTGGTGAAACATGGGCGAATGCGTGGCGTCGCTGTCGACGCGATACGTGCGGCCTGGCGCGATCACTTTGATCGGCGGTGTGTGCATGCGCGCATAGCGCACCTGCATCGGACTTGTGTGCGTGCGCAGGAGCAGCGGCCTGCCGTCCGCGTCCAGGTTCTCGACGTAGAACGTATCCTGCATCGAGCGCGCCGGATGGTTCTCCGGATTGTTGAGCGCGGTGAAATTGTTCCAGTCAGTCTCGATTTCCGGTCCGTCGGCGACTTCGAACCCTATCGAGCGGAATATGGCCTCGATGCGGTCCTGGGTGCGGGTGATCGGATGCACGCGCCCGCGGCCCGCGCCGCGACCGGGCAGGGTCACGTCAAGCGCCTCTTCGGCAAGGCGCGCGTCCAACTGCTTCTGCGCCAGCGCGTCGCGCCTTTGGGCAAGCGCGCTCTCCAGCTTCACCTTGGCCGCGTTGATGCTGCTACCGGCCTCGCGCCGCTCCTCGGCGGGCAATTTGCCCAGCGCCTTGAGCAGTTCGGTCAGCGCGCCGGTCTTGCCCAGAAAACGCGCCTTGGCCTGCTCCAGTTCCGCTGCATCATCGATGCTGCTGAACTGCGAGAGCGCGTCGCCTACGATTCTTTCCAGATTATCCATTGGGACGACTTGTGAGTATCACAGAAACAAAAAGAGGCTAAGCAAGTTAGCGCCGATCACAATACGAGGGGACACATCCCCCCTCGTGCTCCTCTAAGTCAGAGGCCGTTTCAGAAATTCTGAAACGGCCTCATAGCCTCTCTTCGCATTGATGCAAATGCGTTCTGCTGCGACCGCCTTACTTCGACGCTGCAGCAGGCAATCCGGCCTTGACCTGATCGGCGAACTTGGCGAACGCCGCCATGTCGGTGACGGCGAGGTCGGCGAGCACCTTGCGATCCACCTCGATCGAGGCTTTTCTCAGGCCGTTCATGAATACGCTGTACGTCAAGCCGCACTCGCGTGCTGCCGCGTTGATGCGCGCGATCCACAGCGCGCGAAACACGCGCTTCTTCGTCCTGCGATCGCGATAGGCGTACTGCCCGGCCTTCATCACCGCTTCTTTGGCGATGCGGAAGACGCTGCCGCGGCGGCCGCGGTAGCCCTTCGCCAGGTCCATTACCTTCTTGTGACGGGCGCGTGCTTCTACTCCACGTTTTACTCTTGGCATGGCTCGTTCTCCTTAACCGTTGGGAAGCATTGCGCGCACTGAGCGCAGGTTGCTCGCGTCCACCATGGATGTGCCGCGCATGTTGCGTTTGCGCTTGGTGGTTTTCTTGGTAAGGATGTGGCGCAGAAACGCTTTGGTGCGTTTTATCCCGCCGCTGCCTTGGATGCGGAAACGCTTGGCAGCGCTCCGCTTGGTCTTCATCTTGGGCATGACTACTCCTGGTTTTGACATGGCGGCAGGTGCCTCCCGGGGGGAGAACTTGTTGACCTTGACACCACTTGTTTTGCGTTCCCGGCGAACCGGGGACGGTGCTGCATCGAAAGACCGGATTGCTGCGGCCCTTCTAAGAACCTAACGCAAAAATCACTTTGCGGCAGGTTCTTCTGTCTTCTTTTCGGGCTCGGCCTTTTTCTCGGGCTCGGCCTTCTTCTTCACCACCACTTTCTTCGGCCCCAGCACCATCACCAGCTGGCGGCCTTCCATCTTCGGGTACTGCTCCACCACGCCGTGTTCCACCAGATCGTTTTTCACCCTCTCGATCAGGCGGTGGCCGAACTCCTGGTGCGCCATCTCGCGTCCGCGAAAGCGCAGCGTTACCTTGGTCTTGTCGCCTTCGTCCAGAAATTTCATCAAGTTGCGCAGCTTGATCTGGTAATCGCCTTCGTCGGTGCCGGGCCGGAACTTCACTTCCTTGACCTGGATCTGCTTCTGCTTCAGCTTCGCTTCGTGCGCTTTTTTGGCTTCGCGGTACTTGAACTTGCCGAAGTCCATCAGCTTGCATACCGGCGGAACGGCCGTCGGCGCGATTTCCACCAGATCCACTTCCAGCTCTTCCGCACGCCGCATCGCGTCTGCGATGGGCACCACGCCAAGCTGTTCCCCTTCGGTGCCAACCAGGCGTATTTCCGGCGCGGTTATCTCACTGTTGAGGCGCTGCGCTTTTTCCTGAGCGATGTCGTTTCTCCAAAAAATTAATAATTAGGCCGCGCTACCCACGCGCGCCTCTTGCTGCAGGCGCCGGATGAAATCTTCGAGCGTCATTTGCCCGAGGTCTTCACCGCTGCGGGTTCGCACGGCCACTTTGGAAGCTGCCTTCTCCTGCTCACCAACAATCAACTGGTAAGGCAGCTTCTGAATGCTATGTTCCCGTATTTTATAGGTTATTTTCTCATTACGCAAATCGGCTTCAACGCGGAAACCGGCACGCCGCAGTTCGGCCGCGACATTCGCCGCATAATCCGCCTGGCCGCCGGAGATGTTCAGCACCACGACCTGCAGCGGCGACAACCACAAAGGCATCGCGCCTGCATGGTTTTCGATCAGGATGCCGATGAAACGCTCCATCGAGCCGACGATGGCCCGGTGCAGCATCACCGGCACTTTGCGTGTGTTGTCCTCGGCGACATACTCCGCGCCCAAGCGACCGGGCATGGAGAAATCCACCTGTATCGTGCCACACTGCCACGACCGTCCTATGCTGTCCTTCAGGTGGTATTCGATTTTCGGGCCGTAGAACGCGCCCTCGCCTGGCAGCAGATCGAACTGCACGCCGCTCGCACGCAGCGATTCGGCCAGCGCGTTTTCCGCCTTGTCCCACAAAGGGTCGGCGCCGACGCGCTTTTCCGGCCGCGTGGCGAGCTTGTAGATGATCTGGGTGAAACCGAAATCCGTATAGACCTTCTGTAGCAGCGTGGTATAGGCCACGCACTCCGGGAGTATCTGGTCCTCGGTGCAGAATATGTGGCCGTCGTCCTGGGTGAAGGCGCGTATGCGCATGATTCCGTGCAGGGCACCCGAGGCTTCGTTCCTGTGACAGGCGCCGAATTCGCCGTAGCGCAACGGCAGTTCACGGTAGCTGCGCAGGCCCGCGTTGTAGATCTGTACGTGGCCGGGGCAGTTCATCGGCTTCACCGCGTAGCTGCGCTTCTCCGACTCGGTGGTGAACATGTTCTCGCGGTAGTTCTCCCAGTGGCCGGATTTTTCCCACAGGCTGCGGTCCAGAATCTGCGGGCAGCGCACCTCCTGATAGCCGTTGTCCTGATAGACGCGCCGCATGTACTGCTCCACCTGCTGCCAGATGGTCCAGCCCTTGGGATGCCAGAACACCATGCCCGGCGCCTCGTCCTGCATGTGAAAGAGATCCAACTGCGTACCCAGCTTGCGGTGGTCGCGCTTCTCCGCCTCTTCCAGCATCTTCAAGTACGCTTCCTGGTCTTCCTTTTTTGCCCAGGCGGTGCCGTAGATGCGCTGCAGCATCTCGTTCTTCGAGTCGCCGCGCCAATATGCGCCGGCGACTTTCATCAGTTTGAACACCTTCAACTTGCCTGTCGAAGGCACGTGCGGCCCGCGGCACAGATCGACGAAATCGCCTTCGCGATACAGGCCTATGGCCTGATCTTCCGGGATCGACGCGATGATCTCGGCCTTGTAGTGCTCGCCCATGCCTTTGAACAGCGCCACCGCCTGATCGCGCGGCATTTCCTCGCGTGTGACCGGGAAATCTTTCTTCGCCAGTTCGGACATTTTCTTTTCGATGGCGGCCAGGTCCTCCGGCGCGAACGGCCGCTTGTAGGCAAAATCGTAGAAAAACCCGTTTTCGATCACCGGCCCGATGGTGACCTGCGCATCGGGAAACAGCGTCTTCACTGCATAGGCGAGCAAATGCGCAGTCGAGTGGCGGATGATATCGAGGCCGTCCTTGTCGCGGTCGGTGACGATCGCGAGTTCGGCATCGGCTGCGATGCGATACGACGTATCCACCATCCGGCCGTCGACGCGACCGGCCAGCGCCGCCTTGGCGAGGCCGGGACCGATGCTGGCCGCCACCTCTGCCACGGAAACCGGCTGTGCGAACTCCCGGACCGAGCCGTCAGGCAGCTTTATATTGGGCATAGCTTCGCAACTCCAAAATGAAAAGGTGCGGACTCGCCGCACCTTTTCCACAAATACAATACTGCGACTGCGCCGACGCTATCAGGCCTTGATCATCAGCAGCGTATAGGCTGCGATCACCGTTCCCGCAAAGGCGCCACCATAGCAGAGAACCCTGACCGCCGTCACCGCATGGACGCCGAAGTCGTGCAACAGGATGTGTATGCGGTGCGCCGCGTGCCACATGAACAGAGCAATCACCGCCAGCAGGAAGATCTTGCCCGCCCAACTTTGGGAAAACGCGAGCATGTGCGCATAGCTCATGGTGTCCGGCTTGAACATGATGCCGAACGGAACGGCGATGCCGGTGATGAAAACCAGCGCCGGACCGATCAGCGCCGCCAGCATGCCGCCGGCGCCGAACAGGGACCAGAAAATCGGTTCGTTGGAGCGTTTCATTAGCTCATCCCCCGCACAATGAATAACACGGCTAGGCAGGCGATTACAGATGCAGCGAGCCCGGTCCCGGTGATGGTCCCCGGCTGCAAACGCTTGCCGCCGACAAAAATGATCGGCATGGTCTTGGGCATGATGTTGAACCAGCTCCAGGTGTGATAGCAGAACACCGCCAGCACGATCAGGTGGAACACCAGCATCCACGGGGTCTTCAGGTACTGCAGCCAGCCGTTGAAGGCCGCCTCGCCCTGCCCCAGCCGCACCAGCCCGACCAGCAGCAGAACCGCGTAGGCCGCGACGAACAGCGCCGTGACCTCGCGCGCCATGTAGCGCATGAAATAGGGATCCCGTTTATACCAACCGTCCATGGACCGGACGTAGGGTCGACGATTGCTCATTTGTCTGCTCCCCCTGGCGTGACGAACCGCGTGAAATAATTGATCGCGCTGTTCATCTTGTTCTGGTTGATCGCATTGGCCGGATCCACGCCCTTCGGACAGACTTCCGAGCAGTAACCGACCGCGGTGCAGCCCCAGAAGCCCTCGTCCGCGTACCCCAACCCTAGACGCTCGGCTTGCCCGCCGTCGCGCGAATCGGCGTTATAGCGGTGCAGCAGCGCGAGAACGCCGGGGCCGGTGAACTTCGGATTGAGTCCGTACTGCGGGCAGGCGGCGTAGCACAGCATGCAGTTGATGCACGAGCTGAACTGCTCGTACATGTCGCGCTGCTGCGGTGTCTGCAGGTATTCGCCCTGCTCCAGCGTGCGCTTCTCCTTCGGGATGATGTACGGCTTGATGCTTTCGAGCTTGGTGACGAAATCTTCGACCGAAACTATCAGGTCGCGCTCTATCGGCATGTGCGCAAGCGCCTCCACGCGCAAGCCCTGCGGGTAGTACTCGCGCAAGAAGGTCTTGCACGAGAGCTTTGGCTTGCCGTCTATCATCATGCCGCAGCTGCCGCAGATCGCCATGCGGCAGGACCAGCGAAAACTCAGGGTCCCGTCGAGGAAATCCTTGATGTACTGCAGCCCCTGAAGCACGGACATGTCGTCGGTGAACGGAACCTTGAAGCTTTGCAGCACGGGCTCCTTGTCCTGTTCCGAGCGGTAGCGCAGAACCTGGATTTCGATGATTTTCTCGGTATCAGCCATTGGCTGCTCCCTTCTTCTTGCGTTCTTCATCAGCCTGAACGCCGGCTGCGCCGTAGGCGCGCGTTCCCGGCGTGGACTTGGTGATCTTCACGTCCCCGTATTCGATCCGCGGCGCATTGTCGCCGTCGTAAAAAGCGAGGGAGTGCTTGAGGTACTTGGCGTCATCGCGTTCCTCGAATCCATCCAGGCGCTGGTGCGAGCCGCGCGACTCCTTGCGGTTGATCGCCGAATAGACCATGGACTGCGCGACGTCGAGCAAATAGCCGAGTTCGATGCCGAGCAGCCATTCCGTGTTGTACACCTTCGACTTGTCCTCCAGCTTCAGGTTCTTGTAGCGCTGCCGCAATTCGTCGATCTTGTCGCAGGTGGCCTGCATGGTGGTGCCGAGGCGGTAGATGCCGCAGCCGTCTTCCATGCTCTTCGCCATTTCGTTGCGCAACACCGCCATGCGCTCGGTGCCGCCCGGTTTGTTGACGATGTCCAGCGCGCGCTTCTCCGCGGCCTGTGCCTGCTTCAGGATCGCGCCGGAATTGCTGATCGCCACCGACTTCGCAAACTTGGCCGCTTCGACGCCTGCCACCTTGCCGAAAACGATCAGTTCTGTCAGTGAATTCGAACCCAGGCGGTTGGCGCCGTGGATGCCGACGCTGGAGCATTCGCCCACCGAATACAGGCCCGGCAGCGGCGAGGCCGTATTGCCGTCGGCCACGATACCGCCCATTGTGTAGTGCACCCCCGGCACGACCGGGACCGGCGTATGCGCCGGATCGATGCCCATAAACTCTTCGGCCAGTTCGTAGATCTGCGGCAGGCGTTCGCGCAGGTAGGCTTCTCCCAGATGGCGCAGGTCCAGGTTCACCACCGAACCGAACGGACCATCTATCGTCCGTCCCTTCTGCTTCTCGTGCCAGAAGGCCTGGCTCAGTCGGTCGCGCGGGCCCAGTTCCATGAACTTGTTGCGCGGTTTGTCCTCGGGTGGTCCAAGACCGTAGTCCTGCAGGTAGCGATAGCCGTCCTTGTTCAGCAGCAATCCGCCCTCGCCGCGGCAGGCCTCGGTGAACAAGAGCCCCGTGCGCGGCATGCAGGTCGGGTGGTACTGCACGAACTCCATGTCGCGCAGCGGCACGCCGTGGCGGTAGGCGAGCGCCATGCCGTCGCCGGTGACGATGCCGCCGTTGGTGTTCTCGCGGAACACGCGGCCCGCGCCGCCGGTGGCGATGATCACGGCTTTCGCCTCGATCAGCGTGAATTCGCCGGTTGCGATCTCGATCGCCAGCACGCCCTGGCAGCGGCCGTCTTCGACTATCAGATCGCAGCAGAAATACTCGTCGAAGCGCTTGATCGACGGATACTTGATGGAAGTCTGGAACAGCGTGTGCAGCATGTGGAAGCCGGTCTTGTCCGCGGCGAACCAGGTGCGCTCGATCTTCATGCCGCCGAACGCGCGCGTGTTGGCGTGTCCGTCTTCCTTGCGGCTCCAAGGGCAGCCCCAATGCTCCATCTGCACCATTTCCTCGTGCGCTTGCGCGACGAAGTACTCGACTACGTCCTGCTCGCACAGCCAGTCGCCGCCGCCGACGGTATCGTTGAAATGGTGGTCCAGGCTGTCTTCGGGCCGCGTCACCGCTGCGGCCCCGCCTTCTGCGGCCACAGTGTGGCTGCGCATCGGGAGCACTTTGGAAATCAGCGCGATTTTCAGCGTCGGATCCGCTTCGGCAACCGCGATCGCCGCCCGCAAACCTCCGCCACCTGCGCCTACAATCGCAATATCTGCCTTGAATACTTCCACTGCT
>Ga0194060_10001878_pt1 | contig 15012 bp, 10 predicted proteins | sample SepL225m_MetaG_FD_163427 | JGI IMG/M metagenome (GOLD analysis project Ga0194060, IMG submission 163427) | Anoxic zone freshwater microbial communities from boreal shield lake in IISD Experimental Lakes Area, Ontario, Canada - Sep2016-L222-5m | ecosystem: Environmental > Aquatic > Freshwater >...
ACCGAATACATCACCGGACTTGGCACGGTGGACAAGCGCATGCTGATCTTGATCGACATCGAAAAACTGATGACCTCGAGCGACATGGCGCTCACCGATCAGGCGCTGCATTAGTCGCTTACCGGCGTACCCATTCCGCCGGGTTTCTTGCTCGGTTACCTGTTGCCGCCGCGTCCGCGCACCAGCTGATACGGCCGGAACAGATAAAACACCGAGGCAAAACCGCTCCATATATGCACCAGGCGGGTGAACGGAAACACCAGAAAAATCGTCAGCCCCAGCACCAGGTGCAGCTTGAAGATGATGGAAACGCCGGCCACCAGGTCGGCCGCGCCGCCGCGGAAGGTCCAGATGCGCTGCGCCCAGCCCATGAATTTGACCATCTCCGAACCGTCCATGTGCTGCATCGACAGCGGGATGCCGGCCAGTCCGAGCAGGACTTGCGCGATCAGCAGGACCAATATGAGTAAATCGACCGGTCTGCTGCTGGTAAGTATGCGCGCATCGCTCAGCCGGCGATGGGCCAGTATTGCCAGCCCGACGATGCACATCATGCCGAAAATACCGCCGCCGACGATCGCCGTCAGTTGCTTCTCGGCCGGCGACACGCCGAGCAGATGCCAAATCGTGAGCGGCGTGAGCAGGCCGGTGAAGTGGCCGGCGAAAATGCCTAGCACCCCGATGTGGAACAGGTTCGACCCCCATCTGAGCTGCCCGTGGCGCAGCAGCTGGGAAGAATCGCTTTTCCAGGTGTATTGCTCGCGGTCGAAGCGGATCAGGCTGCCGAGGAAGAATACGCTCAGGCAGATGTAAGGGTAGTAGCCGAACAGGAACTGGTTTAGATAGGCTGTGATGTCCATGCGAGGCTCCAGGTTCAGGGGTTCTTGGGAACGAAACGGATGAACTGCGGCCGCGACTGCTGCGCTCCGTGGGCCGCCGCCGCACTGGCACCCGACGGCGGACCAAACTCCACCGGGGTTTCATTCCACTCTTCGTCCAGCGCTGGCGCCATCTGCGGTATCGCCGTGTTCGTCGGCGCAGCGAGCGGCGCCGCGCCGTGCAGATCGAGCAGCGCGGCGATGATGGCGGCATAGGGACTGCCGCCCGCGATCAGGCGCTCGCCGACCGCGCACAGGATATGCACGCAGTCTTCCAGCAGATCGTGCACCTCCTCCGCCGGCCGGGTGGCGAGATATTCCAGCACCGCCGGCAGGTAATCCGGCAGTTCGTGCACGGCAAGCACGAACCCGGATTTCCGGTAGAGCGCGTTCAGGTCCACCATCGCCTGGCCGCGGTCGCGCGAGTCGCCGTGCACGTGTTCGAACAGATGCAGCGAGGTCGCGCGGCCGGCGTCGAACTGCGCCACGTAGCGTTCCTGCAGATCGAGCAGGTCTTCGCGATTCAATTCGGCCAGCAGGCCGGCGAGCGCGTCCTGCGTCGCGCCCCGCAGCGCCGGCTCCTCGCCCAGCCTGCGGGCGATCTCGGGCAGCGCCGCAACCATGTCTTCCGACGGGTAGCTTAGCAATACGGCAAGCAGCTTGAGAGATTTCATTTGGTCATCCCTTTATCCGTCATTCCGAGCGAAGCGAGGAATCTGCTGTTATTGCGTGACAGGAAACAGCGGATTCCTCGGCCTGCGGCCTCGGAATGAAAATCGATCGAGAGCGTCGCAGGTTTCATCAGGACACCGCCTTTATCTGGATGGTCTTGTGCTTCTTGCCGCCGAACAGGCTGGCTTCGGACTGGCCGTCCGAGCAGCCGTTGCCGAACGAAAAGCCGCAACCGCCGCGCAGGTCGTAGGCGTTTTCCGCGTATTCGCGGTGCGTGGTCGGAATGACGAAGCGGTCCTCATAGTTGGCGATCGCCATGTAGCGGTACATTTCCTCGATCTCCTCCTTGCTCAAGCCGACCTGTTTCAACACCGCCGCGTTCTCCGTCTTTTCCACATGCCGGTCGCGCATGTAGGCGCGCATCGCCAGCATGCGCTCCAGCGCCGCCACCACCGGCGCTTCGTCGCCCGCGGTGAGCAGGTTGGCGAGGTATTGCACCGGGATGCGCAGACTGCGCACATCCGGCAGCTGGCCGAATGCGCCCAGCTGGCCTGCATTCGCGGCGGCGGTGATCGGCGACAGCGGCGGCACGTACCAGACCATGGGCAAGGTGCGGTATTCCGGGTGCAGCGGCAGCGCCACCTTCCACTCCATCGCCATCTTGTACACGGGCGACTGCTGCGCCGCCGTGATCCAGGCCTCGGGCACGCCGTCGATCCGTGCCTGCGCCTGAACCTCGGCCGCGTTCGGGTCGAGGAACACCCCGAGCTGCGCCTTGTACAGATCTTTCTCGCCCTCCACGCTCGCCGCTTCGGCGATGCGGTCGGCGTCGTAGAGCATCACCCCGAGGTAGCGGATGCGCCCGACGCAGGTCTCGGAGCACACCGTCGGCTGCCCGGCTTCGATGCGCGGATAGCAGAAAATGCACTTCTCAGCCTTGCCGGTGGACCAGTTGTAATAGATCTTCTTGTACGGGCAGCCGGACACGCACATGCGCCAGCCGCGGCACTTGTCCTGGTCGATCAGGACGATGCCGTCTTCCTCGCGCTTGTAGATCGAGCCCGACGGGCAGGAGGCGACGCATGCCGGATTGAGGCAATGCTCGCACAGGCGCGGCAGGTACATCATGAAGGTGTTTTCGAATTGGCCGTACATCTCCTTCTGCATGTCGTTGAAGTTGGTATCCTTCGAGCGCTTGGCGAACTCTCCGCCGAGGATTTCCTCCCAGTTCGGGCCCCATTCGATCTTCTCCATGCGCTTGCCGGTGAGGAGCGAGCGCGGGCGCGCGGTGGGCGGCGCCTTCATCTCCGGCGCGTTGTGCAGGTGCTGGTAATCGTAGGTGAACGGCTCGTAGTAGTCGTCGATCTGCGGCAGATTGGGGTTGGCGAAGATCTTCATCAGCACTTCGAGCTTGCCGAGCTTGCTGCCCTGCTTCGGCACGATCTTGCCCGAGTCCTTGCGCACCCAGCCGCCGTTCCATTTTTCCTGGTTTTCCCACTGCTTCGGATAGCCGATGCCGGGCTTGGTCTCGACGTTGTTGAACCAGGCGTATTCCACGCCTTCGCGGTTGGTCCACACGTTCTTGCAGGTGACGGAGCAGGTGTGGCAGCCGATGCACTTGTCGAGATTCAGCACCATGCCGATTTGTGCGCGTACTTTCATGTCAGTGCTCCTTTGCCGCGGCGAATTCCGGCGCAGCCGGTTCATCCAGCCAGTCGATGTTCTTCATCTTGCGCACCACCACGAACTCGTCGCGGTTGGTGCCTATGGTGCCGTAGTAATTGAAGCCGTAGGACAGCTGTGCGTAGCCGCCTATCATGTGCGTCGGCTTGGTGACGATGCGCGTCACCGAGTTGTGGATGCCGCCGCGGTTGCCGGTGGTTTCGGCTCCCGGGGTGTTGATGGTCTTCTCCTGCGCGTGGTACATCATGCACATCCCGGGGAGCACCCGCTGGCTCACCACCGCGCGCGCGGCGATGGCGCCGTTCACGTTGTAGAGTTCGATCCAGTCGTTGTCGACGATGCCGACCGATTTGGCGTCGTCCTCGGACAGCCACACGATGGGCCCGCCGCGCGACAGCGTCAGCATCATCAGGTTGTCGGTGTAGGTCGAGTGGATGCCCCATTTCTGGTGCGGCGTGATGAAATTCAGCACCACTTCCGGGTTGCCGTTGTCTTTCTGCCCCTGGATCGGGTGTACTGTTTTCAGGTCGATCGGCGGGCGATACACGCACAGCCCTTCCCCGAACGCTATCATCCACTTGTGGTCCTGGTAGAACTGCTGGCGTCCGGTGAGCGTCCGCCACGGGATCAGCTCGTTGATGTTGGTCCAGCCGGCGTTGTAGCTCACTTTCTCCGACTCGATGCCGCTCCAGGTCGGGCTGGAAATGATCTTGCGCGGCTGCGCCTGCAGGTCGCGAAAGCGCAGCTTCTCGTCCTCCTTCGGTCGCGCCAGATGGGCGTGCTCGCGGCCGGTGATCTTGGACAGCGCCTCCCAGGCCTTCACCGCCACCTCGCCGTTGGTCTCCGGTGCCAGCATCAATATCACTTCGGAGGCGTCGATGTCGGTTTCGATCTTCGGCATGCCCTTGGTGATACCTTCATCGGTCACCGGATAGTTCAGATCGCGCAGGTTCTGTACTTCGTGCTCGGTGTTCCAGGCGATGCCCTTGCCGCCGTTGCCGACCTTGCCCATCAGCGGTCCGAGCGCGGTGAACTTCTTGTAGGTGTTCGGGTAGTCGCGCTCGATCACCACCATCGAAGGCGCGGTCTTACCCGGAATCAGTTCGCACTCGCCTTTTTTCCATTCCTTGACGTCGAGCGCCTGCGCCAGCTCGGCCGGCGTGTCGTGCATCAGCGGCGTCAGCACCAGCTCCTTTTCCACGCCCAGGTGGCCGACGCAGACCTCGGAGAACTTCCTGGCGAAGCCCTTGTAGATCTCCCAGTCGCTTTTCGCTTCCCACGCCGGGTCCACCGCCGCCGACAGCGGGTGGATGAAGGGGTGCATGTCGGAGGTGTTGAGGTCGTTCTTTTCGTACCAGGTGGCGGTGGGCAGGACGATGTCGGAGTACAGGCATGTCGTCGACATGCGGAAATCCAGAGTCACCAGCAGGTCGAGCTTGCCCTCGGGGGCGTCCTCGTGCCAGGTCACTTCCTCCGGCTTCGCGCCTCCGAATCCGCCAAGTTCCTTGCCCTGCACCCCGTGCTTGGTGCCTAGCAGGTGCTTGAGGAAATACTCGTGCCCCTTGCCCGACGAGCCGAGCAGGTTGGAGCGCCAGACGAACAGGTTCCTCGGGAAATTGGCCGGATTGTCCGGATCCTCGCAGGACAGGCGCAGTTTGCCGTCCTGCAGCGACTTCACCGCGTAGTCCTTCGGGTCCATGCCCGCGGCCTGGGCATCCTTGACCACCTTGATCGGGTTGGTCTGCAGCTGCGGCGCCGACGGCAGCCAGCCCATGCGCTCGGCGCGCACGTTGTAGTCAATCAGCGAGCCGGTGTAATCCTTGGGATCGGCCAGCGGCGACAGGATCTCCTTCACTTCGAGCTTTTCGTAGCGCCATTGGTCGGTGTGCGCGTAGAAGAACGACGTCGAATTCATCTGCCGCGGCGGGCGGTGCCAGTCGAGCGCGAACGCGAGCGCGGTCCAGCCGGTCTGCGGCCGCAGCTTCTCCTGCCCGACGTAGTGCGCCCAGCCGCCGCCCGACTGCCCGACGCAGCCGCACATCATCAGCATGTTGATGATGCCGCGGTAGTTCATGTCGGAGTGATACCAGTGGTTCATCGCCGCGCCGATGATCACCATCGACTTGCCGTGCGTCTTGTCGGCGTTGTCGGCGAACTGGCGCGCGACCAGGATCACATCTTCGGCCTTCACGCCGGTGATGGATTGCTGCCATGCCGGGGTGTAGGGTACGTTCTGGTCGAACGAGGCGGCGACGTTGCCGCCGCCCAGGCCGCGGTCGATGCCGTAATTGGCCACCAGGAGGTCGAACACGCTAGCCACCACCGTCTCTCCCTCGGCCAGCTGCAGCTTTTTCACCGGAACGTTGCGCAGCAGGACGTCGTTGCCCTGCTCGTTGTGGGTGAAGTTTTCGGTGACGATGCCGCCGAAGTAGGGAAAGGCGACCGGCGCGACATCGTCGCGCCGGTCGATCAGCGACAGACTGAGCTTCGCTTCCCCTCCCCCCCCCTCCTTCTCCTCCAGGTTCCATTTGCCGTCGGTCTGCCCCCAGCGAAAGCCGATCGAGCCGTTCGGCACCACCACCTTGCCCGACTGCTGGTCGATCGCAACCGTCTTCCAGTCCGGATTGTTCGCCTGCGACAGCTTGTCCGAGAAATCCGTGGCGCGCAGGAAGCGGTCCGGAACATAGCGCCCGTCGCGCTTGACCAGCTTCACCAGCATCGGCAGATCGGTGTAGCGGCGCGCATAGTCCTGGAAGTAGGCCGAGGGCCGGTCCAGGTGGAATTCCTTCAGGATCACGTGCCCCATCGCCATCGCCAGCGCGGCGTCGGTGCCTTGCTTCGGGTGCAGCCAGATGTCGCCCAGCTTGGACACCTCCGCGTAGTCCGGCGTGATCGAAACGACCTTGGCGCCCTTGTAGCGCACCTCGGTGAGAAAGTGCGCGTCCGGCGTGCGCGTCTGCGGCACGTTCGAGCCCCAGGCCATGATGAAGGTCGAGTTGTACCAGTCTGCCGACTCCGGCACGTCGGTCTGCTCGCCCCAGGTCTGCGGGCTCGCCGGCGGCAGGTCGCAGTACCAGTCGTAGAAGCTCATGCACACGCCGCCGATCAAGGACAGGTAACGGCTCCCCGCGGCGTAGGACACCATGGACATCGCCGGTATAGGCGAGAACCCGACCACGCGGTCCGGGCCGTGGCGCTTGATGGTGTAAACGTTGGCCGAGGCGATGATTTCGTTGGCTTCTTCCCAGCCCGAACGCACGAACCCGCCCAAACCGCGGCGCGACTTGTAGTCCTTCGAGGCTTGCGGCGACTCGACGATCGAGGCCCAAGCCTCGACCGGCCCGAGCGACTTGCGCGCCTCGCGCCAGGCGCGCAGCAGCCTGCCGCGTATCATCGGGTATTTCACCCGGTTGGCGCTGTACATATACCAGGAATAGGAAGCCCCGCGCGAGCAGCCGCGCGGCTCGTGGTTGGGCAGGTCCGGGCGCGTGCGCGGATAGTCGGTCTGCTGCGTCTCCCAGGTGACGATGCCGCCCTTGACGTAGATCTTCCAGCTGCACGAGCCGGTGCAGTTCACGCCGTGGGTCGAGCGCACGATCTTGTCATGCTGCCAGCGCTGGCGATAGCCTTCCTCCCAGCTGCGGTCCTCGTTGGTCTTGGTGCCGTGGCCGTCGGAATAGGATTCGCGTTCCTGGGTGAAGTAGCTGAGGCGGTCCAGAAAATGACTCATGTTGTTCCTCTTGAGAAATAACCGATCTGAAAATGCGTTACTGGATGAGTGCGTAGCCGTTGTAGCCGATCAGCAGCAGACCGATCACCAGGTTCAGCACCCGGGTGGCGTCGGTCGTCTTCGGCAGCATCAGCGCATCGATGCGCAGCGCCTCCGTCACCCGGTTGCGCAGGAACATGACACACACCAGCACTGTTCCGTACACGACGCCTCCGACAGTTACAGCCAGGTCGAGCATGCGGCTTGCGCTTTCGCCCTCACTTGGGTTTGACCGCCAGCCGCTCGCGTTCCGCTTCGGGCAGCCGATCCCACCAGGTCTTGCCCGTGCCCCAGTCGCCGCGCACGGCACCCGGCTGGGTGTAATAGATCCAGTTGATCACCGAGGCGACGACGTAGAAGGCGATCGCGCCCCAAAAGAAAGCCGCTGCCGAGCCGGTGCTCGAGATGGATGCGCCTATCAGCGAAGAGAACACGAACGGCCCGTAAGCGGCCCAGGCACCGGTCCAGCCCAGCACCTGCGCGCCCTGGCGCGGCGAGTGCGCGAATATGATCGGGTACTGGCGGAAAGTGGCGAAATTGCCGATGCCCGACATCAGGAAGATGAACAGCATGCCCCAGAGGAAACCGTCGAACTGCGCCATGGAGGCGGGGGTCAGGTAACCGCCGAAGATCAGGAACAGGCAGCCCGCGACGAGGCCCACGCCGGATACCTGGGTCCAAACGCTGCCGCCGAACCGGTCGGCAAGCGGGCCGCCGATTACCCGGATGAGGGAGCCGACCAGCGGCCCGAGATAGGCGTATTTCAGCGGGTCGGGCGCGCCGTCGAACACGCCGTAGATGGTCTTGATCATGATCGGGAACGCCGCCGAAAACCCGGAAAACGAGCCGAAGGTCATGACGTAGGTAATCACGCAGAACCAGGTGTGCTTGTTCTTCATGATGTCGAGTTGGTCGCCGAAGGACGCTTTCACCGGTACGCTGCGCAGGAAGATCCAGCACAGCACTCCCGCAATGAACAGGTAGGGCACGTACCAAAACAGGGCGTTCTGCAGCCACAGGTCTTTCTTCACCAGCACGCTCAGCTGCACGTCAGTCGGCGCGCCGCTGGCGTTCTTCTTGACTTCGAGCTTGAGGCTCTTGGCGGCCTCACTCTCCGCCTTGGTAATCCCGGTGATGACTCCCGATGCGTCCTTGGCCACTACCACGGCGGCGGCCAGTTCCGGCTTCTTGAACACTATGTCGGTCACCACGCCGTTCGCCTTGGTGACCACCACGTCCTTGATCACGGTCGACGTGCTGAATGCCTGGGGACCGCCTACCACGGCGCCCAGTGCGGCGAAACCGATGATCCAGGGGGTCACGAACTGCGTCAGGCTGACGCCGAAGTTGCCTATGCCCGCCTGGATGCCCATGGCCGTGCCCTGCAACCGCTTGGGAAAGAACAGGCTGGTCGAAGGCATGTAAGAGGAGAAATCGCCGCCGCCCATGCCGCAGAGAAAGGCGATGACCATGAACGTGGCGAAGGAGGTCGTGTTGTCCTGGATGGCGAAGCCCAGCCAAACCATCGGGATCAATTTCAGGAAGGTCGATGTGGTGATGGTCGTCCGTGTGCCATAGATCGGGATGAGGAAGGCGTGAATCAGCCTCAGCGTCCCGCCTGCCAGCCCCGGCATGGCCGCGAGCCAGAACAGCTGCATGGTGTCGAACTTGAAGCCGAGGCCGGGCATGCGCACCACCACGGCGCTCATTACGAACCAGGTGGCAAACGATGCGACCAGGGAGAACGTGGTCAGGATCAGCGTGCGCCAGGCGATGCCGCTGCCGGTTTCCTGCCAGAACTGCGGATTCTCGGGTTCCCATTTGGTTAGCCAGGTCATGCGATGTACCCCCTAAGTGATTTGTCCTGCTTTGATTCAAAAATCGGCGCGTGCAAGCGGTTCACACCAGGAACTTCGTGCCCGGCCGCAGGTAATGCCACCAGGTCACGGCGATGCAGCTCAGGTAAAAAATAATGAACAGGTATAACGCCGACCCGGCGTTGCCGGTCAGCGCGATCGATGCGCCGTAGCTCATCGGGATGAAAAATCCGCCGAACGCGCCGATGGCGGACGAGAAACCGAGGGCGGCCGCGGACGCCGTGTTCGCATCGCGCGCCACCTGTGCCTCGTCCGTCCTGCCTGTTGCCGCCGCCTCGCGCTGGCACTGCTGCAAGAATATGGCCGGGATCATGCGGAAGGTCGAACCGTTGCCGATGCCCGCCGCCGTGAACAGCAGCATGAACATGGCGAGGAAACCGTGGAAATTGCCATCCTGACCACTTTGCGGAAGGAAGGCCAGAACGCCGGCCACGCCCGCCGCCATGACGATGAAATTCCAGTAAGTGACTTTCGCGCCGCCCAGCTTGTCCGCGAGCCACCCGCCCAGAGGCCGGATCAGCGCGCCGATCAGCGGGCCGAGCCAGGCGTAGGCGAGCGCATTGCCATGGGGAAACTGGCTCAGGCTGAGCAGCGGAAATCCGGCCGAGTAGCCGATGAACGAGCCGAAGGTGCCAAGGTAAAGCCAGCACATGATCCAGGTGTGCTTGCTCCCGAATATCACCGCCTGTTCCGGCAGGGATGCGCGGGCCGTGGCGAGATCGTCCATCCACAGCCAGGCCGAGACGGCGCAGATTGCGATGAACGGCACCCAGATGAAGCCGGCGTTCTGCAGCCACAGTTCCTTCACCTCCGCCCCCTTGCTCCAGGTCTGCGGCTCGCCGCCCAGCGCGCCGAACATCCCTGCGGTAATCACCAGCGGCACCACGAACTGCACCAGCGACACACCGAGGTTGCCCAGGCCTGCGTTCAAGCCGAGCGCTGTGCCTTTCTGCGCCTTGGGAAAAAAGAAATTGATATTCGCCATGCTCGAGGCGAAATTGCCGCCGCCGAAGCCGCACAACAGCGCCAGAATCACGAAGGTCGAATAGCCGGTCGCCGGGTCCCGGACGGCAAAACCGATACCCAGGGTCGGCAGCAGCAGCGATGCGGTGGAGATCGCCGTCCAGCGCCGGCCGCCGAAGATCGGCACCATGAAGGAGTAGAAAATCCGCAGCGTCGCCCCGCACAAGGACGGCAGCGCCGCCAGCCAGAACAACTGCCCGGTCGAGAATTTGAATCCGACATCGGGCAAATTCACCACCACCGCGCTCCACACCATCCACACTGCGAACGCGAGCGTGAGCGACGGGATCGAGACGGCGAGGTTGCGGCTGGCAACGTGCCGCCCCTCGCCCTCCCAGAAAGCGGCGTCCTCGGGGTACCAGTGCGTCAGAACGCGGGATGCCATGACGGGCTATGCTCGGCTCTTTAGGAGAAGTGCGCGGGTTGGGGATGCTTGCGGTTTTGTTCCACGCTCATCGGCCGCACCTCGCTGAAATACATCCACATCAGCGACACCCAGACGATGCCGAACATGAGCATGAAAGCCGAAGAACGCACACCGGTCAGATCCACCAGCGCGCCGAACATGATCGGCAGGATGAAGCCGCCCATGCCGCCGGCGAGACCGACAATCCCGGAAATCACGCCGATGTTGTGCGGATAGTCGTCGGAGATGTACTTGAACACCGAGGCCTTGCCGATGGCGAAGGCGATGCCCATGGAAAACATGAGAATGGTGAAGATCGTCGGATTCAGGCCGAGATGAAAGGTCTTGGGGCCGGTCACGGTCTGGATGGTGAAATCGGTCTGCGGGTAGGACAGGAAGAACAGGCACACCAGGGCGACCCACAGCACCCACCAGGTGACCGTATGCGCGCCGAACTTGTCGGAGAACCAGCCGCCGATGGCGCGCAGCACGCCGCCGGGGACGCTGAAGCCGGCCGCCAGCAGCGCCGCCAACTGGATGTCGAAGCCGTACTCGGAAATGTAGTACTTGGTCATCCACAGCGACAGCGCGACGTAGCCACCGAAAACGATGGAGTAGTACTGGCTGTAGCGCCACACCGTCGGATCCTTCAGCGCGGCCAGTTGCTCGCCAACCGTGACCTTGGAATGCGCCGCGGTGTGTTCCGCGTCGGTATAGGTGAAAAACCAAAAAGCGATGGCTGTGATCAGCATCAGCACGGAATACACTTTTGGCACCATGGTCCAGCCGTACATAACCACAATGGTCGGTGCCACCAGCTTGGTGACGGCGGCCCCGGTGTTGCCGGCGCCGAATATGCCCATCGCGAGGCCTTGCCGCTCCTTCGGAAACCAGCGCGCGCAGTAGGCGATGCCGACCGTGAACGAGCCGCCGGCGACGCCGACGAACAGGCCGGTCACCAGGTAATGCCAGTAGGCGGTGCCGACCGAGATGATCCAGATGGGAATCACCGTGGACAGCATCAGGATGAAGAATACGATGCGGCCGCCGAACCGGTCGGTCCACATGCCCAGCGGCAGGCGGATCAGCGAGCCGGTAAGCACCGGCAGCGCCACCAGGATGCCGAACTGCGTTTCGTTGAGGTCCAGGGTCTTCTTGATCGGAATGCCGATCACGGCGAACATCATCCACACCATGAAGCACACCGTGAACGCGGTGGTGCTCGCCGTCACCACCGACCAGCCCTTGTAGGTTTGTGTAGCCATGTACGAAATCTCCGCTGTCGATCAAGTTGCAGCGCAGTCTAGGCGTGTGGGAAGCCCGGTGGAATAGGCTCGGATCGCGTCGGATTCATGGTCTCTACCCACAAGGTGGTAGCGGTCCGGCACAGGCGAACAGCCCGGAACACCGCGTGCCTATTAGCTGCGCGGGCATCGCCCTGAATGCGCGGTGGCGTGTGCACAGGCAACGGTGCAAAATAGGAGTAACGCCAAATAAGCCGCCGCGTTCGCAGCCGCGGCGCAGGAGAATAACCTGATGAAGATAGACCGTCGCTTTTTCGCCGAATCGCTGGTGGTGCGGCTGGGCATCGCCCTCGGGGCGATCGTGCTGCTCGCGCTCGCCGCCACGATCAGCGCCACCGTGTTCGCCGAACTGTCCACCGGCAAAGCCGCCGCGATCAATCTCGCCGGCAGCCTGAGGATGCAGTCCTACTGGATCACGGTGCAGGTGCTGCGCTCCGGCGACATCGGCCGCCCGCCGGCCGAACTGCAACAGGCGATGACCGACTTCGAGACGCGGCTGAACAGCCCGCTGCTCGCCGGCGGCATACCCGCGGATCCGACCGACCCCACGCGCCGCGCCTACGATCGCGTCGCAACCAGCTGGTCCGCCACGCTCAAACCCGCGGTCGCGCGCGCCGTCACCGAAGGCGCGCCGGCGCGCGATGCCTTCGTCTCGCGCATGGCGGCATACGTGCTCGACGTCGACCGGCTGGTGTACCTGCTGGAGCATGACCTGGAACAGCGCATCCAGGAGTTGCGCCTGATCCAGGGGGCGGGTTTATTCGCGATCGTGGTGGTGATGTTCATTTCCTTCTTTCTCATGCACGCGCAGGTCATCGTCCCGCTGGCGGACCTGCTCGCCTGCGCCCGCCGCGTGCGCGTCGGCGACTTCAGCGCGCGTGCGCGGCATGCGGGCGAGGACGAACTGGGGCAGCTCGGGCAGTCGTTCAACTATATGGTGGAGGACCTGTCGCGCAGTTACGCCACGCTCGAGGCGCGGGTGCAGGAGAAGACAGAGCAGCTGGCGCGGACCAACGTGTCGCTGGAGGTCCTGTACAACACCACGCGCACGCTGGCGGAGAACCCGCTGACGCAGACCACGCTCGACGGGGTGATGCTCGATATCGAGCGCGTCATCGGCCTCAAGGCGGGTGCGATCTGCGCGCGCGAGGAGAACGACCGGCGCGGTTTTCCGGTCGCGCTGCAATCGGGCAGCGCGCAGGCCACCTCCTGGTGCCAGAAGGAGCGCTGCCATGAGTGTTTCGGCGAACACTCGGGCGAGCCGGGGGTGCGCGTCGTCGGCAGCGGCGCAGAGCGCATGCTCTCCGTGCCCCTGTCCGAAGGCGGCAAGCCCTACGGGGTGATGCTGCTGCAGTTGCCCGCCGGCACGCAGATCGAAGACTGGAAACTGAAACTGCTGGAATCCATAGGACATCACATCGGCGCGGCTTTCGCCGCAGCCAAGCGCAGCGACGAGCGGCGCGGCATCGCGCTCCTCGAAGAGCGCTCGGTGATCGCGCGCGAACTGCACGATTCCCTGGCTCAATCCCTCACCTACCTCAAGATCCAGGTGGCGCGCCTGAAGCAGCAACTCAACGCGAGCGACGTGCGCGAGCAAACGGCCGGCGTGGTGGAGGAGCTCAAATTGGGCATCAACAACGCCTACCGCCAGCTGCGGGAGCTGCTCACCACCTTCCGCCTGCGCATCGACGGCCGCGGCCTGTCCGAGGCCTTGCATGACACCGTGCGCGAATTTTCACAGCGCGCCGGGATCGACGTCCGCCTGCACGACCGGCTGCTGGGCCGCGAACTCGACTCCGGCGAGCAGATTCACGTGCTGCAGGTGGTGCGCGAGGCGCTCACCAACGTCGAACACCACGCACAGGCGCGCCACGCAGAGGTGCGGCTCGCGATCGAACAGGGCGAGGTCCGTGTGGCGGTGGACGACGATGGCGTCGGCATCAAGGATGCGGAGCCGCCGACGCATCACTACGGGCTGGCGATCATGCGCGACCGCGCGGCGACCCTGGGCGGCACGCTGCAGGTGTCCAGGCGCGCCGCAGGCGGCACGCGCGTCGAATTGGTGTTCTTTCCCCGCGGGCCGTACCGCGCCGCGACAACCCGGGCGGCCCCGGTCGAATTGGCCCGGGTCGGGATCGAATAGCATGAGCGAAGGCAATCGCATTCTGATCATCGACGACCATCCGTTGTTCCGCAAAGGGGTGTCGCAGTTGATTGCCATGGCGCCGCACCTGCAACTGGTGGGCGAGGCGTCAAGCGGCGAATCGGGCGTGACCAAGGCGCGTGAGCTCGACCCAGACCTGATCCTGCTCGACCTGCACATGAAGGGCATGAACGGCATCGATACGCTCAAGGCGATCCGCGACACCGGCCTCGATTGCCGCGTGGTGATCCTTACCGTTTCGGACAGCGCGGACGATCTGGTGGCCGCGATCCGCAGCGGCGCTGACGGCTATCTGCTGAAGGACATGGAACCCGAGGACCTGCTTGGCGCCATCGACCAGACCCTGAACGGCAGCACGGTGATCGGCGAACGGCTCAACGGCCTGCTTGCGCGCGCCATACGCGAAGAGGCCACCGCCGGCCAGCGCGACGGCGCCAGCCTGACCAAGCGCGAACAGGAGATACTCCAGGGCCTGGCGCAGGGGCTGTCGAACAAGCTGATCGCGCGCAGCCTCGACATCACCGAGGCCACGGTCAAGGTGCACGTGAAGAACCTGCTGAAGAAACTCGGCTTTCGCTCCCGGCTGGAGGCCGCTGTGTGGGCCGTCGGCCGCGGCAAACCATAGGCGCCGCACCATGCCACTTGAAGCGGAGAACATACCGGCGACTGGCCCCAAGCCCGAGGCCGCCGGCCTCGGCTGGCTGAAGGCGGCGCCGCACCGCCTGTTCTTCTTTCTGGCTTCGCTGCTGCTGCTGATTGCGTCCGGCTGGTGGGGCATGGTGCTGGTCCTACGGCTGTTCGGCGTGGCCATGCCGGGCGCGACTGCTCCGACCCTGGTGCATGCGGTCGCGATGCTCTATACCTTCCTGCCCATGTACATGTTCGGCTTCTTGTTTACCGCCGGCCCGTCCTGGCTTGCGGTCAAGGGACCAAGCGCGCCGGCCTTGCTGAGCTCTGCGCTGCTCGCTTTCACCGCGGCGGCATCGTTGATCATGCTGTCGATGTTCTCGATGCCCGCCTCGGGGGTTGCCGCCCTGGTGCTGTGCGCCTGTTGGGCGCGCTTCGTGCTGGTCTTCCTGAACCTGATCAGGCGAAGCGCAGCGCCCGACCGCAGGCACGCCAGGCTGGTTGTCGCATTCATGCTGCCTGGAATCGCCGGGCTGGCTGCCTATGCGCAGTTGTGCTTCAGTGAAGATCTGCGCTGGTTCCCCTGGGTGGCTGTCGTCGGGCTCTGGT
>Ga0194060_10001881_pt1 | contig 14997 bp, 10 predicted proteins | sample SepL225m_MetaG_FD_163427 | JGI IMG/M metagenome (GOLD analysis project Ga0194060, IMG submission 163427) | Anoxic zone freshwater microbial communities from boreal shield lake in IISD Experimental Lakes Area, Ontario, Canada - Sep2016-L222-5m | ecosystem: Environmental > Aquatic > Freshwater >...
CCCTTCACCCTTGACCTCCAGTTTTTCTGGTCAGTCGCCGGTTGTTATAATTTGTACCGGGGATTATCCCCCGGTTTTTCTGTTTTGTTTCGCGGACATTACCAGCGAGAAAACAGGCTGGCAATATGAAAAATATAATATCTACAAATTTTGTATTTTATATGTCATTTAGACGATAGATTATCTGGCATCAATTTCCGTTCATCGTGTATGCCTGCTCCGCTGCCGGCAACAGCACCGACACCACTGTGCCGTTTTCCGGCACGGAAACCACAAAAAATTGCCCGCCGATCAACTCTGCACGCGCACGCATAATTTTCATCCCCCAGCCACTCCCCTCCTGAACTGGCGAGGAAGATTCGGCGGTGCGACCTTTACCTTCATCAACAACTGCAAGTTCGATGACAGTGCCGTCATTATGCAGCTTGATTGTCACAATCGGCGTATCAGCGTGCTTTGCCGCATTCAAGAGTGCTTCCTGGGCTATTCTGAACAGAGCCGTTTCCTTTTCCGCTTTTAGACGGGGGAAACCCTCATCTGCCTCGATAAGCACCGGTATGCCGGTCTGTTTTGTAAAATCATCTGCGTACCAACGGAGAGCCGGCAGCAAACCAAAATCATCAAGTGCCTGAGGTCTCAGGGAGTTCACGATGCCTCTGACTCTCCGGCTTATTTCGGTAATCGATTGACACGCAAACTGTACATTTTTATGGAAATGTTTCGGGTTACGATCCGCTGTCTCGTCATTAATCAACGCGAGGTTTATGCCGATGGCCGTCAGGTTGCTGGCGATCTCCTCCTGAAGTTCTGATACAACCTTTTTCCTCAGTTCCTCTTCCATTTTAATAACACGTCGGGCTAAATTACTAATATCATCATCATAATGAGTCGAGCGGCGTTCATTTTGCGACCTGGCATGAAGCAGCATTTTAATTCTTGCCAGCACCTCGGCACTCTCGAAGGGTTTGGTGATAAAATCCTCCGCTCCGGCCTCAGTCCCCTGAATGCGCTTTTCCATATCGCTATGCGCTGTAATCATGATGACCGGAATGTTGTTGTGCGCTTCGTCAGACTTAATCAGTCGGCAGGTCTCAAAACCATCTATGCCGGGCATCATGACGTCCAAAAGGCAGATGTCAATCTGCTCCGTCCGGATTATCTCCAGTGCCTCTGCGCCATTCGCTGCCGACACCACATCATAGCCATCAGGAGAGAGAAGTGCCTCCATAAGAACAAGATTCTGCGGTTCGTCATCCACGCAAAGAATTCTCGGCCTATTGCTGTTGTTGTCTTCATCTGTGAAAGATTTGCGGGACATACTGATAATCTCCTTCGGTGATTTCTGCCTACCTGCTACTGCGGTATGGAAAAGCTGAACGAACTCCCTTTGCCTAACCGGCTCTCCACCCAGATTTTTCCGCCATGCTCTTCAACAAGTTTCCTGGACAACACCAGGCCAAGGCCAATCCCTGCGTGTACCTTGCTGCTGGCCGGTTCCAGTTGGGCGCATATTTGAAAAAGATTAGGAATATCCTCTTTCCTAATCCCAATTCCGGTGTCTGATACAGTGAAAAGAATGAAAGAGTCGTTTTTCATGCTGGTTACCCGCACGGTTCCACCCGGCGGGGAAAACTTGAGCGCGTTTGAGATCAAATTTGCAAGAATGTGCTTCAGCTTCGCCTGATCCGCAGTTATGTCGCTATCGTTCTCTGGCGTAAGCTCAAAATAGAGGTCTATTTCTTTTTCCAAAGCTTTTTCCCGATGCACCGTCAATGTGGTATTCGATAATTCCCGCAACGAAAAAGTACTCAGCTCAAGCTCCACAGAGTCCTTTTTTGAACTGGTGAAGGCAAGAATGTCGTTGATCATTGTTTGCAGGTGCATACCGCTGGAAATGATGTAGTTGAGAAATTCCTGCTGTTTGTCATTGAACGGGCCAAACTCCTGTTTGTTAAGTACCGTAGAAAAACCGATCACCGCATTAAGTGGTGTAAGCAGTTCATGGCTCATATTGGCCATGAAATCGGACTTGATCCGTGACACCATCGCCATCTGCAGAGTCCGATCAGCGTATAAACGGGCAGCATTCAGCTGGTCATTCAGCGATTTAACAGCCAGCAGCATCTTTATCCGCGCAAGCACCTCGAAGCGGTCAAAAGGCTTGGAGATAAAATCTTCGGCACCAGCCTCTATCCCGAGTGTGCGGTGTGCAGAACCTGTATAGGAGGTAATCATCACAACCGGGATGTTTCGATAAAGATCATCGGCTTTAATACTGCGACAGACTTCAAAACCATCCATGCCGGGCATTATTACATCCAGCAGGCAGATGTCGATCTGTTCCGTTTTAATCTTTTCCAGTGCTTCCAGACCAGAAGACGCAAATACGACGTCATAACCACGCGGCAGCAGCATCGCCTCCAGCAGACCCAGGTTTTTAGGCTCATCATCCACGCAGAGAACTCTTGCCGTGGGGGTAACATTGTTTTCAAATATCGAGGTGGTGCAATTGGTAGTGGACATGGTGGCTAAATCCTCTTGAGCATATACTTCGCACGACATAAAACCGTTATTTTGTAGACATGGCCAGTGCCTCACCCCGGCAGACCTTTCGCACACTCCAGCAGTGCTATTTTAAGCTTTGTTCCGGTGAATGGTTTCATCTCATATCTGAAAACACCCAAATCATGCTGATCATCAGACAATTCAAAAGCTGACAAGACAATTGCCGGGAGCGATACATCCATGCTGCGCACGCGCTTCAACATCTCCAGGCCATCCATAACCGGCATCTTGATGTCGGTTATAATAAAATCCGGGTGGTGCAGGTGGTAGGCGGCCAATCCTTCCGCGCCATCCCGTGCGGTTATCAACACGCCGACCATGCGTGTCAGAAACTGGCTGTATTGTTCCCGCGTTTCGTCGTCATCCTCAACATACAACACGGTAAGGCGTTTCAGTTGTTCCATCTCCTGCTTGCCGACGTTTATGTTTTTTCTCCGCAACAGGTGTGTCGGTGAAAGCCATTTTGCAAGCATAGCGGTAAGCACCTCTTTTTTGACCGGTTTTGATATATAGTCATCCATTCCGGCCTCAAGGCACTTTTCACGATCTTCCTTCATAGCGTTGGCGGTCATGGCGATAATCGGAACGTCATTATTGATAACCACTCTGTTTCGATCACGGATAACGGCCGTCGCTTCAAAACCGCTCATCTTCGGCATCATGCAATCCATTAACACCAGATCATAATTGACCTTTTCCAGTGCCTCCACCGCCTGCTGACCATCTGCCACCACGTCAACGCTGTAGCCGAGGTTTTTTAACATATAGAGAGCGACTTTCTGATTGATGATGTTGTCTTCTGCCAGAAGGATGCGTGCGGCCATATCGTCAATTTTTCCAGGAATACGGGGGGGGACGACCCGTATTATAGCGGCTTCCGCCTGTGAGTTTTTAAAGACTTCGGCACTTTGTTTTTCAAGTCGGGCAGTGAACCAGAACGTGGAGCCTTTTTCCTCCCCACTGGTAACGCCAATCTCGCCACCCATCAGTTCCACCAGTTGTTTGCAGATAGCCAGTCCAAGTCCGGTACCGCCGTATTTGCGGGTAGTGGAGGCATCTACTTGAGTAAAAGGGGTAAAGATGGCGTCCAGGCGGGACTCCGGTATGCCGATGCCGGTGTCGGTAATTGAAAATTTAATGGTTACCGAGCCATCGTGATCTGATACGAGAGAAGCATTGATGCTAACAGAGCCTTGATGAGTAAACTTCAGGGCGTTGCCGACCAGATTGGTAACAATCTGTCTGATTCTGCCGGGGTCACCTCGCAGGAACAACGGCACGGCAGGCTCAATGGTGCAGGTTAGCTCAAGATCTGTCTCAGCCGCCCGATGTCCCAACAGCCTGGTGATGTCACCCAGTATAAGGTGCAGATCGAAGTCGATCAGCTCCAGATCGAGCATACCGGACTCAATTTTGGAAAAATCAAGGATGTCGTTGATCAATCCCAGCAGGTTTTCACCGCTCCGGGAGACGATCTCGGCATATTCTCGCTGCTCTGCGCTCAGATCGGTTTCCAGCAGAAGGCTGGACATGCCGATTATCCCGTTCATGGGGGTGCGGATTTCGTGACTCATGGTGGCCAGAAAGTTACTCTTGATTCTGGTGGCCTCCTCGGCGTCTTTTCGCGCAACGATGAGCTGATCATTCAGTGATTTAACTTCCAGAAGCATCTTTATCCGCGCCAGAACCTCGAAGCGGTCAAAAGGCTTGGAGATAAAATCTTCGGCACCAGCCTCTATCCCCTGTGTGCGGTGTACGGAACCTGTATAGGAGGTAATCATCACAACCGGGATGTTTCGATAAAGATCATCGGCTTTAATACGGCGACAGACTTCAAAACCATCAATACCGGGCATCATTACATCCAGCAGGCAGATGTCGATCTGTTCAGTTTTGATTTTCTCCAGAGCTTCCAGACCAGAAGACGCAAATACGACGTCATATCCACGCGGCAGCAGCATCGCCTCCAGCAAATCCAGGTTTTTAGGCTCATCATCTACGCAGAGAACTCTCGGCTTATGAGTCTTGTTGCCTTCATCTGTGAAAGATTTGTGGGACATTCTGATAATCTCCTTAGGTGATTTCAAATTCAGGCAAACGGCAAAAAAAGAACAGTCCAAAGCAACCCCCATTGTATGATCCCCATAAGCGCCCGGTAAATCATTTTCAGGGTAGATATACTTTACGAGGTCACATATTGAGCTTTTAGCAGGCCGGTTCAAGCGAAGCGGAACCGGCGTTTTCTGCCATCGCCAGCATTGCTGCCGGATGCGCTGCTTCGCCCGCTTTCGATCTCCGTGGCAGCAAGGGCGAAGCACGATGAAGCTGTGCTGTCGCCCCTACAGAAAACAAAAACGCATCTTATTGCCGTTTAAAGTATAACGGGATTGAAAAACCGAAGCGGCTTCCGGAGCCGAACAGGCTCTCTACCCAGACCCTGCCGCCGTGAAGTTCTACAAGTTGTTTGTTCAGTGCCAGTCCGAGACCGGTCCCTTGATATGCTTTGGTATAGACCGACTCCAGTTGAGTGAACGGCTTGAAAAGTTTGGGGATATCTTCCTCCCTGATTCCCACGCCGGTGTCCACTACTGTTATGTTTATAAAATCCCCTTCCCGCTCTACGAGTACGGTAACAACTCCGCCCATCTTAGTGAACTTGACTGCATTTGAAATCAGGTTAAACAGGATCAGCTTCAGTTTCCTCGGATCCGCCTTAATCTGCACATCAGCCTGGGGTGTCAGTTCCATGTTGATACTAATCCCACTTTTTTGAGCCTTATCCGTGAGCATCATGAGCGAGGCATCCACTATTTCCCGGACAGAAAAAGTGCTTAACTCAAGCTCCATCTTTCCTGACTCCACTTTGGAGAGATCAAGAATGTCGTTAATAAGGGAGAGCAGGTGTTTACCGCTGGTAAGAATTTTATCCACATAATCGGACTGTTTTTTGTTTATTGCGCCAAAGTACTGATCCTGCAATACTTCGGAAAAGCCAATTATGGAGTTGAGCGGGGTACGGAATTCGTGACTCATGTTTGCCAGGAATTGGCTCTTGGTTATGTTGGCGGATTCGGCGGCTGCCAGAGCCTGTCTGAGGTCTTGCTCATGCAGCTTGATTTCTGTGATGTTGGTATGAGAAATGACCGCAAACAGTGAGTCGCCGACAAAAAACGAGTGAGCCACACAGATAAACCAGCGTTCCTTATCATGGCTATTGCAGCAGTATTCCTTTGAAAATTCCGGAATGATCCCGTTTAGTACCAGTTTAATGCCGGTTACAAAGTCATTGGCACTGTCGCCATCTTGTCCATCGGTTGGCTGACACACAGAAAAATAGTTGGCACCAACACCACACCGAGCATAAATACCGTTATTTTCATTGGCAAAATTGTTCCATGCACGGTTGGTAGTTACAATGGCTCCCTGTGCATTGATAACGCAAATATTTGCTGACAGACCGTCGAGAATTGCCGCACGGTGCAATAACTCTTTCTCAATCTTATTAAAATCTGTGATGTCAGCGAATGTTACCATCAGATTGTCAGAGTCTATTTTGTGAACACTTATCTTCAGTACCAGGGCAGTGCGGCTCACGATATTTGCAGCAATTGTCACGTTAAGATTGTCGCAAACGACTCCGCAGGTGCCTGCATAATCGTCGATTAATCTCCGGATTTGTGGCGCTACAGGGTCAAGGACGGTAAAAAGATTGCTGAAAAAACCTTTGCCCGACAGTGGCGTGAGCAATGCCGTCGCACGCGGCGAAAGCATTTTGATGTCGCCGTCAGTTGAAATCTGAGCCACAGCTACGGGCATCCGGTAGAGAAAAGCCATCATTTCATTACTGTCTAAGCCAGGCTCTGTAATATGCATATCTTACCTTTGGACTACTATGTAACGGGTTGAACACCCCGGCGAGTAGAGCAACCGCAGTAGTACTTTGGTAGGGCGCATACGCCAGCTAAGTATGAAGTCAACCGTTGCGTCCAGTGATACTCCTTCAGTTATGGCATCTTCGAAGCGCACTGCAACCAGGAAGTTGTTCATACACTGTGCAAGTTCGGTGAACACGTTTTCTCCAAGAGCATCAACGGGTCTGAGCCCTGCCAGATTAGCTTCATAAGCGTTGTACCTGCACACTATATTGTCGCCATTAAAACCAATGACACCAAAATCAAGAGTATCAAGTTCAATACTGTCCAATGCTTCCAAACTCGCCAAGATACCAGTCTGTTCAAATGAGATGGTCATATAAGTCTCCTCTGTGTTTTATTTATCTCTTCAGGTCAGCCACTGTTTTATAAGGACAGGCAGTTCACGGGTATTGACCGGCTTGGAGAGGTAGGCGTCGAATCCTGCCGCAATAAATTTTTCCTCGTCCCCCTGCATGGCAAAGGAGGTAAGGGCGATTATCTTGATCCCACTGGTTTCCGGGGCTCCCTTCAGGATGTTGCAGGCGGCCGTGCCGTCCATTCCCGGCATCTGTATGTCCATCAGGATGAGATCAGGCATCAGTTGTCTCGCCTGAGCAACCGCCTCATGCCCGTCAGAGGCTACCGACACCTCAAAACCGTGAATAATCAATATGTCCTGGAAAAGGGTACGGTTCTTATTGTTGTCATCAACTACCAATATCTTATGCGGCATCGTGATTACCCCTTGTTGCTTGCGTTAACGGGATCGAAAAGCCGAAGCGACTTCCGGAACCTAACAGGCTCTCTACCCAGACTCTGCCGCCGTGAAGTTCTACAAGTTGTTTGTTCAGTGCCAGTCCCAGCCCGGTACCTTCATATGCTTTGGTATAGACCGATTCCAGTTGAGTGAACGGACGAAAAAGCTTGGGTATATCCTCCTCTCTGATTCCCAGGCCGGTATCAACAACAGTGATTTCTATGAGGTCCCCTTTTCTCTCAGCGTTTACGTTCACCATACCACCCGCCGGTGTGAACTTGACCGCATTTGAGAGCAGGTTAAACAGGATCTGTTTCACTTTTCTCTCGTCTGCCATAATCTGGACATCGGCCTCCGTAGAGAGATCAATACTAATGGCTATTCCGCTTTTTATGGCCTTTTCTGTAAGCATCATCAGCGAGGCATCAACTGCATCTCTAAGATAAAAAGGACTTAAATTAAGCAGCATTTTTCCCGACTCTACTTTTGATAGATCGAGAATATCATTGATCAGAGAGAGCAGGTGCTTGCCGCTGGTAATAATGTTATCAATATAATCGGACTGTTTTTCGTTTATTGCGCCAAAGAACTGATCTTGCAATACTTCGGAAAAGCCGATTATAGAGTTGAGCGGAGTGCGAAGTTCGTGACTCATGTTTGCCAGGAATTCAGATTTAGTGAGGTTGGTTTTTTCCGCCGCCAACTTGGCGCTCTCCAGTTCGTCATTCTTTTCCCGTAATATTTGATCAAGGCGTTTACGCTCTGTAACATCGCGAGCGGCTGCAAAGACCCCCTGCAACTTCCTGTTCCGGTCATAGAAGGTTGTCGCGTTGAATGATACTACCGTTTCTTTACCATCTCTGGCACAAGCGGTTAGTTCAAAGTTGCTGACCTGCTTTTCTCTCAGTACCTGCTTGATACTCATCGCGGCGCGTTCCGGATCACTGAAATAGTTTTTAAACGGGGCGCCGATCAGTTCATCGCGGGTGCAACCGGTAAGCACCTCCATCTGTTTATTGACGTCAGTTATGATGCTGGCAGGATCTGTGGTCATAATAGCGTCGATGTTACATTCAAACAGAGAGCGGGTATAAAACTGATGATCGCGCAGGCGCTGGCTAAGCTGCATCTGCTCTTCCTCTATCTGCTTGCGTGCCGTGTTGTCGGTGCCGATAAGAAGATAGCCAATAATGGAGTCTTGCGCGTCACGCAGCGCCGTAACAGACACAACAGCCGGGAAGCGGCTGCCATCTTTACGAATGTAGGTAAGTTCGTAAATATCCTCTATCCCGCGTGAAGCCTTAAATACCAGAGCCTCGAAACCGGGTGTGATCGGGGTTCCCAGTTCGATACTCAACTCTTCGGCACGCAGAATAACTTCCTGCGGGTCAGATATATCGGCCGGCGTGATCTTGTTCATCACCTCGGCAGCCGTGTAGCCCAGCATCCGTTCGGCACCGACGTTGAAAATCTGGATGACACCGTTCGCATCGGTAGCGATACTGGAAAAGTTAGCGCTGTTGAAAATCGCACTCTGCAGTGCTCCCGCTTTAAGCAGCGCCTCTTCCGCCAGTTTGCGTGCGGTGTTGTCGGTACCGATCAACAGATAGCCGATGATGGCGTCTTGATCATCACGCAGCGCCGTAACAGACACCACCGCCGGGAAGCGGCTGCCATCCTTACGGATGTAAGTCAGCTCGTAAATATCCTCAATGCCGCGTGAAGCCTTAAAGACCAGCGCCTCGAAGCCCGGCAAAATCGGGGTTTCCAGTTCGATGGTCAATGCCTGGGCACGGGCGATAACTTCCTGCGGGTCAGATATATCGGCCGGCGTGATCTTGTTCATCACCTCGGCAGCCGTGTAGCCCAGCATACGTTCGGCACCGACGTTAAAGATCTGAATGACCCCTTTTGCGTCGGTGGCGATGCTGGAGAAGTTGGCACTGTTGAAAATCGCACTCTGCAGCGCTCCCTCCTGGAGAGGCACCTCGCTCCTGGTTTTCGTAACTATTTCGGAAGCTTCTTGCGAAGCTGCTTCATGGTCTGTTTTCAATGGAATCTCCTTATAACTCTTCATTCAACATCCGTTTTACCAGGCTTAACAGCTCACCGGTATCGATCGGCTTGGATATGTATCCGTCAAATCCGGCTCCCAAAAACTTTTCCCGGTCGCCCGACATTGCAAACGCGGTAATTGCTATTATGTTTATGCCGCTGGTTTCCGGGTATCCCCTCAAAAGCTCGCAGACCTTCACGCCGTCAAGAACCGGCATCTGAATGTCCATCAGGATCAGTTCTGGCCTCACTTCCCGTGCCACTGCGACAGCTTGCTGACCGTCACCGGCAGTAAACACTTCATAGCCTCCCCTGACAAGAAGTGCCCTGGTAAGGACAAGGTTAGTCTCGTTGTCATCAACTATTAGTATTATGTGAGGTAAAGCAGCGGTTTTGATCGACCTGTTTACGGAGGATTCAGTGGCCAACTCGCCAGAGAGAGCTTCTACGAAGTTTTGTTTCTGCGGTATAGTAAAAATAAACCGGCTCCCCGTACCTAATTTGCTTTCCACCCATATTTTACCTCCGTGCAGCTCCACCAGTTTCCTGGAGAGTGCCAGACCAAGACCGGTGCCATGAAATTTCTTCCTATAATCCGTTTCAAGTTGTGTAAATGGCTGAAAGAGCTTCGGAATGTCTTTTTCATTGATCCCTATACCGGTATCCGCCACACTAAACTCAAAGCATTCAGCGTATCTCACTACTCTCAACTTTACTGTTCCACCTGACGGAGTAAACTTGAGCGCATTTGAGAGCAGGTTTAAAATGATCTGCGAAAGCTTCGTCTGTTCCGCCATAATAGTTACATCGCCCGGCAGTTCGAATTCCAGTTGGAGGTCTACCCCTTGCTTCCCAGCATCTCCGCTAAGCGCATTAAATAAATCATTTAGTACTGTCCCAAGCGCGAATTCACTCATGGTGAACGCATGATGGCCTGACTCTATCTTGGAGATGTCAAGAATGTCGTTGATCAGCGCGAGCAGGTGCTTGCCACTGGTAGTGATGTAAGTTAAAAACTCGCCCTGCTTTTCATTGAGCCCCCCGAAATTCTGCCGTTGCAGTACATCGGCAAAACCAATTACCGCATTGAGCGGCGTGCGCAGTTCGTGGCTCATATTGGCAAGAAAATCGGACTTTATACGTGAGGCATCTTCCAGGTGGCGGTTGCTCTCGGCAAGCTCAAGCTTCTGCAGATTCAGCAGGATCAGTGCATTTTGTGTTTCCGATAGTAACTGATCCTTGTCGATGCTGATCAACCGTAATTCTTCAGCTTTTATTGCCAATTCTTTTCGTTGTGACTCCGCCTCATTTTGAATTACTGTCAGATTTGTGTTTTTCACCTCCAGTTCGATCTGTCGGTTCCCAAGCTCTTCCTCATACCGTTTGCGTTCAGTGATGTTCTCATGTGCAATAACGGCATACTGCGCACCATTCAGGATAAACGGATTGATTCTACAGACAAACCAACGTTCTGTGTGATGCGAGTGGCAGGGGTATTCCTTGGTAAATACTGGTAATGCTCCGTGGAGGACAGCAGTTATACCTGCGTGGAATAACATTGCCTCGGCGTACTCATCTTTCGAAGCATTTCGACAGACCTCAAGATAATTTGCACCTTTGCGCCCTACCCCCTCGGCGACATTATTTTCGGTCGCAAAGGAATCCCAGGCAAAATTGGTTGTAATAATCTCTCCATATTCATTCACCACGCAGATATGCGCACTCAGGCCATCAATCGTGGAGCGGGTAAACTCCTGTGCGTCATGGACTCTTTGCTCGGCCAACCTCAACTCGGTAATATCGTAATTAATTCCGATCATCCTGAGCGGCTTTTCGTCAGGAGCTCGTATTACCAGCGCATTGGCCTTGATCTGGCGCACCTCTCCAGACGGCCAGACAACCCGGAATTCGGTGTCATATTTTTTTACCCCCTGCAGAGCCAGGTTGCTATCCAGGTCACTCCGTACCCTGTCGTCAGGGTGCAGTCCTTTTTGCCAGGCCTCGTATGCTTGGGAAAAGTCCTCCTCCTGAACTCCGTACAGGGCAAACATGCGCTTATCCCAGACAAGCCTGTTTTCCGGAATCAGCCAATCCCATACGCCGAAGGCGGCAGAATCTGCTGCAAGGGTAAGCCGTTCATTCAGCTCTTCGTTCGCTTCTTTCAGTTCATCCCTCTTCCTGCCCAGCGCAGCCACCAACAGCCTCAACTGTGAGAGTGTGGGGCGAAATACGAAGAGGAACTCAAGGGCGAGGATCAGCAGACCGATCACCAGGACAGATGTTTCCAGTCGCTGCAAGGAGGAGATCCTTTCCTTGGCCTCCTTATCGAACAGGAAGGTGATCTTGTCCATCTGTGTCAGGAAGCCGGCCTCGTTAGCCTGTATCACATCGGAGGTTGTGTGCAAAGCGGCAGGGTCGAACTCCCCTGCACTCAATAACCTCTCCAATTCATTCACCATAGTTTTGTAAAAAGGAGCCATTTCGGAGAAGAGTGCCATGATTTCAGGACTGTTTTCCCGCTGCGGCAGTCCCAGTTTTACATCGCCGCGCTGTAGCCCCAAGTGTACCGCTTTAAAGGAGACAAGCGATTCGGTCAACTCCTTGACAAGCTGGCTCCGCACACCTGATGAAGTTGGCTGCTCCAGGGCCAGCACGCACTTGGTCAACCGCTGACTCAGCATGCGCTGACGCCCGGCGAGGTTGATCACCCGCGAATCACCATCGTTACGCTTGATAGCGTACTGCATCAGAAACGATGACGAAAGCAGTGTCAGGGCGATAAATGCCAGGGCGATGCCATAGACCAGTTTGAGACTTTGAAGTCGCTTTTCATTCATCGGCTGCATGCTGCTCTTTCTCCTCTTTCCCACTATTCAACATAATGTTATGTGATTCGTTCTAATTCGCCGCTTGGCTCAACATACTGTCATTCCCGAGGTAGTAATCGGGAATCCAGTCTTTTAAACCCTTGAAATCTGGATCCCCGATAGAGGCATTCGGAGAAGACAATCTTTTTAGCGGAAGATTAGAACGAATCAGGTAATGTTATGACTCTCTTACGCTTCCGCGAACGGAACGGTCAAAGTAAAGCAACTGCCGACATTTTTCGTGCTTTCAACGGAGATTGTACCACCCATAAGTTCCGCCAGACGGCGGCTGAGGGTTAAGCCGAGTCCTGCCCCCCCATATTTACGAGTTGAGGAACCATCTTCCTGAATGAACGGTAAAAAAATCTTGTCAAGAGCCAGAGGAGAGATACCGATTCCGCTGTCGCACACCGCTATTTTAACATTCACCTTCTTATTCTCAGGTTCGTCAAGCTGCACTGTGATAGTGATGCCTCCGTGTGCTGTAAATTTGATCGCATTACCCACAAGGTTGAGGAGAATTTGCTTTAGTCGCTGTGCATCTCCCATCAAGAGATCAGGAAAAGCTCCAATAAATGCGACATCCAGGGCGAGTCCCTTTGCATTTGTGATATTTTTTTGCATCGTCACAGCATCTTCGATGCAATCTCTCAGGTTAAATTCAACCGATTTCACATCAGTTTTTCCTGCATCGATACTGGTAAAATCTAAAATATTGCATACCAGAGAAAACATATTTTCGCCGGAGTGGTTAAGATCTTTGAGATACTCCCGCTGTTCCCCGGTCAGTTCGGTCATTTCCAAAATCTGGGTCATCCCAAGCACACCGATCATGGGGGTGCGAAGTTCGTGGGATATATGGCTCAGGAACTGTTGCCTGGCTTTATTGCCCGCATCGGCATCCAGAATAAGTCGATCATTTCTGGATTTGGCATACAGCAGCATCTTAACCCTTGCCAGCACTTCGTCAGAGTCGAAAGGTTTGGATATAAAATTCTCCGCACCAGCCTGAGCCCCCTGAATGCGCTTTTCCGCTTCACTGCATGCCGTAATCATGATGACCGGGATGTTGAGTGCTTCGTTGGATTTGATCAGCCGACAGGTCTCAAAACCATCCATGCCGGGCATCATGACATCCAAAAGGCAGATGTCTATTCGCACTGTCCGGATTATCTCCAAAGCCTCAATGCCATTTGTTGCCGTCAGCACTTCATACCCGCAGGGAGATAGGATGGATTCCAGCAGAATAAGATTGAGCGGTTCGTCATCCACGCAAAGAATTATTGGGGTGGAGGTAACACTGTTTTTGCCTGTCGAGGTGGTTTGGGCAGTATCTGGCATGGTGGTTAACTCCTCGTTTTTGAAGATAATAGTCAGAGAATCAGTGATCTCCCCACATAGAAGCGATGCTCTGGCACTCATCTTGAATGTTCATAAAGACATCCATTATCTGCGGGTCAAAATGTGATCCGCTCGACTCTGCGACAATCTTGTATGCCTGTTCGCATGTCATCTGGGTTTTATAAGGACGGTTGGTCATTAGTGCGTCAAAGACATCAGCGACCGCCATAAGGCGGGCGGATAATGGAATTTGCTCCCCCGACAGGTTATCAGGGTAACCGGAGCCATCCCATTTTTCGTGGTGACTTCGTGCCATATCCATCGCCACTACGAGGAAATCTCCCTGCTCACCCATGTGTCCCCCCGCTGTGCGGAGCATCTCATAGCCGCGCCGTGGATGGGTTTTCATGATTTCAAATTCCAGCACGGTAAGATTATCCGGTTTGAGCAGGATGTTATCCGGAATAGCAATCTTGCCTATATCATGGAGCGGTGCAGATTTTACCAATAGTTCAATGTACTCCGGGGTCAGAAGATCAGCAAATTTTGGCAGACAGGCTAATCCCTCCGCAAGAATTCCGACATATTTCTGAGTGCGGCGGATGTGATTTCCAGTACATTCGTCACGAAATTCCGCCAGTGAAACCATAACCATGATGGATGATTCCTGTAAACGATTGACCTCGGAAAGGCGGCGTTCCACCTCTCCTTTCAACCAGGCATTCTGGTTTTGCAGAGAGTCCTGCCAGTATTTGACCTGTAAATGGGTCTGTATACGAGCCAGAACAATTGGATGACTGATGGGCTTACGGATAAAATCAACGGCGCCTATCAATAATCCCTGTTCTTCGGCTACCATGCTGTTTTGAGCGCTAAGGAAAATAACTGGTATATGAGCCGTTTGCGGATCGGATTTCAAACGACGGCAGAGTTCGTGACCATCCATTCCCGGCATCATGACATCCAAAAGGCAGATGTCTATCCGCCCGGTCCGGATTATCTCCAAAGCCTCTGCGCCATTTGTTGCCGACAGCACTTCATACCCGCAGGGGGACAGGATGGATTCCAGCAGAATCAGATTGAGCGGTTCGTCATCAACACAGAGAACTCTTGGCGTGGCGGGAACACTGTTTTCGACTACCATGGTTTGGCTGGTATTTGACATGAAACGGTGACTCCTCAATTTGAGCCGTTTGCTCTGTGGGGCAAAGTCCGCACGCTTTTGCAACAGCACTCCTCGTTGGAAGTCTGTCAGGTAAACAGTACAACACCAAACATCGGAAGTCTGTCAGGTAAACAGTACAAATAACAATTTAACAGGGGAGAATGGGTGGACTATTTGAGGGTGATCATGCCATGCTGGATTGCGTACATCACAAGAGTGGGAAGGTTACTGACGCCGATCTTTATCATCAGTCTGCTGCGATAGGTTTCAACACTTTTGGGTGAGATCTGTAATATTTCTCCGATCATTCGGTTTGACTGCCCTTCTACAACC
>Ga0194060_10001883_pt1 | contig 14983 bp, 9 predicted proteins | sample SepL225m_MetaG_FD_163427 | JGI IMG/M metagenome (GOLD analysis project Ga0194060, IMG submission 163427) | Anoxic zone freshwater microbial communities from boreal shield lake in IISD Experimental Lakes Area, Ontario, Canada - Sep2016-L222-5m | ecosystem: Environmental > Aquatic > Freshwater >...
ATCCTGCGGCACTAAAGATTAATCTTAAAGACCTTAATCCGGGCGCAACAATTATTGTAAACACGGACTCATTCGACAATAAGAACCTCAAACTGGCGAACTATGCTGAGAATCCGCTCGATAATGATTCTCTTCTCGGCTTTAATGTTATTCAGGTTCCTATCACAACGCTTACTTCCAAGTCCCTCGAAGACAGTCCATTATCAAATAAAGAAATTACAAGATGCAAGAACTTCTTTGCTCTTGGTATGATGTACTGGATATACGGAAGACCGATTGAGCCAACGCTTTCATGGATTGAAACTAAGTTTGCTAAGAAACCGGAAATTATAGATGCCAATTCAAAGGTTCTGAAAGCCGGATACTTCTTCGGTGAAACTACTGAAGTGTTCTCTACCCGCTTTGTTATTGAGCCGGCAAATCTGCCCAAAGGCGTTTACAGAAATGTATCAGGAAATGAAGCTACAGCTTATGGTTTCGTGGCCGCATCAGTCAGAACAGGACTGCCTTTGTTCCTTGGCTCTTATCCTATTACTCCTGCCTCGGATATTTTACATGAGTTAAGTAAATTTAAGAATTTTGGTATAAAGACATTTCAGGCGGAAGATGAAATCTCCGGCATTACTTCAGCTATAGGAGCTTCGTTTGCCGGCAATCTTGCTATTACTACTACTAGCGGTCCCGGGCTTGCTCTAAAATCTGAAGCCATAGGACTTGCCGTTATGACAGAACTTCCACTTGTAATTGTGAACGTTCAGCGTGGCGGACCGAGCACAGGTCTTCCTACAAAAACAGAGCAGGCGGATTTGCTGCAGTCAGTCTATGGCAGAAATGGTGAGTCGCCGGTTCCTGTAATCGCTGCATCTACTCCAAGTGATTGTTTTTACATGGCAATTGAAGCTTCAAGAATAGCTACAAAATATATGACTCCTGTAATATTGTTAACGGATGGTTATCTTGCCAATGGTTCAGAACCATGGAAAATTCCTCATGTCGATGAACTGCCTGATATCAGGGTTACACAGCATACGGATAAAGAAGGGTTCTATCCTTATAACAGAAACGAAGTTCTTGCCCGTCCATGGGTGAAGCCTGGTACGCCTGAACTTGAACACAGAATCGGCGGACTGGAGAAAAACAATATTTACGGCAACGTTAGTTATGATCCTGACAATCATGAATTTATGGTAAGGCTTAGAGCGCAGAAAGTTCAGCAGATAGAAAATGATATTCCTGAACTTGAAGTGCAACATGAACAGACCGGCGAGCTTCTCGTTATGGGATGGGGTGGAACTTTCGGTGCTATTACTGAAGCTGTTATCAGGGCAAGGCGACAGGGATTAAAGGTGTCGCAGGCTCATCTGAAATACTTAAATCCGTTCCCAAAGAATACTGAGAAAGTTCTGAAGAGCTTTAAGACTGTGCTTATTCCTGAACTGAACCTTGGTCAGCTCACAAAACTTTTAAGAAGCGAATACCTTGTACCTGTTCAGTCGTTAACAAAAATTAAAGGACTGCCTTTTAAAGCATCGGAAATTGAAAAGAAGATTCTTAGCATACTTGGAGGAGAAAATAACTAATGACAAATAATATAGAACAAAAAGAAGTAAAACTAACGGCTAAAGATTTTATTACTGATCAGGATGTAAGATGGTGCCCTGGCTGTGGTGATTATTCAATTTTAGCACAGACTCAGAGGATATTACCAGAACTTGGAATTCCAAAGGAGAAGATTGTTTGGATATCCGGCATCGGTTGCTCAAGCCGCTTCCCTTATTATATGAATACTTATGGATTTCATACAATTCATGGCAGAGCCGCGGCAATTGCTACGGGCGTTAAGCTTGCTAATCCGGATCTCTCGGTATGGGTGGCAACGGGTGATGGTGATTTGCTTTCAATCGGAGGTAATCATTTCATCCATACCTGCAGAAAGAATATCGATCTTAAGATACTCCTGTTTAATAACAGAATTTATGGACTGACCAAAGGCCAGTATTCGCCGACTTCAGAGAAAGGCAAGGTTACAAAGAGCACACCTTATGGCAGTATCGATTATCCGTTTAACCCTGTTACGCTTGCTCTCGGTTCGGAAGCAAGTTTTGTAGCCCGTTCTATCGACAGGGATCCAAAACATCTTCAGACTGTACTTAAGAGAGCTGCCGGTCATAAGGGGACGGCATTTATCGAAATTTATCAGAACTGTAATATATTTAACGACGGCGCTTATTCACTCATGACTGAGAAAGAAACTAAGGATGATAACGTCCTCGTCCTCGAACATGGCAGGCCAATGGTATTCGGGAAAAATAAGGATAAGGGAATTATCATTGACGGTACAACTCCTAAAGTTGTATCAGTTGGCGAAGGCGGAACTCATTCAATTAATGATTTACTCGTTCATAATGAGTCTGACACAAGTGTTGTACTCTCATACATGCTTGGTCAGATGAGCAATTCCCCCGAATTCCCCACTCCGATAGGCATATTCCGTCAGATTTTTAAGCCTACTTACAATGATGACATGGAAAACCAGATAAAATCTATACAGGGAAAACGCGGCACAGGAGACTTGGAAAAATTTCTCTTCAGCGGTAATACCTGGGAAGTCCGGTAAATATTTCTAACATATCACTTAAAGGCGGAGACCTCTGTCTCCGTCTTTCTCTCTATTAATTAAATGATTGATTTTTCTACTCTTGATAAGATTGTCAGGGAAAATAATTCCTTCCTTCTTACAACTCATGTGAACCCTGATGCTGATGCCATTGGTTCTGAAATTGCTTTTTACATGCTTTTGAAAAAGCTTGGCAAGACTGTTTACATCATTAACCATAGTGGCACTCCGTATAATCTTGCTTTTCTTGATAAAGACAACATCATTGAAATATATGAAAATGAAAAGCATGATAAGTTATTTAATGAAGTTGATGTGCTCGTAGCCTTAGACTTTAATAATCTTAAAAGAACAGTTGGAATGGAGACTGTCTTTTCCGAATGCCGAAAGCTAAAAGTATGCATCGATCATCATCAGAACCCCGCCGAATTTGCTGATAATTACTACTTTGATGTCAATTATGCCGCAACAGGGCATGTTATTTTTGACTTTATCAAAAAAACTGCTGTTGTGGAACTATGTTTAAATATTGCTGTTCCCATATATGCAGCTATAATGACAGATACAGGCTCATTTCGCTTTCACAGTACGACAAGTGAAATCCATAGAATATGCGCCGAGCTAATTGATATCGGCGTTAATCCTAACGATGTGTATAATAGAATTTTTGATGAAAGCCGGTATAGTAAAATAAGACTTTTAGGTGAATCTCTCTCAACCATCAGGATGAATTCGACAGGTGAGATTGCTTATATAATAATTACGCGGGAGATTCTCGGGATGTCAGGTGCTGAGGAGGCAGAGGTTGATGGCTTTGTTAATTTTTGCCTCTCAATCAAAGGAGTTAAGATTGGCATTTTATTCTTTGAGCTTACTGACGGTATAAAAGTCAGCTTCAGAAGCAAAGGTACTATTCCTGTTAATAAACTTGCTGCGGAATTTGGTGGTGGCGGACATATTAATGCCTCCGGCACGAGGCTTTTTAACGCCAGTCTTCAGGATTACGCAGGGCTTATTATCAAAACGGCTGAAAAATATCTGTAAGCAGGTATTAAATATCATTTAACTTCCTAAAAAAAACATCTTTAGTATTGATAATGTATGATGGTTCTGTAAACTTTATAACTTTACAAACAGTATTCATTAATAAAAAGAAATACTATATGGAACTGGAAACAATAAATGCCCTTGTGAATGACAGACAGGTACAAACAGTTAAAGATATTATTGATGCTTTGTCTGATAAGATACCTAATCTGGTTGTTACGCAATTTAAATACGGCAGAATTGGCGATGATATTTTAGTAAGTTTTAAGATTGATAAAGACCGTTATAAACTGCTGGTTGAAAAGCTGACGTTTAATCAAATCCGGCTCGTTACTCTTGATGAAAAAACTAAAGAGTACGTTGGTGTTGCATTGTCTCAGGCGAAAGCGGGCGGTGCAGGTGGCATGATGTCCCGGGGAAATAAACCAAAGCCTAAGCAGGAGGAAAAGAAGACTCTTGAACAGTTTATAAATGAAGGGGAATACAACGAGGTAATTAGAATTTCACGGGATGTTACTCTTCCAAAGGAAGAAATTGAAAAAGCAAAGTCTAACATCGACTCGACCATTCAACGGGCTATTAACACATCTTTTTCAGAAGCTCAGACTAAAAAATTTGATATCAACAGAAATCTCGAACGGTTAATTCATATCGCCACAGACAATAACCTGAAAGTATTGAACAAAATTGAATATATTAAACAAGCCGGACTTTACGCAATTGATATCTGCGGGAGTAACCACGATTACGTAAGCGACTTAATCAATCTGTGTAACAATAACACACTACACAGTCTTATCAGCGTAAAGGCAGCTGTAAAGTTTTATGATGTTGTCTTTGCCGATATGAAATCATACAAGAAAGAAATACTTATAGCACGCAGGAATCTCAATACAAGATGGCTTTCGATTGCCGTCAGTTCGGTTGAGGCAGACCTGTCAGCCCATGAAAAAAAATCCTTTTACGCGCTTATCGACTTCATTTCTGCTAACAGAGTATAATTTTTATCCCCAGCGGGGAAGAAAATAAACCTGTCAGGGAAAACAGAGGAACAAATGTACAGTCTAAAGATTAAATTTGGCGGTGAAAACTTCTCCGCATTGAAAAAAAATGCCTTTTTATATTTCATCCCTGAGGATGAATCCTTCACGCATAACCTCCGGGTAATTACCGGCAGGCATAATTATTCATTAACTGCCATACAGGAGAAAAGTTTTGTCAATGGTAAGAATAATGATGTCAGATTTTATGTCTCCAAACCTGATGAAGCTCTTATTATCGTTAAAAAGTATAAGCTGAACGAAGATTTCTCCTCAGACTTTTTCAGGAATTACCTGTCGGCTTTTCTTCCAACGCTTGAGAACGAGGAAACAGCTAATCTCATAATCATGACTCCTGACTTCAAACTCTTTACCCCTTATCTGAAAGATGAGCAGTACTTTTATCAGTCTATATGCGAAGGTTTAATCTACGGTAATTATTCATTTGGTTATAAGAGCGACAAAAAGGCAGAGAAGAAGCTTACTGTTACGTTAATCGGCAAAAGCAGGTTCATAAAAAAGGCTGTAGAAGTCTCTTCATTTGTGATGGATGGGGTAATACTTGCCCGCAGACTGGCAAACGAACCATCCTCAATTCTGACACCTGTTGAACTGGCACGCATTGCAAAGAAGGAACTTTCTCCGCTTGGTGTAAAATGCCAGATTTTTACTGAAAAAGAGATTGAAAAGCTGAAATATGGCGGTATTCTTGCCGTTGCAAAGGGAAGTGATAATCCTCCGCGCCTTATTAAACTAAGTTACAATCCGGCGCAGAGCAAAAAGAAGATTGTGCTTGTTGGTAAAGGTGTAACATTTGATTCCGGTGGTATTTCGATTAAGCCCGCTTCGGGAATGAGTGAGATGAAAGCCGATATGAGCGGTGCCGCGGCGGTAATCGGAGTCATAATGGCTGCGGCCAAGGCTAAACTGCCAATAGAAGTTATGGGAATAATCCCCGCAGTCGAAAATATGCCATCGGGTAAGTCGATGAAACCGGGAGATATTGTATTTACTTCTTCAGGTAAGTCTATCGAAGTGGATAATACCGATGCCGAAGGCAGAATAATTCTTGCTGATGCCCTTGAGATTGCTTCGAAAGAGAAACCTGATGCAATTATTGACATTGCAACGCTGACCGGAGCCTGCGTGGTTGCCCTTGGCGAGTATATTGCCGGGTTATTTACCAAAAATCAGCAGCTTTCAGATAAGTTGTCCATAGCAGGGAAGAATACTTATGAGATTGTCTGGCCTATGCCGGTAAATGATGAGTTTAAGAAGCTGATTAAAAGTGATGTTGCCGATGTTAAGAACGTTGGCAAGCGGGGTGGCGGTGCTGTCTCAGCGGCAAAATTCCTGGAATACTTTGTAGATAAGAATATACCCTATGCTCATATCGATATTGCCGGTCCGGCGATGCCTAATGATCTTACTCATTATACTCAAAAGTATATGACAGGCTTCGGCGTAAGGCTTTTGTTTGATTATCTCCTTAATGCCAGCCTTGAATAGTTCTCTGCGCTTCTCTTACTCATAATCTTAATCATAATCTTACCCGCTTAAAAGAAAATGAGTAAGATTATGATTATGATTAAAAAGATGAAAGGCAGACAGGCAAAAAAAGGATTATTCCGGCTGTCCGGCAAATAGTAAGCGGGCGGAATAAATTTCCATGACATACTGGCCAGGTGCAAAGTATGTCATAAAGCCTTCAACGGGTCAATGGCCAGGTGCAAAGTATGTCATAGAGCCTTAAACGGGTCAATCCGCACTTACGGATTGGGTCATAGAGAGTCTTTTTACCCATCCTGCAGGTGCAGGACATGTCATCGAACGTCTTTTTGCCCATCCTGCAGGTGCAGGACATGTCATCGAACGTCTTTTTGCCTGTCCTGCAGGTGCAGGACATGTCATCGAACGTCTTTTTGCCCATCCTGCAAGTGCAGGACATGTCATCGAACGTCTTTTTGCCCATCCTGCAAGTGCAGGACATGTCATCGAACGTCTTTTTGCCTGTCCTGCAAGTGCGGGACATGTCATAGAGACTTATTTTGCCCGACTGGCGATTATTTAATGACCGGATAAGAGCTTTTTGGGTTAATATGAATGATGCACAATAGATAATATCTGCCGGATGGGTAAAAGGCTGGCAGAACTCATGGGGAAATTCTCTCAAAAATATCAGCGCGTCCTGTGCTTTTCTTAATCTTACTCATAATCATAATCTTACTCACCCGCGGAAAGCCACAACCCGTTCTCTTTTTCCTGAAATATCATTGTTTATTATCCTGATTTTGGTAATTTACAACTGGTGTTTCCGGCTGTTTTTTCGCATTTTTGTCTGACTTACCGGAGCGTTTATTCCTGTTATCTTAAAACTTATAAAAGTGCTGGTTTTACAGTATATCGGACACCCAAAAGTTTTTTTAATTATAGTTTACCACTTAATATAGTTCCCATTTAATTTATTATGAATTTTTCTTTATCCGGCGTAAAATATAAAGAAGTGAGAAAATTACTTAAAAACTCACGTAAGAAAATCGGACAGCTTCCCGGTTCACTCATCTATATGGGCGAGGACAGAAAACAGGATATAATTATCACTCTTTCCAGATACAATAAGGAAATGTATGAGGAAAAGAAGATAAAGTTCCCTGAAGAGAATGTCCCTGAGCCTGATGAGAACCATATTACATGGATTAATGTAGATGGCATTCATGATACCGCCCTTGTCGGCAGGTTAGGTGAGATGTTTAATATCCATTCGCTGACGCTTGAAGATATACTTAATACCGGACACAGGCCTAAGACTGAGGATAACGGCGATTATCTGTTCGTAGTGCTGAAGTTTCTTGACTGCGACTCAAAGGGAGATGAGATAAAGAGTGAACAGGTAAGTCTGATTATTAATAATCAGATGATAATTTCTTTTCAGGAGGATAAAGTAGATGATTTTGAGGCAATCAGGGAGACTCTGAGGAAAAATAAAGGTAAGATACGCGAGCTTGGTGCGGATTATCTGGCATATCGTCTGCTTGATACGGTCGTTGATAAGTATTTTACTGTGGTTGAAAATATCGGAGACAGAATAATTGAGCTTGAGGATGAACTGCTTGAGTCCCCGACAAAGTTAACACTTCAAAAACTATATAAATTAAAAAGCGATATGATCATAATACGCCGCGCAGTCTGGCCTTTAAGAGAAGTAATAAGCGGACTTGAGAAAATCGACTCTGATATAATCAGAAATACTACACAGCCGTATCTTCGTGATTTGTATGACCATGTTGTTCAGCTTATCGATACAAATGAGAACTACCGTGAAATGGTATCCGGTATGATGGACATCTATTTATCCAGCGTGAGCAATAAACTTAACGAGATAATGAAAGTACTTACGATTATCTCAACCTTCTTTATTCCGCTTAATTTCCTTGCAGGACTTTACGGAATGAATTTCAATACGGAAGCAAGTCCGCTAAATATGCCCGAACTTAACTGGCGCTTCGGTTATCCTATGATAATTGCAGTAATGCTTTCGGTATCAGGAGGATTATTTATTTTTTTCAAAAAGAAAGGCTGGTTCTGACCGAATTTGTCTAAATTCATAATCATGGATACTTGTTTATACCCCTGGCAGTTCATTATATTTAGGGGGGATTATTCCGTCTTTAAGTTATACCGTTTTTTAAATAAATAAAATCAGGAATCATTCTTATGAAACCGCTAAATAAACTATCAATTATTTCAGGACTTACAATTATGGGACTATTTTCGCTTTGTTTCCAATCCTCAACGGTGCAGGCACAGGATAATTCGGGGAAACTCATTACGCGTACCGAAATCGATAAAAAATATACATGGAATCTTGATGAGGTATATGCAAATGCAGAGCTTTGGGAAAAGGATTTCAAATGGGTAGAGGATAATCTTGCTAATTACAAACAGTTTGAAGGAAAACTTGGTCTGTCTGCCGATGAATTACTTAAAGCTCTGAAGTTCGATGATGAAATCAGCATCAGGGCGGGCAGGTTATTTCTTTATGCCTCACTTGCAAAGGACCTGGATTTATCAAATACTGTAAACAGTTCAAGGAGTGACAAGATAAGTTCGCTTTGGACAAGGATGGGAACTGTAAGTGCCTTTATGCACCCTGAAATACTTAGTATACCGGATGCAAAAATTGCGGAATTCCTGGAAAAGTCAGACGGACTTAAGCTGTATAAACAGCAACTGGATGATCTTTTCAGGACAAAGAAACATGCTCTTTCCAAAGAACAGGAAGAACTGCTTGCCCTAAGCTCGGATATGGCGCGGACACCGCATAATACTTTCGGCTTCTTTGATAATGCCGAAGCACAGTTCCCCACGGTTAAAGATCCTCAGGGCAACGACATCGAGATATCGCACGGGCGTTATGGCGCAGCACTTTATTCTGCTGACAGGGATTACCGCGAAAGAGTTTACATGGGATATTATAAGCCGTTTAAGGATTATAAGAATACGATAACTTCACTTTTTAATGGTAATCTTAATGTTACGACTTTCTATGCAAAGGCAAGGAAATATAACTCCGCCCGCGAAGCCGCACTTGATGCGAATAACATTCCGGTTTCAGTTTATGATAATCTGGTTAAGACGGTAGATGAAAATCTTAAGCCGTTGCACCGCTGGGTTAAGATAAAGAAACGTGTTCTCGGTTACAAGGAAATGCACATGTATGATATGTACGTAACACTTTTCCCCGGAGTTGATAAAGAATATAGTTATGAATCAGGCAGGAAAGTTGTCATAGAGGCATTAAAGCCAATGGGTCAGAATTATATTACAGACCTGAAGACTTCGTTTGACAGTCGCTGGGTTGATGTTTATGAAACTAAGGGGAAGCGGAGCGGGGCTTATTCCAATGATGCTTACGGGGCACATCCGTTCGTTCTTCTTAACTGGAACAATCAGTTAAACGATGTATTTACGCTTGCTCATGAAATGGGGCATAATATGCACTCATTCTACACACAACAGGCTCAGCCATATCCATACGGACATTATTCTATATTCGTGGCCGAGGTTGCATCGACTGCCAACGAAGCTCTTCTCCTCGATTATCTGATTGAACATGCTCAGTCAAAGGATGAGAAGCTGTCTTTGCTTGAAAAATATGTATCCAACATAGTCTTAACGTTCTATCGTCAGACAGGCTTCGCTGAGTTTGAGCAGAACGTTCATGATAAGGCTGAAAAAGGCGAGCCGTTAAGCTCTGATAAGCTCTGTGGGATTTACAGGGAACTTGTCCAGAGGTATTATGGACCTGATATGATCATTGACGATGAAGAAACTTATACATGGATAAGGGTGCCGCATTTCTATACCAGTTTTTATGTATATCAGTACGCCACAGGGCTTGCGGCTTCGCAGGCTTTGGTTACCGGCATCAAAGAGGAAGGGACGCCTGCAGTTGAGCGTTACCTTTCATTCCTAAAGGCCGGAAGCTCAGATTATCCGATTAACGTTCTGAAGAAAGCGGGCGTGGATATGAATTCGCCAGAACCCGTGCTTCAGGTAATTAAGAAGATGAACAAACTGCTGAATCAGATGGAAAAGCTTCTTGATGAAAAATAAGGTAAGACACAATGCCGCCCGGAAGCAGGGGAGTCCCTGCCTCCGATAGCGGTAATCTTTTCTGTTGCGGATTATTCTGTCAGCCTTTGAGCCGGAAGCTTCTTAGCCGGAGGGAATTGGTTACTACTGATACAGAGCTGAAAGACATAGCCAGAGCGGCAATCATCGGGTTCAGAATTCCGAAAGCGGCCAGCGGTATGCCCAGTATGTTATAAATAAATGCCCAGAACAGATTCTGCTTTATTATTTTTATTGTCTGTCTTGAAAGTTTAATAGCGTTAACAACTCCCGTAAGATCGCTCTTTAGCAAAGTTATATCAGAAGTTTCAATTGCCGCGTCCGCACCGTTTCCCATTGCAATGCCGATGTTGCTTTGTGCAAGAGCCGGAGCGTCATTAATGCCATCACCGACCATAGCTACTGTATGTCCTTCCTTCTGGTATTTAATAACTTCCTTTGCCTTATCCTGAGGAAGAATTTCGGCAGAGAAACTATCAATGTCGCTTCGTTTTGCAATGGCTTCGGCTGTTTTTTTGTTATCGCCTGTAAGCATCACAACCTTTATCCCCATTTTCTTCAGTTCGGCAATAGCGGCGAATGATGTTTGTTTAATCGGATCCTCAACGGCAAGCATTCCTTTAAGCTCCCCGTTTACAGCGACAAATACAACCGTTTTGCCATCAGAGGAGAGCCTTGCAAAATCATTTTCGAATAAGTCAGTTTTAAGGCTATATTCATCCATCAGAGCTTTATTACCAACGGATATTGCCAGGTTTTCCGCAACAGCGAAGATACCCCTGCCGGTGCAGCTTTGGAACGACTCAACAGACTTAAGCAAAACACCGCGCTTCTTTGCATACCCTGCAATAGCCTGAGCAATCGGATGTTCCGATTTATTTTCGACTGAAGCGGCAATGCTTATCAGTTCGGCTTCAGTAATGTTACTGGTAATTATGTCAGTAACCGCAGGTCTGCCCTCTGTAATTGTTCCGGTCTTGTCCAGTATAATTGTCGTAATCTTATGAGCCTCTTCAAGACTTTCACCGTTCTTAATCAGAATGCCGTGGTTGGCTCCAAGTCCTGTTCCTACAATAATTGCCGTTGGAGTGGCGAGTCCAAGAGCGCACGGACAGGCAATAATCAATACGGCGACAAAATTAATAAGGGCAATATTTATGCTGTGCCCGCCTCCGATAATCAGATAAGTAATAAATGTAATAATTGCGATTGCCACTACGACAGGTACAAAGACCCCTGCTATTTTATCTGCAAGTTTTTGTATCGGAGCTTTAGAACCCTGCGCTTCCTCAACAAGTCTTATTATCTGACCAAGAACAGAATTATCGCCAAGCGCTGAGATTTCGAATTCAAAAGAACCATTTTTGTTTATCGTTCCGCCAATTACTCTATTGCCCATGCTTTTTTCAACAGGGGTACTTTCGCCTGTAATCATCGATTCATCAATAGTTGAAAAACCATTTGTAATAATTCCATCTGCAGGGAGCTTTTCCCCCGGACGAATTATTACAATATCCATAAGAGCCAGTTCCGTGAGATTTACAGTTACTTCCCTGTTCTGACGAAGTACATTTGCAGTTTTGGGTTTAAGTCCGAGTAATTTTTTTATAGCTATACCGGTTTTTTGCTTTGCCCGGTTTTCAAGCCAGCGTCCAAGCAGTATAAGTGTTATAATCATCGTGGTCGAATCGAAATAAACCTGGCTTCCTTCCCCGGGTGAATTTACAAATTCAGGGAACAGAGTTGAAGTAAGACTGTAGATAAATGCCGTACCTGTACCGATTGCTACAAGTGAATTCATATCAGCTGAGAAATGCTTCAGGTTATTCCAGAAAGTAACAAAGAATCTTTTGCCCGGGATAAATACAACAGGTATGGTAAGAATAAGTAAGGACTTATTTATATAATCCATCATTTTCGCATGGTCAGTTCCGGCAGGGAACAGCTTATGGAACCATGTAAATTCCATTGACATGCTGATTATAAAAACAGGTATAGTAAGGACAAGAGCAAGAATAAGGTTTTTGGTTAAATCCTGATAATACTGATTTTTATTATTTTCGTTTTCGGTTATATGATTTCCATCAGATGTCTGTTGCATTTCATTGGGGAGCGTCATCTTATAACCCGCATCTTCGATCATAGCTGCAATCTTATTAATATCAGTCTTTGCCGGATCAAGTTCAAGACTGGCTTTTTCTGTTGCAAGGTTTACCGATACATTTATGACACCATCTATCTTTCCAATAACCTTTTCAACTCTTGCTACACAACTTGCACAGGTCATACCTTCGACAGGGAGATAAAACTTCCGTGTATTTACTTTTTCCCGTTCGTTTACATTTCCCATTATTTTTCTATGCCTTTCATGCTTACTTTATATCAGAGCTTCGGCCCTGGTTTAATGAATTTAGTTTACAACCTTATAACCTGCTTCATCCACAGCCTTCACCAGGTCGTCATGACTAACCTTATTTTCATCATATTCAAGCTCGGCAGAACCTATTGTTATATCCTTAATAATCAGATTCAGTTTTACCAGTTCCTTTTTCACGTGCATTACGCAGTGGTTGCAGCTCATGCCTTCGATTTTCAACGTTTCTGTTTTCATTTGGTTTCTCCTTTATTAATGCTTAAAATATAGAATAAAATAACACAAGATAACTGAAAGCAGATATACCCAAGTCAGATAAAACGAAAAATATATTCACAAAACAATCACCTTTGAGATGAAAAATAAGAAAATAAACACATTATTCAAACTGGCAGAGGATACGACAAATTTTCATGCAGGAGGGGAACCTGTTATAGCTCCATTTAATATGATTTTTAGCCGTGCAGTACTGCCGGTTGAATTATTTTATACATAATATAGTCAGGATATTTTACCAGTTAGTCCGGATGAATAGCTTTTTAACTTAGGCGGGAAGGGAATTATCATTCCGGATCTGCTTTCTAATGGGGGAAGGCTGTGTAATATGCTAAAGAGCGGGATTTTATACTGGAGTGTGCCCGATGCTTTTCTTAATTTTACTCACAGCCATAATCATAATCATACCTGTCTGTTTTGAAGTGAGTAAGAGTATAGTCAGGAGTACCGGAGGAAAGGAAAATTGATTGTACACCATGTCCGGTCGGGAGCAATTGTACCTTCATCAGGTGTGAGAAGGCAAAAAAAACGCGCTGTGTGGTAAAGCAGCGCGTTTTATGGGTTTTCAAAGCTCTATGCGATATATTTACCGCGTTTGAGATAATGAGTATGGAGCAGTTCATGAGATTTATGTCCGCATGGTCCATCGGTCAGGAATTTTTCATACATATACTTTACATGAGGGTTCTCGTGCGATTTCCTGAGTAGCAGGGATTCATCCTCGGCATAGATAGCTTGTGCGCGTTTTTTTCGTATTTCCTCGTTTGTCGGGATTGGCTGGCCGCCTCCGCCCAAACATCCGCCCGGACATGCCATAATTTCAATGAAATGAACATCGTTTAGCTCACCTTTTCTCAGCATTTCCATTACATTCTTTGCATTTGTCGTTCCATGGGCGACCATAAATTTTAGTTCAACGCCCTCAAGGAAACTAAAACAGGGTTTAACATTATCAAGCATGACAGATGCCTGTCTGATGCCTTCAAAACCGCGGCATGGAATAATATTCAGGTTTGCAAAAGGAACTTCCCTGCCTGTAACAAGCTCATAGGCTGTTCTTAAAGCCGCTTCCATTACGCCACCTGTTGCACCGAAGATAAGTCCGGCACCTGAAGCATTGCCGAATGGTTTATCAAAGTGAGACTTGGGCAATTCGGGCAGATGCAAGCCACCTTCCTTAATCATTTTCGCCAGTTCACGCGTTGTCAGTCCGAAATCTACATCCTTAAAACCTGAAGAGTACATTTCAGGGCGGTTACATTCAAATTTTTTAGCAGAGCAGGGCATCAGGGCAACGGATATAATGTCTGCAGGATCAATGCCGGACTCCTGAGCATAGAAAGTTTTTATAATTGCGCCAAACATTTGCTGAGGCGACTTTGCTGTAGAGAGATAATCAAGATAGTCAGGGTAGAAATGCTCGATAAATTTAACCCAGCCTGGTGAACAGCTTGTGAACTGTGGCAGTTTAACAGTCTCATCCTTATCAACGAGAGCACGTTTAAGCCTGTTCAACAGTTCCGTACCTTCCTCCATGATTGTAAGATCGGCAGTAAAGTTAGTATCAAACACACGGTCGAAGCCGATTCTTCTTAAAGCCGTATTTAGCTCTCCTGTCATTGAGCGGCCTGGTTCCAATCCGAATTCCTCACCGATACTGGCTCTTGGCGAAGGAGCAGTCTGAATAACGACATGCTTCTTCGGGTTGTCAATAGCCGCCCATATCTCATCGGATGGATCATTTGCCCTTAATGCCGCAGTCGGGCAACGGTTAATGCATTGTCCGCAGTTAATACAGATTACATCTGCAAGAGGTTTATCGAGGAAAGTTCCTATATGAGTTTCGTGCCCGCGCCCGACAGCTTCAAGCACACCGACTTCCTGAAGATCGATGCACGTGCGGACGCATCTTTTACAGAGGATACATTTATTCATATCCCTTAGTACTGAAGCGGAGGATTTGTCTATGTCATACTTATGTTTAGAGATATGACC
>Ga0194060_10001884_pt1 | contig 14977 bp, 17 predicted proteins | sample SepL225m_MetaG_FD_163427 | JGI IMG/M metagenome (GOLD analysis project Ga0194060, IMG submission 163427) | Anoxic zone freshwater microbial communities from boreal shield lake in IISD Experimental Lakes Area, Ontario, Canada - Sep2016-L222-5m | ecosystem: Environmental > Aquatic > Freshwater >...
ATTCTATCCATCAGGTTGTCTTTTTTCGGTATCCCCTTGCGCTGCTTGATGGCCTCATTGCCAAGTCCGTTGTAAAGCCCCTTGTATCCGGCATCGTGGAAAACACCGAACATTCGATCCTGCACGCCAGCCTCGCGAGCCGCTCCAGAGAGAGCTTTGAACTCTTCCGAGGTTTGCTTGCGGATTTCCAGGCGTTCCCTGTCTGAGGCCAAAGCCTGCGACATTTCCTGTTTTCGTGCTTGCACGGCAAAATACTTCTGGGCATTGGCAATCTCGGCCTTTCGGGGATCACCGTTCTGGGCAATCAGGTAGCAGGCAAAACGGGAGAGATGATAGTCGTCTACGTTTCTGCCACCACCTTTGCCGATCTCGATCATTTTGCCGGCGCCGGCAAAATGATAATCGGGGTTATTTCCCGATTGTTGGCAGGAGACAATGGCGCGTTTGACGGCGTCTTCAAAACGCCGCCACTGGCTGTACCCCAGAAGCGGCTGCAAATCGCGAGCGCTCCAGTATTCAGCGCCATGCTCGTTGATGTTCTTCAGTTCTTCAAAGGATATGTTGCCACGTACCGGCAATGTTTTGTCTGGCATCTTGCTATTGCTCCTCGATCTTCAACAATCTTCTGCATCCCCACATCTCCCGTCAACAACCGCATCTGCTGAATGGCGATCCGGAATAATTCAGGGAATAAATAGGGACACTTCCCATATTCTTTGTCAACTTGAAATCTTTCTACTTTTTATCCAGCTTCGTAGGTCGCGTTACGCCTCATCAACGCGACATTGACCAATTTACCACCATCAAAACCCGTTGCGTTTCACGATAAGGCCGTTCAACGGCAACCTACCAGACTCTGTCTTATACTCCCACAGTCACAAGAAACTCCCTAAAAGGGCTCTCTTCCTTCCCAGGTCCGGCAAGAAAATAGTCTGCAACATCAGGCTGAAAGGGTTGTTTGCGCCATTCTCTGCAACGACCCTCAAGCTGCGCTCGTGAAAGCTCACCGGCGCGATAGCGACTTAAGCTGTCTTCAATTCGGACTTTCAAATCCTCAATGCGTTGCTGTCTGGTCTGCTGAAGTGCGTCTCGATCAAGAGCGAGGTTTTCTACGGTTGACTTTGCGCGTGGATCAAGGGAATTAAGATCAGTGCGCCATTTGGGTGTGAGATTGCCATATTCATCAATAAAGAAAAAATCCCATACATTCTCAATAGTCGGATCAATAATCTGACCGCCTGGCCCAGTGTACGGTGGGAAGCGATCTCCCTTTGACTGATTACAGATTCCGCAAACCCATAGCAGGTTGTCCCACATCATGGCTTCTTCAGGAAAAACTGCCTTCGGTTTGAAATGCTCGACCTGAGAGGACTCGCTGCCACTACAGAACATGCACCGTTCGCCAACGCCACTCATATCCTTCAATGCTTTCACAACGGATGCATACCAGATTGTTTTTCTAGCATTGTTGTGGCGTCGTTCAGCCTCTTGCTTTTGATCCGATGAAGCAAGAATTGCATCAGCCTCTTTCTGCATGCGTTTTGTTGTTGTTTCCGGCAAAGTCGGCCGCTGCGGAAGAGTGCGCATCAGGGCGTCTCCAGCTCATTGATTGGCTCAAATACCAGAGACATCTGGCCTTTCAGCTTTTCTAAATCTTTCTGTTCCGTTTTGCTAAGAGGCGCGCCAGCTTTTGATTTTGCATTAAGCTCTTTCCACCGTTCAATTTGACGATTAGCCCATTGCGAGCGAACACTTTTCAATCCGAACGCTGAACCCAGCAGAGTTTTCTCCGCTCGCCCGAGCCGTAACTTCTCTAACTCATCAGAAGACAAAGCACGTGGCTCCCTGTTCAAATCAGTTTGGGATGGCAGAACAAATACGCCATTTGGATCGGCTGATTGAGCCACAAGAGGACTATGAGTTGTGACTAAAAATTGTACCTTTGGAAAGTGACTTTTTAACCATTCCGGAATATCCCGTTGCCACGCAGGATGAAGATGTGCTTCAATTTCATCGATAAGTACAACTCCGGGACAGTCTACAACGACTCGATCATTTGGTAGATACTTGAACAATCCATCAATCCCGTAAACTTCATACATTCCATGAACCAAATCCAGGATAGTTGCGTAAATACTCCGGCAACCATCGCTGATGTCGCGCATGGGCAATTCCGTCCCTTTTGCATCTCGGATGAACACATGGTCAACTGTTACACTCTTAATTTTCATGCCATGCGGAAGCAAATCATCACTTAAAAGTGCCGAAACGCCATCAAGAAGAGCTTTTAGATCATCACGTGGTGTTTCCAGCAGACGAGAATGATTCGTTTTAAGCCATGTTTCGCTCTCGCTTAATGCCGCATCCTCACGAAAAAGAGTTACAAAGCGACTCACTATACCGCCACCTACCGAAAAACGAACCGTCTCACTGGAACTACCGGAAAGACGGCGCATAGGCCCATAACCAGCGGAAAACCACCCGGTTGCATTGGGACTCCAAAGCCCTCTTTCCGGTGTTTGAATACGTGTTCCTCTTGGATTACGTTTTTCGATCGAGCGGAAAATGGGCGACACTGAATCTTTACTCTCAAAAGACCAACGAACAGCAGCTTCAAAGGACGTTCTGGGAAGGTTGCCGCCTTTCTTGAAGGCGTCATATGCAGTGTCCCAGACTATATCAAGTTTTGATTCGGCGCGACGTTCATCAGCATGAATCCATCCGGCAGCGCTCCCTAAAAGTTGGCGGGCTGCATCCGGACCCATTACAGCCAGAGCTATACCTTTTAGGAGGGTGGACTTCCCTGAAGCATTGCCTCCAACAAAAACAGTCCAGCCGGCAAACTCACCATCAGAACGTTCAAAATCAAAATGGAGATCTTTGAAACCTCTTAAATTTTCAAGTGTAACTGATTTCACATACATGGCTGACACCTCTTATTTAGCGTTTGTGATAATTCCGGGGACACAATGCCTATTTCCAGTCTACCCTTTTCTACCACTTCTCTTAAAACCTACATTTCCAATTTCCACATAAACAAAAACGTCACGTTGAAAGTGTAGATGCCCCGGCTATTCTGCACCAATATTCAGTCCTTATTTTTGCAAGGGAAGATGTATCGAGAAACAGTCTCATATCTCGTTCCTGCGTTCCATCAAAACCTCTTCCGAGAGCGATCCCTTGAAGTCACGTAATATTTCGCGTGATTTTGCAAATGAGAATTCGTGAGTATTGAGATTTTTAGCCACCGGTTCTTCAATTTCCTCCAAAAATGTGACTACAACATCAACTCTTCCATTTACAGGGACGAGTCTGTTCAAAGTTACGTTACCGTTTTCATATACACCTTTAAGCGCCAGCGTACATTCCTCCGTTTTGCTTATTGGGATAAATAGGAACGCAATGATCAGCAAAGAATTTAGGAGTCATGCCGCAAGCTCGTTCTCGGTGAGATCTCTCGCTTATCGCTTCATCAGATTCCAATACATTCAATTGCTCAGTCAACTGCCTGACCATATTAAGATTTGACTCAATCCTTTATCAGCATCCCCCTGAACGGCTTTTGGGCAACCCATCAATCATCTCATCAACAACAATCCTCGCTGCATCAAGCCGTGCCATGCCAAAAGCCAACTCTCCCGTTTTGCGGATAAGACCGGGACCATCTGCCAAACTGGAAATAGTTTGCGCCAGAGATTCCCCCGTCAGCTCCCGCTCCAGCATCATGAAACAGGCATCCTTTTTCAGCAGTGCCTCGGCATTTTTGCGCTGGTGATCATCCACTGCGTGAGGGAAGGGGATGAAGAGGCAGGTCTTGCCGCAGGCGGTAACCTCAGCGATGGTTGTCGCTCCGGCCCGGCAGATTATCAGATCTGCCTGTGCATATTCGGCGGCCATATCGCTGATGAAAGGTGTTATCCGTGCCTCCACACCAGCCCCCCGGTACCCGTCAGCAACAACCGCACAGTCGTTTTCTCCGGTCTGATGGACAATGTTCAGCTTGACCTGGCTCTGTTTCAGATATGGAAGAGCCGCTACCATTGCCATATTGACAGCATGAGCCCCCTGGCTGCCGCCGAAGACAAAGAGGTTAAGTACCGCATCCCCACCCCGACCCTCCCCTTGAAAGGGAGGGATCTGGCCTCCCTCCTTGATAAAGGGTTGGGGGGGATTTGCCTTTGCCACCATTTCCAGTATTTGCCTCCTCAACGGATTGCCCGTCAGCAGTGTCGTCTCTGTTGGGAAATACCTGGCAGACTCCTCCAGCGTTATGAAGACTCTGCTGGCAAATCTGGAGAGCAGGCGGTTGGTCTGCCCCGGTATCGCATTCTGCTCATGGATAAAACGGGGGATCTGCATCCCGCCGGCCGCCAGCACCATCGGCAGCGATGCGTATCCGCCGACACCGAGTACCATGTCGGGGCGGAATGATTTCAGTATCTTTCTCGATTGAGCGTAGCCGTAGATCATCATGGCAATCCCTTTGATCTGACTCAGCCCCCTCTTGCCGCGTATCCCTGCCGCAGAGATCAGCTCCAGACGATAACCGGCGGCAGGGACGGCCCGCGCCTCGATCCCCCGCTCTGTTCCGACGAAAAGAACCTCGTTGCTGGCGTCACGGGAAAGAAATTCCTCGGCGATGGCGATGCCTGGAAAGAGATGCCCCCCTGTGCCGCCACCGGCGATAATCAGCCTCATTTTTCCTCCTTGACGCTGATGGGGGCAATTTTAAGACCAGATGATATGTTCAGCAGGATGCCGACCGCAAACAGACTTATCAGCAGGGAACTCCCCCCATAGCTGATGAACGGGAGCGCCAGACCTTTGGTTGGCAGAAGGCCGGTTACAACCCCCATGTTGACAGTCGCCTCGATGCCGAACAGCACAGCGATTCCAAGCGCCAGGAACCGCCCGAACGGCTCCGGCGCGGCCACGGCGATCCGCATGGCTCTTTGTACCAGCAGGAAGAACATTATGATGATAACAATCACCCCGATAAAACCAAGCTCCTCGCCAATCACCGAGAGGATGAAGTCTGTGTGTGCCTCCGGGAGATAGAAAAGCTTCTGCTTCCCCTCACCCAGCCCCTGTCCGAAAACTCCGCCAGTTCCGAGCGCATACCATGACTGGATGATCTGATAACCGCTGCTTTGCGGATCTTCCCAGGGGTGCATAAAGGCGGTGATGCGCCTCCTCCGGTATGCCACGTTCATAACCAGAAAGTATAAAAAAGGGAGAGACATCAGGAATATAGAGATTATATAAACAAGACGCGTCCCGGCAGCGAAGAGCATGAAGATCGCGACCGCAGCAAGTGTCAGCGCAGCCCCCATATCCGGCTGTTTAAGCAGGAGTCCCAGAAGAACCAGGAGAATCAGCATGTATGAAACGAATCCGGCGCCGAGCTCTTTGATTTTGTCCTGTTTTCTGTCCAGCGAATATGCCATGTATATTATTAGAGCGATCTTGGCAATCTCGGATGGCTGGAGATTGAAACCGGGAAGTTTAATCCATCGGGATGCGCCGCCTGCGCTGCCCCCGATCCCGGGTATCAGAACCAGCACCAGCAGCACCATGCATCCGAGTAGGATCGGAACCGCCAGCTTGCGCCAGAAGTGGTAGTCAACACGCATCGCCACCAGCATTACTGCAAAGCCTAGCAGGGCGAAGATCCCCTGACGCTTGAGGAAGAAAAAGCCGTCCTGAAAACGTTTGGCCGCCATGACCGATGAGGCTGAATAGACCATTACCACACCAAAACAGGTGAGAGCGATGGCCATCAACATGATCATAAGATCGTATTCTTCCAGTTTTTTGAACATGGTAAAAAACCTCTGGCTGGTTGGCTCTGTCTGATCCGACAGATCCGACTGATCCGACAGATCCGTCTGACTTCCTGGAAAACTTACAATGCCTTTACAGCAGCGATAAAACGTTGTGCCCGTTCTTCATAATCCCTGAACATATCAAAACTCGAACAGGCGGGTGACATCAGCACTGTTCCGCCAGGTTCCGTTATCTCTGCCGCCAGCGGCACGGCATCTTCCAGGCTTGCGACCCGTCTGGTGTCGGTCAGTTGCCCCAACTCTATCTCCATCCGTTCAGCCGCTTCGCCGATCAGCAGCAGATGGCGCACTCTCTCCCGAACCAACTGAGCCAGGGGTGCGTACGAGCCACCTTTATCTTTGCCGCCTGCAATCAGTGTAATATCGTTGAAACTCTCCAGCGCTTTGACGACACTCCCCACGTTGGTGGCTTTGCTGTCCTCATAATATCCGACACCGTTGGCTTCACGGACAAACTCCATCCGGTGGTGCAGCGCTTCAAAGCAGAGGACAGTTTCAAAGGATTCATCCGCACGGCAACCGAGCAGAAGGGCGCATGCCAGCGCTGCCATGATGTTCTCCTGGTTGTGTACCCCTTGCAGCCGGATAGCGGCGGTGGGGAAGCACTCTTCGCGGCCATTGTGGCGATATGTGATCACGCCGTCCCTGCAGTAGATACCTTCATCATGCTCATACAGGCGGCTGAATGGGAAGAGACGCGCCTTTATATTCTGAACCTGTTCCCAGACCAGCGGGTCATCGCGGTTGACTACGGCAAAATCATCCTCCGTCTGGTTCTCAAAGATTCGCAGCTTGGCGTCGATGTAAGCCTGATAGTTCGGGTAGCGGTCAAGATGATCCTCGCTCAGATTTAAAAGCACCGCCACAGTCGGGCGGAACGAGGTGATCCACTCCAGTTGAAATGAGCTTATTTCGGCGACAACCTGATCCACAATCTGGTGGGACTCCGCCATTTCGATCAGCGGATTGCCGATGTTCCCCCCCACAAAGGTGTGATACCCGTTGTGCTTGAATATTGCCCCCAACAGGGTGGTTGTGGTGGTTTTGCCATTAGTTCCGGTGATGGCCGCCAGCGGCGCGTCGATAAGACGGGATGCCAGCTCTATCTCACTGATTATTTCCACCCCCGATTGCTGTGCAGCAATCAGTTGCGGCAGATCCATCGGCACACCGGGTGATACCACTATCAGGTCGCTACCGAGAAATGTACTCGTGTCGTGACGTTCCAATTCATGGATGATGCTGTATTCAGCCAGTTCCGCCAGAGTTTCAGCCAGGGCGGTTTCACTCCGCATATCGGTGACGGTCACCCGCGCCCCTTTGGAAGCCAGGAAGCGGGCGCAGGCTACGCCGGTTTTGGCGAGGCCGACGACGAGGACGTTTTTGTTTTTCAATTCCATTGTCTGTTTATGATCCTTTGTTATCAAACATCACGGTTCGGGATGCTTAATCCAGTTGGAAATAATAACAACGGCTTCTTTCTCCATACCGATGAATCCATGCCAGTGCAGAGCCTGACAGGGGTTTCCACTCGGACTGGCTCCACCCTTAACAAATATCTCCTTTTTAACAGGGGCGTTTTTCAACCCGCGAGTAATTTGTGATACTTCGCCCGGAACGCAGATTCTGCACTCATCATATTCATGGTGAAGCACCAGAGTTGGAACACGAATTGAGTCAAGCTTCTGCTGTGGCAGCGCCCCTGTCTTTTTGGATGTGACGCTTGATGTCAGCACAATGCCGCCGATATCTTCTTTAGCAAAAGCAATGGCCGCAGATGTCGCTGAGATTGTCCCCATGCTGGTGCCAACAAGCCAGACTGGAACTGGGGCATCTTTTTTCAGAAAAGTTACAACATGCTTCAAATCTTCAATGTGCTTCTGGCTGATTCTGAAAGTACCATCAAGGTCGTCTGTGTCTGATGGTTTTCCAACAACGGCAACGTTGAAACCATTTGCCGCAAAATTATCCCGGCTCCTCACGAGAAAATTGTTTGAAGCGGGAACTCCGTCAACAACCCCTATACCGCCTGCGCCTCCCGGCAATAAGAGAACAGTCGCTTTCGCCCCATCACGCTTCATGTAGTAAAACGAGACCGTTACTCCTGCCCGGGTGTCGATTTTGACAAGCCTGTCATTTCCGGCAAAGGCAGGCAGTGCCGTTACAATAAGAAGTGACAGTATAAGAATTGCCCGCTTGCAAATTCCTTTTCCCGGTGCTTTGTCGTTCATAAACGTTTGTGCTCCCTTTTATTGCGCTTCATTTTTCAGCGAACGAAACGTAGATTGATGTTTCGAATGGTTAGCTGACGGATTGCCCTCTTTGTCCAATTCGAATGTGATGGTATGTCCCGCCTTGGTCTTGAAAATATATTTATCACCCTCCGTGATTTCGGCGTTAACCCACTTATTCTTATTGTTGTTCCATCTTTCAAAATCACCTTCAGGTGAATATCTGAACTCAATCTTTGTGTTTTCATATTGAGTTGTAAATTGCCACGGAGAACCCGCTGCAAGTTTATCCGCAAGAGGTGAACGCTCTGCGGCCACAGAGATGCCGACCATTGAAAGTAAAAAAACAGCAACCGCAATTATCAGATACCTCGGAATATTCATTTGTGTCTCCGTTGTGTAATAAGTTCACCGCACTCACCAGGATCAGAAAACGGGCTGGCGCTCCCCTCTTTTAGTTCACTTTTTCTGAAAATACCTGATACATGGCAACCCTTCAAAATCGTTGGCAAGCGGCTCTGCAAAACAGTCGGCATTCGGACCATCTGATAAATACTCCAGCCATCCTGATGAATCCACAATGTTCACAAGCGGTCTGCCTCTCTGCACACTGTTGTGTCAATTCCCTTGATAAAACCGCGCATTTCCCGGATATCCCTGGACGGCATCAGCTCAATCCTGTTGCCGTAGGCGATCTGCCCCGGAATGAGATTCAGGTTTTCACGGACATCGCGTTGGATCACAACCTGGTATTTTGGTGAAAGTTTTACGGAACTCATGGCTATTCACCCAAATGGAACATTTAATTCAGGAACTGTTTTCACTCACTTAACAATCCCAATCTAAAAAGTTTCTTCGCCAGGTTGTAGATGTCATCTTTGGCACCATCCCGCCGAATTCCGACAGCAACAATAATGACAATTATATCGTTGCCCCTGATCTGATAAATAATGCGGTAACGCTGCCCAACAGCTCTTACGCTGCGAAACCCTGCCAATTCGCCAAGCAGTGCCTTGCCCTGTTTTTCCGGGTCTTCAATCAGACGCTCAATTACTGCGCCGATTTTTTCACATATGCGCCGGTCAGAAATGTCCGACAAAAGCTTCAATGCAGTTGGTGTAAGCAGAATCTGCCACTTCACAGGCCAAGCTCCTGTTTGGCGTCCTGCCAGGGGATGAGTTTACCAGAATCCATCTCTTGTACGCTCTGACGTAATTGAGCCATCAGCTCTTTATCCCCCATAACTTCCAGCGTCTCCGAAACAGCTTCGTATAATTCCCACGGCAACACGGCCAACACCGGCTTGCCACGGCGAGTGATTTCCAGAACATCAAGCTGTCCGTTGTGGAAAAGAGTTTCAGGGAGCGACGTAAGCTGTTTTCGTGCTTCCATGATTGACAATGTCTGTGGCATGACAACCTCCTTATCTGTACATGTAAAGGTACATTTAAGCGTTAATATAGTCAAGGGTGGATTGCTTTTTCGGTTTCTTTCAACGGGCATGAAGTTGACCCGCCGGGTTTTCGGGCAGGTCGTAAGCCTTGTTGGGAATCAGTATTTTTCTTTTCACCGGCTCTACTTATTTATTTAAAAGTCAGTTCATTTGCAGTTGGAGTCCCCTTGCGTTTTGAATTCTGCATACGGTATACTTGCGGCAAGGAGAAACATTATGGAACGTATAATCAATATTCATGTTGAAAAATTACCTGAAGGTTTTTACCTTGCGACCTCAAAGCAGGTTCAAGGTTTGGTGGCACAGGGTCGCACTATTTCTGAGGTAATGGAAATAGCCCGAGATGTAGCCCGTCGTTTGTTTGAAGCACAGCAGGAGCGTAAACAAAGTGCCTCCGAGGCAGAGCTAGCTGATTCTTTCGATCTGCCTCTGGTTGTAGGTTACTGATGGGAAGACTATCTGGCTTCCGCTACCGTGAGATTGTACGCCGCTTGAAACAGTTCGGATTCATATTTGACCGGCAGGCTGCTGGCAGTCACGAAATCTGGTACTGTGAGGCAACAGACCGATATACGACTATTCCCAACCATTCCGGTGATATGCCCGAAGGAACGTTGCGTGCCATTCTACAACAAGCGGGCATCTCTCCTGATGAGTTTCTTCAAGGTTAACTCATATTCAGCCTGTCCCTTTTTCCCTCCCTACGTCAACCACCCCAAAATGGTTGTTGGCCAGAAAAAAGCGGCTACTTCTCCTCTTCCCTTCCAAACCCGATAGCCCGTTTTTTCTCCGGCTCCGGTGGGGTCATCAACTGCCGGATGGCATCAAAAACCAGCCTGAACTGGAAATCGTACTTCTGTTCCAGATCCTCCAGTTTTTTTGCCAGATCTTTATGAGTCGAGATCATTTCGCGGAGTTTTACGAAGGCTCTTACAACTTGAACGCTCACTGCAACAGCGAATGGTGTATTCAAAACACTTGCAACCATAATAGCCCCGTGCTCAGTAAAGGCATTTGGCAGATGTCTTCTGCCACCTCGACCAGCAGGTATGTTTGAGGTCGCAAATTGCGACCTCAAACAATCTTTACCCTCCTGCGACGCTCACCAATCTTTTCGTAACTCTCGCTATCAACCTGCCGGGCCTTTGCCAATGCCAGCTCAAGAAGAAGGCGGCGTTTTTCTGGATCGCGGGGAGCGCATTTCCGGTAGTGACCAAAACCAAGCTTCTGTCGCAGGAGAACAACTTCGATGGCCGATTTTTCTTCGTATTGACGCCGCCGCTCAAGAGCCATACAGTTTCCTCAATTCATCAAACCGTGCTCTGGTACTGTTCTCCGGTTTTTCGGCACGCGCCAGCAGATACTGCCAATCGATCTCCGCTGACCACATGCTGATCAGGAGATCAACCATTTCACATTCCTGAGTAGAGTTCCAATGTACACACGCATTCATTCGGTCAATCAGCAGATCCTCAATTCCGATGACAGAAAACTCCAGTCCGTCTCCCATTTCCACTGTCTCACGTGGAGCATCTTCCCCTGCAAGCGAAGCTGCAGGAGCTTCCACCATCAGATTCATCCCCTGATGAATCCAGTAACGCCCCTCTCTGACAAACCCGATTGAACATAGTACGTTGTCCAGTGCCCCTCTATCGGCACAGGCCAGATCAATATCCGTTGTAAAATAAACTTCACGGGAATAATAGGCCAGCGCACAGCCGCCGATCAGAACCGGAACCTGGCTTCCCGCCTCTTTCATGCGCTGTGAAACAAATGCCAGTAGAAGAAGCTGACGCTTCAGCGGTGATTCGACACCGGCCAGCAAATTTTCTACTTTCATACTGTCAAGCTGAGCCATCCCCACTACCTCATCTTCAACGTCGAAATTGCAACCAGCGCCAGGATTATGGTGATGATCCAGAAGCGAACTATTATCTTCGGTTCCGCCACACCTTTTAACTCGAAATGATGATGAATCGGTGCCATGCGGAAGATCCGTTTGCCGCGGAATTTGTAGGAACCTACCTGAAAGATGACCGACAGTGCCTCTACCACAAAGACCCCGCCTACGATCACGAGCAGAATCTCCTGCTTGGTCAGCACCGCAATTGTTCCGAGCGTCCCCCCCAGTGAGAGCGAGCCGACATCCCCCATGAAAACGTCGGCGGGGTAGGAGTTGAACCAGAGAAAGCCGAGACCCGCTCCGACCATCGCTCCGCAGACTATGGAAAGCTCGCCGGCCCCGACAACCCGTGGTATTTGCAGATAGGCAGCAAGGGTGGCGTGTCCCGCAATATATGCAAAGAGCATGTAGGTGGCGGCGTTTATGGTTACCGGGCCGATGGCGAGGCCGTCCAGTCCGTCGGTCAGGTTGACTGCATTGCTTGCACCGACAATGACCAGTGTTGCAAAGGGGACGAACCAGATCCAGAGATCCGGGTGGAATCTCTTGAAAAACGGGAAAAAGAGTTCTTCGCTGAAACCGGGCTTTATGAACAGAAAAATACCGACAGCGGCGGCAAGCAGCAGTTGCCAGAACATCTTCTGTCGTGCGGAGAGCCCTTTGGAACTCTTCTCCACCACCTTTTTGTAGTCGTCCACAAACCCGATAATTCCGTATCCGATAGTTATAAACATGACAATCCAGACGTATTGGTTGGTGAGATCTGCCCACAACAGGGTCGGAATCACTATGGCGGCGAGGATCATCACCCCACCCATTGTCGGAGTCCCTTCTTTCTGGAGGTGCGATTCCGGGCCGTCCGTCCGGATTACCTGGCGAGCCTGCATCGATTCCAGCTTTCTTATGATCCAGGGGCCGAGTACAAAACAGACCACAAGGGCGGTGATCATCGCGTAGATTGTGCGAAATGTCAGGTATTTGAAGATATTGAACAGCTTGACGTTGGTCGCCAGCGGATAGAAGATATGATAGAGCATATTGTGTTCCCCGATCTATTTACAAACCTGTTCTGACCAGCCTCTTTACCTCTGCTATTACATTTTCCATTGTCATGCCGCGTGATCCCTTTATCAGCAGCATATCCCCATGCTGTATTGACTGATGTAACTTCTCTGCGAGCTCGCTGTGGCTGTTGCAGCGGAAAATCGATTCGGGGGGCATATCGGCCAACAACGCCCCTTCAGCACCATAAGCGGTCATATGCTTCCCCAGCAGATAGATTCTGTCGGCATTTCGTCCTGCTACCGCACCGACTCCCAGATGCGCCTCACCGGCATGCTCTCCAAGTTCCAGCATATCCCCGAGGACGGCGATTCGATGACCTGGTTCGGCTATCTGCGATAATGTTTCAAGAGCCGCCTTTGTTGAGGAGGGGTTCGCATTATAGCTGTCGTCTATGATCGTTATGCCGTTAAGCTGTTCGGTCTGGAAACGCCCTTTGTATGGTGTGAAAGCCTCAAGGCCGGAGGCGATGGTAGATAATTCAACCGTTTCCAGCAGAGCCGCAGTTGCCGCCAGCGCATTGTAGGCGTTGTGTCGGCCGCAGGCTCTTAAATGCACGGATATTTCCCCTTTTGGAGTGGCAATCAGCAGGTGCTGTCCATCCAGACCCAACGGCTCAATCTCCTTTGCCCGAACTTCCCCGCGACTGATCCCGAAGCTAATACGTCTGGCCGATGAATTTTGGGGGAGTGAGGCCACACGGGGATCGTCGGCATTGACAACTGCCAGACCTTTATCGCTGATGCGTTGCAGCAACTCACCCTTGGCTGTCGCTATCGCTTCGACCGTCCCCATGCTCTGCAGGTGGGCGGGTTGTGCGTTCAGCACTATTCCGACGCCGGGGGAGATAATTGCGGCCAGTCGGTCAATTTCCCCCGGTTCGCTCATCCCCATTTCAAGGACAGCCCAGCGATGTTCGGGGCGGAGCTGGAATAGCATCTGGGGTAGACCGATCAGATTGTTAAGGTTTCCTACGGTTTTAAGACCAGGTCCGGTCAACTCCAGAATAGTTGCAAGCATCTCTTTGACGGTGGTTTTGCCATTGCTGCCGGTCACCCCGATGAAGGGGATGTCGAAACGCCGCCGATAGTACGCCGCCAGGTTTCCCAGAGCACGAAGACTGTTTTTTACAGCGATACAGGTGAGCTTGCCATGTATGGAATGATCCTTCAACCAGCTATCATTCACCAGCAGCGCGCTTACCCCTTTACCGGCAATTTCTGGAATAAACGTATGCCCGTCGAACCGCTCGCCCCGCAGAGGGACAAAGAGCTCACCGGCGTTAATGGTTCGCGAATTGGTGGAAACTCCGCTTACCTCACCGGTCGCAGAGCCTATCAGACGCCCGCCCGTCGCGGTGACTATTTCGGTTAAAGTAAACATCAGGAGCGCTCGCTAAAGGCGGCTCTCGCCTCTTCCCGGTCATCAAAATGCTGTCTGGTTGTTCCGATAATCTGATAATCTTCATGCCCTTTACCGGCAAGAAGGAGTATGTCGCCACGTTTCGCCAGATTGACAGCAAGGCGTATCGCGGTGCGACGGTTTTCAACCACTATGAATCCTTTATTTGAAAAATTGTTTTCAAGTTCGACTGACAGGTATTCACGAATGTTAAGCGGTATGATGCCGCTTCTGATCTGCTCCAGTATGCTACCCGGCTCTTCAGTGCGGGGATTGTCTGATGTGACGATGGCAACATCCGACATTTCGGCGGCTATGCCTCCCATTATCGGGCGCTTGCCTCTGTCCCTGTCGCCGCCGCAGCCGAAGAGGGTGATGATGCGACTGGTGGCGATATCTTTCAGCGTGGAAAGTACGTTTAACAGAGCGTCGCCGGTGTGGGCGTAATCGACAAGACAGATGACCCCCCGGCTGTTTTCTACCCGCTCCAGACGCCCCGGTACGGTGGTGTGCTTTTCGATGCCGGATTTAATAGCGTGAAGCGGCAGATCGAGGGCGACTCCGGCTGCGGCTGCGGCCAGAATGTTGGAGAGATTGAAACGACCGAGGAGGCGCGATTTAAAGTCAAACTCTCCGGCCGGCGTGACCATTCTCGCTTCGATTCCATCTACTGATGACTTCAGATTGACCGGCCGGACATGGCACTCCCCATTGATGCCGAAAGTGAGTACCGGACAGGCGGAGGCTCTGACAATTTTCTCTCCGGATGGGTCATCCATATTCACTACCGCCCGGCGGCGCGGTTTTTCCTCCGACGGCTGGAGCAGTTCCGAGAAGAGCCTCATCTTGGCCGCAAGATAGGAATCCATGCTGCCGTGATAATCGAGGTGGTCGCGGGTCAGATTGCTGAAGATGCCGACATCGAAATGAGATCCATCGACCCTTTTCTGCTCCAGAGCGTGTGACGACACCTCCATGACAAATGCTTGCGCTCCGGCTTCTTTAAGCTCTTTAAAGGCTCTCTGCAGTTCTGTCGATTCCGGAGTCGTGTGGGATGCCACGATGACCGTTTCGCCGAAGC
>Ga0194060_10001885_pt1 | contig 14974 bp, 14 predicted proteins | sample SepL225m_MetaG_FD_163427 | JGI IMG/M metagenome (GOLD analysis project Ga0194060, IMG submission 163427) | Anoxic zone freshwater microbial communities from boreal shield lake in IISD Experimental Lakes Area, Ontario, Canada - Sep2016-L222-5m | ecosystem: Environmental > Aquatic > Freshwater >...
TTGCGGCCCTGGCCGGGAAAGCCTTCGGCTTCGAGAAACTGGCTGACGTGCGTGACGACAAACTTTTCAAGACAATTCTGGGCGCGTTTGGCAGGAGTCATCCTGACCACTGTGAACGCCTGACTTACATCTACGGCGCCCAGAAGAGGTTCAACATAATGCTCAAGGCCTGGCGTGCTGGCGATATTCAGACGGTGGGGGCGGTCTTCCGTGAGGACGGGAGAGGCCTTCGCGACCAATACAGGATTTCGGGCCCCGAATTGGAGACGATGTGCGACATTGCCAGAACCATTTCTGGCGTCTATGGCGAACGGATGCTCGGTGGTGGAGATAAAGGGGCCGCCGGCGCCCTCGTTGCGGCTGGCAGCGTCACGCCTTTGAAGAAGGCTGTGGCCATCGCCTATCCCCGCAGCGTGCCCGCCTTGGCCAAAAATTATGCCGTCCATGTCCTGAAGGTCGTCGATGGAGTGGCGGTTTTCAAAACGCTGCTGTAATCATCCAACAGTGAAGTGTTTCCGTTGTTCAGGGATATCTTGACAGTCCCCTCGGTTGGGGATAACATCCAAAGCTATTCTTCTTTCACTGTGGTGATATGGGGGGGTGTGTGCGCTAATGGGGAATGAGATTCGATTAAGCCTGCTAAAAGGCATTGGAACCGATACACTGAAAACCTCAAGCGCCCCTGGCGCGCAGGATATAAGTGGATCGGGTACGTCCCCCAATCAATTCGTTGATCCGTTTCATAACAACGCCCATCCCTGTCTGCGGGTTGATCGACAAGGCCGAATCGAACGCGCAAATGAGGCAGCCCTGCTCCTGTTGGATCACGAATCTGACACCCTGAAGATACTGAAGGTGTCTGAGTTGATTTTACGGTGCGACGACTCCGTTCTGGATCTTATCTTCAAATTACTTCCCTTAAACCGGATGATTGTCGTGGATGCGATCTGCATTCGGCGTAACGGCAGTTGGTTGTCGTGTGAAATCATTATCAATCCGGAAGATGTGAATCCCAAGGACGGTAATGTGATTATTTTGTGGTTGAAAGAAGTTAGAACCCATCAGGAACATGATACGGGAGTCATTGGCCGGGACTCCGGTTTGTGTCGGGCGGAAAGTATTGAAATGGCCTGTGTTGTGGCGGGTCAGATTGCCCATGATTTCAACAATCTGCTCACTCCTCTGGTGGCCTACCCCGAACTGATACGACATGAAATCAAGGGAAATGACATTGCGATCGAGTATTTGAATATTATCGAGAAGACCGCTGAGGATATGCGGCAGTTGACCCAGCAACTTCTTTCGCTGGCGAGGCGGGGACGACTGGGCTCTGATGTTTTTTGTGTCAATGATGTGATTAACCAGGTTTTGCTGGTTATGGAACCGACGCTTCCTCCCGGGATAAAGGTCACCCTTGAACTCGCTGAAAACCTGCTGAATATCATGGGTGGACGTGAACAAATGAGGCAGGTTGTTGACAATCTGATTCAGAATGCGGTCGAGGCCATGGGCTCAACGGGAACGCTCGTGGTGCGAACGGAAAATGTGTATCTGGATACTCCCGTGGGTAGTAGCGCGACCCTGAATGTCGGCGAATATGTCAAGATTACAGTGAGTGACAATGGGGCGGGAATACCTCCCGAAATTCGCAATCGTATTTTTGACCCGTTCTTTACAACCAAGAGGCTTTTGAAGAAACGGGGGGCTGGGCTGGGGTTGAGCATTGTTCACGGCATTGTGCGAGATCATCGGGGGTACATCGATCTGGAGAGCATGCCTGGAGCGGGATCCACCTTCGTCGTTTACATTCCCATTACCCGAACGGTGGATCAGAGGGGTGTGAATGAGAATTTGCCCAGAGGTGTCGAGAGGATTCTGGTTGTAGACGATGATGCTCCCCAGGTTGAGGTGCTCTCGAGCATGTTGAGACTTCTCGGCTACAAAGTGACGGGGGCGATGAGTGGAGAGGAATGTGTCAATCTGATCGCAGGCAAGGGGCATCGATACGATTTGATCATTCTGGATATGGTGATGGATCCGGGAATTGACGGATTGGAAACATTCCGGGAGATCAAAAAATCCGTCCCGGATCAACGGGTAGTCCTGATTTCCGGTTATGCCAGAATGACTCAGCGTATCGCCAAAACCATGGAGCTTGGAGCGGGCTGTTATCTGCGAAAGCCATTGGCCATGGATAGTCTGTCAAGGGCCGTGCGCGATGAATTGGATCGGAAACAATCCAAAGAAGGGTTGCTTCAGGGGCAGAGTCCTCAGATTCTGATTGTGGATGATGACCCGATGATCCGGAAACTTTTCGCCATGATTATCCTCGGTGAATTCCCGGATGCCATTATCGACCAAACTTCCAATGGCGATGAAGCCATTCTGGCGTTCTCAAAGAGACGCTATGAATTGATCATTATGGATCTCCAGATGCCTGTCCGCGACGGACGTGAGGCTTATGTCGGGATCGAAGAGATATGCCGCAAGAACACTTGGCCTGTTCCCCGTGTCGTTTTTTGCACAGGCTTCTCGCCGCCTGAGTCCCTGCAAGCCATTATCCGCAGCAATATACATCATTGCCTGATCCGGAAACCCGTCAAAGGCGAGACCCTTCTGCAGTGCGTTCGAAAATTGATGAGGTCTTGAAGATGGATATTATCCGCTCTTTAGACGCCATGCAACAGTACTCCCTTGGCGCGAAAAAGAGAGGACTGCGGATCGGGTTTGTCCCCACCATGGGGTGTCTACACGAAGGACATCTCTCCCTGGTTAAATTAGCGCGCGCACGGTCGGATGTGGTCGTTCTCAGCATTTTTGTCAATCCGATCCAATTTCTTCCGGGTGAGGATTTCGCCCGGTATCCCCGTCCTGTTGAACGCGATGAAGCGCTGTGTCGTGAGACGGGGGTTGATATCGTCTTTTATCCGGATGAAGCGACGATGTATTCTGTGGATCATAGTGTTTATGTTGAGGAAACGCGTCTTTCGGGCGGACTGTGCGGGTCAAGTAGGCCGGGTCATTTCCGCGGAGTGACGACCATCGTGGCCAAGTTGTTCAATCTGGTTCTTCCGGATGTGGCGGTTTTCGGGCAGAAGGATGTGCAACAATCCAGAATTATCCAAAGGATGGTGCGGGATCTCAACTATCCAATCGACATTATTCTGGGCCCGATTGTTCGCGAGGTTGACGGTCTGGCCCTGAGTTCGCGCAACCGGTATTTGTCTGCTTCAGAGCGACAGGATTCAGTGTGTCTCTACCATTCCCTGAGACGGGCGGAGAAAATGGTCAAGGACGGAGAGCGATCCGTGGCTCAGATTCGCGCCGCCATGGTGTCCGCCATATCGTTGTCAAAATCCGCCCGGATTGATTACATCGAATTCGTCAATGACAGAACTCTTCAACCGGTGACCGTGGTCGAGGAACCCGTACTACTGGCGCTTGCCGTGAAGATCGGTGCCACACGACTCATCGACAATGTTGTGCTCAAGCTGACGTGATGAACTTATTGGGCGTCCTTGGCCATAATATCAGAATTGGTTGCGGTCGGGACGGGTTTGTTTGTTGATCCTGTACCGGTGGCGTTGGCGGCCGTTTCCGCAGCGACTTCATCCTCTTCGTTCCCGTAATCGGTCGCCTTGACAAACTTGGGAATGGCTAAAGCCGCCAAGAGCAAGACGATGGCCAGAAGAATCAGGACATCGGCAAATGACAATCCGCTTCGAGTGTTCATCGATATTCCTCATTTACTTCAAGACTCATGCCTTGTTGGGTCATACTGTAGTGGACGCCGTGGATGCCGTCAACTGCCTTGGATCGGCTCTTTTCTAAATGAACACCGATGGGCAGGCCTGTTTTGAGTTTTGAATATCAACCCAAAGTCCGTCTCTTCCTCGTCCGATGGAACAAACGGTTCAATGGGTCGGAAGCGCCTGTCGCCTGCCCAGCAACGGGTGATGGTTAGGAAATAGTCAGCATGATCCGTGCAGAGATGAATCTCACCTCCCGGACGGAGTGCCTGAAAAACGAGGTCGATAAAACCGGGGCAGACTAACCGTCTGGAATGATGACGCCGCTTTGGCCAGGGATCAGGGAAAAACACATAAACAGTACTGACTGAACCTGCGGGAAGGCAGGGTATCGCGCGAACGGCATCGTCATTCACTAGCAGGATATTCCTAACCCCGGCCGCCACCGCCTTGCGGTCAATTTTCTGTAGACGGAGTAAGGAGTGGTCGATTCCCAGAAAGTTGACACCGGGATTTCCGAGTGCCCTAGCCAGAAGGAATCGTCCGCGTCCGCATCCGATATCAACCTCAAGGGGATTGGGGTGGGGATAGAGTGCGGACAAGGGGAGCGGACTGTTGTCCAAGGGATGGCGCAGGAGAAAAACGTCCGTGAATACACGATTTTTGACCCGTTCACGAACCATATTCAAGGAGATCCAGGGAGCGCTTAGTGATAAGGGGCTATGATCGTCCGAAAAGCCTTTTGAAAATTCCAGGGCGGTCAAGGCGGTTCATGTGATCCTCGATGTAATTCAAGGCAAAAACCTGGAATTTTCCGTTCACGGATGATTTGTAGTGTCTTGTGGAATTTACCAGTCCTGTTTTCCCTGCTTCAATATAGCGATTAAGCGCCGCCGTATCCTGGGATCGTTTTTTAGCGAGTGAAGTCAGAAGCGGCATGAACGTCTGAATCAACCGTGTTTTGGCTTCCCAGTCATTTCGCCTGCAGGCTTCAACATCACGCTCGATGGCCCTTTCGCGTTCCATTTCAGGCGATCTGGCTTCGTCCTGTCTTAGCGTTAATGCTATCTTCACGGGGTACTCCTTGTCTCGGAACAAACTCCTGTTGAACCTACGGCAGTTAACCACATTGCCGGAGCGGTTACAAGGCGTGATGGCCCGAATGCGTGAATAAGAAAATTCCGAGCACGCACACGCCGTAAAGCGCCAAGTCCACAATCAACACCACGTCGGTCAGTAATATCCTCTCAGGACGTTCGCCTTCATCACGCCGATAAACAAGATCAAGATACCTGAAAATACCGAAAATTACGAAAGGGATCGTAAGTGACAGAAGGGAAGTCCCGAATTTGAGAACGGTGTCCGGGGACAGCGTATACACGGAGTAGGAGACGATCGTGGCGGCGCTCACGATGGCGATCAGTTGATCCAGCAATTGGCGGTCATAGTTTTCGAGACTCGCCCGGTGGGGTTCCGTTGAGTTTTCGAAGAGAATCTTTTCATGACGACGTTTGCAGAGCGCCAGAAAGAGAGCCAGCAGGAAGGCGCAGACGAGGAGCCAGGGCGAGATGGCGACTTGGATGGCCACCCCGCCCCCCGCCGCTCGCAGGACAAAACCAAAGGCAATGATAAAGACGTCGACGAGAGCGATTTTCTTGAGCCATAGCGTATAGACAACCTGCATGGCAATGTAGGACGACACCACGACGCCGAAGGGCAGGGATAGAATATAAGAACCTGCGAGGGACACCGTCAGCAGACTGAACGCGAGTATGGAGGCCACCGGAATGGAGACATGGCCCGCCGCGATGGGTCGGTATCGTTTGGCGGGATGAGCGCGATCACTTTTTACATCTCCGATGTCATTGAGGATGTAAATGCCGCTGGAGGCCAGACAAAACAGGGAGCAGGCGATCAGAATGCGGAACAGAAAGAGGAAAGGGATACTTTGGGATTTGTCGCCAAAGGCAAAAAAGAAGGCCGCCAATACAACGAGGTTCTTTGTCCACTGATTCGGGCGAAGCGACCGGAACATATGCCAAGGAAGGTTCATCCGGCGGGTTTCCGAAGGGGCGGCGTACTCCGGCGTGGTGAGCGGGAAAACCGGTTTCGTACCAGCAGAACCCAGACCATACGCAAGGCTTCGCGGACGATCTTTTTACTCATTTTCGAGTAGCCTGACCGCCGGTCTTCAAATGTGATCGGAATTTCCTTGATGCGAAAGCCATTCGTCCACGCCGAATGAGTCATCTCAATCTGGAAGGAATATCCGTTAGACTTGACCTTGTGCAGTTCGATGGTTTCCAGAACCTGTCTGCGAAAACACTTGTATCCGCCGGTGGGATCATCCACGGGCATCCCCGTGATGATTTGAACATACATGGCGCCAGCCTTGCTCAAAAGCAACCTGCTTAATGGCCAGTTGGTTATACGAATCCCGTTAATATAGCGCGATCCCAGAACCAGATCGGCCTGTTCGGCCGCCTTCAGGAAGTTGGGGATTTCAATCGGGTTGTGAGAGAAATCCGCGTCCATTTCGAAAATGAACTCATACTGCCGTTTCAATGCCCATTCGAATCCCTCAATATAGGCACGTCCCAACCCGGACTTTCCGGGTTGGTGAATCACAAAAATCCTGGAGTCGGCCGCCCTCATTCTGTCAAGAATGTCGCCGGTTCCATCAGGGGAGTTGGCGTCAACAAAAAGGATGTGACAATCAGGCTGGATGTTAAAAACCGCCTTTGAAATATTTTCAACATTTCCCTTTTCATCATAGGTCGGAATGATGATAAGGGCGCAGGGAATCGGATCATGCCTGGATGGGTTGTCTTGTTCCATCGGAATCCCTGTCATGAACGGTAATTGGGCGCTTCCTTCATGATTTTGACATCATGGGGATGGGCTTCAGTGACCCCGGCTTGAGAAACCCGAATGAATTGTCCGCGCTGCTGGAGTTCATCAATCGATCGGCATCCGCAATATCCCATTGAAGCGCGAAGCCCCCCGCAGAATTGGATCATCACCTTGCGGACCGATCCCGTGTAGGGGATGATCCCTTCAATACCCTGAGGAACCAGATCATCCTCGCGGATATTGCTTTGACCGTAACGTTCCCGGCTGGCGGAGCCCTCCCGCATGGCGGACAGGCTGCCCATGCCTCTGTACACCACGTACTGACGACCCTGATGAATAATTTTCTCGCCGGGACTTTCGTCTGTTCCCGCGAATAACGAGCCGGCCATAATGGTGTTCGCCCCTGCAACAATGGCCTTGGGCACATCGCCTGAATGGCGAATTCCCCCGTCGGCGATGATTGGAATGCTACCGCCCAATGCACGGGCGCATTCATAAATAGCCGTTATTTGGGGGATCCCGACGCCGGCCACAACGCGGGTGGTGCAGATGGATCCCGGGCCGATTCCCACTTTCACAGCGTCGGCGCCCGCGTCACGTAACGCCACGGCCGCCTCGCCGGTGGCAATGTTCCCCGCCACGACGTCAATTTGCGGGTAGGTATTCTTGACCCATCTGACCATGTCAATCACACCCTTGCTGTGGCCGTGCGCCGTATCCACGACCACAACATCAACCTCCTCCTTCGCGAGGACGGAGACACGATCCTGATCATTGGGGCCGATCGCGGCGCCGACACGCAGGCGGTACCGGGAATCGCGGTTATAGAGCGGTTCAACATTTTCGACCAGGGTTCGAACATCGCAGAAACTGTAAAGTCCCGCCAGTTTGCCGTCCTTGTCCACCAGCGGCAACTTTCCGATACGGTGTTTTTTCATCAACCTATAGGCTTCCTGAAGCGACGTGTCGGCGGGGGCGGAGATGACGTTCGAGGTCATGACTTCGGTGACCTTCGCCTTGTTATCGCTGGCAAATTTGATATCCGCAGCGGTCAGGATCCCAACCACGCGGTCGTTCTCGTCAAGAATCGGGAATCCGCTGAATGTAAATCCCTTTTGAGTTTTGGTTTTATGGACGGTGTCGAGCGTGTCTGAGGAGTGAAACACGATCGGCGCACGGATCATGCCATTCAGATAATGCTTTACCCGCGCCACATGATCGGCCTGACGTTTAGGGGAGAGGTTCTTGTGGACGATCCCGATCCCTCCGAGCAGGGCCATGGCGATGGCCATGGGGCTCTCGGTTACCGTATCCATGGCGGCGCTGGCGAACGGGATGTTCACCGAAATATGACGAGTCAGACGGCTTTTGACATCCGCCTGTTCGGGAAGGAAATCGGCATACTGTGTAATGAGCGAGACGTCATCGAACGTCAAGCCCTCCTGGGGAAACTTATCCATAAACGATTGGACATGGGCATTCAGGCTCATGGGGCAAATCTCCATCAGAACAGTTGAATCTAATGCCGCAAAAGTATGGTGACTGACGGTGGCCGCGTCAAGCGATTTCAGTCTCGACACGGAGCGGTTCCATACTCAGGATATTGGCATGACTCAGAAATCGTTTGAAAAGAAAAAGGAGGAACGATCCGCGCGGTGGATCGAGTCCCTGGTCAAACTGGCGCGGGATCGCGGCAACAGCGATGCGGTTTCCAAGCGCGCCGTCCAACTCAGCCACCAGTTGAATATTTCGCCATGGATCGCTCTGGCCATCGCGGAGCGCCTGGTCACCTTGAAAGAGGCGCAATTACTGGATCGTGTGGGGCGATGCAAGGAATTGCAGTCTGCCATTCTTGACCGACACCGTACGATTGATGAACTCAAGTTCTTGATGCCATATGCCGCCCATTTTCTGGCTGTGGAACTGTTGGATAGTCATGCTTCGATGAAATGGGATGCCCGTGATGTCGTCCGCATACTGGAGGGGTTGCTGGGGACTGAAAAAAAAACAGGTGATGATGAGATCTCGTTTCGCGTTCGTCTTCTGTCCCTGGAGTTCTATGCCTCCGCCGTTGAAAGGATCCTGGCGATCATGCGGCGTACCCGTTGTGATGTGGGGATGGCTTTGGATGTGGACGCAGGACGTACGGGAGAGCAGTTTGCCTCCGATTATATGCGCCAGAAGCGGAACCTTGAGATCGATGAGCGGCGATCCGGGGCGTTGGGCAGAAACAGGACGAGCACGGTATTCAGTGTCCAGAGGGCTAGACTCTGAATACGGAATACGGCTCGCCTCTTTCCGTTCTTAATTCACTTTCTTGGCTTCGCGGCGTTTGACAACGATTTCTTCGGCCAGGCCGAACGGAACGGCCTCGTAGTGCTCGAAATGCATGGTGAACGAGGCGCGCCCCTGGGAGATCGTTCGAACCACGTTTGAATACCCAAACATTTCGCTCAGGGGAACCATGGCGCGTATAACCTTGTATTCCGCCTGCTCATCCATGGAATCAATGCGGCCACGGCGTTGACAAACCGAGCCTGTGGCGGCGCCCATATAATCTTCAGGGGTCACCACTTCCACCGACATCACCGGCTCCAGAAGATGAGGTTTGCTTTCCAGAAATAGCTTGTGAAACCCGGCGCGGGCGGCTTCGACGAAGGCAAATTCATTCGAGTCAACTTCGTGGTAGGAACCATCGTACAGCACGACCCGCATATCCACTACGGGGAATCCGCCGACAGGTCCCTTGAGCATGGCCTTGATTACACCCTTTTCAACAGGCGCAATGAAGTTCTGGGGAATGCGACCCCCGCGAACCTCGTTGACGAACTCGAAGCCTTCGCCGGGGGCGAGGGGCTCGAGACGCATGCATACATGCGCATACTGACCTCGACCACCGGACTGTTTGACATGCTTGTATTCGCCATCGGACACGCAGGTTCCGGTTTCGCGATAGGCCACCTCGGGACGGCCTACCTGGGCGATGACGCCATATTCGCGTTTCATGCGCTCCACGAGCACTTCCAGATGGAGTTCGCCCATACCGGCGATAATCGTTTCCTTCGTTTCGTCGTCAAAACTGACCACGAACGTCGGATCTTCGTCCGCCAGCGAATGCAGGGAGTGGCTCAATTTCTCATCATCTGCCCGGCTCTCAGGCTTGATGCTGATCGAGATCACAGGGGCGGGGAATTCAATGGATTCCAGGACGATGGGATTGTCCTCAAAGCACAACGTGTCCCCGGTTTTGGTCTGTTGCAAACCTACGGCGGCCACGATATCACCGCACCGGGCAATATCAATGGACTCCTGGCGATTGGCATGCATCCGTAACAATCGGCCGATGCGCTGCTCTTTCTTCTGGGTACTGTTATAGACCGGTTTGCCGGACGTGATGGAGCCCGAGTAAATCCGGATGAAGACAATTTTGCCCATGTGCTTATCGGCGGCAATCTTAAAGGCCAAGGCTGAGAAAGGCTCGCTTTCAGAATGCTTCCGGTGCACTTCCCCTTCGCCCACCTGCCCGATCACCGGCGCGATGTCGGCCGGGGAGGGGAGAAAGTCAACAACCCCGTCCAGAAGGCGTTGCACCCCCTTGTTTTTGAAGGCCGATCCGCAGTAGATGGGGATGATTTTTCGGGCGATGGTGGCTTCCCTCAGGCCGTCCATGATTTCCGAGTCCGAGAGATCGCCCGTCTCAAGAAACTTCTCCAGCAGTGTGTCGCATTGCTCCGCGCATTTTTCAACCAGAAAGGCGCGCCATTTTTTGGCTTCGTCCAGACGCTCCGCCGAGATGGGAACCTCAGTCCAGGTCTGGCCGCGATCCTGCTCGTTGTAAACAATCTCCTTCATCTTGATCAGATCGATGATGCCGGAGAAACTCTCCTCCTTGCCAATCGGTATGACAATCGGGACGCCATTGGCGCCCAGAATGTTCTGGATTTTTTCAACCACGCCAAAGAAGTCTGCCCCCGTGCGATCCATCTTGTTGATGAAGGCGATTTTCGGGACGCTGTACTTCTCGCTCTGACGCCAAACTTGTTCGGATTGGGGCTGAACCCCGCCCACGGCGCAGAATAAGGCCACGGCGCCATCCAGCACGCGCAGGCTGCGTTCAACCTCAGCCGTGAAATCCACGTGCCCGGGTGTGTCGATCAGCGAAATGCGATGCTCGCGCCAGTGAGTGGTGGTGGCGGCGGAGGTAATGGTAATTCCGCGCTCCTGTTCCTGATCCATCCAGTCCATGGTGGCCGCTCCATCATGAACTTCACCAATTTTATGGGTCTTGCCGGAATAAAAGAGAATGCGCTCGCTACAGGTGGTCTTGCCCGCGTCAATGTGAGCCATGATGCCGATGTTTCGAACTCGTGACAAAGGAACTGTATCTTCAGCCATATTATTACCTCAAGCCGTTGCGTTCCCCGGGAATCTTTCCGGGATTAAAAAAGCCGGAAATATGACGGTGCAGGGGGGGGAAATCAAGTATAATAATGTTAAAATGATGTAAGAACAATGCGAAAGCCTTGACGACCACGACGTGAGGTGGGAAAAGGAGGCATGAATACAAACCGTTTGAGGGAGGGATATTTTAAGTTCTTCCCCCGTTTTGTCGGAACCCGGCGCTTCACGCCCGAGTGTCTTGCCGGATTGAACCGGTGGCGGGACATCCTGTTCGAACTCAAGTTGGTTGGCCAGTACTCAGAGGGGGATCTCAAGGGGGTCGGGTACGGGAATCTGAGCCTCCGAACCCCGGACGGCTTTATCATTACCGCGACCCGAACCGGGGCGCTTGCCCGGCTGGGATCTGAACACTACACGGAAATTACCGCCGTCGATTTGGCTCATAATACCGTGGACTTCCTGGCCGCGACCCCGGATACGACTCCCTCGTCGGAATGCATGACGCATGCCATGTTCTATAAGGCGGATACAGGAATCGGGGCGGTACTCCATGCCCATCACTTTGACGTCTGGAAACGTATTCTAAACCACGTTCCCACCACGGCGCCTGAAGTTGAGTATGGAACCCCGGCGATGGCGGATGAAATCCTGCGTTTGTACCGTGAAACGGAATTGCCGCGCAATAAAGTGGCGGCCATGGCAGGTCACGAGGAGGGATTTATTGCCTTCGGACGCGATCTTGACGAGGCAGGCGCCATGCTTCTCTCAGCCTATCGAGGCTGACCGGAGGCCCCCTTGAGGCCCCTTTCGCCACCTGCCTTTCCCTGCTTGCAGAGAAACGAAATTTCGCCGACAATGCCCACCCCTGAAACGAACAGGCGCTGAGGAGTCATATACGATGAAACACATTCTAACAATCGTGAGTCTTGCCGTGACGGTGATCGGACTTTGCTGTTCTCGGGGGTGGGCTTCGGAAAGCACAACAAACACGGTTTCCCAAGCCGGGGACATTTTGCGCGATGCCTACCTGTCGGTCGTCGATGCCGAGTTTGCCCGCTCGGATCAGCGTTATGTCGATGCGGCCGCCTCGTATCGTACTGCCCTGGGATTGTATGGCCGCCTGCAGGCCGAGTATCCTGGCTGGCAGTCAACCATGGTCAACTATCGTGTCGCGGATTGTCAGAATGCCCTGGCGGTTCTGGATTCAGGCAAACCAGACGGGGGAGATTCTCTTTTTTCTGGGCAGACCAATACGGAACAACGGCTGAAATCCCTTCTAAATGACCTTCATGACGCGCGAATCACGCTCGCCGCACAACCCGGTTCAGCCCCGACCGACAACGGCAAACAATGGGCAAAGGAGAGGGATCATCTGCAGGATGAGCTTCGGCAGGAGATTAAGGCTAACCATGCCTTGATCCGTAAGCTTGCCAAGATGGAAGTCAAGTTGAGTCGGGCCGGATTGATTGACAGCACCAACACGCAGTGCAAGGCTGTTTCCGCCGCCGTCAAATCGGAGGCGCGCCGAATGATGGAACTGAATCAGGCCGGGGAGGCCATTGTACTTCTGAGGGAAGCCTGTGAAATGATGCCCACCGAGAACGGACTCCTGCTTACCCTGGCCATGGCCCAGTGCCGGATCGGAAAGTTTGCCGACTGTATTCTCACGTTGCGTGCCTTTGACAGTCTTCGTCCGGCCAACGCCGACGCCCTGCTGACGCTGGGCACGGCCCAAATGGGGTTGGGCGAGATCGGAGACGCCCGCGCCTCGACCGAGAAGGCTATCAAAATCAATCCCACCTTCGCTGAGGCTCATTACAATTTGGCCCAGATTCTGGTCTCCCTTATGCCCCCCGATGTGGATGGCGCACAAAAACATTACCAGCGATCCCTGGAACTGGGTCTCAAACCGGATCCCGATTTCGAGAATTCGTTGCGTATGAATCTGATCATCACCAAAATCAAGAAACATAATGCCCAGACGCGGCGCACGACAACGGAACGCCCGACCGCCAAAACCATTCCGGCTCCGGCCCCCTGATGGAAGCAGGATCTTGTATGGCGAAATATCATATTATTGCCTGTCATGTATTATGGCGCGAGGTTTGTTACTATGCGTCGCTTGCGCCCCACTTCTATTCTTTTAATTTCCTGAAGCAGGGTCTCCACAATACCCCCGAAATGCTTAGGGTGAAAATTCAGGAGGCGGTCGACGCCGCCCCCGACGACGGCGATGCCATACTGCTCGGTTACGGCTTGTGCAGTAACGGCGTGGTCGGCGTGAGATCCCGCGAGAAACGGTTGGTGATCCCGCGGGCCCATGACTGCATCACCCTCTTTCTGGGATCCAAGGAGCGCTACCGGGAGTATTTTGACACTCATCCGGGAACGTATTGGTATACACCGGGATGGATTGAGTGCTCGGTTCAGCCGGGCCAGAAACGGTATGACCTTCTGAGGGGCAGCTATGTCGAAAAATACGGGGAAGACAATGCCGACTATCTCATGGAGATGGAACAGAACTGGATGAAGGAATACAATAACGCCGCCTATATTGATCTCGGATTCAGTAATACGGAGGCGTTCAAGGACTATACAAGGGAGTGCGCCCGATGGCTGGGGTGGAAGTGCGATGAATTAAAGGGTGACTCGGCACTGATCAGGGATTTTATTGAAGGACGCTGGGATTCGAACCGGTTTATTATTGTCGAGCCCGGTCAGGAAATTGCGCCATCCCACAACGAGGGTGTGGTAAAGGCCGTTTCGACGGATTCGAAATTATGATTTGTGTGGATCATATCAGACAGCAGTTCGGCCGCGTGGTGGCGCTGCGCGACGTATCGTTCACGATTGACCGGGGTGAGATGGTTGGTTTGGTCGGGCCTAGCGGCGCGGGTAAGACAACCCTCCTTCGCGTGTTGTCCACGTATATGGCGCCCACCTCGGGCACGGTAACGATCAACGGAGTCTCTGTCACCGAAGACTCCCTGCGGATCAGGCGGATGCTGGGTTACATGCCGGAGAAGGATCCCATATATCCCGAGATGCGGGTTATGGAATATCTCACCTTTCGCGCTCAATTGCGGGGTTTATCCGGGAGAACCCGTGTCAAGCGGCTACGGGAGTTAATCGGACGTTGTGGACTGGCCGGGCTTGAGAGAGCCCTCATGGGAAAGTTGTCGAAGGGCGAGTTGCGCCGGGTGCTACTGGCGGACTGTCTCGCCGGAGACCCGGAGTTGGTTCTTCTTGATGAACCCACCCTTGGGTTGGATCCCGTAAATTCGGAGCGTATCAAGGCTTCTTTCGCCCCGATGAAGGGTGAACGAACCGTGGTGTTCTCGACCCACGACATGGCTGAGGCCGAGTCGCTTTGCACACGGGTCATGGTTCTTCATCAGGGACAGGTAGCGGCGTTTGCCCCGCCTGCTGAGCTGATCAGCCGGCATGGGGCGGCAAACTTGGGCGAGGTAATTAAAGCGGTCATGGCCGGGGTGACTGTATGAATTCGATCCGTATCCTGTGGCGCCGCGAACTGAGATACTGGCTGGCGTTGCCCTCCTTTTACCTCATGGGGGCATTATTTCTTGCCGTCACGGGGATGGCCTTTTGGACGTTTGCCGTGACCATGGCCGGCAAGGGATTGTTGACCTCCGAAATTACATTTAGCGGCATGATGTTCTGGATGGCCTTCCTGGCAATGGCATCGGCCATTTCTGTGAGACTGCTTGGCGACGAACAGGGGCAGGGCACCCTGGAACTTCTGCTGACGGCGCCGGTTAGCGAATCTCAAATCATTCTTTCGAAGGCGGGCGCCGGAATTGAATTGATACTCCTGCTGGCCTGTCCCTCGGTTCTGTATCCTTGGCTCCTGCGGGTGATGTATCCCGGTTGGCATGGGGTTGATGTCGCCATGTGGCTGGCCGGATTGATGATTGTGTTCCTGCTGGCCGGGTTGGTGACGTTATGTGGAA
>Ga0194060_10001886_pt1 | contig 14972 bp, 13 predicted proteins | sample SepL225m_MetaG_FD_163427 | JGI IMG/M metagenome (GOLD analysis project Ga0194060, IMG submission 163427) | Anoxic zone freshwater microbial communities from boreal shield lake in IISD Experimental Lakes Area, Ontario, Canada - Sep2016-L222-5m | ecosystem: Environmental > Aquatic > Freshwater >...
GGTATAGGCCCAGTGCCGTCACGTAAAGCCGTGCTTTGGCCACCGGCTTGGTTGCGAGTTTGAAGGTCTTGCGCAGGAGCGGCACGGTCGATGAATCCTTGCTGACCTCGGCATTGATCCATTTTGCTTTCCAATCGTTTTCCTTGAGCAGACCCATTTCCCACATTGCGGGTTGGCTCCAGCTGGCCTTGGCTTCGGTCGCAGGGCTGGCGGTCCACACGCACACTTTCCAGAAACACTGCTGGCGGCTGGTCAGAGGCTTGCCTGCGTATTCGATCTGCGCGGTCTGGTCCGATGCCACCTTGCCGCTGTCCCAGACGTCTCCTTGGTTGTTCTGCAAGAGTTTTTCCGAAGTCGCCACCAAAATCTGATAGGCGGTTTGCTTCTGACTCCTGGCGATTTCAGATTTTGGATTTTCCATAACCCAGCTCAGCCGCGGCTTTTCCACGTCGATGCCAAGCGGGTTGGTGAGGTACTCGCAGCGCGGTTGGGTCAGGTCAGCGGCGGAAACCGCCGGAAGGCTCGTCAGCATTGCGGCGGCGGTCATGAGGCAGGCTGCAAGGTGGCGGGTGGTTTGGTTGTTCATGAGTATGGTTCGTTGGTCGATTGGAAAAAATCCGTGGATTTGAGGATTACCGGTTGCGGATGTGAAAGGACCCCCCTAGAATTGCCGTTATGCAGACCATGATTGCCTTTATTAATTCACCTCAAGATTGGATTGTCATCCTAGTGATTGTGCTGCTGCTGTTTGGCGCAAAGAAACTTCCCGAGTTGGCCCGCGGCGTGGGTAAGAGCATGGGCGAGTTCAAAAAGGCCCGCGAAGACTTCGAGCGCGAGATTACCCGTGCCGAGACCGAGGTCAAGACCAAGGAGCCTGACGTCAAGGAAGCCGCCGGCAAGGAACACCGGGAAGCGTGAGCGAACACGGGGAAACGTGAGCGCGGGCGCCAGACTTTATTAAGTGCAAGCGCCGCGCCCGTTTGAATTTCCCTGCGGGGTCGGCTTGACGACTACTGGGCCGGCGCGGCCGGAGCTGGATCGGCTGGCGGGGCTTTGTCGCCCTTGCCAGGACCTCCTTTGCCGGGCCCCCCCTTGCCCGGGCCACCTTTGCCGGGACCGCCGGGATGATGCGGCGGGCGATGGGCCTTGAATGCCTCAAGGGTCACTTTGCCGTCGCCGTTGGTGTCCATCTTTTTGTAGATTTCCTCGGCCTTGGCTTCATCCCGCTTGGCCATGGGGGATTCTTTGAATTCCGTGAGGCTCAGCACTCCGTCTCCGTTGGTGTCGAGTTTCTTGAAGATTTCCTCGGGACTTGGGCGCTGCTTGCCCTCCGGTCCACCGGCACCTTTGGGCGGTCCGGCCGGTTTGTCTTGAGCGAGCGATAGCGACGCGGCGATGGCCAGTGCGCTGAGGGTGGCGATGGTTGCTTTCATGGTCGTGTGTTTTGTCAGGTTGGGTGCGGCGGCGATATGCTTGACCGCGCGTGAGGAGGAAACTCCCCAAACCCGGCAGAGTTGCTGGCGATTTTTGCCGCCTCCCGCTGCCAATTGGATAAATGGCCGTCATCCGCGGCCGGACGTTCCGTCACGGATGGTCCGCCATGGCCACCGGGCGTGTGCATGCTGCATCCTATCCAATCCGAGGATGACTCATTTCGTGCAAGGATTGCGCCGGGCGCTGCGTAGCGACTGCGCAGTATCAAAAATTCCATCCCATCCGTCTTCCCATGAAACGATTTCTCGTCCTTGTCACCGCCCTGTTGCCCATGGCTTCGTTGTTGCCCGCCCAAGACGCCGGTCAGGCCCCTCCGGTAGCCGTGCAGCGGTGGCAGGACATGCGCTTCGGCATGTTCATCCATTGGGGACCGGTGAGTCTCAAAGGCACCGAAATCGGCTGGTCCCGCGGCGATGAAATCCCGATCGCGGAGTACGACAACCTCCACAAGCAGTTCAATCCCGAAAAATTCGACGCCGAGGCCTGGGCGCTGACCGCCAAGGCCGCCGGCATGAAATATCTGGTGCTCACCACCAAACATCACGATGGCTTCTGTCTCTGGGACACCAAGGCCACCGATTTCAACATCATGGCCACCCCCTTCCATCGCGATGTGGTCAAGGAATTGAGCGCCGCCTGCAAAAAACACGGCATCGCCTTCGGCACCTATTACTCGACCTGCGACTGGCATCACCCGGCCTATCCGCTAGGCAGCCCCGGCGGCAGAAGCAACAAGCCCAATCCGGATTTGAAGGCCTATGATGCCTATCTGCGCCAGCAGGTCACCGAACTGGTGAAAAACTACGGCCCCTTGTGCGCCCTGTGGTTTGATGTGCCGCAGGTTTACGGCCGCGACTTTGGCATTCCCATGGTCAAGGCGTTGCGCGAATTGCAGCCTGACCTCATGATCAACAACCGTGCCTACAATGCGGGTGTCGGCGGCGACGGCGTCAGCCAAAACAACAAGGTCGGCGACTTCGACACGCCCGAGCAAACGATCGGCGGATTTCAAATCGACCGCCCGTGGGAAACCTGCATGACCCTCTGCAACCAGTGGGCGTGGAAACCTGACGACGCCATGAAACCCATCGAGCAATGCCTGCGCACGCTTGTTCTAACAATCGGGGGCGATGGCAACCTGCTCTTCAATGTCGGACCGATGCCGGATGGGCGCATCGAGGAGCGGCAGGTGACGCGCCTCAAGGAAATGGGCGACTGGGTGCAGGAATACAGCGAAGCCATCTACGGCACGCGTGGCGGCCCCTTCAAGCCCAGCCATGGCTTGGCAGCCACCCGCAAGGGCAACACGATCTATCTGTTTGTCATGAAGGAGGCTGCGGAAACCCTGGTGCTGCCGCAACTGCCGCGTGCCGTCAAGTCCGCCACCATCATCGGCGGCGGCGCGGCGGACCTCAAGGCCACCGAGGGCAAGCTCACGCTGAGCCTTCCCGCCGCGATGCGCCGCCCCCCGATCACCGTGGTCAAACTCGAGTTGGACGGCTCGGCCATGGACATTCCGCCCGTGGATCTGGTGAAATGAGCCATACTCCGGGCAGCTCCGGCGTTCCGCCCGATACTGACAGTTTGGTGTTTTCTGATAGGAAAACAGGCGTCCTGCCTGTGAGGGAAGACAGCGCGTCCCGCCTGTCCGCGAAGGAAACGACAGGCTGGATGCCCGTCGGCCATGACAGGCAGGATGCCTGTCTTCCTGCTGAACTAACAGTATTGGGCGTCCAGCCGGCAGGCAGATGCATCTGGCCGAACCCTCTTGTGACAATGTGCCTCGCCGCCGGGGTCGTGGCGCTGGCCATGGGATTGCTATGCGCTGCCAGCGCAGCCCAGCCCCCGCCGGACTTGCCGCAGGCGGCCGCCGTGCTAAAGGGGCTGCAGATCGACACCCTCGTCATGATCCAGCGCCGTCCGCTGAACCCGAGCCATGTCTATACCTATCATGTCGAGGGCTTGGAAAAGGGCGGCGGGCTTTACACGCTGGCCCTTGGCGACGGGAATCCAACCTGCCTGGTTGATTCGGCCGATGGAGTGATCCTGGACTGCCAGGTCTCCTACGACGGCAAGCAGATCCTGTTCAGTTGGAAGCGCACGATGCAGGAACCGTTCAAGATTTGGCGCGTCAATGCGGATGGCAGCGGCCTGACCTGTGTGATCGACCATGAATCCAACAACATGAACGCCTGCTGGCTGCCGGACGGCGGCCTCGCGTTCTTGTCGGACCGCAAACCCGCCTTTGCGTATTGTTGGACCAGCACCTCGCCGGTGCTCTACCGCGCGGATGGCAGTGGCCAAAATGTGGTCAAGCTCTCGGCCAACTATCTATCAGACTTCACGCCGTCCATCATGGAGGACGGGCGCATCCTCTACAGCCGCTGGGAGTATGTGGACCGGCCGGCCATTCCGATTCAATCGTTGTGGGCGGTCAACCCCGATGGCACCTCACTGGCCGGCGTGTTTGGCAACCGCGTGTTGTGTCCCGCGACCTTCATGGAGGCCCGCGATGTGCCGGGTTTACCGGGCAGGATTCTTTGCGTGATGACCAGCCACAACGGCCCGTGCCGCGGCGCAATCGGCTTGCTCGACCTATCAAAAGGCGGCAACGCGCAGAAAGCAATCCGCAACCTGACGCCGGATGTGGCGGTCGGGCCGGTGGATGATCCGGGCGCAGGCAACTCGCTGCGCGGGCCCTATGAAAGCCCGGTGCCGCTGGACGCGGATTTCTATCTGGTATCGCGCGCGGGCCGGATTTTGTTGCGCGACTACGCCGGCACGCTGAACGCCACGCTGTGTGAGCCGGACCAAGGGCTGGGGTTTTACTCGGCGCAGCCGCTGCGCAAGCGGCCGCTCCCCCGTTCGCCGCAAGCGACGCGCCTGGATCCGACGGCCGGGCCGTGGGCCACTGTCATCATGAATGATGTTAGAAACGGCTTGGGCGACGCGGTCGAGCCGGGCGAAATCAAACGCCTCGCCGTGGTGCAGGAAATGGAAAAGGACATCCGCTCGTTAGTGGCTCAGCGCCAGTTCGGCTTCCAATTTCCGGTGGTCTCTTGCGGCGCGACCTACGCCCCCAAGCGGGTCTGGGGCTTTGCCGAGGTGGAGGCTGACGGGTCGGCGCATTTCAAGGTCCCCTCGGGGGTGCCGCTCTATTTCCTGGCACTCGATGCCGAGGGCCGTGCCGTGCAGCGGATGCGCACCTTCACCCACTTCATGCCGGGCGAGCGCCAGAGTTGCATCGGCTGCCATGCCGACCGCAACTATGTGTCGCCCTCCAGCGCGCGCGGCGGACACTCCATCGCCGCAGGCCGTCCGGCGCAGGATCTAACCGAACCGGAGTGGGGCTGCCACGACGGTTTCAGTTTCGTCCGCGTGGTCCAGCCGGTGCTGGATGCGCGCTGCGTGCGCTGCCACGACGAAAAATCGACACTCGACCTGAGTGGCGACCGCAGCGATTACTTCAACGTGGCTTATGAGAATCTGGCGCGCCGCGGGACGCAGGCAGAGCATGGAGGCGACGCGCAGGGTGGGATGGCCGGGTTTGGGAAAAATCCTTACACATCATGGATCCCGACTTTCAACGGCTGCGAATCCAATATTTTGCAGGTCACACCCAAGGCCTGGGGTTCGCCGGTCAGCCGCCTGGCAGAAGTTGTGACCTCCAGCCATCCGGATGCCAATGGCAAGCCACGGATCGCCCTGAGTGCAGGCGAGCGCCTGCGGATTTTGATGTGGATTGATCTCAACGTGCCGTTCTATGGCACTTCGCAGTCGCGCCAACCCGATCTGCGCGGTTGTCGCCAGATCCTGCCGAATGGTTTGGATGGAGTGTTGAAGGATGTCGCGGCGCGGCGCGGCATCCAGTTACCCAGGGCATTCTATGTGCGTCTCGACCATCCTGAAAAAAACCCGTTCTTGGCAGTGCCGCTCGCCACGGGCGAGTTCGCATCGACGGATGATGCGGACTACCAGCGGATTCTGGCCTGTTTCGCCGGGGTAGAGGAGGCACTCGCTCAACGCAACGACGTCGATTACCGCACGGTCATCCAGGCGTGTGAAAGCCCGTGAAGTCTTCCTTCAGCACTTCGCCCTTGTCAGCATCATGTGGGCCATGTTAGCTCTGTTTCCTGTCAAGCCATGAACCACGTCGAACGCTTCCGAGCCGTTATTAACTTCCAACCCGTCGACCGCCTGCCGCGCTGGGAATGGGCGATGTGGTGGGACCAAACCATCGCCCGCTGGCACGGCGAAGGATTGCCGCGCGATTTGAAATTCAGCCAGGTCTTCGACATCGCCCAACACTTCGGCCTCGATCCCTATCAACAATATTGGTTCAGCACGACCGACGCCACTATTGAGGCCACCCAACATCATGTCGAGGGCATGGTCTCGACCATGGACGACTACCTGCGCATCCGGCCTCAGTTGTTTCCCGACCATGGCGCGTCGATCGCGGGCATGGCGGCATGGGCGGAACGGCAACGCCGCGGCGAGGCGGTGGTGTGGTCCACTCTCGAGGGGTTCTTCTGGTTTCCACGCACCCTCATGGGCTTCGAAAAAATGATGTATGCTTACGTTGATGAGCCGGAATTGCTGCACCTGATCAACCGCGATTTGCTAGACTTCAACTTCCGCTTGCTCGACCGGATGTTCGATATTTGCGTGCCGACCTTCATGACGATCGCCGAGGACATGAGCTACAACAATGGACCGATGATCTCGCAGAAGACCTTCGAGGAATTCGTGGCGCCCTACTATCGCGAGTTGATGCCGCGCCTGCAGGAGCGTGGCATCCCGTTGTTCATGGACACCGACGGCGATGTCACGTTGCTGGTGCCGTGGCTCAAGGCACTCGGCGTGCAGGGCGTGTTGCCGTTGGAACGCCAGGCCGGCGTGGACGGAATGAAATTGCGCCAGCAGTTCCCGGACCTGTTGATGGTCGGCCATTTCGACAAGATGACCATGCCGCACGGCGAGGCCGCGATGCGCGCCGAGTTCGAGCGTTTGGTCCCGTTGATGAAGTCCGGCGGCTTCATCCCCAGCGTCGACCACCAGACTCCGCCGGGAGTCTCTCTTGAAAATTACCGCATCTACCTCCGCCTGTTGGAGGAATTCACCCGCTGTTAGGCGGGTGCGTGCGTGAGCACGCGTTTCCTTGGTAACGCGGTGCCCGCTATCAGAAACCACCGGATTTGTCTCCGCCTGCTAGAGGAACTCACCCAGAGAAGAACGGATTGTGCACGAACTCTTCGCCGACGGTGGTGAGCGGGCCGTGGCCGGGGCAGATGACGGTGGTGGCGGGCAGGGTGAGGATTTGTTCGCGATTGGTGCGCAGCGCATAGGGATAGGACACGCCACCGCCGCCCATTGAGCCGGCAAACATGGCGTCTCCAACCACGGCCACCGGCAGGGCCAAGCCGTCGATGACATAGGTGATGCCCCCGCGCGAATGGCCCCAGGTCAGCCGGGTGGTGATGCGCAACGCGCCGCAATGGAACGTCCGGCCAGCCGCGAACGGCGCCGCGCCTGCCAGTGGTTCGCGCTCGCCGACGAACGTGGGAGCACCGGTGTGTCCCTTGAGCCGCTCGAGATCGAGAATGTGGTCGGTGTGGGTGTGGGTGAGCAGGATCAGCTTGAGGGTGAGTTTCTCACGTGTTAGAAAATCCACCATGGCGCGGCAATCCGCACCGGTATCGAACGCGACGGCCTCGCCGCAGGCTCGGTCAAACGCGAGGTAGCTGTTGACGGTCATGTCCGCGTAGGGCGTGTTGAAGCACGCCAGGCCGGCGAGCGTAACGGGTTGTGGGTGCCATGCCTGACGGCCGAGTGCGGAGAGCGCTTCCGCACCGAGGTGGAGCACCGGTGCGACGGCACGCGCGGTGGCATCATCGCAGTGGCCATCCCGCAGGCTGGCGACGGCGGCGGCGGTCACGCCCGCTTGGGTGGCGACTTGCCGGTCGTTGAGTTGGAGGCCGCGCATGGCCTTGCCGACGATATCGGCGACAGTGTCTTCGAGCTGGATGGGGGGCATGGGAGCGATGGGTCGTGGGAACCTCATCGAGGTTGCAAGGGCGAATGTCAATGTCAAGGCAGCTGCATGAAATATCAAGGAGGGGCGATTTGCCTGATGAATTCCAATGAGTCAGTGAGGCTATCTCCTCCCGCAGGCGCGGGATCCGGTTCCGAATCGCCCTTGCCCATGTTGAGCCAATGAGTGGAGGGAAATCCGCGTCCCATTGTTTCCCTCATGGTCAAGGGCGATTCGGAGATCGCCCCTCCTTGAAAACGTCCGTCAGATATTGGCATCATGGGGTCGCTCGGACATGATGGTCATGCGCCCTGTCAAGGCGCACGGCGGATTTCCGGCGGATTTCCGGCTTGCTGAATTGCCCGGGCGGTGGTTGTCTTCGCCAGTCATGAATTATCGCTGGTGGAACGCATTGCTTTGGGGGAACTCCGTGGCCTTGGCCTGGATGTGGGGACTTGGGCTGTTTTTCAGTGTGCAGATGGCCTTCATGTTCGGCTTGAAAGGATTGCTCCTGTTCGCCATTCCCAATGCCATCGGCCTGATGCTGTTTGGTTTTCTCACCCAGATTGTCGCCAAGAGCCATGCCGGCGGTCAGGAGTCGCTGGCGATTTTCTTCGACAAGTTCGCCAAGCCGTTCCGGCTTATTTTCTATCTCTATCAGCTATTGGCGCTCACGCTCACGGTGTTTGCGCTGGTGCGCTATCTGTTCGTGCCGCTGCAACTCGCCTCGGGCGGGCTGTTCGCGATCTATTTGTGCCTGATCGTGTTTGTTATTCTGGCCGCGGGGTGCCTGTTCGGGGAGGAGTTTGGCATCCAGAAAATCAAACTCAGCCACACCCTGATGGGAGTGTTGCTGATAGGCTGTGTGGGTGTGATCCTGTGCGGCCTCAAGCCGTTGCTGCCAGTGAGCTTCACGTGGTGCGCGCCGTTCCCCGGACAATGGACCGGGCCGACGTTTTGGGGTTATGCGATTCCGCTCACCGTGGGGTTGCTGGTCGGGCCGTGGCTCGATCTCCAACACTGGCAACGCGCGATCCAGATCCATCGGGAGAAAACCTCCATCCGCACCAGCTATTTTTTCGGCGGCGGCATTTTCTTCCTGCTGCTGATGTTCCACGGGTGTCTCGCGTTGTGGGTCATGGGCAAGGAGGGTGCGCCGCTGTCCGCCGTCGAGGCACGCGACGGCTTCAAGTATGCCCATGATCTGGTCACCCGTTATTTCATCAGAAACTATGACGCCGCCGGCCCCTGGATGCCGATGGCTTACTTTTCATTCCTCTCCATCTGCGTGCTGACCACCCTGGACAGCGGCTACATCGCGCTCAAATGGTTTCTGGGAAGCAATGTCGAAAAGAGCCAGAACATGCTCATTTCGCTCATTCCCAAACAAATCATCGGCTCGCCTATTCCGAGTTTTGCGGTGATCGGTTGCGTCACCCTGGGGGGGATTTGGGCCAGGCTCGAATTGGAGTACTTCATGGTCGCCTACGCCTCGTTTTTCGTCGGCTATGCGGCCTTGGCCATTGCCCGCTGCTTTGTGCCCAACTCGCAACAACCGCTGCCGCAAATCCGCATGTTCTCGATGGCCAGCATGTCCATCGTGCTGTTCGCATTCGGCTACCTCAATTCGCAGACCCCGCTACTTTTGTTAGGCTCGCTGTTACCCCTGATCTATGTCATCTGGCTGGTGGTCAACACCGACCTGCTGCGGGTGGTCCATGAAAAGGCCGGGGAAGTCATGGAAGCGGCCTCCGAGATTCCGGCCATCCGCGCGATGACCCGTGCGGCCACCGCGGTGACCGGCGCGGATGTCAAGGCTCCCGAAAACGACCACGCGCTGGCGGGTCACTTCGAGGGCAAGTGGTTTGTCTACTCGATGATTGCGACCTATGCGGACACCAACTCGGTGGGCAACGTCTATTTCGGCATGTATCCGATGTATGTGGGCAAGACCCGCGAGTTGTTCTTCAATGTGACGATGCCGGATTTCGATTTGAAAACCACCAAGTTCTATATCCTGACCCGTTCCTTCGAGCACAAGTTCGTCCGTGAGGCGCGCGAGTTTGAAACCATCACGGTGAAGATCCGCATCGCGGAATACAACCGCAAGTTCTGCACGTTGGAACACCAGATCTTCAACTCGGATCACGCGCTGTTGGGCAAGGGCAAGCAAAGCCTGTTGTTTGTCTCGGCCAAGGACTACAGCCTGTTGGACATTCCGCCGGAAGTTTACACGTCGTTCATCAGTTATGCCTGACGCCGATGTTCAGGCCTTGGCGAGCGCCGCGCGGTCGATGCCCCGCAGCGCAAACACCCGCACAATGGTCTCCTCGATCAGATTGTTAGGACAGGACGCACCCGCCGTGATGCCCACCGTCACCGGTTGGTTGCCTAGCAAGAGTTGTGAATACGCCGAGGCGACTTCCTCCCCGCGCTGCAGATCGAAGTGGACGATTTCTTCCAACGACTTGATACACGAGGCGTCCCGGATGAAAAACGTCGGCAAGCGCCGCTCGCCGATCTCGACCAGGTGCGAGGTGTTGGAACTGTTGTAACCGCCGACGACGAGCAACAGGTCGGGCGGTTCGCGCAGCATCTCGAACAACGCGTCCTGGCGGTCCTGGGTGGCACCGCAGATGGTGTCGAACACCCGCAGACCGGAGGCATCGCCATCGCGCCGGATCATGGCCTCGCGCAATCGGCGCTGGATTTCCTCGGTTTCGCTTTTGAGCATGGTGGTCTGATTGGCCACGCCGATCCGTTGGAGATGGAGGTCCGGGTCAAACCCCGGGGAATAGGCGCGTTTGAAGCGCTCAAGGAACGCCTCCCGACCGCCATGGCCCCGGATGTAGTCGCAGACATAATCCGCATCTTCAAGTGTTAGAACGACAAGATATTGGCCATCTCCGTGTTCGCCCAGGGCGCGGGATGAGGTGGCGCGGGTTTCCTCATGGTTCTCCTTGCCGTGGATGATGGAGGTGACCCCCTCCTTGGCATAGTCGCGGACGTGGCGCCAGACTTTCATGACATCGCCACAGGTGGTATCCACCACTTGGCAGCCGCGTTCTTCGAGCTTGTCCATGAAGGTGGTGGGCGCGCCAAAGGCCGGCACAATCATCACATCTTGATCGGTCAAATCATCATAGCAGGCGCTCAGCTCCTGCCATGGCAGGGAAGTGATGTGCATTTCGCGGAGTTGGCGGTTGACCTCCGGATTGTGGATGATCTCGCCAATGATGAAGATCCGCTGCTGCGGAAAAACCCGGCGCGACGCGTAGGCCAAGTCGATTGCCCGCTCGACGCCGTAACAAAACCCGAACTCCTTGGCGAGGTGGATCGTGGTGTTGCCGATGGTGAGGATGCCGCCGCAGTCGCGGAGCTTTTTCACCAGCGACGATTGATAGTGGTGGGCCACCTCGGCGGCGACCCGCTCCATCACCTCTGGTCGACGGAGGTTGACACGGGACTTCGGGGCAGGGGAGGGGTCGCTGGCGGCGCTCATCGGCGGAACCTATAACCCGGAAATCCTTGCTCACCAAATCATTTCAGCTCGCAGGAACCTCGCCTGAATGGCAAGGCGAGTAGAAAAAACACCCCGAGCGCGATGAGCATCGACCAACCCACATACCACGGCCACGGCCCAAGGTGATCCAGCAGGCTGGGATTGTCCGGCAACCGCGACACAAAGCCGAAGTTTGTGTGCAGCAGCGGGTTGATGCCCAGCACCATGAGTAGATACCCGAACGCCCAGCCGATGGCTTCCAGTGGGCTTTGCCACAGGGGTTGCCGCGGGCGCCACCCCTCGACGATCGGTAAAAACAGCGCCGCCGCCACCACCGCGAAATGTTGCACAAAAAACATCACGTAGGGCGGACTTGGAAAATCCACCGTGATGGCTGGTGTCACGATCGCCTGAGTGGTGGTCGCCAAGCCCCAGAAATACGTCAGGGCACACAGCAGTGGCCGCCGCGTGACCAGTGCAAACCCAGCGATGATCCCCGTTAGATCACACAGTTGCAGAGGCAGGAGGTTTTCCAGGGATTTGGGTGCGTCGAGGGATAGCCAGGCGGCCAGCCCTAGCGGATAGGCGCTGAGGTTCAAGAACGCCAGTAGCGCGGTGGCAATCCTGCGGCTGTTGCCACCGCGGGTGCCGGCCATGATCAGGGCGGCCATTGCCACGCTCCCCACGATCATCGTGACCAGATGCTGTTGTGAGAATGGGTGAAACGCGCCGGCCACGCGCGGGATTGAAGGGGGTTTGTCCCCAAGCTGCAATCCCGGAAATTATCCGGACACCGGTCTTGTGCGGGAGTCTTGGGAGAGCTATGAATCGCGCATGGATTTATCCGAGTTTCGCGAGGAATACTCCAGCCGGGGCCTGCACCGGAAGGATCTCGTGGCCGAGCCGGTCGCGCAATTCGCGGTTTGGTTTGCCCAGGCCACCGAGTTGCAGGTGCCTGAACCCAACGCCATGACGCTGGCGACGGTGGACCCCGGCGGCATGCCCCATCAACGCGCGGTGTTGCTCAAATACTTCGACACTGCGGGCTTTGTCTTTTTCACCAACTACGGCAGCCGCAAGGCCGCGCAAATCGCCGCCAACCCGCAGGTCAGTGCGTTATTTCCCTGGTTCACGCTGGAACGACAAGTGATTGTCCAAGGGCGGGTGGAGAAAATCAGCACCGCCGAATCGCTGAGATATTTTGCCAGCCGCCCGCGCGAATCCCAGATCGGTGCCTGGGTTTCCAATCAAAGCGAAGTCATCACCTCGCGCAAATTCCTGTTGCAAAAACTCGCCGAAATCCGCCAGAAATTCAAGGACGGGGAAGTTCCGTTGCCTTCGTTCTGGGGCGGATTTCGGATCGTGCCTACCGCCATTGAGTTCTGGCAAGGTGGGGCGGCGCGTTTGCACGACCGGTTTCTCTATCAGCGCAAGCCCGATGGCTGGAGCATCGAGCGGCTCGCCCCTTGAGTTGAAGCCCCCACCCACTGTTGCCATGAAATACAGCTCCTTCCTCGTTGCTCTCGGGTGTGGCTGCCTGATCTCCTGCGCTTGGTTGGGTCCGAAAAAAAAGACCCAATCCAAAGCCTCCGCCCCGCAACCCAGACTCGTCGGCCGCATTGCTTCGATCCCGGCAGACCGGCGCTTTGTGCTCATTCAAAGTTATGGCAAGTGGTCGGTGGCGACCGGTTCGGTGCTGGTGGCACGCGGCCCCGACGAGCGGACCGCCAACTTGCTCGCGACGGGCGAGGCGCTCGGCCAGTTCGCCGCGGCTGACCTCCAATCCGGCACCTTGGAGGTGGGGGATGCTGTGTTTTTGCTCCCTCCTGTCACTAAAAATCCCCCGACTCCTCCCCCGAAAACCTCCGAAAACCCGCCAACCGCTCCCGCCAAGCCCGTTGCCAAGCCTTGAAATCCCTTGGAAAGGAGCTCCATCGGGGAATTTTAAAAATATTCCGCTAGGCTGGAATTTTTCGCTTTCCAAGAAAGCCGATTTCTCATACTGTCCGGTTGTCCCGATTGAAACTCTAGGTGTTGTTTAATTTCAAACCTGCCAGCGACGACCAGCCAGAAGTCCGGCGGATTTTTTAAAAAACACCTTGGGTTCCATTGCATGTCCCATCCATGAACCTAACAACCAGCCATGAAACCAACCCCTCAGGGTCCATCGGTGAAAGCCGATGCCGACCGTCTAGCTGACTTCGTCATTTTTACCCAACGAAGCTGCATCCTCAACCTGTCAGCGGAACTCAACAAAGGAAATGTCTCATTTCCGCAGTTTTTCCTGCTCGCCTATCTTTCCAGCGAGGAATATCTGACCATGTCGGATATCGCCAAGAAGATGGGCCACTCGACCGCCGCCGCCACCGGTTTGGTGGATCGGTTGGAAAAGCTGGCGTATGTGGATCGCCTCCATGCCGTGGATGACCGCCGCAAGATCATGGTGCGGATCACCTCCAAGGGGGTCGAGCTCGTCTCCAAAATGCGCAAAGAGATTGCCACCGATCTGGCGGGCATTCTCGCGGACATGGATGAGGACGAAGCGGAAACCGTCGAGCACACCAAGCGCGCCATTCATGGCCGTGTGATCGCCTGAACCCATTCGTCCGGTCGGCCTCATTTGAGGATCACGCCGCGCAGGCGCAGGTCGGCGCCGAGTTGCGTGACATTCAGATCAGAGAGACTGAGCGAGGCGGGCAGATTCGCGGTGGCGAGCGCGGGCACGCTGCCGCCGCAGACCATCGGCGCCAGATAGATGACGACCTCATCGACCAGCCCGGCTTCAAACAGCGCGGCGGAGAGCTTGCCACCCGCTTCCACCAACACGCTGAGCACGCCTTGGTCGCGTGCGAGCCGGCGCAGCATGTTTGTTAGATCGGTGCCGGGGCGGATGAGCGTGCGCTCGCGCCAGGCATCGGTGAACAAGGGGGCGTTTTGCGGCAGGGTGGAGGGATGATTGGTGACGACGACCCGCCACGGCTGGGAGCGTCCATCCAACAAACCTGGCAGACGCAGGGTGAGTGCGGGATGGTCGCGGCGGACGGTCTCGCCGCTGGTGAGGATGGCATCGACGCTGGCGCGAAGGTGTTGGACATCGGCTCTGGCGGTTTCGCCGGTGAGCCATTGGCCTTCGCCGGGCGGGCGGGTGATGTGGCCGTCGAGGCTCATGGCGGATTTCCAAATCAGCCAGGGCAGGCCGGTTTCGCAGGTTTTGAAAAACGGGCGCAGCAGGACTTCCGCAGCGTCGGCACACACCCCGGAGGTCACCCCGATACCGGCGGCTTGCAAAATCGTTGCGGCGCGGCCGGCATGTTGCGGGTTGTGATCGGCGCGGGCATACACCACGCGGGCGATGCCGGCGGCGACGATGGCGTCGGTGCAGGGTGGGGTGCGGCCCTGGGTGGAACAAGGTTCGAGCGAGATATAGGCGGTGGCACCGCGGATGGCCTCGGCACCGTGATGTTTCACCGCATCGGCCAGGGCTTCGCGCTCGGCATGGGGCTGACCTGCAGCACGATGCCAACCGCTGCCGAGGAGGTGGCCGTTCTTGACGATGAGCGCGCCAACGGGAGGATTCGGAGCGGTGCGGCCCACGCCCTTGCGTGCCTCGTCGAGGGCAAGCTGCATCCAGAAATTGTCATCAGGGGCGGGCACCCGTGCAGCGTCACGGAAAAATCCGCCGACGGCAAGGCGGAAGGCAATGCGCAAGGCGGTCGAAACCGGCCTGGAAATGGCCGGTGGTGACAGCTGACACTTGCGCCAAATCCCCGGTTCCTGAAAAATAGCAGCCGTTTTCCTCCAAATGACGGCCTAAATCCGCCCTAATGGCGTCAATTACGGGAAGATGCTTGCGTCGGTCGGCTGGATCGGCCAACATTTTTCGGACACAATCTTATGAACGAACGACGCGTGGTCATCACCGGCATTGGCTGCCTTTCCCCC
>Ga0194060_10001889_pt1 | contig 14948 bp, 22 predicted proteins | sample SepL225m_MetaG_FD_163427 | JGI IMG/M metagenome (GOLD analysis project Ga0194060, IMG submission 163427) | Anoxic zone freshwater microbial communities from boreal shield lake in IISD Experimental Lakes Area, Ontario, Canada - Sep2016-L222-5m | ecosystem: Environmental > Aquatic > Freshwater >...
GGCTAATAGTTTGACTCTCATCACTGATTGTATGGCCAAACTCTGTTACCTGATAGCTCTGACAACCATCACAGTAGGTAAGTCTGCCTAGCTTTAGAGCATCACCGTTTTGTATGCGCACTGCCTCACCGCTTGGAAATACTGCCTCGACATATCCCATTAGCGCAGCACCCACTTAGCATCGGCGTTGAGAGTCATCCACCGTGCCTCACATTGCTGAGCCTTTATCTTGATAGGGCAAAAATAGCCTTGCCATTCTGAGCCAGTCTTAGCCGATACGCCCTTGTTATGGATCATGTGGCCATGTTTGCATTGTGGACTTTCGATTACTAAGGCCGTACCGATTGATTCAGTCATTACTGCCATCGCCTCGGCAAATGAGGGAATGCCAGTCTCTCGGATTGTGTCATCGCTTTTGACGCTAGGAATCTCACCGTGTTTGGTTTCCCATATAGCGTTGTGCTGGTCAACGCGTACCTGTGCGGCATCTAGGCGCTCAACAGCTTCCATGTCCTGACGTGTTGGCCTGGCATCACTAGGGCTTAGCGCCCCAATGACTCGACCTATGACCGACGTTGAACATGTCTCAATAAACCACCTGCCCCCGATTTTCTGCTCAGTGCGCATTTCGAATGCGTAGTCCATTGCAGCAGGGGTTGGATCTGTATCGTTTCTAAAGGCCAACGCTTTCATGAGCACGTAGCCCTTTTCTATAGATATATCCTCAATATAAACTTCTAAACGCCCTGTTGGAAACTCTAATCTAAAGCGCTTAATACGGGCATTGACATCCTCATAATTTTCTAAAAATGATGCAGTCATTAGAGTTTGGCCCTATCTGCTATAGCTGCCGATATTGCTCGGCCTCTCACGTAGCCCTCAGAGTGTCCATCTTTGAAGCCCCTGGCGTAGGCAAACACAGCGCCTAAAGAAGCTACTAAAGCCCCATAAACAACCATAATCCATAAATCGTAGGTACTCATGATCCACTCATCTCCTTATCTGCCCAGATAGGGCTGAGGTAGTGAGTCAGTAGCAATGGAGACGGTATTGCCTCATCATATGTTTCTTGGAAAGGTATGCCTTCTCTTTCCAGATAATTCTTAGCCAGGATGATGCTAGCAAAGTCATCAAACCAATAAGCCATTTCCCAGTCATAACGGATATCGCCAGGGAATCTATCTTCTTGCAATTCCCAATTTTCACGCGCCCAGCGCATTGAGCTAGACGTTAGGTTTTCAAAGTCCTTTTCTGTAATACTCATCTATCAGCCCTTACTTTTACCCCTAGCCCTATTACTAGGTGGTTAGCCATAGTATGACTTTAAGGGCTGACATCTAGCAAGGGCGACACGCAGGTTCTATTGCATATTTTCTAGCATTAGCTTGTATATCTCATCCACCCGTACCTCTATGCGATCCACACGCCCGCGCAGGTTATGGCCCCCGTTGCCGTCATCCCGTAGCTCTGAGAGGTAATACTTGACCAGATGGCGCACTAGCCCAGCCGCGATACCTAGCAGTGAGCAGATACCCACGGCTATAACTATCCACGACTGAGCCATCGTCATTACTTAGCGCCTACGCCAAACTTTGTATCTGTAGGATTTACTGCCCTAAGAATAGGGGCCAGGGCAGCAGCTACAAATGCGTTAGCTAATACCTTTGGATCTGTAATGCCTGACATATAGAGCGCACCTACGCAGGCAAGGGCAGCTCTAGTGTATGAGGCCAGCGCTGCTATTAGTTGGTCTTTCATTTGTTATCTCCTTTAGCGCCCTTAGTTGACTTGGCTAAGCACGTATAGGTTAGCCGTACCTGTGCTTGTTATTGCATATAACGCCTCTGAACCGCCTACCAATATTGTAAGTTTATCGCCGTTATCCAACTTGTAACCATTGGCAGTTGTGAGGTCTGAACCGCCTATGTACAGAGTGCCGCTAGAGCTGTGCAGATTTACGGTCTGATCTCCTATATTGGCAGGTACAGCTATTGCAGCCGTAGTTGTCACGGTAATAACTGTTGATTTAGGCATGCTCTAATTCCAATTTAGTTATTAGAGCCGCCACCTTGACTGCATCTAAAGCTATTTCAAAGTGCATCTCGTCTTTACGATTGACATAATCGCCACCCCACTTTAGGCCGTACTTCTTAGCCAGCGCCTGAATCATTGGCACTTTAGCTGCGTCAAACGTGCCAGCCTTACCCAGTGGGTGCGCCGTAGCGTTGAGATCAAGTGCTGTGCCTGATGAGTGATTGCTCAGTTTGTCGGTGCTGCCCCTTATCATCCTGTAGCAGTAGCCCCAATCGTCAAGAGTGCCGCCATCTATAGGCTCTATAAGTTTGTGAAAGTCTGCTGCAAAATTTACAAGTAATGGCGCTACCTTTTCGGCGCATGCAATATAGAGCGTTGTTCCTGTCACTGCATAAGACTTTATGCCAATCGCCGCACGATCCTTTGAGGCAGGCCAGCCGTTGAAACTTGTCTCACTCATCTAGTGGGCCTTTATGTATTCCTGTGCAAACCCATTGGCAAGTTTGCTCATTTAGAGTTATTAGATCAGGATGACATTCAGGTTTTGGTGCAATGAAAGCATCTCTGCTTGCATCATAGGTATAACCCACACCTGCATAATTCTTGCGCATGCGCCCGTTATATGAAGTGCGTTTGCATAATTGACTTCTAAAGTTTGCATACCATGTCTCTGTATCTAAACCTTCTATAAGTTCAGTTTCATCAACGCCAGTAATAACTTCTGTAACTATGTTATTAGAATCTAAAAATGCGTAATGTGCCATTATGCCCAACTCACATTTCCAGTGCCTGCTGTAATTGTTGCAACAATAAATCCACCGCTAGGCGCAGCAGCGGAACCTGTAAGTCCAGCACCGATTGTAATAACAGCAGTGTCTGGGTATTTCAGAATCACAACGCCACTTCCCCCAGCTCCACCGCCACGTGGTGTATATGGAGATGTATTTAGGAAGCCACCACCACCACCACCGCCACCACGATTTGTTGTTCCAGCAGTTCCAGCAGTTCCAGGATTTGCAATTAGTCCGCCTGCTCCACCACCACCTGTTCCACCTGCACCACCTGTTCCAGCAACGTTAGGAGAACCACCGCCACCTGCATAAAATGTTGCAGTGCCACTTATTAGTGTCGATACACCTGCACCACCAATACCTGTTGATTGATTTGCGCCAACAGCGCCAGCACCACCGCCTGCTGAACCACCTGTTGATGTTGAGTTACCACCTGCATAACCTTGATTAGCTGTACCTGCGCCACCATTGATTCCATTATTAGAACCAGCACCACCGCCTGAACCACCTGTTGCGCCGTTCTGTGCTTCACCACCACCATAACCACCTTTGACGGAAGTTATTGTGCTAAATACTGAATCATTTCCATTGGATCCGCTAGTTGTCGCTGCACCACTACCACCTGCACCACCACCGCCAACTGTAACTGTGTAGTTAGTTGAGTAACTTAGAGTTAATGCGCTTTCAAGTGAACCACCACCGCCAGTTGCAGTAACAGTTGAACGAAATCCACCTGCTCCACCTCCACCGCTATAACATCCACCACCAGCACCACCAGCAACAACTAAATAATTGATTACTAGCGCTGGTATAGGTGCTTTATATGCAAGTACTCCTGTTGTGATTGCGCCAATCATTATGCGATTGCTCCCACTACATACCAAGCGTCAGTGCCAGTTTTGATACAGGCAGCGCTCTTATATTGTGCAAGGGTAGGAGATGCAGCGACTGCGCCTGCGCTAAGTACGGTAGTAGTACCGCTAGTTACCGCTGAGATTGTGCAAGTACCTGCACCGATATTGAGCACGGTAATCACCGTACCCGTTGCATAGGCAGTTGTGGCATTTGTCGGCAGCTTGAAAGTGTTAGCCGACGCGTTGCTCACTGTCACCAAAGTTTGATAACCATCTGATGCCACTGTCACATAGGCAGTCGTGGTTTGTGGATTGATTGCAAATGTAACAAGGCCGTTATACATCGCGGCACTGAGTACATCCGAAGTAACTGCTGGGAATCCAGTAGCCATTTATCTATCTCCTTAATATGAAAGTATGGAAGTGCCTAAAATCCCATACAGGCTTGAGCCTATAATGAATCCATCGATTATGGGCTCTTCTGTGGTTAGTGTCGTAAACCAAGTGCTAGGCGTTATTGAATGAGCTATGCCTTGCACCTGGAGAGTCTGGGTGATTGTTGATCCTGCTGGCTGCGTATTAGTAATAGTGACTTCACTAAAATAATCCAGGGTTAGAGCAGCGCTAATTCCCGTTGTATAGCTAGGTGTATTTAAATCTAATGTGATGGAGTCAATTCTAATTGTCGTATCTTTACGGCTTCCGACATAGGCCCTGGCAATGTTGAGAGTATCGGTATCAGTCTCAGCAATTAGATTTGTATATGAAAGGCTGTGTGTGAAGTATTTAGTAATAGAATCTGCATCACTGGCAGTTTGAGCAGTACCCCCTGTGCGCGTAGCTGAGACGTTATTGACCACCTGGCGATCATCAAAGGCAAAGACAATAGAGCTATAGGCAATGCCTGCGCCATCTTGGGCAAATACTGTAGGAGTAGCACCTGCTGCGCTGAGTACCTGGGATCTGCTCTTAAATATAGCAACGCCATTAGCATCCATATAGAAAGCGCCAAACTCTGACTGTTCACAATTCCTACATGCTGATAGCACTGTGCGCACTGCTGTATCTACGGATGAGGCCTGACACGTTGTTGCACCCGTTGCAATTGTGCGCATATTTGTCGGCCATGAAACCATGTCTAAAATCTTGCCAATACGCGTTCCCGTAGCTTGGCCTGCTGTTCCTGTTGTGATGGTGGTGATATTAGACATATTAAATAATCTAAAGGCATCGCTGCAATAAATATCTACATAGGCAACATCCTCACCATTGCTATATGTGTATTTATAGTCTGTGGTGTAACCACTATAAATGTTGTAATTGCTGGTGGTTGTCGCTGTTATGCGTACCTTGCGCAGGGGTTGTAAGTAGCCATAGATTTCTGAGGATACATTTTGCGGATTAAAGATTGCCGTAGGGTCTAGAAGTCTAATAATTGCCGTGCCCGATTCATATAAATCTTGATTAATATTTCTGCCACGCTTGATGTCTATTTTTTGTATCATGTTAGAGACATCTAAAACAAGGGCAGGGGCTGTAGATGCTGCTAATAAACCTACTCCACCGAGTTGGCCATATATTGGATCACCTATTGTGAAATTTGGGCCGAAGCCTGGGCCATCGCTAAAGTTGATGCTGGCAGTAATTGTGGGCAGGGCCATTACATATACCTAGCTGATGACCATGAACCTGAGCTGCCCCCGTTTTGTGATTGGGCTTCTTGAGCCGTTGTAGTAACTGCTGCAATTTGTTTGCCATCTAAGTTAAGTGCAATGTTGATCGGAGTGCCGTAAGAACCCATATCTGTACCGCGCCCAGAGCCTAACAATGCACTTAGATCAGGGGCCGTGTAGCTATAGGAAGGTGTGGCACTTGGCATATTTGTGGGCAATGTTGGCATTGACGGTAAACCAGGGTCTTGTGTTGATCGCCCAGAGCCTAGCAATGAGGCAAGGTAGGCGCTCATAGAGTTAGCAAAGTTTAGTTGAGATGCAGTCATTGTTGATGTGCTTCCAGCAGCCAATCCTGCTGCTGTAGATAACTTATCCAAAGATGTTGCAGCTTCTAATTCTTTTGCAATCTTGGCAGCCTGTGCCTTCTCTAAATCATCCATTGCCTTTGATGCAGCTGCACCTTCTTGATCCAAGATAACTAACTTGGCACGGATAGCAGCCTTTTCTGCCTCATCCTTTGAATTAGCCAGAGCTGCCGTCAATCCGATTCTGTCTAAATCAAACTTCTTTTTGAGTTCATCTAGGGCTGCCTGGTCTTTCTTTAGTTTGAGTGCAGCCTTTTCAGCAGCAGTGAGGCCGATAACTACCTTTGTAAGCTTGCCACCTGCCTGCACAAACTGATCAATCGTGTTAGAGCTGCCGTAGCCTTTAGGCCTAGAATCCGCACCCTTTTGAGCTACTTTACCCAGAGGCCCGTACTTAACCACATCCGCTAACGTGCCGCCGATCATGCCTAATATGCCAGTCTTGCTACCTTTAGTTTTACCAATGAGTGTGAGGCCCACTAAGAAATCGGATGTAAATTGTGCTAGGCCTTCCATCTGTTTAGTTGTTTCACTGATACCAGTATTGCCACCTAGATTATTGAGTGCAGTTAGCAATCCTTTACCAATAATTTCTTTACTGTTATCCGCCGCCACTGCCAGCAACGCTAATTGCCCCGTGTATCCGACAACAGCAGCCTTAGCTTGGCCACTAAATTTTGCAGTAAGGATTGCAGTGATTTTGTCCATGTCACCGCTGGCAAGTGTTGCCTTATCCAAACCTGCGCCAAGACGACTCAAGGCTGTTGTCTGCCCACCGAAACCCTTAGCCAGGGCCAAAGAAACCGCAGATAAATCGCGCCCCGTACCTGCACTTATATCTAGCGCAAGGTTGAGTGCTGATTGAGATTTAGCAACATCACCCGTTGCTGTAAGTAGGGTGCTAAACGCTGGCCTCAGTTCATCATCTAGCACACCAGTAGTTTTTTGTAAGCTAGCAATAAAGTATTCAACATTGCCTGTAGCCCAGGAGTTGCCCGTATTCTTTAGCTGTATTGCTAGGGATCGCGCAGCCTTCTCATCGGCTGCAAATGCCGCCACTGATGCCTTGCCGAATTGGTAAAGCTTACGAGCTGCAAATAATCCTGCAAATGCCTTAGCAGTCTTGTGGATTTGTTTATCAAATCCGCGTAAACCTTTGCCAGCAAGGTTGAGCCCTTTACCGTTATAGGTAGTGACAGCACTTACATATAAATTAGGCATCTATGCCGCCATCTGGTACGGGTTTTTTTGATACGGGCTATTGAATCGTTGAACGGCAAAATTGATTGCGCGCAGCACCGCGTCATTAGCTTTATTTTCATCCGCATCCCATGCTGCAAAGACTAAACGCCCACGCATGCTGGTATTGCCGAATCTAGGATCTGCACCCGTTGAGGCCCCACGCAGGGGGCTGTATGCATCTAGGCGCTCATTGAATTGCTTACCTGCGTTGGGATTGAGGCTAAGATTATCGTGGCGCGTTGTTGACATGCGCATTTTCTTATTAAATCTGTGCCTGCTCATAACTACATGCTGAGTTGGCCTGCCGTTAGGATTGACGCGCCCTGATGTCTCATAGATAGCACCTGCAGCGCTGGTGTTAGCTACATAAAAGGATGCCTTCCAGCCATGTAAAGAGCTACTGTTTTTTCCAGCTCGATATATGATTCCATCTTTTACATCTGTGGCATCAAACTTAGGAAAAGCTCTATATCGTGCCCTTTGGGATTCAGAGCCGTTGTATATCCAGTTACTGAGCATTTGCGTATCATTTGGAACCAAGCCACGCGCTTTATCTCGTATGGTAAGCATTGAGACTTTAATTTCCCGTCGCATTGCTTTATTAAGATCAGGGTCAAATTTACGAATGGCCTTGAGAGTCTCACTTACGCCTGATATGTCTAGTGGCATCTCGTATCTCCTTAGCTCTATCGTTAATCACTTGTATTACTGTCCTAAACATCAGCTCATCCATTGCTAACACTTGATCGGGGCTTATCTTTAACTCAACCGCTAGTGAGGCAACTAAGTATGCAAATGATTCCCGATTTACGCTTTTGGGTTGTCATCTCCTAAAATTTCGACTTCAACCAATGTGGCCAGAAAGTCATCACCGAATGGTGGGATAACTTCCTGCCTCATCAGAGCGTTGTGCGCTAGCCAGTAGAGATCGCTTTGCTTTTCTGATTCTCTAAATTGCTTAGAGATGCCTTGACCTGCGTATTTTTCAAAGGCATATTCAATTATGGGAGTAATGCTCACTATCGTATCGCCGCTTGCCCTTGTTATCTTTAGCCGCATGATAAAACCTTAGAAGGCTACCGTTGGAGAAACTACAACAGCGCTGTTGACTGTAAAGCTGATGGATGATGTAGCCATGTCGCCTACGCCACCTGTACCCACTGGGGTGAGGTTATTTACAAGGATGTTGAATTGATAGCTTGGGTTGGTAGCTGAAACTACTGTGCCCTTAACCGTGATCATGGAAACCGCCACTGTAGTGCCGTATGCAGTATTGAGCGTTGCCATGACTTGGGATGCAGCCCAGTCATTGAGGAAATCAAGTTGCAATGTTGCAGATTCTAATCCTTTTGTGAATTGATGGAATGTTGAAGTGCTGCCCATTGCAGTAATTTCTAATTCATCAAATGTCTGCGTTAAAACTGCGCCCGTGATATATGAGCTGATGTCCACTGTTGCGATTTTGACACCAACATTATTATTTAGATAAATACTCATCTTATTATTCCTTTTCTGTTTTCTTGTCGGTTGGTGTTAATAATCCAAGTTTGACCACTACTGCTAGCGTTTCCTCGGATAAATCAGGATCAGTAACGATTGCGCCAGGTGAGTGGCCTTCCCAATCGCCTTCACTTGTTACTTTATACGTTGCCATTTATTTCTCCTATGTCCAGCTTGTTAGTACGCTAATGGTAAATTCACTACTTAATAAATCACCACTGGCCACGCTGATAACGCTAGGCGCTGAAACCGATGTGATGTTATAGACAATCGTTGAGGCCGCTAATAAATTAAAGACTGCCACAATTGTCTCTTCTATGCCTTGCAAATTCCCAGCGTTATCAAACATGGGAATCATCATAATAATTTTGAAGGATGCCAAGGGTGCTATATCGGATCGTTCGTTATTGCTAGGCACAATATATGGATCGCTCGGAACCACGATTACTGAATTAGCTACTAAATTGCTAGGTGGGTAGCTAAAGGTTGACCACACGCTGGCGTTAGTAATCGCTGCTGCAATAGTAGATCGCAGGGTGGTAATTGCCGCAGTCATTTATCCCACCATTGCCGAAGGGGAAAGATAAGGGGCTAACAGGCCTCTAATAGATGCCATGAGCGTATTAGACATTTTGAATGGTGAAGGACTATAGCCATCCACACTGACAGCGCCATTTTGCGTACTAAATCGTGAAGTCCATATATTTTCTGCCAGCATAAGAGCTGCGGCATTGATTGCTGGCGTTGTGGCGTAGCTAGCAGTCTTAGTGTCATCTCCCGTTGCGCTGCCGTAGGGCAACACGCGCCTGAAGTTTTGATTGCTAGCAGTCTTTGCATATTGGATAAAGCTATAGCCCTGTGGATATTGCCAATAGTTGAGCTGCATATTGAAAGCAGGCAAGATATTAGAAGTGCCCGTACTCCAGGGCAACGTTGCAGTGATTGTGTATGCACCGTTGAAAGTAGAGCCAGCCCCAGCAATAGTTACTGATTGGCCCGTAGTAAATATGCCAGGGCTGGCAAGCATGACCGTAGCTACGTTAGAAACTAACGCTGTACCGACCACAGGGCTTGCATCAAACCACAGAAATCCATTGATTAGGTCTTGCGCCGTTTGGCAGGTGTCCTCAATCCACGTGTAAGAATCGTAAAGAGTACCGACACCTAAAGATGCCTTTAACGTTGCGGCTGTTACATAAGTAGCTGCCATCTCGGTACTCCTTCCGATTCAGGTTGATAGGGGCAAGGGCTGCAAGCCCCTATCAACATTTAGGGGTTATGGTTTAAGTGAAATTGTAACGAATGATTCCCTTAGGCATCTTGGCAATCGTGGCCATGTAGCCATAAATTGCAACCTGAACCTGAAGGTTAGATACAACATTTACACTCATGTAAGCCTGGCTTGACTGATAAACCGTAAATGCTTCAGGTGCAAGAATTATTGCGCTGTCATCAATTGTCGTAGTGGCTGCAAAATTCTTGTCCACATACAGATCTAAACCAAGAACATTACCTCGGATTGAACCAGGCATTGCGTTACCTGCATTATTCATAGGATTTGCCGCTGAATAAATTGGGCGACCTGTTGAATCTGTAGCACCCATAAGTAGCTGCCACTGTGATCCGTTAGCAATGTAGTTATTAGCAAAGTAACCAGTAGCTTCATAAACAAGGCGTGATGCCTCAGATGCATATCCGATAATTCCTGCGGATGTTGCAGCTTGTGCAGTTGTTGCAAGTGTTCCAGCAGTCACAAGGGCCGCATTAACAGTTGTATCAAGTGTTTTGAGATACGCATTTTGAAGTTGTGCTGTAAGTTCGGCATAGAAGTTTGGATCACTTCTTTCAAGAAGCTCAACACTTATGGTATTCATGCCACTGTATTTGGAAACAGTTCCTGAAAGATATTCAGTGACCATGCCTGTATTTTGCACAGCGCCTGCTTCTAATTCAACAGTTACGGCTGGTGCAACACCTGATTGACCGCCTGCGGATGTAACAAGTGATGGAACATTTATTGTCATACCACTTGCAGGAAGTGTTCCACGTGAACACGCATCTATTGATGGAGTTCCAAATCGTGTATTTGTTGGAAACTCTGAAAGGTACTGTGTCGGATTAAAAGCAGGGTTAGTTGTAAAAGAATCATCTGCAGCTGTTACATACAGCTTTGAATCTTCATTACCAAGTGCTGCTTTGATCTTGTGCTCTGTGTAAGAGCCCATGTTTACAATAGGAGTACGAACAGATTGGCTGTTCAATACTGAGGGGCGGATAATTGGGCGGGCTGCTTCTACTGTAGGTGCAGCCTGCTCAGATGCAGCGTTAGCTGTATCAGGTGCGGTTGGTTCGGGGGCTGTAGTCACAGCGGCCTCGCTTTCGGTTTCGGTTTCGGTTTCGGTTGTGGTTGAGTTGATTGTCGTGCTGGTTGTAATTACTTTGGTGCTCATTGAAGTAGCAGCCTCTACTGGCACATCGCCCTCAGCGGCTGCAATCTTTTGCACGGCGGCTGAGGTAAATGCAGGGCTTTCGACCAGGCTTACCTCTTTAAGTACTGCCGCCGTGACCAGGAGATAGTCCTTTTGTGGCTTTGATGCTGTAACTTCAACACCAACGGATAAGCCACTCATAAGTTGTTCCTGGGCTAGCAAAATTGCATCAGTACCGCGTGAGCTTGCACTTACTTTGAAGCTGCCATAAACGCCTGACTTATCAGATCGCATTGACTGCATACGACCTATTGGCTTTGTATTGTCATGGCTCATAAGTAACTTAATATTATTTACATCAGGTATTGCGATACTGCCCTCAGCAAATACCACAGCGCCTGCGCTTGTGTTTCCTACTTCACCATAAGGTGCAATCTTACCTGCAATGATGCGGCGCTCTGTATCGCTTGCTTCTATGTTGCTGCTAAACGTTAATATCATTTTGTGTTACTCCTTCACTTAGACCCATGGGGCTTAGTTGTTCCATAGATTGCGCTTGCTGTAAATCAATTAAGCCAAGGTTTAGCATCTTTTCGATTGCATCCAAACGCGCTGCAGTATCTGCGCGTAAGAATGATTCATCTAATGCAAATTTAACAACGTTTCCGTGAGCTGTTATGTCATCCATGCTCAGGCGATTTTCTATGGCAGAAATAAAAGGTTGCAAAGAATAAGCAACGAATTCTTTTCTGCCATCCAATATATTTTGATAGGTCATGGAATTATTCATGTCGGCGCTAATATAATATGCAGGCACGTTCATCAAACGGCTGATTTCAGTAGCTAAATACTGACTGGCTTCCGTGTATAACATGTCTTTAGGTGAGAAGCCGATATTTTGCGCTTCTAGTGTAGAAGTAAGATAAGCAGTAGATCGTGATGCTCTAGCTGCCTTCCATGCAGCAAGTAAGCCGCTAATTTGTGCTTCAGGCAAATCCGCACCTGTGTTCTTAATAATCGTGGTTGCCATCGGAGTTGCCGCTGCAACCGCTGCTGCTTTTTGAATATCTAATGCGCTCTGTATTGTGCGCCCACCGACTTCTAACACGCCAGGTAGCAAACTTTGGAAAGTAATCAAACTACCAATGCCAGACATAGGCGCACGTGCGCCATTGACTGAGTAATAATCTACTTGATCCCCAAATTGATTCGTTGTAACAGTAACGCGTGTATTAGCTATCCATTCAAAGCCTGAAGGCCTTGAATCATCGGCATACAATGAAGTAACACGCCAATAACTTGTGCCATAAAATAATAACGAATCCACCGTGTATGAAATCGTAACGCTGCGTGGTTGTCGCATATCTGGTTGGTCTAACCACAATGGGCTTTCTAATTCAGCGCCAGTGGATTTTTTGTATAACTCTAAATCAATACTAGAAATGACTCCGCATATTAAATTTCTACAGCGTGAAACGCTAGCTACTTGCAAGGCAGTGTTTCGATCCATGCCAACGCCAAAGTTAGACAAGCCAGAATTAAAACTATAAATACCTGATCCATAACCCGTATTCATTATGGCAGGGGCATATTGAGCCTCTACATCAGTACGCTTAAAACCCAAAGCCTGGAGTAATCCCATGTGGTGATTTTTTCATTTTGTCAAGCATATTTCAGGTTATGTTGGGCGTGTCGCTAGGCGTATATTTTGGCCTCATTCATAGGTTGGGCCAGCACGTGGATCACCATAGCTAGGCCAATGGGTATATCTACAGCGCCAGCGCTTTTGCGCCTAATGATTCTCCAGCTCTGGTCTGTAATCTTGGCGGCACAGTTTGCCATTTGTTGGATCAGTACTTCTTGGCCACTGTGGACAACTCTAAAGTTAGATAGGGCATCATGGAAATCTGAGCAACTAGTGTAAAACTCAGCGCCGCTAATATCGCGTATCGCCACGCCACTATTTTGTAAGCGCTGGGCAATTGAGGCCGTTGTGTATTTGTCGTAACAGACAACCCTGGGAAAGTAGAGATCGCACCATTTTTTCACTGAGGCTGCAATCGCTAGCTCATCGACGGCAATCTGAGAGCTATAAGTCTCCAATACAGCTATACCCATTTTGCCATTAGGCAATACTTGGCCCATCACAAGGCTAGCATCGCGCCTAGACGGGCTAACATCAAAGGCAAAGACCGTGAGAGGCCCAGGTGACATTTTCAAAGTTATATCACTTGTATCCTCTACTGCGTTATGCGGCCAGGGGCTTTGTAAGCTATCAATCCACTGGCAAAGGGATTCCACGCGGAATTGCTCTACCGTTTGGATGGCTAAGGCCTCAGCTAAGGCATCCTCAGTGATGAGAGTACCCAGGGCAGGATTGGCCATTGCCCAGGCTTTGCGATCATCGATTTTGGCAAACTGGGGCGCTGAATATTCATAGAACCCAAAAGACTCAGGTGGATTAGAGAGGGCGCGTTCCCTTAAATTATTTAAAGTATCACTAAAAGCATCACCTGCATTGGAAGTTAAAAGTGTCTGGGAGTTGACCCTTGCTCTGGTTATCGGAGTAGCAGCGGCAAAGGCAATGGGGTCAATCTCACGCATTTCATCTACAAATAAGAAATCTGCGCTAGCACCACGTGCGCTATCTCTGGTGGCTGCTCTGACATCTAGCCTTGCCCCAGATTTGAGCACAATAGATTCAGATCCATTGGCATACCTGATAGCTCTTACCTGCTTAGCTAGTTCAGGGCTATCCATAATGGCATCGGCGATTTCTCTAAATGTAGTCAGCGCCATTGCCCTAGCGGATGAGATAATAACGTGGTTGCGCTCACCGAATAAGAACAAGCCGCCTAAAACTCTCATCCGCGCTAGGTGAGTCTTGCCATTTTGTCTGGCACACATGACCAGGTTGGATTTGCGCACAAATAACTTAGTTACAGCATCAAAGGTAAGCATGTCATCTAATATCAGGCGTTGCCAGGGTAAAAGGGGCAGGCCAATAGAGTCTGCTAGATCGCTTACCTCTTGACCTCTACTTGGCCCCTTGAGCCACGGGCTGTGAAGCCTCGGTTCAACAACCCCCAGTACGGGGCGTTTGAGTCTGGTTACATTAGTCATAGGTCTTGCTCAGGTTGGCCCATACACGGCCCTGGTTGGGTCACTACCGCCATGCCTAGGGAGATACGTTCTCCCAAGACAGGGGGGGTAGCAGTTCTCCTTAAAAAAACGCCCTGTGACCGATTTCCTTTAGCTGTATTGCATCTCTTACAACAGGCCACCGCGTTGTCAAAACTGATGACTAGCTCAGGTGCTTTAGTAATCGGAATGACGTGATCCACCTGGTCTGCGTCTTTGCCGCAATAAAAGCAGACATAATTATCTCGTTGCAATATGGCAGTTCTAAAGCCTCTACGATACTTACTCTGTAATCTTGGATCACCACGTTTGGCAGTCATCTAATAGTTTCCATGCTTCTTATGATAGGCCAATGCCCTACACGTATCACCATTATAACGTTTGCCTATGTATTTGAGCCCTAAATCTATCTGTTTATAGGGATCATTCTCAGTCATTTTGAGTAGCTGAGGTATCCCTCTAGCACTGCTTTTAGAGTTACGAGCCTTTGGATTCCAATGCGACTCCAAGCGCCACAGGATAACTACGCATCTATAAGCCTTGTCATTGCCTAGCTTCATGTGAGTATAGAGCTTATACAATTCAGTACTGGGATCATTGGCATTAGCGTTATATGTAGGATTAATGGCTAATATGGCTATTAATAGAGCTATCCCGTATTTAAGTTTATTATAAGTATTTGATATTTTATTTATATTTAATTTACCGTTTAAATACGTAAAAGATTGTTCTAAGTATAACGAAATATAGCTCTGCCTTGTCAAGCATTTACCTCGGCGTGTTGGCCTGTCCACGCCTGTGGATAAATGCTGTGGATAAGTCATTAGCGCACACTGCCTAGCCCACTGCCCGTCATCGCCTCGATATTGTCATCTCCTATACCAACTAAGACAGTCGGCATGAATATGCCCTTAGTCTG
>Ga0194060_10001890_pt1 | contig 14947 bp, 12 predicted proteins | sample SepL225m_MetaG_FD_163427 | JGI IMG/M metagenome (GOLD analysis project Ga0194060, IMG submission 163427) | Anoxic zone freshwater microbial communities from boreal shield lake in IISD Experimental Lakes Area, Ontario, Canada - Sep2016-L222-5m | ecosystem: Environmental > Aquatic > Freshwater >...
TACAGTTACAGTTCATTGTAATCCCGCGCGCCAGTAGCCAGTGCAACACTTGTGATATGAGAAAGGTCACGCGGTAAGGTACGCTCTTCGTGTGCTAGCAACACATGGAGGGCATAATGGCTTACAGACGCGTGACCGTTGAAGAGCGTAGGCTGATTCGGATGTGGCGTCAAGCGGGGTACGGGCAGCGGGAAGTGGCCCGTCGCCTGGATCGCTCGCCTAGCACGATCAGCCGGGAGATAGCGAGGAACTCTGGCAAGAACAGCTACCAGCCAAATCAGGCGCACAGACTGGCGCAGGCTCGAGCTAAGCGAACGGGAGTGCGGCGCTTCACAGAGGAGGTGAAAGCCGATGTTGAGAGACGTCTTCAAGACGGCTGGACCCCTGACATGATCAGTGGGCGCGCCCGGCTTGAGGAACGTCCATGGGTGTGCAAGGAGACGATCTACAAGTACATCTACGTCGACGCCAAAGGAGGCGGGACTTTGTGGCGGAGGCTTCCCCGCGCCAAGCGCAAGCGACACCGGCGGTGTCCCCGGCAGGAGAGGCGCAGACGGGGTAAGATTCCCAACCAACGTTCGATCGACACTCGGCCTGCGGCGGTAGAGACGCGTCAGGAGGTGGGGCACTGGGAAGGCGATCTGATCAATGGGGCGGCCCAGACGGGTAACCTGGTCACGCTGGTCGAACGCTGCACACGCTTCACCTTGATCGGCTACGCGCGAAACAAGAAGGCCCGGAAAGTCACCCGTCAAATCTGTCGTTTGTTCGGGGTCATGCCGCCGCATGTTCGTGTGTCGACGACGTTCGATAATGGCACGGAATTCGCCGACCACGAAACCATGGCGAAGACCCTGTCCATGGATATATTCTTTGCTCACCCTTATCATTCTTGGGAACGGGGAACGAATGAAAACACCAACGGGCTGATCCGGCGACTCCATCCCAAAAAGAGTTCGTTCGCAAAGATCGACGATGAGGCGTTGCGCCGCATCGATAGGTTTTTGAATGACCGCCCCCGTAAGTGTCTGGGATGGATGACCCCCAGGGAGAAGATGACGCTCTTCATGGCTCATGCCCCGTAAGTGGGGCGAAGGAACCTCTCCCTGCTTGGGGGTCTGCCACAATACCGCCGTTTCCCTTGTTTCCTGGCTCTAAACATGACAATCTTTACCAACTAACACATGCACACCAAGATGTTCCGCCGCTCAGGCCCTTGGTGTTGCAATGGCTACTGGCTAGCGGGTAATCGTAATCGTAATCTTAATCGTAATCCTCTCCGGTGCAACGGATTACGATTAAGATTACGATTACGATTAAGACAAACCCTTACTGATCTCACTATGCGATCAGTGTGATCCAGGTCACCTTAACGACAGCGAGGCCATGGCGGTGGCGTAGATGCGACCACCGGAGGAACTCCAGCGGTCGTCGGCTTTCCAACTGCCGGCATCGGAACCGCCCTTAACCTGTTGGGCCACGAGGTCGTGACGGAGGGCGGCCAAACCCTTGTGGGCGGCGGCTTCGTCCATCTTCTTGAGGGCGGCGGCGAGAAAATAGCGACGGTAGTAATCCATGTCCGGACCCGGCGTTGACGCCAGACGTTGCATCTGTGCCTTGATGGCCTGTCGCCGGACAGGCGACACCAGACCGGCATGAACCGGATCCAGAAGACTCATGGCCCCCATCGCCGTGAGGGTTTGAGAAGCGCCTCCCGGAGTGTCGCCGCTCTTCTGATATCCGAAAGACCCGTCATCGGCGGCCACGCCGGCCATCCAGCGTAATCCGCGCTCAACCTGCGGCTTCACCTGGGGCCATCCTTGTGCCGAGGCGAGGCGCAGGGCCTCAATCTGCCACAAGGTAATGGACAAGTTGGATGCGGGGCTCGCTTCGTTGTGGTAGCCCCACCCGCCATCGGCATACTGACTTGAACTGATGGCCGTCACGGCGTGATCGAGAGCTAGCCGCAGAACTTCGCTTTTCCTTGTTTCATACGCTTTAGCAAGCGCCAGAGTGGCAATGCCCTGATTATAGGGGATCCCGGAAAAGAGTTCGCCAAAATGTCCATCAGGCTGCTGGCACCGGATCAGGTAGGCGACCGCCTTGTCGGCGGCAACTTTACCATCAGCCTTACCGTCGAGCAGCGTCATCAGCGAAAGTCCGGTCAGAGCAACCTCGAAATGTTTGTCGCCACCCCACTTGGCGGAACTCCACGAGCCGTCTGGTTCCTGTGTCTGGCGCAACCACGCCACCGCCTGCTGACTGGAATTGGCGGGTTTTGCACTCGCCAACCAGAATCCACCCAACAACAGCGCCACCGCCGCGGCCGCCGCGAGAGAATAAACAATGCGCCAACCAAGTCGATGGACCTGTAGTAACCGGCGTGTCGCCGGTACGCGCTCCTGGAAAATGCCGCCGGCACGGCGGCTACTACAGTTGGCCCCGGGGGTTTCCCTTATTTTAGCTAGAATCTCCGGCGCCAGATCATGTGAGACTTTCACCGGAGCAAGGCTCTTCAGTTGCGCCACGACAGCTTCATCAGAAGTCTGACTCCAGACTCCTGATTCCTGACTCCTGACTCCTGACTTCTTATTCATTGAACGACTTTCTCAATTCCTGTATCGCCAAATTGATCCGCGACTTCACCGTACCCAGCGGAATCTCCAGCACATCGGCGATCTCCTGGTAACGCAACCCCTGGTACACATTCAAGACCAGCACTTCCCTCAATTTCGGCGACAACCTATTCAACGCCTCCTGTACATCCATACCCGCCTGTGAAACTGGCTGCGTCACCCCGCCTCCAATCTCGGCATCGGTCTTAAGGCTTTCCTCAAGCCGCTTGTGCATTTTCGCCTTGCGCCCGCGATCCGCCCACACATTCCGCGCCAGCACATACAGGAAGGTGGTGAACTTGGCCGTCGGACGATACCGTTCCCGAGCCCTGTACACCCTCACGAACGTTTCCTGAACCAGATCCTCGGCATCATTATAAACGCCCATCCGGACAAAAAAGTTCAGCAGCCCGTTTTGATGACGATGGATCAGTTCGGCAAAAGCCGTTTCAGAGCCCGCCGCCGTCTCCAGCATGAGTTGGACGTCGGGGTCGGGAAGGTTTTCAGAAGGGTCTAATTCCGTCATGAGATGAAACCCGGCTTAATCCTAAAGAAGTTTTCTCACTCGAGCGGTGGCTTCATCCCGGTCCAAAACACTCGCCGCAACAGCGAGCGTCAACTCCTCCCATTCTGGAGAGTCGGGTTTCGGCTCAATTCCGTTCAAGCGTAAAAACACAATACACGCGCCCAGGGCGGTACGCTTATTACCGTCGATAAAAGCATGATTTCGACACAGAAAGAAAAGGTAGGCGGCGGCAATTTCGTCCACATCAGCGTAGACCGATTTCCCGCCATACCCCGCTTGCGGCGCGGCAACGGCCGATTCCAGCAATGCCACATCCCGCACACCGCTCGCCCCGCCGAACCGGGCAATGGCTTCTGCATGGATCTCATGAACAATGGCAACCGTGAGATGGAAACAATTCTCGGTCGTCACGCTCATGACAGTTTTTTCATCGTTCGCGCGTAATCTTTCATCGTCGCCTTAATAACCCGGGATACCTCCGGCTTGGACGGATGCGGGCGCAGAGGCGTCAGCGTGATCGTCCCCCCCTCATGAACCTCAACATTCACATCGTCGCCCAATTTCAGGTGCGCCAGTTCCATTAAAGCCGAATCGAAGATGACACCCTGCGAATTTCCAATTCTGGTAATGGTCTTAGTCATGAGGTAATACTATGTTTTACAACCTAAAAGTCAAGCGGTCTGACACAAGTTCTGTGAATGCGCTCATGATCGTCGTCAATTTGACCCCATGAAGCGGATCGTGCGGGTGTTGGGTATTCATAGGCTCCGTCGGATATCTGCCGTCTGCGAGGAAGGCGCGCTGGGCGACGCACCTGCTTTTTGAACCACCGGATCCCTGAACATAAAAAAGACCGCGCCCAAAAGACAAAATCCGGCCCAGAGATAGTTCCACGACCAGGCCTGTCGCATGTAGAAGATGGCGAAGGGGACAAAGAGGGATAACGTAATAACTTCCTGCATGATCTTCAGTTGCGACAAGGATAAGGCGCTGTATCCAATCCGGTTTGCAGGCACCTGAAACATGTATTCAAAGAACGCAATTCCCCAACTCACCAGAGCGGCGATTATCCAAGGCTTGCTTCCCAGATTCTTCAAGTGCGCGTACCACGCAAAAGTCATGAAGGCGTTTGAAATAACAAGCAACACAACCGTTCGAAAAACAACGTTCATAATCCACCTCTCAGCAACTGCTCTCGATCAGCCCATCGACTTCGCGAGCCACTCAAGAGTAACATTTTCCGCAATCACATCGTGCGGGATCAGGACATATTTCCAGGGCTTGCCCTTGTAGGTCTTGGCATGGTCGCTGGTCTGTTTGCACCATCGTTCGGCGGCGTCTTTCTTGGCGATCACATCGGGATCCGTCATCTCTTCCTTGCGTTTAGGTTCCAGCATGTAAATCAGGGACGCGGTCTCGGCCACGAAATCCGGCTGGTATTCCAGGTGATCAGCACCGGACTTGTAGTATATCTGAAACTGGCCCTTGGCCGGCTTGAACCAACGTGACGCTTCGCGCTCCAGAATAATGGATAACTTGCGCTCTGTGTCTGACTGGAATTTTTGCACGGGGTAAAGACATTTCCGGAATCCGCAGAAAAGGTATTTTGCCATGTTACTCTTGTCCTTTGGCGGCTTGCGGTAATCCAGTACGGGCTCGGATGCAGACGCGGTGTAGGCACTGGGCTTCAACTCGGAGAAACCCTTGCTGACTTTCACTTCATAACCGGTCGCCTTTTCCCAATAATGCGCCTGCATCTGGACGTGTACATAACGGGCAATGTCGCGCTGATAGCAACTGAGCACTTTGCGAGTCTCGCGCTCATCTTTCAAATAACCCCCGAGGTGCTTCACCACCTGGCCAGCCAGCTCATACAGAAGGTCGGCATGGGCGTCGTAAGACACATCGTCGAAATCAACCAATCCACTCACAACGTAATCTTCAAGGCGCAATTCCTCAATGCCGCCTTTCCCCGTGGCGATGACATCCACCTGGTCCGTGCGTAAATGCTTGGCCCACAACTCCTCTGACACCGGAGGATAGTTGAGCGTGTCCAGTTTGAGCGTGAACGGATGGAATCCCGATTGAACCTTGCCAGTGGGCACCACCAGGATGCGCGGGATATCAATCGTCTGCTGGATGACCAACTCAGTGGTCTTCGCCACAATGGCCGCAATATCCGGCTTGGCCACCACACCCTCGATTTCGGGCTGAGCGGGGCGATACTGGGCGGCAACCTCCTTCACCATGGAGGCCTGCACTTCCTTTTTCGACAAGTAGGAGACGCCTGGGAGCACCTTTGGCTGGTTTTCCAGCTTACGGATCACCTCGTAGGCAATCTGGGCGACTTTCTGGTCTTCAGGCGTCTTAAAAGCGGGCGGCTCAGCAGCCTTCGGCACAAGGGTACTTGTGGTTGTCTGCTCAGGCTGCAACCCCAATTGGCTGGCCAGTTGCGATTGCGAAACAACCGTCACCGTCTTCTCACCCAACTGCTCCGGCTCCAGAATCACCTGCTGCATCCGGACTGGCGAGTCCGGCTTCTTGGCCTCATCCACAATCTCCTGGAATTTGTCATGCGCAATGATATTCAGGCGGTCCACCGTATTGACCCCGGTACGCCGCCCATAAGGAAGACGCAAACCGCGTCCAATGGACTGTTCAATGAGGATTCGCGCATTGGCCGCGCGAAGGGGGACAATGGTGTAGAGGTTGGTAACATCCCAACCCTCTTTGAGCATATTGACGTGGATGACGATCTCGGTGGGTTCATCGGTATGCTCGACTTTAAGCAGCCGCTCCACCATCTCATCCTCCTCGGCGCCGGTCTTGCTGGAATCAACCTGGATAACCTTGGTCTTGTACCGTCCCTCGAAAAACGACTCCGACTGGATCAAGTCGATCAGTTGCTTGGCGTGGGTTATATCGCGGGCGATGACCAGGACAAACGGTTTGACGATTTCCCTGCCGCTTTCACGGGCATAGGTTTCCAATTCAACCTTCACCTGCTCATGAAGACGGACACCATCCTGAAGTTTCATCAACTCAATGGCCTCCGGCGTCATCCCTGCCGGATTGAAATTCTTACGCGTGACAACGGCAGGTTCCTTCACAAAACCATCCGCCATCGCTTTTCCGAGCGGATAATCCAGGATGACATTCTTGAACGCCACGGCTCCCTTGGCCGTTTCCACAAACGGGGTGGCGGTCAGTTCCAGCCCAATGACCGGCTTCAACTCATTGATCGCCCTTACCCCGGCACTGGCGCGGTAGCGGTGCGATTCATCCATGATGAGCACCAGATCGGGTAGTGCGGCCAGATACTCGAAATAACTCTCCCCGATGTATTCTGAAAGGCGTTTGATACGGGGCGACTTCCCGCCACGGACCTCCGAGTTAATCTTCGAGATATTGAAGATATTCACTTTGCAACGGAGCGTCTCATCGAACAGCGTCCCCGCTTTTGCCTCGTAGTTGTCACCCGTGATGATTTCCGGGGCGTCGGTAGCGAATTCGGCAATCCCCTTGAACACATACTTAGGCGTGTTGGGGGTGAAATCAGCGATGAGTTTGTTATAGATGGTCAGATTCGGAGCCATGACAAAGAAATTATTGATGCCATGCGCAAGGTGAAGGTAGCTGATAAAGGCACCCATCAACCGGGTTTTGCCCACCCCGGTGGCGAGCGCAAAGCAGACCGAGGGGAATTCGCGCTCAAAGTCGGTAACGGTCGGGAACTCGGAGCGGATCACCTCCAGCGCGGCAGCGATATCGCCCCCCTTCCGAGGCGGAATAATCTCCGTGATCCGGTCGAGGATCTCCAGCGAGCGGCGCTGCGGCTGGCGGAGACTCAAACGCCCGGCGATGGCATTGACTTGGGGTTTCATGCTGCAGTCCTTCCTTTGAGATCACAGGCAGCTTCAGTTGTTTCCAAAATGGAACTAACTGAATTTGAGAATTCACCCATCACTCGGGTCGGGGCTCGCTTGGAGCCAGCATGTCGGGTCATTTCTGCACCCCCAGTTGCCCGGGTTTCGGCGGTTTTACAGGGGCTCGTAATGCCCTGACTTCGCGCTGTATCTCAGCCCGAAGTTCAGCCTCGGTAGGCAAGTAGGTCTTATAAAGGCTCGTGAAAATCCTTTTTTGCTGGTCTTCGCCAAGGGTATAACGGACAACGGCATCGTTCTTTTCGGCACAGAGAAGCAATCCTAGCGTTGGATTATCGCCCGCTGTACGCCGCTCACGATCATAATAATTCACATAGAGCTGCATCTGGCCAAGATCCTGATGCGTGAGCTTAGTGGTTTTGAGGTCGATGATGACGTAACACTTAAGAATCGTATGATAGAACACCAGATCGGGATAAAAGTGGTCACCATCCAGTGTGAGGCGGGCCTGCCGTGCTACAAAAGCAAAGCCCTTGCCCAGTTCCAGCAGGAATGACTGCATATTATCGATGAGGGCCGTTTCCAAATCGCTCTCAACCAGTTTGGGTGATTCCGGCAGACCAAGGAACTCTATGACCACTGGGTCTTTGAAAATATCGGCAGGCTTATGGATCTCGTGCCCTTTTACAGCCAACTTCATCAAACCCTTCTTGTCCTTGCTCAACGCCAGCCGCTCATACAATAAACTGCAAATCTGGCGCTCAAGTTCCCGCGCCGACCAGTTGTTCTGAATCGCCTCGATCTCGTAAAAGGCGCGAGCCTCAGGCTTGTCCACCCGCAAAAGGGTTCGATAGTGAGTCCAGGAAAGGCTTGGATGCAACTGACCAGGGCTCCAAGATTGGCTACGCACTGCGTATCCAATCTCCCCAACCGAGTGGTTGTTCGAATTTATCGGTATTTTATCTGCCGGGAATTGGATACGCGGTGCGTATCCAATTGCGGCATTCCCCAATATTTTGGGGAAATTCAGATAAAACCGCCGCATAAATTTGAGATTATGCACCGAGTAACCTTCACCAAAATCAGCCGTGATCCGCTCTGCAAGATTCTGAAGAAGCGCATCTCCATACCCGGCACGTCGCTGGCCATTTTGTTCTTCCTCGACAATCTCCCGGCCGATCAGCCAATTGGCCGCCACCTGCGTCGTATTGACAGACCGGGCAACGGTGGTCTTGGCTAATTCGAGAATCTCTCGTACGCGTTTATAGATTGGCAAAGTCTTTGCAACTTTCACCGGCTTCATTTGCCCACCTCCTCGCCAAAGAGAGACTGCTGACCGACCTTGTGCGGCTTGCCCGCCGTAGCCTCGGCGGAGGCGGGCGCCTTCGGCAGGTTCTCCACCTTGAGGCTGTAATCATCATGCCCCCATTCGCAGCGGGAGAGGACCTGTTTCGGGATCTTTTTCACGGTGAGGTTGGGATACCTGTCCGTACCGCCCTTGGGACTGCGGAAGGCGGCGCAGAGTACGAGCAGGGACCGATCCGGCCCCACCTCATCACTCAACTGCGCAAGCTGGTCCGAGGTAAGATTCTGCGTGGTGACATAGATGAAATCCCGCTCCGTGGAATGTCCATGCTGCCAATAGACCGTATCACTGGGCGCATAGGTGAACCCCTCCAGCTTGCAGGCTGCCTCCGCCAGCATGGCGGCATTGAATTCCTTGCTGATGACCCACTGCCCCCACTTCTCCTTTTCCAGCAACGACGGCGCCAGCCGGTAATACCGGAACCCGCCCCCCCCCCTCCAGTCAACGGCTTCCGTGATGCCGCTCAAGTCTTGACCGCTAATGATCTTTTCCAACCGCGGCTTTATATGGCTATCACAGTGCTCCTTAAGCTCCACCAGTATCCATCGTCGCCCCATCTTATGCGCCACCGCTCCAGTTGTTCCAGAGCCGCCGAAGGAATCTAGCACCCAGTCGCCTGGCATGGTGGACAGAGTCAATATTCGCTGCAGGAGAGCTTCAGGCTTCTTCCCATTCGGAAATGAGACTTCACCTTCCTTGTGCAGGTTGTTCGACAGCAGGTCATCCCAAATTGTGGAAGCAGGTAAAGCCGTGACCCATTTCCCATCCATCTCTTTTGTCTTGGCAGAGTAGAACACCAACTGCTCACCATTAAGGAAATAATATGGCTCGCGCTCATCTCGTGGCGAACAGACAACCTCACCCATTTTTTCCGCCGATTCAGCCAGTGCTCGCCGCGCTTCCATGTTAACATCCTTGGGAGCAACACGCGCAGTACGGACCACTCTTCTAGGATCGCTAAGAACAAACTCCGTCAATGCATCTTCGAGATCATCACCAAAACGCCCCTTCACATCCTTTGCATTAATCCCATGATGCTTTGCAAACGCCTCCCTGAGAGGCACCAAACGCCATTCAGCATACGACGCATCTCGATTAACAATATATCTGTTGTACCTGTCGTCTCGTTCAGTTGGCTGAAATACACGGTTCGGCACCCATGCCGATCTGTTCTTCGCATAATACAAGATGAAGCTTGAGGTGCTCACAAGCCCTGGATTAATCGCCTTTGGGCCTGATACAGAACTTTGCTTGAACGTGATAACCGCGATGCGGTTTGCTCTACCAAATATTTCGTCAATAACGGCAATAAGATAACCCAACTCATTATCATCGATGTGAACAAATAGGGACCCATCAGAAGCCAGCAACCGGTGCAAAATTGTCAATCTATCCCTCATTTGAGACAGCCACACCGAATGCTCCACAGAATCATCGTAGTGCTGGAACATTTCACCAGTGTTGAATGGTGGATCAATATATACACACTTGATCTTACCCTCAAACTCCTGCTCAAGCGCCTTGAGCGCGAGAAGATTGTCGCCGAAAATCAGGCGGTTATCGAAGAGATCCTTATCCGTCACACGATGTTTCGCGTGATGAGATTTCGCCGGGTCTTCGAGTAGGATACGGGGCTCCAACCGGGGCCGGGTCTCCTTCCCGATCCAGGTGAGTTCGAGTTTGGTGCGTTTTGAACTCATAGACAAATCCAAAGTGGATGCGTTTTCCAATTCTCAGGCAAGCCCATTCTGAATAAGGCATCAGAAACGGAGGGTGCTTGGCCAGCCAAAAGGTTTTCTATCCGCAACCGCCAATCATGGGTAAAGTTTTTTTCAGCTGGACAATGAGACAACAACTTGGCTTGAACCAGAAGCGACACAAACAAACGTGTGTTGTCTGGCAACCAGGGAGGGAGCCATGCGTTTCCGGCAGGCAAATCAGGACTGATCGCCCACTTTCGATCCCATATTCTTAGGTGATGCGCGCACAGGTTCCTAGTGTAAACCAGATGATGCAACCAGGATTTGAGCGTATCTGGTTGAAGGCCATATCTGCGGGAAATGTCTTTTTGATCTTGCCGCAACATTCCGCTATACATTTTCGAGAGTGCGCCAAAAGACATGATTTCTGTGGCAACCCAAATCGGCATATCGGGAAATTCACTGTATGTCTCCCTGTAATGCTCGACGAACAATTCATCGGAGCGCCTGGTTTCGCTATGAAGTTTGGCCAGCCACTCCGGGTGCTTGAAAGTCTGAAAGAAATTGCCGAAAATCGTGTGTCCGAACGGTTTGTGATTCTTTCCGAACAAATAGGCAATTGTCGTCCGCATATCCAGCTCAATGATCTCAAGGGCCTCAGTCACCAGATCACGTAACGCGCGATCAAAATAATAGGCATCCCGTATTTGCTCAAAAGTCGCCCCCGCACGAAACACATGCCTTTGTTGCTCAAATGCCAACGCATAACCACTGAACCTATAGTAGTTGATGTGTTCCAGAAATGCGCATGCGGCGGTATCGTCGGCGACGGCCAGTCCGTATGACTTCAATTTGAGCAGCTGGTCGGGAATGGGCAACCATTGTTTTGTGTATGAAATGGTCATGGTTGCGATTCTCCACCACGTGACATGGCGATTGGGAAATAAAAAAACGCGCCCTTTATGTGCATCATCCTTGCGGACGAGAGGCACGGCGCGTGTGTTGATGAAAAGGTATTGTATCGAGCCGCCAAACGCAAGGCCAATTTACACAAAAAACTGCGGATATCCCTGATCTTGTCCACCGCCCACCATCCTAGAGCCTTAAGGGCGAGAAGATTGTCGCCAGAAATTAGGCGGTTATCGAAGAGGTCCTTATCCGTCACACGATGTTTCGCATGATGTGACTTCGCCGGGTCTTCGAGCAGGATACGGGGCTCCAGGCGGGGCCGGTTTTCCTTCCCGATCCAAGTGAGTTCAAGTTTGGGTTTGCGAATCGGGTTCATGGTTTTGGAGTTGGGTTACCCGCCGTGCTGGCAGCAGTTCTTCTTACTCTGATCGTCTCGACAACCGCTTTGAGTGCTTTGATATCCGTATCCAATTGAATGGGGGTTGGGACGGATGCGTGCCTACAGGAAGGCGGATCATGTGCCTCCACAACATCGTTGCAAAGCTTGTAAAGGCGACATATCTCCTTGAACTCGTCCTGCTCAAGGCCGACAACACCGCTGAGCTTGCTGACCTCAATGTAATTTCGATACCGCTGAACAACGCCATTAAAAACGACGTCTTGAATTACCCGCTCAAGAGTGGCCCGCAGGCGGCTATACTCACGGCGCATGGCATCGCAGTCAGCGGCACTTGGATATGTGGACCAAGCCTTTGCCAATGCTCGCTGCGTTTTTTCGTGTTTATCGAATCTGTGATCGCACTTTTGGTGTTCCCACGGTAACTCATCACTAACATACCCAGGCAAACCTGCCATGCATTCCAAATGACGAACCAAGTGGCTGACCTTACCCGCCGTACGCTTGATTTCATCTAACAACTCGCCCAAGAATGCCGTGTCATGCGTAAACACGATAACCTGACGTTGCTCCGCTTCCAAAACAAGCCGGCGAGCTACCTGGTTCCGCCAATGATGATCGAGTGACGAGACAGGGTCGTCAAAGACAATACCCCCTTTGTGACCAACGAGACGAAGTTCCGCGAGGAACGATCCAATTGCAATAACCCTTTGTTCCCCTTCACTCAGTATCTCGTCCAGCTTCCTTGTAACCGGAAGCTCAAGTACGAGTTTGTGTTTCGTTTTCCCCTGCTCGACGCGTTCATTGAGTTTTGTCTTCACATGGCCCATCCCCAGCGCGACAAACTCGTCGTTCAGTGCCTTGCGAAGGGGATCGGTGACTGCCTGGCTGGCAAACTCCTTCGCCTTGTCAGAGATCGTTCTCGTCTTCAGATCTGCCTTACATGCAGCAAGAGTAGCCTTTAACCTCATCCGGCCAATAAGTTCCAAGAGGGCTTTAAGGCGCGGCGACAGCGCCTTACGGGCACGCAATTCAGAGCGCTCTGCCGCAAGTGTCTTCCTCATATTTTCGTCGCTGGCTTTCTCAAAGTCGGCAGCAGCCATACCCGCCTTGGCTATGGCTTCGATCAGCCTGGGGCTCGGATTATCCGTGAGTAGTAAAGAAGAGTCCCAATTCCCCGTTTGCCCTGCAACCACCAACCACTTGCGGCGCGATTCCACCTGCGTTTCGAAATCGGCTACTCTCTGCGGCAGGTTCGCGTCAATACCTCGCAATTCCTCGGCCAAAGCGGCGTCGAGTCCAAAGACAAGACTGACCCGAGCCAACTTCTGGATAGCGGCATCACGTTGTTGCCGTTTATCCGCCGCGAGTTTTGCAGCATCCTGCTGGATAAAGGACTCAAACCGTTTCATCCGATCTTCAGCTGCCTGGTCAAAAGCCTGCTGACAGAGGGGACATTTTGCACCAGCATCAATTTTTGGAAATTTCTCGCCTGGATAAGCCGCCTCAGTTGAGTAGCGCCGAGCTGCGTCGAAAAGGGTCTTCCAGACAGCATCCCCGGTGCCGGACAACAGGATTTCTCCCGCGCGAAAAGCACTAGCAGCGACCGTCTCTGCGTGCGACGCAACTTCTGATTCGTGGCATATCTTTTTTAGGGCATTTGCCTCGACGTCAGTAACAGCGTCTACGGCAATGGCGATTCTGTCAACCAAACCTTGGATGCGTTGAGCCCGTAACCGTTGATCCTTGGCTTTAGCCTTCGGATCGGTTTCGGCAAGAGTGGCATCAAGTTCGGCCAGACGAGACAATTCTTCATCTTTCAGGATTGCGAGGCTCTCGACCGCTTTCGGATCAGTATTACCGCTCAGTCTCGAAAGTAATTTCCCAACCGATGTCTCTCCCATCAGGTCGGCAAAAGCGCTATTATCTGTGTTGGTGGCGTCAATCTCCGCAGTCAGGCGTGTGTTCAGTTCGGGAAGCACTCGCTTACCAAGATTCTCCACAATATCGAGGCCATATGGAAGATAGGCGACATCCTGTTCAGAGTCTAAGTACGACCGCGCGCACCGACTGTCGAAAACAGCGATGTTGGAGAGTTGATCGGGCGGTGTCTTATCGCGAGACCACAGTAGCGACATCTTTTGGCCTGCAGTCTCGATATCAAAGATGGCTTCCGGCACGGCTGCGGTGAGATTGGCATCAAAGGCGTTGGGATGAATGGTCTCGGTTAGATCCCGCGCACGACATGCTCGCTTCAATACACGCGAGTAGCCAGACTTCCCTGATGCATTGCCTCCATAGATTACAGTGATGCCACTTGTAGAAAAGTCGAGTTTCTGATTCGGGGCAATTCGATTCACGTTCTTTAGGTCACGTATGGCGAGAAGCAGAACAGGCGATACCGTTGTAGGTTGAGCCGGCAGATGCTGTTGAGCCAACGGATCGGGTTGCCGGTTCTGTGGGTCAAGGATTCCGCGTCCTCCCTTTAACATCGCGTACAGATCGTCCATGTCCTGCGAATCGAGTGCCTGTTTCTGAAATAAGCGACGCAATGCATCCCGTTGCCATAGAGGGAGATTGGCGGAAGACCAAGCGAGTATGTCAGTCAACAATGCCATTGATGTTTCCCTTGATCATTAGGTTATTTCGTTGCGAGGGGCCTCGAGTGTCCGCATCTCCAACCCCTCAATCTCCTGCAGCGTCTTTCCCGCAATGCCCTGTAGGTCGCCGTACATCCCTACAGTTGCCTGGAGCACCCGCTCGGTCTGCTCTTCGCGTTTGGCCCATTGCTTCATGATGGCCTTCTTCTCCTTATCGAGATCCTCGCGCATGGAGGAAAAGGCTTCGACGATGGCTTGGACGCGCTGGCGGAAACGGGGTCCTGTCAGGTACTGGTAAACCATCTCCATCTTGGTCTGCTGGCCTTCAGTTGACTGGCGGGCCAAGGCGACTTCCGAAAGCATCTGACGAAGCGCCAGTGCTACCGGGATCGCGGTGCGTGGCGGGGTAACCCACACTCCATCCACGAGATCGAAGGTTTCCATGTCCTTGGGTAGGGCCTGGGTCACCAGCACGGCCACCTCGGCCTTGGCTGCACGCTGGTCTTCGCGAAGTTTCACCAGCCACCCATCGCTCCAGTTCTTGGTTCGCTTGGACTCCCACAAAATCGTGCCGCAGGTTTGGCCTAGTGGACCGTGTATACGCTGAAGCACATCGCCGCCATACTCGCCTTTCGGTACCGGCTCAATCATATCACGTGGGAATTTCGCCCGGAGCAGGGCCTCAAGTTCAAGTTCCTGTACCTCACCCTGTAACTGCTGTGATCCCTGTTCGGCGCGACGCTTGAGTTCTTCAATTTGCTTTTGCATCGCGGTGATGGTCTGCTCCTTTTCCATCACCTTGAATTTGACGGATTCCTCGGCTTCTTTCCGGGCCTGATCGCGGGTCGTGGAGAGGCTCCCCTGCACGCGCTTCTCGATGGTCAGTTCCATTTCCCGCTTGGCATCATCCAGTTCGCGCTGTTTCCGGATCAGGTCCGCCTGCGCATTCT
>Ga0194060_10001891_pt1 | contig 14944 bp, 10 predicted proteins | sample SepL225m_MetaG_FD_163427 | JGI IMG/M metagenome (GOLD analysis project Ga0194060, IMG submission 163427) | Anoxic zone freshwater microbial communities from boreal shield lake in IISD Experimental Lakes Area, Ontario, Canada - Sep2016-L222-5m | ecosystem: Environmental > Aquatic > Freshwater >...
ATCCCCGCCCGATGAGATCCCCCCGACCCGCCATACGCAGGGCTTCCCGTGCCTTGCGATGAAAAGCGGGATCGTGGAATAGCAGGAGCGCGCGCTGCATCGCCTTCTCATTATCCGTCCGCGCCACATAGACCGACTCGCCTGTAAGGGGATCCTTCCCGGTGTGGAACATGGCGGCGGCGAGAGTCAAAGGAGCCGGATAGAAATCCTGGACCTGCTCCGGTTTGATGTTTTCACGTTTCAGGTATTGGGCCAGTTCGATCATGTCTTCCAGCGTACAGCCCGGGTGCCCGCTGATGAAATACTCCACGATTTGCTGGGGTTTCCCGGCCTTGCAGGAGGCGTCTTTAAACCGTTTCACAAACCGGCGGTAGGCCTCAGACGTCGGTTTCCGCATGACCTTCAGAACCTTTTCGCTGATGTGTTCCGGGGCGATTTTCAGGCGTCCGCTGACATGGTACGCGGCCAGTTCGCCGATGGCGCCGCGTGAATCCTGGATGAGGGCGAGATCAAACCGGATTCCGCTGGTGACAAAGACGTGTTTCACGCCGGGACTCTTCCGCGCCGCCCTCAAGAGTTCCATCTGGGGTGTGGCGTCGGTTTCCAGGTTCGGGCAAAGATCAGGCGCCAGGCAACCCGGGCGGCGGCAGTTGGCGCCGCCCTTCCTGCAATAGGTGCCATACATGTTGGCCGTGGGCCCGCCCAAATCACTGATCGTGCCGCGAAAGTCCGGACTCGACGCCAGAAGTCCGGTTTCGGCGAGGACACTGTTCCGGCTTCGTGAGACGATGGTCTTGCCCTGGTGTGTGGCGATGGCGCAGAAGGCGCAGGATCCGTAGCAGCCCCGGTGGGTCGTGATCGAGTCTTTGATCATGTCGTAGGCGGCAATCCGGTTGTTACGATAGACGGGATGCGGTCGCCGGGTGAAGGGCAGGGCATAGAGGGCGTCGAGGGCGGAGGATGACAACGGAGGAGCGGGTGGATGAACCACGAGCAGCCGGTCGCCGTGCGGTTGAACGAAGGTGGCGGAAGCGTCAGAAGCGGCGTTGAGGAGAACCTCCCGCGTCATGAGCGTGAAGGCGTCTTTGTCGGCCGAGACGGATTCGAATGAGGGGAGAAAAGAAGGGTGAGGTAGGATTTCAGGTGACGTCTGCCTTCTGATTTCCGCCGTTCCCGGAATGCCAGACAGGCCTTCTCCCCGATCCAATCGTGCGGCCGCCTCCGCAATCGCGGTTTCCCCCATGCCATACACCAGGAGGTCGGCCTTGGAGTCGAAGAGGATCGAGCGTTTCACACTGTCGGTCCAGTAGTCATAGTACGGGAACCGGCGCAACGAGGCCTCAATCCCCCCGATGATAACCGGGGCTGGTTGAAGGAAGTCAGAGCGACCATGGATATTCTGGATTCTGGATTCTGGATTCTGAGTTCTGTTCTTAAACGCCTGGCGGACCTTTGTGACGTAGACAATGGTGGCGTTGGGGGGGCGCAGGTCGCCCTGGCCTTCCGGCAGATAGGGGTCGTCGCGGCGCCGTTTGCGCATCACGGTCAGGCGGGCAAGTTGACTGTCCAGATTACCCGCCGTAACGCCCCAGAACAGGCGCGGCGAACCGAGGATCCGGAACGCCTCGACATTGGCCGGGTCGGGCGCCGCAATGATGCCCACCCGGTATCCCCGGGATTCCAGCCAGCGGCCGATGAGCGCCACCCCGAAGGACGGGTGATCGATATAGGCATCACCGGTCACAAGGATGATGTCGCACTGACTCCACCCCCGTTGTTCCATCTCGAGACGGGACAGCGGCAAGGGCAAGGTTGTATTCACGGCTCTTTCACGCGGCGCTTCTTGGCCGCAAATTCCGGCGCCTCTCTGATGCAGGTGCCGAGGATGGAGAGGGACTTCTTGAACAGTTTCCAACTGTCCCGTTTCAGTTCGAGGGGATCTTCGCCGACATTGGCCCAGCCCTTGGCGTTTAGATCATTGGGCGGAATGGCCACCTTGTCCCAGTTATGGAACAGGCGTCCCCAGGTACTGTGAAGAATGTCGTGAACCAGTTTCTGGTGCGTGGGATACCAGAAGGAGTCATGGTAGATCACGCTGGCAATATAGGCCCAGGGGGCGAGTACGGTCTTGAGCGACCACTCGATGGGTTTGCGAAGGGGGCCCCAATAGATCTTGTGCTGCATCTTGCTGGCGAAGGTCATCTTCTTGAACGGTCCCACGAAATTCCAGTTGTCCTTCAGAACATCGGCATCGCCCACGATTTCGATGTCGCGCACATCGCCGCACCCCAGGCCCAGGTCATGAGCCAGGCGGACAAACTTGATGTCCTTGAGCGGGTCGAAGCCCATGAGTTTGGCGGCGACGGCATCGATGGCAACCTGATCGGACGAGGCCAGGATCACATTCTTGACGTAGGGGATCATGCAACGCGGGCCGGGGCCGTCTCCGGCAAAGGTGCCGTCCATCACGGCGAACACACCCGAATGGATTTTTTTCTGAATCATCAGGAGATCCACGAGGGTTTCATGAATGACCGGGTGGGTCCAGTGCCGACGTTCATTCAGCAATCCGCCGAAGGCGTTTTTCATGGCGCCGGTGGTGGTGGTGAACACATGGGTTTTTACAGTGGGAAGGTGGATGATGTTCTCCCCGATGAAGCGCCTGGGGATCATGAACCCGTCGGGATAGACCTGGTTGAGGCAGAGAAATTGGTCGGCGACGGCGCCCACGGCGTCACGGACATGGATCCAGGGTTCGTTGCCTTCGTAGAGGTGGACGTTACGGAGTCCGTGGGCCTGGACGACGTTGATTTGCTTGTTTTCCCGTTCGCCGAGGTGGGCGTCGATCACAACGGTACGGTTATGGCAGGCGTGGATATTGTCAGGGGAGTAGCCGTCGCGTTTCAGAGCCCGGATGACGCCGTCGAGTTGCCACGGCGTCGTGGAACTGCCGGGATAAAAGAAGTGCCAGCTGATGTTCACTTTCAGGGCGGTATCGGCCTGTTTGGAGATGACCTCCTGATATCCGGCGAGGTTCATCAGACGGTGATAGTCTTCCAGAACGGTGCCGGGCGAGGTTCGGAGAATGGCAACCTTGGATGTAGTCATGCCGTGAACATACGAAAATGGCCGGAAAACAGCAAGCGCTGGCGAATGCGTCCTGTGACTCTTTTTTGATGGTTGAAGGATGGGGGATGACGCGCTAACTTAACCACTTTGAGGGAAATTCCATGAATGCCAAAAAATTCTATATCACGACGCCGATCTATTATGTGAATGACCGGCCCCATATCGGCCATGCGTACACCACCATTTTGGCGGATGTCCTGGCCCGGTATCACCGGTTGATGAAGGTGCCGACGTTTTTTCTGACCGGCACCGATGAGCATGGCCAGAAGGTTCAACAGGCGGCCGAGAAGGCCGGCATCACGCCGCAACAACATGCCGACAACACCGTTGTCCGTTTCCAGGAACTCTGGAAGAAATTGGAAATCACCCATGATGACTTCATCCGAACGACGGAACCCCGTCACAAGGCGGTGGTGCAGAAGGTGTTTCAGGATCTATATGACCGGGATGAGATCTACCGGGCGGAATATGACGGCTGGTATTGCGTGCCTTGCGAGCGGTTCTTCATGGAGAAGGATCTCGATAACGGAACCTGTCCGGACTGCAAACGGCCGGTGGATCGCATCCGCGAGTCGAATTACTTCCTGCGGATGAGCAAATATCAGGAGTGGCTGATCCAATATATCCAGGACAACCCGAAGTTTATCCAACCCGATTTCCGCCGCAATGAGACGCTTGGGTTTCTGCGCAAAAAACTGAATGATCTCTGTGTGTCGAGGCCCAAGAGTCGGCTGAACTGGGGCATTGAACTGCCCTTCGATAAGGACTTTGTGGCGTACGTCTGGTGCGATGCCCTGACCAACTACATCAGCGCGGTCGGGTATCTCAGCGATGATGAGACATTCAGGAAATGGTGGCCGGCATCTGTTCACTTGATCGGAAAAGATATCCTCACGACGCACACGGTTTACTGGCCGATCATGCTCAAGGCGATGGGTGTGGAACTGCCTGAGTCGGTGTTTGCCCACGGGTGGTGGCTGGTGGGGGACGCCAAAATGAGCAAGACCACCGGCAATGTCATCAATCCCATGGACTTTGTCGATCAATACGGGGTGGATGCCTTCCGCTATTTCCTGATGGCAGAGATGGCGTTGGGACAGGATGCCAGTTTTACCGAGGAGGCGTTCATCCGACGCACGAATGCGGATCTGGCCAACGATCTGGGCAATTTGCTGAGCCGTCTCATCAAGATGATCGAAACCTATGCGGGTGGCGTGCTGCCCGCGCCCGGCGAACCGGGTGAGGATGAGCAGCAACTCCGCGCGTCGGCCGTGGCCTCGGCAGGGGCCATGGAAACCATGCTGGAGGGAATGAGGCTGGATCTGGGTCTGGCTGCGGTGGCCAATGTGGTGCGGGAGGCGAACCGGTATCTGGAGCGCAAGCAACCCTGGACGCTGGCCAAACAGGCTGACAAACAACCCCTGAACACCGTTCTCTACCATGCAGCGGAGACGTTGCGTATTGTCAGCGGTTTGCTCTATCCCGTGATGCCGGGCAAGATGTCGGAATTGCGAGTGGCCCTGGGAATCGAGGAAAAACAGCCGGATATCAACTCCCTGAAGGAATGGGGACTCATGAAACCCGGAACCAAGCTCGGGGCCATGCAGGTTTTGTTCCCGCGCATCATGGCTGCTGAAAAGAAGGGTGATAGTTTGGCGGCCGTTCTTGCCAAAAAGGAAGTCAAGGCAGAGCCGACGGGCGTCGCGTTGGTTGAGTATGCGGATTTTCAGAAGATTCAACTGCGGACGGCCAAAATTCTGGCGGCCGAAAAGGTGCCGGGGGCGGATAAGTTGCTCAAACTTCAGATCGAGGTGGGGGGCGAGACGCGTCACCTGGTGGCGGGAATCGCCCTGCACTATGACCCGGCAACGTTGCCGGGCAAGACGGTTGTGGTTGTGGCGAACCTGAAGCCGGCGGTGATTCGCGGGGTGGAATCCCAGGGGATGTTGCTGGCCGCCAGTGTCGGCAAGGACCTCCGGTTGGTCACCGTCGAGGGGGATTTGCCAAGCGGAGCGGTGGTGAAGTAGGGGATGGTGGGCAGTACAGGACTCGAACCTGCAACCTTCTGGGTGTAAACCAGACGCTCTAACCAATTGAGCTAACCGCCCCTTGTGTGTTTCAGCGGGCGAAATATGGATTAACCGAACAACCGAGTCAAGTCAGGGTCTTCTCCTGATATTCATAGTCTATGGAAACTGAAGCGGGTTCTACTCCTGATTTCAAAACCCTGGTGTCCCGATTCAGGACGCGGGGCGACCTGATCTCCGTCCAGCCGCACGGATCCGGCCATATCAACGACACCTTTAAGGTCACGGTCGACTCGGTGAACCCCCCGGTTCATTACCTGTTGCAACGCATGAATCACAGGATATTCAAGGATCCTCCGGCGGTGATGGACAATATCGTTCGCGTGACCCATCACATCCGGAATAAGTTGTCCGACAGCGGTTGTGCCGACGTGACGAGGCATGTCCTTTGGGTGGTTATGACGCGTGACGGCCTAGGATGTCATTGCGATCCGCAGGGCAACTGGTGGCGGATGTATCGCTTTGTGGAGGGGGCTCGAACCTATGACAAGGTGGAGCATGTCGGGCAGGCCTTTGAGGCCGCGCGCGCCTTCGCCCGGTTCCAGTTCATGGTGGCCGATCTTCCGGCTCCACGGTTACATGAAACGATTCCCCATTTTCATGACACGCCCATGAGGGTGAGGGCGCTCATGGAGGCGGTCAGACGGGATTCCTTCAACCGGGCGGGGGAGGTGAAGGCGGAGATCGAATTTGTGGAACGCCGGGCGGCGCTGTGCGGGCGGTTGCTGGAACGTCATGCCAGGGGCGAGATTCCCGAACGCATCACCCATAATGACACGAAAATCAACAATGTCATGCTGGACGAAAAGACGGGGGAAGGGGTGTGTGTGGTAGATCTTGACACGGTTATGCCGGGATTGGCGTTGTATGATTTCGGCGACCTGATCCGCAGCGCCACCGCGTCCGCCCCTGAGGATGAGCCGGATTGTGGCAAGATTCGCATGAGAATCGATGTGTTCGAGGCGCTGGTTCGCGGATATCTGTCAGAGGCCGGGTTCCTGAATACGGCGGAGCGGGAAGAACTGGTATTCTCCGCGCGACTGATCACGCTCATGATCGGGATGCGGTTCCTGACCGATTACCTCCAGGGGGATACGTATTTCAAAATCACGCGCCCCCGTCATAACTTCGACCGATGCCGGGGGCAATTCAAACTGGTGCAAAGCATGGAAGATCAGACCGACGCGATGGAACGCCTCGTGGCGGACAGTCTCACCGAATGAGTTGGAGCGCCTCTGCAAAGTCGGCAACAACCGGGCAACCCAGGCGGACGAGTTTGGATGCCGACTGATGTCCCCCTGTCATGAGTATGCAGGGAATTCCAAGGGCCTGGGCGACTTCATGGTCGTGGGTGGTATCGCCAACAAGAAGGGTCTCCGTCCGTGAGAGTCCGGCGTTCTTCAGCAGGGCATGGCCCAGGTCAAGTTTGGAGTGGGCAAAGAAGTCTGAGAGACCGTAAACATGCTCAAAACAGTCAAGGACATCGCGTTCCCTCATCATTCGCTTCAAGAGACCGGTCTCGCACGCGGAGAGCACGGACACCCCGATGCCGCGACATTTAAGCGAATCCAGCGCCGCGCGGGCGCCTTCGCGCAGGGGCGAATCGACTGAAAGCCGGGCATAGGCTTCGTGATACTCAACGGCCACGTCATCCCAGCGATCCTGTGAGAAGTCGAATCCCAATCTGAGGTAGTAATTCCGGACGGGGAAATCGAAGACGTCCAGGTATTGTCCGAGCGTGATAGGAGGGAGGTTCCGTCTTTCCAGAAGCACATTGATGGCCCCCGCGCAAGCCTGAACGTCGTTCAGGAGCGTGCCGTTCCAATCCCAGATGATGTGCAGTTGCCGCGTCATATCAGGCGAAATAATGCTTCGCGGAAGGCCGTCGGGCGAGATTAATTTTTGCGGGGGTTTCATCGCGAAATGAATTATAACTAGACTTAAAGCCAATAAAAGACTAATTAATAACGATCTAACTGTATAGGCGTTATATGAAGCAAATCATCGCGTGGTTGTTCTTGTCGTGGCTTGCGGGCGACGCTCGGGCTCAGTTGAAGGCGGGTGATGTGGCGGTGATCGCCTATAACACCGATTCTCCCGACGCCTTCGCCTGGGTCGCATTTCGGGATGTGCCCGCCAATACGGTTATTCATTTCACCAGTTCCTCGGTGAGTAATGGCTGGTTCCGGTGGGGGGATCATCTTGGGCGCGCCGTGGCCCCGGGGCCCTTGACATGGAGCAGTCCGAATGTCCTTCCCGCCGGCACGGTGGTGTCATGGGTATCGGGCACCCAGAAGTGCTGGAACGTGGGAGTCTTGAGCGGGGGAGTCCCTTCGCTAAGCACGGACGGAGACCAATTGATTGCCTATACAGGATCGATTGTCAGCAATTCCGCAGGACTGTACCCCTGGATTGGCGACTGTAGTCAGGCAACGTTGTTATTTGCCCTGAATGTCGCAAACGCGGGTTGGGATAATCTTACCGGGGGCGGTCCCAACACGAGTTTTGTTCCTCCGGGCCTGTCAACCAACTTCGGGACAGCCGTCCATGTGAACAATCAGGATGACGGGTATTATTCCGGCACTCGCACCGGAACGGTCAGCGAGTTACGGGCGGCCATGGCTCTACCCGGCAATTGGACAACGAGCGCGAACGCCATCAGTCCCGCAAACTGGCCTTCCGGATTTCTCGTGAGAGGGTTGGGGGGGGTCGTGTTCATTATCAGGTAAGACGCTCTCACGTCACGCCGACGCGATCACAATACCGGATGATCGGACAGAGATTGCAGCGGGGGTTCCGGGGCAAACAGAGGGTTTGGCCGAAGGCCACCAGATAACGGTTCCAAGTCTTCCAGTAGCGTTTCGGGAGGTGTTTTCGCAGCATGATTTCGGTTTGTTCAGGCGTGGTGGATTGAAACAGGCCAATCCGGTTGCTAATGCGATGGACATGGATATCCACACAGATCCCATGTTTGTCGAAGGCCTCTGTCACGACGAGATTGGCGGTCTTGCGTCCGACCCCGGGCAATTTGACCAATTCCTCCACAGTCTGGGGAATGATCCCGCCGAACAGACTTTTGACGGCGCCGGGGAGTTGTTTTAGCATTCGGGCCTTGGTTCGGTAGAACCCCACCGGGAAAATGAGGGCCTCGAGTGTTTCGAGGGGGAGCGACTCGAGATCATCCAGGGACTGGATTGCCTTGAATAAGCGCTCTGTGGCAAGGGTTGTGGTTTGATCCTTTGTGCGCGCGCTCAGGATGGTCGCGACGAGAACGCGAAAGGGATCCAGGGTTCGCACCTCCATGAAGTGGGCCACGGGGCTTTGTGTGTGTTCAAAATACCGTTTGAGACGTCGGTGGATCTCGGGAATGGGATGAGGCGGCATGGAGGGGAGTTATCCTTCCAGACTGGTAAGGCCTTCCCGGATGGCGAACTTGGTCAGTGCGGCCACGTTATGGACACCCAGTTTCTGCATGATGTGCTGACGGTGTGTTTCGACTGTTTTGATACTGATGCCGAGACTGGAGGAGATGATCTTGGAACTCTTCCCTTCGGAGATCATTTGGAGGATTTCCGATTCCCGTTCGCTCAGGTCGATCTTGCGATGGGTCTTGGCGGCGGTCTTGCCCTTTCCGGTAAACGATTCCAGGACACTGCTGGCCAGACGGGGGCTGATGAACAGGCCGCCTTTCATGATCGTCCGGATGGCGTTTGTCAGTTCGGAAAAAGCGCTGTCCTTGAGCATATACCCGGAGGCGCCCGCCTCCAGCATTTCCGTCACAAAGTGATGGTCGGAATGCATGGAGAGGGCCAGAATCTTGATGGAGGGAAAATCCACGGTAATCCGGCGTGCGGCGGCAATCCCGTTCAGTTCCGGCATGGCAATATCCAGCACGATGATGTCGGGTTTTTTCTCGCGTGCGATGCGGATGGCTTCGAGTCCATTTGTGCCTTCACCCACCACGGTCATGTCGGACTGTTTTTCAAGAAGGGAACGCAACCCCTCCCTGATGATCTGGTGATCGTCGCATAGTGCTATCCGAATAGCCATAGCCATAGTGCCGCCCCCGTACTCCTGATTGGTAACTGGTTACAGAATGTGGTTGTTGCGTCCGTTTGTCAAACGATAACCGGAGTCCGGCCCTGTTTGCGTTGCATTATTCCGAGATGATCTTCAGGATACAATGTTTAAGCCACTCCAGGCAATGGGAAGAAAGGCCGGCCCCAACCAGGGTCGTGCCGATATTGGTTTCGACCAGGATGCCGGCGTAACCCTGGCCGTCCTTCTTGCCGATCCTGACGGTTTCCACGTCTGTGGCGTTGATCCGCGTGCCTTTGGTGGGGCCCCAGGGCGTCTGGCGACGTAGATGAATCTCGTCCTTTGCAACGCGGATTTGCTCCGTGGTGATGAGCGCCCAGACTGTTGCGGCCAGGACAATCAGGAGGACTATGATGCCAATAATCCCGAAAAAAACGGGCGGCCCCTTCACAAAGAATCCGACATAGACAAAGACGCCGGAAACAATGAGCCCGACCCCTCCTCCGGTCAGGGTGGATCCCTTGCTCTTCCGGAGGGACAATTCCAGGAACTGGCCATCCACTTTCAGGGACAGTCCGGCAGGGGGCCGCTTTGAGGGATCGAAATCCACATGGAGCTTTCCCTCCCGGACCAGATCCTTTACGGACTTATCGAGATCCTCGACGGCGCGGATGACGAGATCCGACCCTTCGCCTTCCACGGCGGGCAGGTTCAGGGCGCGGCAGGCGTTCTCCCATATGCCGCGGATGCCGAGGTCCGTCCGTGATTCATACAACCGAACGGCTTTCTTGGCGTCGTTATGATGAAGCAGTTCGACGATGTAGAGCGTGTAGGAGGGACTGTTTTCCCCTCCCGAATGGTACTCGCTTCTGTACCGGAGCCCGGTGAATTCCGACAGGCGGGCGATCCACTGCTTGGTTCCGAACAGCGACGTCTTGGTCACGCCCACGGTTTCGAGCGACAGGGTGGTGGTTGTGCTGGCAGTCAGGAGGTAGAGGCCGCCGATGAAAATCCCGATGCCGATGACACCGAAGATGAGGAGTCCCCACAAGCCCGCCTGCATGGGCCCGGAGGACAAAACGTTGACCAGGAAAAAGGCTGTTGGTATTCCGCCCCAGAGACAGGCGAAAATCAGGAGGAAGATCCCCGCCCCCCTGGAACCCTTATCCACCTGCGTCACCGGCAGGCGGGTGAGGTCAATCTGTCTGGTTTGCCCGGTTTTGGCTACATTCACATTGATGTTCATGGATCAGATTCGTCTCAAACAAGACGCCTGACCGCAAGACTATTCATACGAAAAGCCATCTTGACTCACCGTTAAAGATATGGTCTAAATCGACGGTTTAGACGTCAAAATGAAGAACGTGAGTTCTGCATCCTTGAGGAAAGTCTAGCACGGAAATGGGTGATTATGCTGCGAGAAGCAATCGGGAAGGGTGAGTTTGTCATCACATGCGAATTTGTGCCGGGACGCGGCAAGGACGGGCCGAGCATCGAGGCGGCCGTCGAGTTTTCCAAGGCCGTGGCGGCGAAGGGCGCGAGGATTCACGGCGTCAGTATGACCGACAACCCGGGCGGCAATTCCGCCATGACTCCTGATGCGCTGGCGCCCGAGATCCAGAAGAACGGGGTGGACGCCCTTGTTCATTTCTCCTGCCGGGACATGAATCGCAATGCCGTCGAATCGCGCGCGATGGCGCTGGCCAGGGCGGGAGTCAACTCGCTTCTTGTCCTGACGGGTGACTACCCTGCCAGCGGATTCGAAGGCAACGCGGCCGGGGTGTTTGATTTGGATTCGGTGCAGACGATCAAATATTTGAAGGCCATGAATGCCGGCCTGGAAATTCCCGGTCCGAAAAAAGGATCCACGGTTCAACTACCCAGGACGGATTTTTTTGTCGGCGCCGCCGTCTCCCCGTTCAAACTCAAGGAGGAGGAACTTTTGCCCCAGTTTTTCAAACTGGAGAAGAAGATCGCCGCAGGCGCCGACTTCATCATCACCCAGTTGGGGTATGATATGCGCAAGTTTCTTGAAGTAAAACGGTACATGGCCAGTCGCGGGCTCGCGGTTCCGATCCTTGGCAATGTCTATGTTCTGAGTTACGGCGCGGCCAAAACAATGCATGCAGGACTGGTTCCGGGATGCGTGGTCACAGACGAACTGTTGAGTGTCCTCGAAGCCGAGTCCAAGGAACCGGACAAGGGCAAAAAGAAGCGCTTGGAGCGCGCCGCAAAAATGGTGGCGATGTTCAAGGGTATGGGGTTCGCCGGTGTCCACATAGGCGGGTTTGCGCTGAAGACGGAGGACTTTCTCGGTATTATCAGCCGCGCAACGGAACTCGAAGCACAGTGGGAGGACTTCATTCCTGAAGTCGCTTTTGGCAGCAAGAACGAATATTACCTGTTCCCCCCTCCGAAACAGTACCGTCCCGGCGAGGTGGATGCGGATCCTGTCAAAACACTGCCTGCGCGCCGCGGAGTACTTGGCTATGGAATCTCAATGGTTATTCACAGCCTGTTTTTTGAGCGGGAGCGTCTCGGGTGCCGTATCCTGACACGCTACTACAAGTTGATTGGAGACCGCTCCGTCATCTCGAAATTCTCGCATTTCAGCGAGCATGTGTTGAAAATGTTGACCTTCAGTTGTCGTGACTGCGGTGATTGTGCGTTGCCCGACATGGCTTATTGTTGTCCCCAGGGGAAATGTGCCAAACAGCAACGCAATGGACCCTGTGGCGGCAGCGTGAACGGCATGTGCGAGGTCTATCCCGACGAGAAGCCCTGCGTTTGGACATTGGTCTATTCCCGTTTGAGGGGAGCCGGCAAGGCGGAAGAAATGAGGAATGGATACGTCATGCCTCGTAAAATGGACTTGTCCCATACATCAGGTTGGGCGAATTTTTTTCTGGAAAGAGATCATGCGGCGCCAGTCAAGACCGGGGCGCCTGAAAACGCCAAACCATGAATCTGGATTTGTTCGTAGCGTGCGGGTTACGCATGGCTTGAAAGAGGGAAAATGGATGTTGTTTCAGAAGGAGACTATCGGACATGAAGACGTTGATTGTTGTGGGTGAGAATATTCATTGTACACGTGTGTACAAAGTTGGCGGCGCTTTTGTGAAGCCGCATGGCGCGGGCCATGCCATTGTCTATGGAGGCAAGGCGGATACCCGTTATCTTCCTATTCCCGTGCGTTTTACGGAAACGGCGGATTGGGCCTCGGGCAAGGTCAAGCACTGCGCCGTTGCAGTATGGCAAGGGCTGTATGGCGACGTGGCGGGCAAGGCGGCGGCGGTGGATTACCTCCGGTATCTGGCGGCGCGACAGGAGGCGGCTGATGCGTCTTTCCTGGATGTGAATGTGGACGAGTTCAGCACCGATGTGGCGGAGCGTTGCCGCGCAATCAAGTGGGTGGCCGGGATCGTTCAGGCCGGCAGTAAACTCCCCTTGAGTATTGATTCGTCCAATGAAGTCATTCTTCGGGCCGGGTTGGAGTCTTGCGACCCGAAACGGGCCCGCCCCATGGTCAACTCCGTCTCCCTTGAACGCCAATCCTCCATCTCCGTGGCGGCGGAATTCAAAGCGGTTGTGATTGCCTCGGCGGCGGGGGAGAAGGATCTTCCCAACGATACGGCCACGCGCCTCGCGAACATCAACCGCCTGATGCCCATGCTCTCCGCCGTGGGCATTAAAGGCAATAGCGTGTTTGTGGATCCTCTTGTTTTCCCGGTGGCGACAGACTCCAACAACGCCCAGTCGTTTATTGAAGCCGTGTCCGCCATCCGCAGAACGTACGGCCCCGAGATTCATATTTCCGGCGGACTCAGTAATGTGTCGTTTGGCATGCCGGCCCGTAAGTTGATCAATCAGGTTTTTACCTGGATGGTCGTGGAGGCCGGGGGCGACAGCGGGATTCTGGATCCGCTTCAGATGAACGCCAAAATCCTCGCCGCCGTGGATAGCACTTCCGAACCCTTCACATTGGCAAGGGCCTTGCTGACGGGGGAGGATCTGTTCGGGGTGGAGTTCATTACGGCCCATCGCGAGGGCAAATTGGGCGGAGAGTGAGTTGAGAATTTAGTGTGTAGCGTAGAATACGAAGGAGTTTAACGCATGAAGCGACCGGTATTGGATCCGACAAAGATGAAGGACTGGCAGATTGCCGAGGCGGCGGAACCGTTCATGAAGCCGACGATGCAGTTGGCGACGGAGATGGGGCTGCTGGAGAGCGAAGTGATCCCCATGGGGCGTCAACTTGCCAAGGTGGATCAACGCATGGTGATGGAGCGCATCCGCTCCATGCCGACAGGCAAGTATATTGATGTCACCGCCATCACCCCCACGCCACTGGGCGAGGGCAAGACCACCACCACCATCGGACTGGTGGAAGGATTGGCCGTTCTGGGGAAGAACGTGTCCGGCGCCATCCGTCAGCCAAGCGGCGGTCCCACCTTTAATATCAAGGGCTCCGCGGCCGGCGGCGGCATTTCCCAGTGTATCCCCCTTGCGCCGTTTTCCATCCGCATGACGGGTGACATTGATTCCATCACCAACGCGCATAACTTGGCGCTGGTTGCCCTGACCTCCCGTATGCAGCATGAGCAAAACTACGATGATGCCCGGTTGGCCAGAACCGGCATCCGGCGACTGAACATTGATCCGAAGCGGGTCACCGTCAAGTGGTGCATTGATTTCTGCGCCCAGGCGCTTCGTAATATCACCATCGGCCGTGGCGGCAAGATGGACGGCTTCGAGATGGATTCCGGGTTCCAGATTTCTGTTGGCAGTGAAGTCATGGCCATCCTCGCGGTTTCCAGGGATCTGAAGGATCTGCGCCAGCGGTTGGCTAAAATGGTGCTGGCCTATGACAAGGATGGCGGGGAAGTGACCACCGCCGATCTCAAGGTGGATGGCGCCATGGCGGCCTGGTTGGTGGACGCCATCAATCCAACGTTGGTTCAGACGGTTGAAGGGCAGCCCATCTTTGTCCATGCCGGTCCCTTCGCCAATATCGCGATCGGGCAGAGTTCGATTATCGCCGATGAGATTGGGACGCGCCTTTCGGAATACCATGTGACGGAAAGCGGCTTTGCGTCGGATATCGGGTTCGAGAAGTTCTGGAACCTGAAATGCCGATTCTCCGGCCTTAAGCCCAATGCCGTGGTGGTGGTCGCCACGGTGCGCGCCCTCAAGATGCACGGAGGTGGCCCGGCGGTGAAGCCCGGTGCGAAGCTCGACGAGGCCTACACCAAGGAAAACCTCGGCCTGCTCGAGAAGGGATGCGAGAACCTGATCGCCCACATCGAGATTGTGAAGAAATCCGGCGTGCGCCCCGTGGTGTGCCTGAACGGATTCCATACCGATACGGCGCCGGAAGTGGCCCTGGTGCGGAAAGTGGCGGAGCAGAACGGCGCCTATATGGCCTTCTCGCAGCACTGGCTCAAGGGCGGCGAGGGTGCGCGCGAATTGTCGGAGGCCGTGGTGGTTGCCGCGAATGAGAAGAACAACTTCAAGTTCCTGTATGACCTGAGCATGCCGCATCGCCAGCGTATTGAGTTGATCGCCAAGGAGATCTACGGCGCGGATGGCGTCACCTTCAGCGATGTGGCTCTGGAGAAGGCCAAGCGGTTCGAGGCTGACCCCGAGACGGCGGCCATGGGAACCTGTATGGTGAAAACCCACCTCAGCCC
>Ga0194060_10001893_pt1 | contig 14938 bp, 11 predicted proteins | sample SepL225m_MetaG_FD_163427 | JGI IMG/M metagenome (GOLD analysis project Ga0194060, IMG submission 163427) | Anoxic zone freshwater microbial communities from boreal shield lake in IISD Experimental Lakes Area, Ontario, Canada - Sep2016-L222-5m | ecosystem: Environmental > Aquatic > Freshwater >...
CACCGACCAGCGCCTTGATGGAACCGTCGCGCGGATCGAGCGCCACGAAGGCACCTTCGACTTCTGGTAGCTGAGTTATTTCCCAGGTGTTCTTGGCTGTCTTGCTGACGCGGATCACTGCTCCCCGTCTGATTTTGATGTTAGGTGCCGCCTTGTCGGATAAACCGGACTGCGCCGGCTTCAGTCCATCACCGACGATGTCAACCAACTCGCCGTTTTGCCGGACCGCCTTGATGTGCCGGCTGTCGGCCTCAAGCACCACGGCGGCCAGCACGTCTCCATTGTCGGGATGGTCGTCCAGTGCGTCGTCGATCGCGTCGTCAAGTTCCTTCGGATCGGCTGGCAGGACGACAAACTTTTCAGGACCACGGTAAACCTGCCGCCGCTCAAAGTCCATCAAACCGCGTCGCAGTGCTTTGTAAGCCACTTCCTGGTCGACTGCGCGCACGGTGGTATACACATTGAGTCCGCGTGTGTAAGTCTCGTCGCCGTACTGGGCAAACATCAACTGGCGCACTGTCTCGGCGACGTACTCGGCGTGGACCCTGGGGCTGTCGGAACTCGATCTGACCTTCAACTCTTCCTTCTTTGCAACTGCGGCCTGCTCTGCCGTGATGAAGCCGTTATCCAGCATGCGCTCAATGATGTAAAGCTGGCGTGAGCGTGCTCGCTTTGGGTTGCTGATCGGGTTGTAGGCGGAGGGGGCTTTGGGCAGCCCGGCCAGCATGGCGGCCTCGGCGACGGAGAGTTCCTTAAGTGGCTTGTCGAAATACGCCTCGGCCGCGGCAGCAAAGCCATAGGCACGGTTGCCCAGAAAAATCTGGTTCATATAGATTTCAAGAATCTGGTCCTTCGTCAATAGATGTTCGAGCTTGAAGGTCAGCAAAATTTCGTAGATTTTTCTCGTGTAGGTCTTTTCTGAAGACAAATAGACATTGCGCGCCACCTGCATGGTGATGGTGGATGCCCCCTGGCTCTTGAAATGTCCCAGGTTGGCCAGTCCGGCGCGCAGCATGCCGCGGTAATCTACACCGCCATGTTCGTAGAACCGCGCGTCTTCAATCGCCAGGACGGCGTCTGTCATGACCTTCGGTATTTCCTTGATGGGTGTGAGGTGCCGGCGCTCCTCACCAAATTCTCCGATCAGAACACCCTCGGCGGAAAAGACGCGCAGCGGCAATTTGGGGCGGTAATCGGACAGGTCGGAAATGTCGGGCAGATTCGGGAATGCTACTGCCAGCGCAACCGCAATCAGGATCAGAAGGGACAGACTGCTTGCCAATAGCAAACCGCCGCACCACAAAAAGACACGCCATGCCCAACTCCTCTTGGCAGAGTGGCTCTTATTTGGGGCAGGACTGACGTCGCCGGGCAGTGGTTTGGAAGGCATAAGGACTCAGTGATAGCGCATTGTCTTTGCAACAATGATGTTATTGCAGTTGGCGCGGTAGTATCCAATATTCTTGCGTCTGCGTTTCTGCTTGCCGCCTGGATGCCAGAAACCTGTAACATTCAGACACGGAACGTCTACTTTTGGCAACGTCGATAACTTCCGAAAAGTGAAATAGTTTTTGCCTGACAATGCGCTTGCTGCTAGCATTGAAGTGAATTCTTAAGTTTTGTCAATCCGTGATTGGCTTGTTTCAGGGGATAGTCTTGATCTCGTTGGGATCCTTGTTTAGCCGTCAACCCGCACCCATGCTTGGTCTGGACATCAGTTCTTCCAGTGTCAAACTGGTGGAACTGGGGCAGGATAAGTCTGGCAATCTGGTGCTTGAACGTTGTGCGATCGAGCCGCTGGAGCGCGGCTGGATCACCGATGGCAATATTGAAAAATTTGACGAGGTGGCCGAGGCCGTGCGTCGGCTCGTCAAGAAAAGCGGCACCAAGACCAAGAATGTGGCGATGGCTTTGCCTCCTTCGGCGGTTATCACGAAGAAGATTATTCTCCCCGGCGGGATGTCGGACCAGGAACTGGAAATACAGGTTGAGATCGAGGCCAATCAATACATTCCGTTTCCCCTGGACGAAGTCAGCCTTGATTTTTGTGTTGTAGGGCCCAGCCCGACTTCTGCCGGCGATATTGAAGTGCTGATTGCGGCGTCGCGCAAGGAGAAGGTTCAGGACATCCAGGGACTGGCTGAAGCGGCCGGTTTGAAGCCGGTCATTGTGGACGTCGAATCCTACGCATCAAGGCTGGCCACCAACCGACTGATTGAAAACTTCCCCGATAAGGGTGTCGGCAGCATTGTGGCGCTGTTTGAAGTCGGTGCCTTGACGACCAGTATGCAGGTCATTCGCAACGATGAGGTCTTGTACGACCGGGATCAGGCTTTTGGCGGCGCTCAGCTGACGCAATTGATTGTGCGCCAGTACGGTTTTTCTTTGGAGGAGGCGGAAAGCAAGAAGCGCAACGGAGAACTTCCGGAGGACTACGAGGCCAGTGTGTTGCGTCCGTTTGTGGAAAGTATGGTGCATGAAATTGGGCGCGCCCTGCAGTTCTTCTTTACCAGCACTCCTCACAACAAGGTTGACTGTGTGATGCTGGCGGGCGGATCGGCTGCCCTGCCGGGTTTGACCGCAGCAGTGACAGAACATACTTCTTTTGCCTGTACGCTGGTCAATCCGTTTGAAGGCATGGAAATAGGCGGTGACGTACGTTTGAAAAAGATGACGAGGGAGGCACCTTCTTACCTTACATCCTGCGGTTTGGCCTTGCGGAGGTTCATGCAGTGATCCTTATCAATCTGCTCCCGCATCGCGAAGTGGCGCGCAAACGGCGCCAGGATATTTTCAACGTCAGTTTGGGAGTCTCGGCCCTGCTGGGGGGCTTGCTTGCTGGCATGATCTTCCTCTGGTATCAAGCACAAATCTCAGGGCAGCAATCGACGAATCAGGTGCTGCAGACCGAGATCAAGCGCTTTGATGCACAAATCAAGGATATTGCAGGTCTTGAGACCGAGATAGCAGCACTGCGGGCGCGCCAGCAGGCAGTGGAAGATCTGCAGGCGGATCGAAATTTGCCGGTCCATCTGCTGACGGAATTGGTCAAACAATTACCGGATGGCGTTTATATCGCCAGCATGCGCCAGGACAGTCAGAACGTCACCCTGCAAGGCGTTGCCCAGTCGAATGAGCGTGTGTCGGAACTGCTGCGAAATCTTGGCAACAATACGCCCTGGTTTTCCAGGCCGGAGTTGGTCGAAATTGTGGCCGGAGCTGTCACATTGACGCCGCGCGACCAAAGGCGAGTTGCCAATTTCACGATTCGTGTCCGCTTGACCCGCGCCAGTGAGGCGGAAAAACTGAGCGCAGCGACCAGTGCCACGGCGCCGCAGTTGGCCGCCTCAACTGCGGTCAAGAAATAGAAGTTCAAGTTTATGGCCGTCAAGTTTTCATTGAAATCAGACCTTCCTGTATGGTGGGGAAAACTGTCATCTCAGTTCCGGGATCTCGATCCCAAAGACCCGTCCAATTGGCCAGCGTTTCCGCGCTATGCCTTGTTCGCGGGTGTGGCTGTTCTGTTTGTCGTGGTGCTCTGGTTTCTGTGGCTGAACGCTTCACAAGCCGAGTTGGAGGTAGAGCAGTCCCGAGAGACAAAGTTGCGCGACGAGTACAAAATCAAACTCGGCAAGGCAATCAACCTGGAAGCGCTGAAGAAGCAGCGTGAGCAGGTGCAGCAGTATGTGACGCAACTGGAAAAGCAGTTGCCGAGCAAGGCAGAGATGGATGCACTGCTATCGGACATTAACCAGGCTGGCCTGGGACGCAGTTTGCAGTTCGATTTGTTCCGGCCCGGGCAAGTCGCGGTCAAGGATTACTACGCCGAGTTGCCGATCGCCCTGCGGGTTACCGGGCGCTACCACGACATCGGCGCTTTTGCATCGGATATTGCGAATCTTTCGCGTATTGTCACGCTCAATAACCTGACCATTTTGCCTGGCAAAGAGGGCTCCTTGATGATGGATGCCACGGCCAAGACTTTCCGGTATCTCGATGCCGACGAGGTTGCCATGCAACGCAAGGCAGCCGCGCCCAAGGGAGCGGTTAAATGAAGTTAATGCGCCAAGTTGCGCTGACCGTCGCGGTGCTGGTGCTGGCGGGTTGCGGTGCATCCGGTGAGGATGGATTGCGGCAGTGGATGACTGAGCAGAAGAGCCAGACCCGACCCCGAATTGCGCCAATTTCCGAGCCCAAGCAGTTCATCCCCGAGAGTTATGGTCAGGTTGCGACGATAGAGCCTTTCAGTAATCAGAAGCTGACCCAGGCTCTCAAGCGTGACTCCACGCAGGCGGCAGCAAATGGCGCCTTGATCGCGCCTGAGCTGGCACGGCGCCGCGAGGCTTTGGAGGCGTTTCCGCTGGATGCAATGACGCTTGTTGGCAGTATGACGCAGACGGGTCAGCCGGTCGCCTTGGTGAAAGTGGAAAATTTGTTGTATCAGGTAAGACTGGGCAATTATCTGGGGCAAAACTATGGGCGTGTGGGCAAGATCGCCGAGACCGAGGTCACGTTGCGCGAAATTGTCCAGGATGCCACCGGTGAATGGATTGAACGCACTGCTACCCTGCAGTTGCAAGAGAGGTCAAAATGAACTGTCAGAGCTATGGGTTGGGCAAGCGAATGTGGCGTAGCGCCGGCTTGGCCGCAAGCATCATGTTGATGACGGTGCTGGCGCACGCGCAAGGTGCTATTGAGGCGGTATCGGCGTCCATTCAGGGCGGTGCCGAAGTCGTGCGCATTGATTTGACGCAGCAGATGGAGGCCATTCCAACCGGATTTTCGATTCAATCGCCGGCCCGGATCGCACTTGATTTTCCTGGTATTTCCAACGCCATGGGTCGCTCCACTGTCGATGTGAATCAGGGCAATTTGAAATCGGTCAACGTGGTGCAATCCGGTGACCGCACGCGCGTAGTGCTGAATTTGAAACAGATCACGCCTTACAAGGCTCAGCTGCAAGGCAAATCGCTGCTCGTGGTACTGGAGTCGGTTGCAATTGCAGCACCCACTGCCAGTCCGACCCCGGTTTTTGCGGAGAACCGCAGTCGTGACACCTTGCCACTGAAAGATCTCGATTTCCGTCGCGGTGACGAGGCTTCCGGTCGGATTGTGGTCGACTTGCCGAACAACCAGGTGGGTGTTGATATCAGGCAGCAGGGTGAAACTTTAGTCGTCGAATTCATGAAGTCCAGCTTGCCGGAGGGGCTGCGCCGGCGTCTGGATGTGACTGATTTTGGGACGCCAGTGCAAACCATCACGACCTCCCAGAGCGGTGATCGTGTCCGCATGGTGATCGTGCCCAAGGGCTTGTGGGTGCATAGCGCCTATCAGAGTGACCAGCAGTTCGTCGTGGAAGTCAAACCACTGAAGATTGATTCGTCGAAATTGACTCAGGGTCCGGGCTACAACGGACAAAAATTGTCACTCAATTTCCAGAATATCGAGGTTCGCTCCTTGTTGCAGGTGATCGCCGATTTCACCAACTTCAACATCATCACTTCAGACTCGGTGACTGGCGCCGTCACCCTGCGTTTGCAGGACGTGCCATGGGATCAGGCTTTGGACATCATTTTGCAGGCCAAGGGCCTGGGCATGCGCAAGACGGCCAACGTCATCTGGATTGCGCCGAAAGATGAAATTATTGCCAAGGAGAAGCTCGAACTCGAATCCAAGGCGGCTGTTCTGAATCTGGAGCCGGTTCGTACGCAGTCGTTTCAGATGAACTACGCCAAGGCGGAAGACATTGCCAAGCAGTTGACGGGTGCTGGCGGTGGCGAGAAAAGTGCAGGACGAACTCTGAGCGCCCGCGGTAGCGCGACCGCCGATCCGCGTACCAATCAGTTGTTTGTAACTGATGTGCCGTCGCGACTGGAGCAGGTGCTGCAATTGCTGCAGAAGCTCGATGTCGCAGTGCGCCAGGTGATGATTGAAGTGCGCATCGTTACCGCTGATGAAGCCTTTGGAAGGTCCTTGGGCGTCAAGTTTGGTGCGACCGACCAGCGAGCCAACAAGGGAGGTGACGGTGGTTATTCGCTGTCCGATGGTGGCAGCAACCGGATTGCATTTGGTACAAGTTATCAGGATGCCGTAGCCAGCAGTGGCGGTGGTGGAACCGTCAACACCACGGGCAGTTTTGTTACCTTGCCAGCGACGGCGCCCAGCGCAGCCAATCTGGGGACCAATCCGGTACCGAGTTTTGCCCTGTCAATCTTCAGCAATCTGGCCAATCGCTTTCTGAATCTGGAAATATCCGCTCTGGAGGCCGATAACAAGGGCAAGATTGTTTCCAGTCCGAGAGTAGTCACTTCTGATGGAAAGAAGGCATTTATCAAGCAGGGGCAGCAAGTCCCCTATCAATCCTGCACCTCTGCTGCGGGTGGAGCCCAGACCTGCACTACGGCGTTTAAGGACGCCGCACTCAGACTCGAGGTGACACCTCAAATCACGCCCGAGGGCTCCATCATCATGGACCTGGACGTCAACAAGGATGCCATCAACACCTCATTTACCTCGAACGCCGGACCGGTGCTGGAGGTGAAGAATGTGACGACTCAGGTACTCGTGGAGAACGGCGGTACGGTCCTGATCGGTGGTGTGTTCGAGCTTGAGGATTCAAGCAATCAGACCGGCGTGCCTGTGCTGGCCGATGTGCCTTGGCTGGGCAACTTGTTCAAGTCAAAACTTCGCAACAGTTCGAAACGGGAACTTCTGGTCTTTGTGACTCCCAGGATTATTTCGGACAAGAACGGCACTCGCTGATCTGACAGCAATCGCAGGAAACCGGTTATGAATCTACTGAAATACAGTTGTGCTTTATTGATCTTGGTTGTGCTGTCCGCGTGTGGTGGTGGTGGGGGCAGTCCGGGGACTTCGAGTGCCGGTACCGGCTCTTGCGCGGCACCGAAAGTTCTGCAAAATGGTGTGTGCGTTACGGCATCAGCTACGCCGCTCGAAACCTTGTTAGCCGCTCAGTTGAAGGACGTGACCACGGGTGTCACAGTCTCATCTGTCGCTGCTGGAAGTGGAACAGAAATCGTCGGAGTGTTGACGACAAAAGACGGTAAGCCAGTGTCCAATCAGATTGTGTCGTTGGACTCTGGAGCCGCTTCAAGTCTTCTTCTGTTTCCCAATGGAGTCAGCGCCACAACGGATGCCAATGGAATTGCCAGGATAAGAGTGGGTCGGGCCAATCTGTTTGAGTTTGGCACCGCTACGTTTTTCTTGATATTCAAGTCCACTGACTCGTATGCTCAGGCATTGTCATCCGTTCTACAAGTGCGGGTCGATCCGCCGCTATTGCAACTGGAACTGCGTGACGCGGCCAATTCGGTCACCAATACGATTGGATCTTCCGGGCTGACGACATTAAAGGCCATTCTGAAGTTTTCCGACGGAACTGCGGTATCTCAAAAGCGGATTGATATTACGGGTGATCTGACCAAGATCACTTTTCCGGAAGGGAGTTCCCAACTCACCGACTCTTCAGGCGTCGCAACCATCAAAGTGACGAGAGCATCTGCCACCGTAGGCGGCGCGGGAACGCTGTCAGGCGCTGCTTCAATTTCCGGTTCGAATACATCGGGCACCCCAGTCACGACGGTTGTGACAGGTGCGGTTGATTACTCGGTGGGTGCCGTGGTCGGCGCGGCTACCCTGACGTTGGACACATTTGATGTGGGTGCCGCCAGCTTGCCGGCCTACGGTACGCGTCAGATCTCCGTGCGCGCAATGCTGGGAAACAGTGTCGCGCCCTCAGTTCAGGTCAGCTTTTCTTCTAGTTGCGGCCAATTGTCACCAGCGACGGCTCCGACCAATAGCAGTGGCATAGCGACTGCCAGTTTCACAGCGACCGACATCACTGGAACGGCGGTTAGCACACTTGGTTGCGGCGGCAAAGCAGTTGATATCTCAGTAAGCGCAGTCGGTGCCAGTACGGTCAGCAAGTCCATCAGCGTACTCGCGGCGCTGGCGACCAACTTGAGTTGGGTTCCACCAACCGATCTAAGCAAGTTGCGGATCTATCTCGCTAACTCGGGCGGCGCCACCCAGACCACGGTTCAGTTCCTGCTGAAAAACGCTCGAGGTGAGGCTTTGCCAGGTCAGGATATACGGGTGTCACTAAACACAGTGAACGGGGGTACTCCCAAGGCAACTTTCGGTACGGTGGGCAATGTCGCGCCAGTAACCCTGACGACCGATTCGCTGGGCATGATTTCTGTGCCGGTGTTCTCCGGGACTGTGCCAACCAATGTGTCGGTTAATGCTGCCCTCGTGTCAAACCCGTCGATTCAAACCGATTCGAAGGGTGTGGCAATTGCCTCCGGTCGCCCAGTCCAGTCACGGGTCAGTCTGGTTCCTGCCAAGCACGCCATTCGTGGATTCAATTTCGATGGTGCAACGACGACAATAACCATGTCACTTGCAGACCGCCAAGGCAACCCTGTGCCTGATGGCACGGCAGTTAATTTCGTTACCAAGGCTGGGGTCATGATTCCGCCAACCTGCGTTACCGGTGCCGTGCCGGGTGACTCGCAATGCACAGTGACTATCCGTACCCAGAATCCCCGTCCATTTGCAGCGGGCGGCACCAAGAACGGCTACGTCTCGATTTTGGCCTACACCGCCGGCGAGGAAGATTTCACTGATGCAAACTTCAACAACGTGTATGACGCCGGAGACTCTTTCAGCCTGATCAACAATGACCTGGGCACTGCCTACCGAGACGATCTCGCAACCTCGAATGTAGCGCCCGGGTCGTTCAAGCTGAACGCCGATGGAACAACATCTCTGATTCCGAGTTGGGATGGAACCATGTATGTGCACCAGACGGGCGAGTTTGCCGTACCGCGTGCGGCTGAAGCAGGTGGCGCCACTCCGCTGCCGAATCAGGGTGACGGCGTTTGGGGCGCCGCCGACGTGCGCGGGCAGGTGGTAATCGTCTTCTCCACCGATGAATTCGTTATTAACAGCCCCATCTGGGTCAGTGCGCTTCCTGATCCTCAGTGGAACAATGCAATTATTGCAACAGGTTTGACGGTCTCCATTCAGGACTTGAACGGAAGAAGTGTTCCAACCGGTAGCACGATTGCCGTATCGGTTACTGACAACTCGCCTAAACTGCCAACGGACGGTTCGGCTGCGCCAATATTTGGCACTTGTTCGCTTGTTGGTCAATCGCATACTGCCGTGCCCGATTCCCTCGAACCTTTGACATTGACGCTGAATCTGAAGCAGTGCGTGACGGGAGATCAGGTTGGAATTACCGTTACTACACCCGCAGGGGCGAAGACGTATACTTTCTCTGCGCCCTGATCCTGCATCAGACCGGTGTTGAACGTTGATATCTCTTATTGGCCTGCCCGGCTCCGGCAAATCAAGCGTCGGGCGGCAACTTGCCAGGCGTCTGCAACTCCCCTTCTCTGACTCAGATCATGTGATTGAGCAGCAGTTGGGCTGTTCCATACGCGAGTACTTCGAGCGCGAGGGGGAAGAGCGGTTTCGCGATGTCGAGGAATCGGTGATTGAACAGCTGACACAGCGCCGCGCAGGAGTTCTGTCAACCGGTGGCGGTGTCATATTGCGGCCTGCCAACCGCCAGTGCATGCGTCAGCGCTGTCAGGTGGTTTACCTCAATTCTTCTGCCGATGAGTTGTTCAAGCGTTTACGTCACGACGTGAATCGGCCTTTGCTGCAGGTTGCGGATCCTCTGAACCGTCTGCGTGATCTGCACGCGGTGCGTGACCCTCTCTACCGGGAGACAGCGCACTTTGTCGTTGAAACGGGACGCCCATCGGTAGCAACTCTGGTCAGCATGATTGTGATGCAACTGGAATTGGCGGGTGTGTTGCCTCTAAACTCGCAGCTATGAACAGCCAGACGGTTTCCATTGAATTGCAGGAACGTAGCTATGACATTGCAATAGGCAGTTCGCTTTTTGACGATTCGCGCAGTTACGCCCAATTGCCTGCAGCAAGTCATGTCCTGATCGTGACCAACAGCACGGTAGCTCCACTGTACGCTGAGCGTTTGGAACAGGCATTGCACACGAAATACGCCGCCATCCACACGGTGGTGCTGCCTGATGGGGAGGAATACAAAACCTGGCAAACTTTGAACCAGATTTTTGACGCCTTGCTCGGGAATCACTGTGACCGCAGGACCATCGTTTTCGCCCTGGGTGGCGGTGTCGTTGGCGATATGGCGGGCTTTGCGGCTGCCAGCTACATGCGCGGTGTACCGTTTGTGCAGGTTCCAACAACATTGCTTGCGCAGGTTGATTCCTCGGTCGGCGGCAAGACCGGTATCAATCACCCGCTGGGCAAGAACATGATTGGCGCGTTCTATCAGCCGCTCAAAGTTGTGTGTGATCTCGAGACACTGAAGACCCTGCCGTCGCGCGAACTGAGCGCCGGGCTGGCTGAAGTCATCAAGTACGGTCCGATCGCTGATCTGGATTTCTTGCAGTGGATCGAAGAGAACATCGACGCCTTGCTGGCACGTGAACCGCTCGCATTGGCCCACGCGGTGCGGCGCAGTTGTGAGATCAAGGCCTGGGTGGTAGCGCAGGACGAGCGTGAAGCCGGTCTGCGCGCCATCCTCAATTTTGGTCACACTTTCGGCCACGCGATCGAGGCGGGTCTGGGTTACGGCGAGTGGTTGCACGGTGAGGCAGTTGGCTGTGGCATGGTGATGGCCACGGAGTTGTCGTGCAGACTCGGACTGGTGGATGCGGCCTATGTTCAGCGCGTGACAACATTGATTGAAAAGGCGGGTCTGCCGGTGCTGGGTCCCTGTCTGGCAACAAGCGACAACGCGGGGCGTTACCTTGAACTGATGCAGATTGACAAGAAAGCGCAGGACGGTGAAATCAGGTTCGTCCTGATCGACGGTGGTGCCCGGGCGTTCGTGCGAGCTGCGCCGGAGGCACTGGTGCGTGAAGTGATTGATGCTTGCTGTCTACGCCAGTGATCCGGCGGCGTCGCGTGGTCGCCGCTTTGCACAGCCGCCAGCGCTGGGTCGCACCGAGTACCAACGCGACCGCGACCGCATCGTGCATTGCTCGGCGTTTCGGCGTCTGGTCTACAAAACGCAGGTTTTTCTGAATCATGAAGGCGACCTGTTTCGAACACGCTTGACCCATTCGCTGGAGGTGGCGCAGCTGGGTCGCTCCATGGCGCGCTCGCTGGGGCTGAACGAGGACCTGGTCGAGGCGATTGCTTTGGCGCACGACCTCGGGCACACGCCCTTTGGGCACGCCGGGCAGGATGCCTTGAATGAATGCATGGCACCTTTTGGGGGCTTTGAGCACAACCTGCAGAGCTTGCGCGTGGTCGACCAACTCGAAGAACGCTATCCCCAGTTTGATGGCTTGAATCTCACATTTGAGACGCGTGAAGGCATTCTCAAACATTGCTCGCGGGTTCACGCCGAAGAGCTTGAGGCCGGCGAGCCGCGCGGTGTCGGCCAGCGCTTCCTGCAAGATGGTCAACCCAGCCTGGAAGCGCAGCTCTGCAATCTGGCAGACGAGATTGCCTATAACGCCCACGACATTGACGACGGTGTGCGTTCCGGCCTCATTACGCTGGAGCAGTTGCAGCAGGTGGCCCTGTTTGAGGATTTTCGACGCCAAGCGTTGACCGAGTTTGCCCAGTTGCAGGAAGCAGCGGCCGGGCGGCGCCTGCTCTACGACAGTATCCGCCGGATGCTCAGCGCGCAGGTTGAGGATGTTATTGGGGCGACCCTTGGCGCGTTGAAGAAGGCGGCGCCGCACAGCGCCAATGAGGTCCGCCAGATGCCACCCTTGGTGCAGTTCGGCGAAGACATGAAGCTGAAGTCACAGGGTTTGAAACACTTTCTGTTGCATCAGCTGTATCGCCATCCCAAAGTCCTGCATACCACAGGCCAGGCGCGACGCGTACTGCGCTCGCTGTTCGATGCTTACCTGGCCCATCCCCGGGAGATGCAGCCCCGCTTTGTGGCGCGCTTCGAAGCATTGCATGCGGCTTCCGACGGGTCACGGGGTGCGGCCCGCGTCATCGCTGACTATATCGCCGGCATGACGGATCGGTTTGCCACGCGCGAGCATGAGCGCCTGATGAAACTCGATCTGTTGGTCGAGCCATCCCGTTCTATGGCGGTTGAAGCACCATGACAAAGAAGTCACATGCCGTCAAAGCCGCTACGGGGACGTCCGCCGCAGCCGCTGTGACGCCTGAAATCCGGCCCGGCCAATCCATCGAGTTGCTCAAGGAACTGCACATCCTGACGCGCGATGGCAAGCTCAATCAGGACACAAGGCGCAAGCTCAAGCAGGTCTATCACCTGTATCAATTCATCGAGAAGTTACTGCTCGAACTGCCGGGTCGCCAGACCGGCATCACGCTTGCTGATCACGGTGCCGGCAAATCCTATCTCGGTTTCATCATTTACGATCTCTTTTTCAAGCAGCGTGCAACCGGTCACATCTATGGTGTAGAGGCACGAGCCGAACTGGTCGAAAAGTCGCGTAGCCTGTCGGCCAGACTTGGTTTTGAGCGGATGTCGTTCCTGAACCTGAGCGTTGCCGAGGCAAGTGCCTCGAATCAACTGCCGCAGCGGATCGATATCGTCACGGCGCTGCATGCCTGCGATACCGCCACCGACGATGCGATTGCCTTTGGCCTGCAAAAGCAGGCACGCTTCATGGTGTTGGTGCCATGCTGTCAAGCTGAACTGGCGCGCTGTTTGAACCAGAACAAAGCCTTGTCTCTGTCACGCACGACGCTGGCTGAACTGTGGCGCCATCCATTGCACGCGCGCGAGTTTGGCAGTCAACTGACAAATGTGTTGCGTTGCCTGTATCTTGAAGCTTCAGGTTACCAGGTCAGCGTCACCGAACTGGTCGGATGGGAGCACAGCATGAAGAATGAGCTCATCATTGCGCGCTTTAGCGGTCACAAAAAGCACAGCGCAGCACAAAGACTGCGTGTCCTGCTGGAGGAATTCGGGCTGACCCAGCTTCTGGCATCCCGGTATAATAATTGGTAATTGGGGTCAGACTCCAATTATTCATCATGGCCCGACTTCCCCGACTCACGCTGCCCGGTTTTCCACATCATGTGATTCAACGGGGGAATAACCGACAGGCTATTTTTCAAGCTGCGCTTGATTACCAGACGCTGCTCAATCTGCTGGCGGTGAGCGCACCCAAATTTGCTGTTGAAATCCATGCGTTTGTGCTGATGAGCAACCACTTTCACTTGCTGGTCACGCCAAAGACAGAAGACGGCCTGCCGCACTTGATGCAGGCTGTTGGCAGAAGCTATGTGCGCTATTTCAATGGCGCGCAGAAGCGCAGTGGCACTTTGTGGGAAGGTCGCTACAAGTCAACTGTGATCCAGACTGATCGCTATTTGCTTGCCTGCATGGCTTACATTGACCTCAATCCGGTGCGTGCGGGTTTGGTTGCACAGGCGCGCGATTACCCCTGGTCGAGTTTTGGGCACTACACAGGGCAACGTACTGAGAAGTTCATCACACCGCATCCCCTGGTGTGGGAACTTGGCAACACGCCTTTTGCACGTGAAGCGGCGTACGCCGAATTGGTGCAATCCGGCGTCGGTCCGGTGCAACAGAAGGCCTTGACAGACTCGGCCTTGCGAGGCTGGGCCCTGGGAGAGCCCGACTTTGTAGCCGATTTGCAGAGAAGAACCGAGCGTCGCGTCAGCAGGGGCGTGGCAGGCCGCCCCGTAGCGGTCAAGAAAGCGTTATAGATCTCCCCGAATTGGATTCCTTGAGCGTCTGCATTCTATATAATATGTCCCTAATTAATTGTTGATAATTTAATTCAAGAAATAATTAGAATCTGACCCCAATTAATTCGCTTGGTGCTTTTGTTGCATTGCGGTAACCTCTTGAATTCTGAATATTTAGGAGCGTGCCATGTCGACGGCTGCCGAGATCTCGCATCTCCAGGAAAACGGTTTGTATTCTTCTGCCCAGGAGCATGACTCCTGTGGTGTTGGATTTGTCGCGCACATCAAAGGCACCAAATCACACGAGATTGTCAAGAACGCGCTCAAGATCCTGGAAAACCTTGACCATCGGGGCGCCGTCGGTGCGGACAAACTGATGGGTGACGGCGCGGGCATCCTGATTCAGTTGCCCGATGCTCTGTACCGTGCCGAGATGGCGGCGCAGGGCGTTTCCTTGCCGCCGCCGGGTGAATACGGCGTAGGGATGATCTTTCTGCCCAAGGAACACGCTTCGCGCCTGGCTTGCGAGCAGGAGATGGAGCGTGCCATCAAGGCCGAACGCCAAGTCTTGCTGGGCTGGCGCGATGTGCCGGTGAATCACGAGATGCCAATGTCGCCGACCGTGCGAGAGAAAGAACCCGTCATCCGCCAGGTCTTCATTGGTCGCGGCAACGATATCATCGTGCAGGACGCTCTGGAGCGCAAGCTCTATGTCATCCGCAAGACGGCCAGCGCCAGCATCCAGGCGCTCAAGCTCAAGCACAGCAAGGAATACTACGTTCCCAGCATGTCGAGCCGGACTGTCATCTACAAGGGTCTGCTGCTGGCCGATCAAGTTGGCACCTACTTCTCGGATTTGCGAGACCTGCGTTGTGTATCCGCGCTGGGCCTGGTGCACCAGCGGTTTTCTACCAACACCTTCCCGGAGTGGCCACTGGCGCATCCTTACCGCTACGTGGCGCACAACGGTGAGATCAATACCGTCAAGGGCAATTACAACTGGATGAAGGCTCGCGAAGGCGTGATGTCGTCACCGGTGCTGGGCACCGATTTGCAGAAGCTTTACCCCATCACATTTCCCGGCCAGTCCGATACGGCGACCTTTGACAATTGTCTGGAGTTGCTCACCATGGCGGGCTATCCAATCAGCCAGGCGGTGATGATGATGATTCCCGAGCCTTGGGAACAGCACACGACCATGG
>Ga0194060_10001894_pt1 | contig 14935 bp, 16 predicted proteins | sample SepL225m_MetaG_FD_163427 | JGI IMG/M metagenome (GOLD analysis project Ga0194060, IMG submission 163427) | Anoxic zone freshwater microbial communities from boreal shield lake in IISD Experimental Lakes Area, Ontario, Canada - Sep2016-L222-5m | ecosystem: Environmental > Aquatic > Freshwater >...
GTCCAAATATTTGGCTTGAAAATCATAAAATTCAAACTTACTGTCAATAGAAATTTCACCAACTAGTGATGCCTTAACAACGCCATTTACTTCCAAAACCGCACATTCAATTTCACGACCATTTACAGCCTGTTCGATCATAACTTTGTTGTCATAGTGAAAGGCGTCCAATATCGCTGGAGTTAAGTTTTCTAATGTGTGAACTTTGTGAGTTCCGCGGCTAGATCCCCCACGTGCAGGTTTAACAAAAACTGGGAAAGCTAAATCATCAATCTCTAGAGTTTGGATATTTTTGCGAATCACTATTCCATCGGCAACCTTTAGATTTGCTGCTGAAAAGATTGTTTTTGCAAAATCTTTATCCATAGCTGTCGCTGAAGCAAGGACGCCACTTCCGACGTAGGCAAGATTGGCAATTTCTAACATTCCTTGAATCGTGCCGTCTTCACCATAAGGTCCATGAAGAACTGGGAATACACAATCTATATGCAATTTTTCACCATTGACTGTAAAGCCCTGAATATCGGCAACAACTGAAGGTGCACCATCTTCAATAACTGGTAACACGCCATTAATAATTTCAAGTGGATAATCAAGTGGGAGTAAAACCCACTTACCCGCTTTGGTAATCCCGATTAAAATGGGTGTGTATTTATTCCTGTCCAGCCCCTTTAGAACACCGCCAGCTGAAATACAGGAAATCTCATGCTCGCTACTTATGCCACCGCAAATTATGGCAATCGTTAATTTGCTCATCGGATGAAATTTTCGGCTCTAGTTGTAATTTCCATTAACCGATCCAAAGCAGCACTTGGAGAAAGTGCGCCTGAAACTACATCGGCCACTGCTTCAATTACTGGGACTTCAACTCCGACTCTATGAGCAATTTCCAAAACTGCATTGGAGGAGGCTACGCCTTCAACCGTCTTGGCTACTTCTTTTCGCGCAGTTTCCATCGAGCCGCTTCGACCCAAAACTTCGCCAAAGGTGCGATTACGCGAAAGTGGAGACCCACAACTTGCTACAAGATCACCCATCCCTGCAAGACCAGCAGCACTAATGGGATTAGCGCCATGTGCTGCACATAAGCGTGCCACTTCATTTAGGCCACGAGTAATCAACATTGCTTGAGTATTTTCACCAAAACCCATACCGATTGAAATGCCGACAGCAAGTGCGATTACAGATTTGATGGCACCGGAATACTCACAACCCAAAACATCTGTTGATGAATACACGCGGTAATACGGGGTTGCAAATAACTGTTGAATTTTCTGTGCCAAGACTTCAGTTGGCGCAGCAGCCACGGCCCCTGCTGGTTGGCGCAAAATCAACTCACTTCCAAGGTTTGGGCCAGTAATGATTGCAATATTGGTTGTATTCATCTCAGCTTCAATTATTTCTGTCATTCGAGACAAAGTGCTGACTTCAATGCCCTTTATGGCGCTTACATACGTGGCGTGTGGATCAACAAGATGCTTCCAGGCTCTCAAATTCTCACGCAATGTTTGCGCTGGAACTGCCAAGATATAGATATTTGAGTAAGAAAATGCCTGCGAAAGATCGCTCGTGGCCTGTATCCCTAGCGGTAAAATATTTTCATCAAGATATTTTTTGTTTGTGTGGTGGGTATTTATTTCATTAACCACATCAACGTTACGTCCCCACATCAGTACGTGATTTCCGGCATCTGACAAAATTTGAGCCAAAGTAGAGCCCCATGCTCCAGTGCCGATTACGGTTACTTTACTCATCGCTTCTTCTTAAAGTTTCCGGTGCGCGGTAAGTCAGAAGTATGAGGATCGAATATCGCAAGTGGACGTTTCTCTCCACGAAGCTCTTCTAATAAATCAGTCAAAGCTTTCATTGCAAACTCTGTAGCTTCAACTAGTGCAACTGGATCATTTTCTTTTCCATACCAAGGTGAAAAATCAAGTGGCTTGCCGGCCAACATTTTTATTGGAGTGCGTGGAAAAAGCTTAATTTTCTTTTCATAGGTAGGCATAACGATTTGGGAACCCCATTGTGCAACTGGAATCACTGGCGTTTTAGTGATTATTGCAAGCCTTGCCATCCCAGTCTTTGCAACCATTGGCCACCCTTGTGGATCACGCGTCAAGGTTCCTTCGGGATAAACGCCTAAGCAATGTCCTGCCTCTAGCAATTTAACCGCATGTTCTAAAGCTTTAGATGCATCTTTGCTCTCTCGCATTACTGGGATTTGCCCTGCAGCCAACAAAATCTTTCCGATTACTGGAACTTTGAATACCCCTTCTTTCCCAATAAAACGCGGGGCCCGGCCATTTCTAAAGAGAAAGTGCGCAAAAAATAAAACATCTAAATACGAGACATGGTTACTGGCGATAATTATTTTGCCAGTTTTTGGAATGTTCTCTACACCTTGCCATTCTTTCTTACCGACAAGGTTAAGGATCGGAATCACGATCTTGGTGCAAATTTTGAAAGTTAGATTAGTGCCAAGTGGCTTTCCGCGCGGCGGTGCATAAGAAACTTTGTAGTCCGCCATATGGTCAATACTACCGATTCGCCCTATAAATGAAATAAGAAAGCGGGGCCAGCATCAGCCGGCCCCGCTTGCTAAATCTAAGAAAATTACTTCTTCTTAGCCTTCTTAGTTGCTTTCTTCACAACTTTCTTGGCTGCTGGCTTCTTAGCCGCAACCTTCTTCTTAGCTGCTGGCTTTGCCTTCTTAGCAGGAGCCTTCTTTGCTGCCTTCTTGGCTACAACTGGCTTAGCCTTAGCAACTGGCTTTGGTTCTGGCTTTGGCGCTGGTCCTAGCTTGCGCTCACCTGAGATGACATCCTTCAAGCCCTTTGCAGGCAAGAAGCGAGCCTTCTTTGAAGCCTTAATCTTGATTGTCTCGCCAGTAAATGGGTTACGTCCCATACGTGCCTTGCGATCAACCTTCTTGAACTTACCGAAATCGTTGATCATTACATCTTCACCTTTTGAAAGGTTACGGACGATTGTGTCAAAAACGATATCTACAGCGTGAGCTGCTTCCTTCTTGCTGTCGTTGAAATGTGGTGCCAACGCCGCAATGAATTGGGCCTTATTCATTGAAATCCCCTTATTACGCGTAAATGTTAAGCAATTACTTAACGTGTAAACAAACTTACGCGCATGTATGACAATGATGAGCGATTAAAGTAGGTGTGTCGCGAAAATTATTTTTTTATAAATTCCTCAAAAATCGTCATTTTTATGCGTAAAAAACCCTCAATTTAAGATTGAGGGTTTTGTCGTAAATCCCCCAACCTGCAAAATACCTTTGATTTACGCTTGTTTTTCAAGCCTATCCCCGGATTGGAAGTGTTGCAGGTTTTAGATTTGTACGAGAATTCTCAAAAGTACTTATAAAATCTGCATTTTTGAAGGTTAATCCAATGTCATCAAGACCCTCCATTAAACGCCAACGGGTGTAATCATCGATGGCAAATGGTAGAGATACCTGGTTGTAACTGACGGTACGAGTTTCTAAATCAACAGTAACTTCAGTGGTGGGTTCAGCCTCAATTGCGCTCCATAGTGCCTCTACATCGCTTTGATCGATAATCACCGTTAGTAAGCCACCTTTTAGTGAATTGCCACGGAAAATGTCGGCAAAGCGCGATGAGATGACAGCTTTGAAACCATAATTTTGAAGCGCCCACACTGCGTGCTCACGTGATGAACCAGTTCCAAAATCCACGCCAGCAACAAGAATTGTGCCCGCTTTGTACTGAGGTTGATTAAGAACGAATTCTGGATCATTGCGCCAAGCTGCAAAAAGACCATCCTCAAAACCACTTCGGGTTACTCGCTTCAAATAAACGGCAGGAATTATCTGGTCTGTATCGACATTGCTGCGTCGAAGTGGAACTGCAGTACCTGTATGAGTTAAAAATTTATCCATGTTTTCGTATCTCCTTACAGATCCGCAGGTGAAGAAAGAGTTCCACGTAGTGCAGTTGCTGCAGCTACTAATGGGCTTACTAAGTGTGTGCGACCGCCCTTACCTTGACGACCCTCGAAGTTTCGATTAGATGTCGAAGCAGAACGCTCTCCTACGGCCAATTGATCTGGGTTCATGCCAAGACACATTGAACATCCGGCATTTCGCCATTCAGCACCGGCATCAATAAAGATTTTATCCAAGCCTTCGGTTTCGGCTTCAAGACGAACACGTGCTGAACCAGGTACAACTAACATACGAAGTGTTGATGCGATTTTCTTTCCTTTTACTACTTCTGCCGCAGCGCGTAAATCCTCGATGCGACCATTGGTACAAGAGCCCAAGAAAACAGTGTCAATCGCTATCTTTTTCAAAGGAGTTCCAGCTTCTAGACCCATATATACAAGTGCTCGTTCAGCAGCACTTCGTGCTTCAGGATCTGCAATCTCGGCCGGATTTGGAACATGCGCACTCAGTGATGCGCCTTGGCCTGGATTAGTTCCCCAAGTTACAAAGGGCTCTAATTCATCAGCATTTAAATTTACTTCAACATCAAACTTTGCATCAGCATCGGTAAAGAGCGTTTTCCAGTAAGAAAGCGCAGCATCGAAATCTTCGGGCGCATGTGGCTTGCCTTTGATGTAATCGAAAGTAGTTTGATCTGGTGCAATTAATCCGGCGCGCGCACCAGCTTCAATCGACATATTGCACACTGTCATTCGAGATTCCATTGAAAGAGCGCGAATTGCCGAACCGCGATATTCAATTACATATCCCTGGCCACCACCAGTACCTATTTTTGCAATGATTGCCAAAATAATATCTTTAGAAGTAACGCCTGGTTTTAAACTTCCTTCAACATTAATTGCCATAGTTTTTGGTCGTGCTAAAGGAAGTGTCTGTGTTGCTAAAACATGTTCTACTTCAGATGTACCGATGCCAAATGCAAGTGCACCAAAAGCACCATGTGTTGAGGTATGTGAATCTCCACAAACAATTGTCATACCAGGTTGTGTTAAACCAAGTTGAGGCCCAACTACGTGCACAACACCTTGGTCTTTATCGCCAAGGGAGTGAATGCGAACCCCGAACTCTGCACAGTTTGCACGCAGCGTATCTACCTGTAATTTTGAAACTGGATCTGCAATTGGTTGGTCGATATTTTGTGTGGGGACATTGTGATCTTCAGTTGCAATTGTTAACTCAGGGCGACGGACTTTGCGTCCAGCTAAACGCAGACCATCAAATGCTTGTGGGCTAGTTACTTCATGGATTAGATGAAGATCGATATACAAAAGATCTGGTTCACCATCCGCGGCGCGAACAATATGCTCTGCCCAAATCTTCTCGGCTAGCGTTTTACCCATTGCAACTCCTTCGTTCATTTGTGGTATCACATAGTGGGATGCTAATATCACTCTATGAACACCAAGAATAGCGGAGTTGGCGTTTTAGACAAAGCCGCAGCGATTTTAAATACTCTTGAAGCTGGCCCACACTCTCTTGCCGAACTTGTTGCAGCAACTGCCATCGCACGACCAACTGCACATCGCTTGGCTGTTGCCCTTGAATTTCATCGCTACGTCGCACGAGATTTAACTGGTCGATTTGTTTTAGGGCCGCGTGCTGGCGAACTGGGCGCAGCAGCAGGGGAAGATCGCTTACTCGCTGCCGCCGCACCTGCCCTTGCCGCACTTCGCGATGCAACAGGTGAAAGTGCCCAGTTATATAAACGCCAAGGCGATCAGCGCATCTGTGTAGCTGTAGCTGAACGCTTATCTGGATTGCGTGACTCTGTTCCAGTTGGCGCCGCGCTAACAATGCAAGCAGGATCAGCGGCACAAATTCTTCTTGCTTGGGAAGATAGCGAAAAGATTCATCGTGGTTTAACGAATGCCCGATTTAGCGCAGCCCAGTTAGCTGCAGATCGTCGGCGTGGTTGGGCGCAATCAGTTGGAGAGCGCGAAGCTGGAGTAACCTCTGTTTCAGCACCTGTTCGCGGACCCAATGGAAAGGTTATTGCCGCAGTTAGCATCAGTGGACCGATAGAGCGTTTAGGCCGCCAACCTGGCCGAATTCATGCAGCTGCAGTAGTTGCTACTGCAGCTCGTTTGAGTGAATATCTAACTCGCGAATAACTCGTCCGATAGTTCCAAAACCAAATCCTTTGCGCTGTAATAGCGATTGAATCCGTCTAATCTGAACTTCGGGATCTAAACGTGACATTGTGGAATATTTCTTCATGGCAAGTGAGAAGGCCATTCGATATTCAGCCTCATCATCGATTTCATCCAAGGCCTCATCAATTGAGTTTTGATCGACTCCCCTAGTACGAAGTTCGCCTGCGATTATTCGCTTCGATAACTTCTTTGCATTATGGCGCGACTGAGTCCAGGCTTTTGCAAACTCTGCATCGTTAATTAAGCCGTTTTCAGTTAATTTATAGATCGTTGCGTTGGCAACTTCATCTTCGACGCCACGTTTTTTTAAGTGAACTAGAAGCTCACCCTTACTCTTGGCCCGCGCAACTAATGCATTTAATGCAATCGTGTATGCAACGGAGTAAGGGTCAGCCTCTAGATCAACTTTGACGTATTCCAGGCTAATTAGAAATCAACCTCTGCAGTTGCTTCATCGATTGCTGCGATGAGATCTGCATCGACCTCGATTGGCACAAAGTGCGCACGAATCTTGGCTTCAATCTCATTGGCTAGATCTGGGTTATCAAGCAGGAATGTACGTGCATTTTCCTTGCCTTGTCCCAATTGATCGGCTTCGTATGTATACCAAGCACCAGATTTCTTAACGATTCCAACTTCAACACCGAGATCGATGAGTGAGCCTTCGCGTGAAATTCCTGTGCCATAAATGATGTCGAACTCAGCTTGCTTAAATGGAGGCGCCATTTTGTTTTTAACAACTTTGACGCGAGTACGGTTACCGACTGCATCTTGACCATCTTTAAGAGTTTCAATACGACGAATATCAAGACGGACTGAAGCATAAAACTTAAGTGCCTTACCACCGGTAGTTGTTTCAGGTGAACCGAAGAATACGCCGATTTTTTCGCGCAACTGGTTAATAAAAATCGCAGTGGTTTTTGATTGATGCAAAGCGCCAGTGATTTTACGAAGTGCTTGTGACATCAAACGAGCTTGAAGACCCATATGAGAATCTCCCATTTCGCCTTCAATTTCAGCACGTGGAACTAATGCGGCAACTGAGTCAACAACGACTAAATCAAGTGCACCTGATCGAATAAGCATGTCCATGATTTCAAGAGCTTGCTCACCAGTATCTGGTTGTGAAACTAAAAGTGCATCGATATCTACGCCAAGTTTTTTTGCGTATTCAGCATCAAAGGCATGTTCAGCATCGATGAATGCGCAGATTCCACCAGCCTTTTGTGCATTTGCAATCGCGTGCAAAGTAAGAGTTGTCTTACCTGAAGATTCTGGTCCATAGATTTCTACGATTCGACCGCGTGGCAATCCACCAATACCAAGTGCGATATCTAATGCAATCGAACCAGTTGGAATTACTTCAACAATCTGGTTTTGACGATCAGACATCTTCATTACTGAGCCTTTTCCAAATTGACGTTCGATCTGGGCTAGGGCTGTGTCGAGAGCTTTTTGGCGCTCAGTTGTAGCTTTTTCTTGTGCAGCATCATTAGCTTTATTGCTTTTTTCAGTAGCCACTTACTTTCCTTTCGATAGAACGTCCTGTCCTATGACAGTTCGTTTGGGTCTGGCCCAGAAGGTACGGAGACCCAACGACGGACTGCAGAATGCGCCAGCGGGGTTGTGGGCATCTACAGGCGGAGGTTGGAACCGCTCTGGTTGTACAGATGTAAGAATATCCGAACATCTGTTCGAAAGGTAGCAGGTGCTACTGACAAATATGAGCGTGTCGCAGGCGCCGTAGCCCCATACTTGCCCCCATGTTGATTCTGCTGCCTCCAAGTGAGAAAAAGGCTCCGGAGGCAGGCCCTGCAATGGCTCTCTACACCGGAGTGCTCTATGGCGCACTGGGGTGGGCAACTCTTACTACAGTGGCACAGGCGCGAGCGCAAAAATCGATCGTAATCATTTCAGCTAAATATGGCGTAGTACGCCCACTGGATCACATTGCGCCATACAAAGCGAAGATAAATAACGCCGCAATGCGCGGGCCTATTAGTAATGAACTTGATGCAATCTCTGCCGAACTCATCATCGATTGTCGATCTTCAACATATCAAGGCGTTTGGACTCCCCCTGCAGCAAACACAGTTGAAATTAAGGTTTTCTCAAAAGTTGATGGAAGTAAAAAAGTAATTACCCATATGTCGAAGAGAACCCGAGGAGAAGTTGTGCGACTACTTTTGCTTCATACAACTATTGCACATACCCCTTTGGATTTATTCAACATCATCTGCGCAGAATACGAGTGTGAGCTCATTGAAAATACGACAAACGAGCCTTGGATCTTAGAAGTAATTGCACGTTAATTAAAATATCAACCTCGTGCGATTGCATCTTTAATAATTGACGCAATAAGTTCTGGGTGATCCCACATAGGGGCGTGTCCGCAGTTATCAATAACAAGCCACGTGCTGTGGGAAGGTGCCAGCGAGCGCTCTTGTGAATCTGGATATGGAAGTGTGTTATCGGTATCACCGAAGAGAATTGTTACCGGAACCGATGCAGGTATATGGGAATCAAAGCGCTTACCTAACATTGCATCCCATGCAGGAAAATATCCCGATGCATTGCCCATTGCAAAAGCTGCGTCGTAACAGGTTTCATAGCTCAACTCTTGCCATTTAGGACTTACGGAGGCGAAACCAATCTGGCGCAATACCTTTAGGCGTAAATATTTTTTGATAAATGGTTTCAGAACTTTGGCCAAATAATATGATTGTGCCTCACTAGGCAATCTTGACGTAGATGGCTTTAGCCATAACCCGGCAGGTGCAAGACCTATGAGTGTTTTAATTCGCTCTGGTTGATCGGCCGCCATTTCCAGACTAATCCATCCACCTAAAGAGTTTCCTGCGATATGAAATTCATGAAGCCCGTATTGGCTCTGGATACTCTCAAATATTGCCCGCCCTAATGAGCGTGGATCCATGGGCTGGTTTTGATCCAAAGCGCTTCGTCCATGTCCTGGTAAGTCGACTGTAATTACTCGAAAACTTTGCGCGAGAAGATTAATTATCGGCTTGAAGGCCGTAGCTGCCGAACCTAATCCATGCACAAGAACTAGTGGTGGATGTTGTTCATTTGTTTGCGTAAGGGTTGTTACAAGTTTCATACTCAGTACCTATATTTTTCTGTCTCTTTCGGGTGCGCACGGCACACAGCTTTCCAAATCTCATCGGCTTCTAAACCCGCAGCTAAAGCTTCGTTAACGGTTTTACTGCCAAGCTCTGAAATTGCAATATCAGTTGGAAAATGTGAATGTGCACCAAAGGAAAGGGCTAAACGTTCCCGCAAATCAGAGATGCGCACGTGAAACTAGAAATTCTGCTTGCAGGCGGGATTCTTCAGATGTCAAAGGTTGCATTACTTGGGCAATGAGCCAACCAATTGAAACTTCAGCCAATACTTGGGAGTTAACAATTATGGTCAAAGCTTCTCGAAATTGATTCCACAAGGGATGATTTGAAGCTGCAAGAACTTGGGTTAAAAATATCGGATCTACCGCTCTCAACTTAGCAAGTGCGCTATCGGTGGAGATTTGAATTGAAAGAGCTTCAAGAACTGCAACAGCAGATCCCGCGCTGTGTGCCAGCGCTACCAGGCCTCTAATTTCAAAATCACATAAGGCAGATAAAACTGAATCCTTATCCCGAAAGTGGTTGTACAGAGTTGCACGAGACACTTGAGCTGTATCAGCAATTTCTATCATTGACATTTTTGAAATACCAAGTTGTGAAATTAATTCTTTGGTACTTTCTAATATTGCACTTTCGGTGCGTCGGTGTGTTGCAGCTTGTGGTGCGTATTTATTAAGCGGCATCGACAACAGTAAGAGTTACAGTTTCACGATTCTTGAGCTCTGAAGCAACATCACTAAATACGCCCGAAAGTGAAAGACCAAGTGCAACGCAAATTGCATTAAGTAGTTCAGATGAAGCCTCTTTTTGTCCTCGTTCAACTTCAGATAAATACCCGAGAGAAACTCGCGCATCACGGGCGACATCACGCAGTGTGCGATTTTGATGTGTGCGGGCAGCACGAAGAGTTTGTCCAACTGCTTCACGTACTAGAACCACTTCACTGCCTCCTTTTCACACTCGGTGTCTAAGGATACGCGCAAATGTGGCGATGGCGCTTGCTGTAGCCGCGTTTCGGACAGATTCTCGCTCACCAGATAAGGAAAGTTCGATGCTCTGACATACAGGGCCTTGGATTGCGACCCACACCGCACCGACTGGATGTCCATCAAGTGGGTTAGGTCCAGCTACACCTGTAGTAGCTATTGCCCATGTTGTGCCAAATGTTTTCATTGCACCGCGCGCCATTTCAACCGCAACTTGCTCACTTACAGATGTGTATTCATTAAGAACTTCTGGATCAACACCTAAATGAGAAATTTTTATCTCATCTTGATAGGCAGTTAGACCTCCGATAAAAACATCAGAAGCACCGGCTATAGACACAATTGCCGAACTGAGTGAACCTGCCGTCAAAGATTCGGCTGTACTAACGGTCTCACCGCGCGCTCGCAACGCATCTATAACTTCTGATGCGAGTCCAATTATTTCAGCTGGAAGCGACATCGGCGGAGTCCTAACTTGGTTCTTTAGTGAAAGCCGATTTTACATAATATGCCCCGGTAAAGATAGTGAGAGCAACGGCGATATACATGAAACCATCTCTAAACCAGAACCAGGTTGAATCAAGCGGCAAAATGTAAAAGCCCACGCCAAATCCCTGCATCATAGTTTTGATTTTGCCACCTTTATTGGCAGGAATCACTCCACGATTAATAACGCTGAGGCGGAAAATAGTAATGCCGATTTCACGCACCATAATCACAACTGTGATCCACCATGGTAAATAACCCAAGATCGATAGCGAAATCATTGCCGTGCCAATCATGACTTTGTCAGCGACAGGATCTAAGAATTTTCCAAATTCGGTTACCGAATTGCGACTTCGAGCTAATTTTCCATCCAACACATCGCTCATTCCAAGGGCAAAAAATATCCACCAAGAGATTATTCGCCATGTGTAATCGTCTCCGCCATTTTTGAAAAGAGCAATCGCACCTACTGGTACAAGCAGTAAACGTGTAACGGTAATAAAATTTGGCGTAATAAATCTTGGTAATTTCATAATGGTTTAGCCACTAAGTCAGCGCCCATAGAATCGATGACGACTGCATCAACGTATTGTCCAATTTTAAAATCAGTTCCTATAAATGTAGTACTTCCATCAACCTCGGGTCCTTGATGAGCAGCGCGGCCCTCTTGTAGCTCGGCATCATCGATAAGGACGCGTACTTTTTCGCCAATACGTGCTTGTGCGCGATTAGAAACCATCTCATCGGCCAAGGAAGATAATGATTCGACTCGCTCGGCAATTATTTCCGGCTCAATTTTATCTTCAAGGTTGAGTGCCTCAGTATTGTCTTCATCTGAATATCCAAATATTCCAACTGCATCTAATTTTGCTTCAGTAATGAAGGTAGCAAGTTCATTGAAATCTTCTTCAGTTTCACCTGGAAAGCCGACAATAAAGTTAGATCGGATACCGGCTTCGGGAGAAAGAACTCGTATTTGATTGATTAAATGTAAGAACTTTTCATTATCGCCAAAACGTCTCATTCGGCGCAGGACAGCGGGTGCAGAGTGTTGAAATGAAAGATCAAAATATGCTGCAGTTTTTGGTGTTGAAATCATGGCCTGTAGCAAAGATGGACGCATCTCAGCGGGCTGCAAGTATGAAAGTCGAATCAGTTCTACGCCTTCAATTGCGGCAATCTCAGGAAGAAGCTTCTCCATTAATTGAAGATCTCCCAAATCTTTTCCGTATGAGGTCGTATTTTCGCTAACTAAAAATAACTCGGAAACTCCATTTGCAACGAGCCATCGTGCTTCATCCATAATCTCGTGAGGTCTACGCGAGACAAATGCTCCACGAAAATATGGGATTGCGCAAAATGAACAACGTCGATCACAACCAGAAGCAATTTTTAGTGGCGCCCAGGGTGTGCTGACTAAACGCTTGCGTGAGAAAGCTTGCACAGTGCGTGCATCGCTGCGCTCTGATGGTGCAATTGGCAACAATGCTCTTCGATCGCGCGGAATGTGCGGAGTATGGTTTTTCCCCGCAACAATTGACTGCAGACGCGCGGAGATATCTTGATAATCATCAAAGCTTAAAATCGCATCAGTATCTGGAAGGGCTTCTGCTAACTCATTTCCGTAGCGCTCTGCCATGCAGCCCACAGCAACTACCGCGCGCGTTGAACCGTGGCCTTTGAGAGAATTTGCTTCAAGTAAGGCGTCAATTGAATCTTTTTTTGCTGATTCTATAAAGCCACAAGTATTAACCAGAGCAACTTCAGCGCTTTCAACATCATCAACTAAGGTCCAACCATCGGCAGCTAATCTCCCGGCAAGTTCTTCAGAGTCAACTTCATTTCGCGAACACCCTAAAGTGACGACTGCAACGGTGCGCTTCATTGTCCAAATCTTACCGTGTTATGAATTGACTCCATACGACACGCTAACGACTTCACCATCGACACCAATAGGTTCAATTTTCTTTCCATTGACTCTTAGATCGACTCCCCCAGCATTACCCACTTTTAATGCCAATTGGGAATCGGTTGTAAATACTTTGATATCTCCGAGAGTTAACTGCCCGCTAAAGAGAGTCCTTCCCTGGGCATCAGAAACAAATAGCCAAGATTTTCCACGAGTTGCACTCACTTGCACTTCAACTCCAGTGCCGGTTGAAAAAGTGTTTGTGGGTGAAGGTGAATTCGAAACAGTTGAAGTGGGCGAAGGTGTGGCACTTGTATTAGAGGTAGTGGTGTATGCCTGAGTTCCACGTGCATTTGGCGTGCTTGAGCTATTGGAGATTATTACTTGTGCTACCCCAACGATGGCAAGTGAGCACATTGAAATCGTGACAAGAACTTTCCACGAAACTTTTTTACCTTCTTCAGGTTGACGCATCACATTATTTTCAACGAGTAGCTCCTGTATGGATCTAGTTTCCCCGCCCTGTTCTTGCTCATACAGTGCAATAAACTCTAAAGGCTCTCTTCCGAGCGTTGTTGCAATATTTCTAATGTGTCCACGGGCGTACGTTTCGCCCCCGCAATTTACAAAATTATCTTTTTCAATTTCACGCAAAACAGTGATACGGATATTTGTCTTGGCAGCTAAATCTTCAATAGACAAACCCGCATCTTTGCGCGCTTGCGCGATTAAAGTGCCAAGAGTCATTGCAAAATCCCCTAAAAAGGAAGGCGTACATTAATTAGAAACCAAGTATAAGCCAGTTATTTAGTTTTTTAATAGTCCCGAAGGGTCGAGAGAACGGCATCAATTTCATCGGGCTTAACAAGGACTGTGCGTGCCTTAGATCCCTCGGATGGGCCAACAATTCCGCGAGATTCCATAAGGTCCATTAAGCGCCCAGCCTTTGCAAATCCGACACGCAATTTTCTTTGGAGCATCGAAGTGGAGCCAAATTGGGTGCTGACAACTAATTCAACAGCTTGCAGCAAAATATCTAAATCATCACCGATTTCCTTATCGGTCATCTTTGGGTGCGATTGGACTGCAGTCACATCATCACGATATCTAGGTTTAAGCTGTTTCTTCACGTGGCTAGTCACGGCCTCAATTTCGCGCTCAGAAACATAAGCACCTTGAATTCGAACTGCTCGGCTGGCTCCCATAGGAATAAATAATCCATCACCTTGGCCAACAAGTTTTTCTGCACCAGGACTATCTAGAATTACTCGGCTATCTGCAAGTGAACTGGTCGCAAAAGAAAGTCGTGAAGGAACATTGGCTTTAATTAAACCAGTTACTACATCTACTGACGGACGCTGTGTTGCAAGAACTAAATGAATACCTGCAGAACGTGCGAGTTGAGTAATTCGAACAACAGACTCTTCTACTTCTTTCGCGGCGACAATCATTAAATCAGCCAACTCATCAATAACTACTAAAAGATATGGATATGGTTCGACGGTTCGATCACTTCCCGGTGGCACATTTACTTTGCCTGCCCGAACTGCTTTATTGAAATCGTCAATATGTCTAAAGCCAAAAGTAGAGAGATCCTCGTAACGAAGATCCATTTCGCGAACCACCCAGGTCAGTGCATCGGCAGCTTTTTTAGGGTTTGTAATGATTGGAGTGATTAGATGGGGTATACCCTCATAAGCCGTGAGCTCTACACGCTTGGGATCGATTAATACCAATCGAACTTCATCAGGGGTGGCCCGAACTAAAATTGAAGTAATCATCGCATTTATCATCGAAGACTTACCCGCACCAGTAGCTCCAGCTACTAATAAGTGTGGCATCTTTGCAAGATTCGCGCACACAAAATTACCCTCAACATCTTTACCCAATGCAACCAACATGGGGTGGTGATCTTGTCCGGCAACCGAGGAACGCAATACATCTCCCAGAGCAACTATTTCGCGATCTGTATTTGGAATTTCAATGCCTACTGCCGACTTGCCTGGAATTGGTGAAAGTATACGCACGTCACTACTTGCCACCGCGTAAGAAATATTTTTTGCAAGTGCAGTAATTCTCTCAACTTTTACTGCGTTTCCAAGTTCTACTTCGTATCTTGTTACCGTTGGACCGCGCATGAAACCAGTAACCTGGGCATCAATTTCAAATTGCAAGAATACTTCGGTTAACGCTGCAACTACTAAATCGTTGGCCTTGCTTTTTGCTTTAGCTGCTGGCCCACTTCGTAACATGTCTGCAGGTGGTAATTCATAGGT
>Ga0194060_10001895_pt1 | contig 14927 bp, 14 predicted proteins | sample SepL225m_MetaG_FD_163427 | JGI IMG/M metagenome (GOLD analysis project Ga0194060, IMG submission 163427) | Anoxic zone freshwater microbial communities from boreal shield lake in IISD Experimental Lakes Area, Ontario, Canada - Sep2016-L222-5m | ecosystem: Environmental > Aquatic > Freshwater >...
GGCCAATCGACCATGGCTGACCAAAAATCCTGCAACACCTGATGCGGCGCGGGCAGCACCGGACGCTGCATCTCCATCGTGGCCGCCAGCAGGTCCTGCCAGCGCCACGCACCATCCTGAGGCAAGACACGTTCGATTGCGCCCGGCGCATTGAGCAGCCAGGCACCGAGGTACCAGGCCAACAAAACTGCCAGCAAAATGACCAGCACCGGCAGTCCTTGCAGGCTCCAGCGTGAGATTCGACCTCGGACGACCAGCTCAGTCATGGTGGCCCTCGGCCAGGGCCACGCGCAGGGCATGTGCGACTTCGATGAAAACAGCACTATCACGCATGCCCAGATGCCGCTCGTCTGGCAGCGGAGACTCAATCACTTTGATGATGCGCCCAGGCCGCGGCGACATCACCACAATGCGCGTTGCAAGATAAGCCGCTTCGGCGATCGAGTGTGTGACGAACACGACCGTGCGACGCTCACGCTGCCACAGTTGTTGCAACTGCTCGTTCAATCGGTCACGCGTGATTTCATCGAGCGCGCCAAAAGGCTCGTCCATCATCAAAATACGCGGCTCAAACGACAGGGCGCGCGCGATCGACACGCGCTGCTGCATCCCGCCTGACAACTGCCAGGGATACTTGCTCTCAAACCCGGTCAATCCAACACGCGCCAAGTGCTCAAGCGCAACAGTCCGGCTTTGCGCCCTGGAATAGCCCTGGATCTGCAAGGGCAAGGTCACATTGCCAAGCACCGTTCGCCATGGAAACAGGGCTGGCGCTTGAAACACATAGCCATAGGCACGTGCCAAACGCGCTTCGTGTGGCGTGACGCCATTGACCAGCACCCGCCCGGTGCTGATCTTCTCGAGATCGGCAATCACGCGCATCAAGGTCGTCTTGCCACACCCCGAAGGACCAATCAGGGCAATAAATTCCCCTTCACGAATATCAAGATCGATGTTCTCCAGTGCGTGCACCGGCGAATCGGCGGTTTCATAAACCACACTTGCGTTGCGGACTTCAACAGCCAGTCGCGCGCCGGCCGAAGACGTTGCATCTGAGGGGAACAACACTTCAGGATTTTTCATGGAACCGCGCAAAAACAGGTCACAACGCCCCACAATGCAGCGAAGCGGCCAGGAAGCCAACCAATTGGTCAGGTTATTCTACTGAGCTACGCTATTTCCGTGCCAAGAATATCGTCGGGGTTTGTACGGGTCAGCCCGGCTCATCGACGTGATCGAGCCAGTTCCACATACCAGTCCAGACTCGCTGGATTGGCCATCGCCTCGCGGTTCACCACCTTCTCAAGTGATTGGCCCAACAGCAATTTCTTGATGGGCAATTCCTGTTTCTTTCCTGATAGTGTGCGCGGTATCTGGGCTACGTGAAAAATCTCGTTAGGCACAAAACGTGGTGATAGCGCCGTCCTGATGGCCGCCACGATCTTGGCATGCAAAGCCGGCGTCAAGGTCGATTCGGGCCGCAGGACGACAAACAAAGGCATGTAGCTCTCGCGTCCCAGGTACTCCAGGTCAACAACCATCGAGTCGAGCACTTCGGGCAGGGCTTCAACCGCGCTGTAGATCTCGCTTGTCCCCATACGCAGTCCGTGCCGATTGATGGTGGCATCACTGCGGCCATAGATGATGCAGCCACCATGGTGTCCGATCCTGAGCCAGTCGCCGTGTCGCCAGACGCCCGGGTACATGTCGAAGTAGCTGGACAGATAGCGCTGCTTGGCTGTGTCACCCCAGAAATACAGCGGCATGCTGGGTATCGGCTGGGTGCAAACCAGCTCGCCCACCTCGTCGGTCACTGGCTCGCCCTGCTCGTTCCAGGCCTCCACTGCGCAGCCAAGCAGGCGGCATTGCATCTCGCCCGGCACCTGCGCCAGTTCGCGGTTGCCGCCAATGAAGGCGCCGCAAAAATCGGTGCCACCGGAGATGTTGCACCACCAGATGTCGGCCCCACGTTCATTCACTTCGTGTAATTCACTGCCCCCCGAGGGGGCTAATTCTCCTTGGGGCGGCCCGGCGGAGAGTTTGTCGCCCCCATGCTCATGCAGTGTGCGAAATTGTTGAATGCCCCAAGCCTGGGCATCGGCACTCAAAGGCGAGCCTGTCGTACCCAGGGCCCGCACCTGGGAAAGATCGCCACAAGTGCTAAGGTCCACGCCCGCCTTCAGGCAGTTGGCGTAAAAGGCGGCGCCGGCACCGAAGAAAGTGACGCCCAGCTCAGCGGCGAAACGCCACAGCGTGCTCCAGTCAGACTCGACTTTGTTACCACTGGCATCCACCGTGCGACCCGCCGGATTTCCGTCAAAGATGCAACAGGTGACGCCGGCGAGCAAGCCACTTGTTTGCGCGTTCCACATCACCCAGCCGGTCGAGCTGTACCAGTGGTAGCGCTCACCCAAGGAGTTGGGCGCATAGCTGCACCCAACGTCGTTGTGCAGGCACAGCAGCGCCCGCCCGACCAGTACCGTTCCACCATGACCATGGACGATGGGTTTGGGCAAACCGGTGGTACCGCTGGAATAGACGACCCACAGCGGGTGATCAAACGCCAACCAGAGCGGCTCGAAGACCTGCGTCTGGGCGTCGTCCCGGCTGATGGTTTCGTTGAAATTGACGCTGCTTGGGAAAATCTTGCGGCAGTCCACCACCAATCCGAGATTGCTCTGCAACACCAGATGCTGCACCGAGGGCAGACCAGCGCAGAGTTCTGCAAGCACAGGGATACGATCAATATCGCGTCCGCCGTAGGTCACGCCGTCGCACGCAATCAGCACCTTGGGCTCGATCTGCTTGAAGCGATCAAGCACCGCATGGGTTCCCATGTCGGGCGCACAAATGCTCCAGACGGCACCAATACTTACGGTGGCCAAGAAGGCAACCATGGCCTCGGGTGCGTTGGGCAAATAAGCCGCAACGCGGTCGCCCGGTTGCACACCTTGGGTCTGCAGGTGAAGGGCAAGCGAGGCGACCTGGCGGCGCAGTTCAGTCCAGCTGATTTCCCGAGCTGGCAAGTTGCCAAGACTCCTTTCATTGTGGCTCAGAATGGCTGGCACTCCAGCCGTTTGAGCCGCCTGTGCATGACGCAGCGCTTCCGCGGCGTAATTGATTTTGGCCCCGACAAACCAGCGGGTATCGGGCATCGGTGCCCCGTCACAGACTGTGCTGTAGGGCGCGGGTGAACGCATCTCGAAGTAGTCCCAGATGCTTTGCCAGAAGGCATTCAGGTCCGTTGTCGACCAGCGCCAGAGCGCATCATACGAATCAAAGGACAACCCGCACTGCGCAAGAAGCCAGTCCTGATAGAGACGAATCTGGGGCACATGAGGCGGCATGGTGGCTTGGATCATGGTATGAGGTTAATACAATATCAAGCTTGTACTGCAGTCTAGAAAAAAGCAAGCTCCCCGATTGAAGTCTTAATGCGTATCTGGAAACAATCCTTCTCAATAGAAACGCTGCAGGCCGCGCATGTTGACACGGTAGTCGCTCGACTCGGCATAGAGTTTCTGGAAGTCGGCGATGACTTCATCCGGGCACGGGTTCCGGTGGACCAACGGACGCGTCAGCCCTATGGTTTGCTGCATGGCGGTGTGAGCGTGGTGCTGGCAGAGACCCTGGGTTCCTGTGGCGCGGCATTTTCGTGCCCGCCGGATCACCGCGCCGTCGGACTCGACATCAACGCCAACCACATCAGAAGCACAAGCAGCGGTTGGGTCACTGGTGTCGCCCGGCCAGTGCATCGGGGTCGCATAACCCAGGTCTGGCAAATAGAGATGCACAACGATGCTGGTGAGCTGACCTGCGTCTCACGCATCACCATGACCATTCTGGCGCCACGCTAGGATGCGGTCACTGCGAATTGGCTTGCAAGAGGCGTTCGCTCTTCCAGTAAACATCGTCGCCCACTGCGCCATCGGTGCGATGTCGATTGAGAACGCGAGCCAGCACAAACATTAGATCACTCAAGCGATTCAGGTACTGGCGTGGCGTATCTTTCAAAGCTTCCTTGTCTTCCAGCGCAACCACCGAACGCTCCGCGCGGCGCGTCACAGTGCGACAGACATGAGCCAGGGCGGCGGCGCGTGACCCCGCAGGCAAGATGAATTCCTGCAATGCGGGCAAGGTAGCGTTGTATTGAGCCAGCGCGTGGTCCAGCGCCAGCACGGCCTCCGGCTTGAGAAGTTCAAAACCGGGAATTGACAACTCGCCCCCCAGATTGAACAACTGATGCTGAATCTGTACCAGAAGTCCCCGCACTGCGTCAGGCATATCCTCGCACAGCAGTACGCCAAGATTCGAGTTGAGTTCGTCTACATCGCCCATGGCGTGCACTCGCAGGCTGTTCTTGGAGACCCGCGTGTTGTCGCCAAGGCCGGTGCTCCCCATGTCACCCGTGCGTGTGGCGATTTGTGTAAGTCGTTGTCCCATGAAGCATCTCCTTGATCGGTGCTATTGTTGCAGCAAAATAGACGCTGTTGCCTGGCGTAGCAATCCGTGGCCAAGCTCCGTATCGCCCTGAATTGATATGAAAACCGAAGGAAGACCCTGTGAACACACCGACTGAAACGCCCACCATGACTCCAGAAATCTGTCAGCGCGAGGTATCTCCAGCCTTGCTTGCGATGCTGAAAGAGCGGTTTTCCGAGCAGTTCTCGACCGCACTGGCCGTGCGCGAGCATCACGGTCGCGACGAGTCCTCCTTTGCCGCACCCCCCCCGGCCGGCGTGTTGTTTGCGCAGTCAACACAGGACGTCGTTGATGCCGTCAAACTGGCGGGTGACTTTGGTGTTCCGGTCATTCCGTTTGGCGTTGGTACGTCACTCGAAGGTCATTTGCTTGCCGTGCAGGGCGGCATCAGTATTGACATCGGTCGCATGAATCAGATCCTGGCAATCAATGCTGAAGATCTGACTGTGACCGTAGAGGCCGGCGTGACCCGCAAACAACTCAATGAAGCGGTCAAGAGTACCGGCTTGTTCTTTCCTATAGATCCTGGCGCCGACGCCACCTTGGGTGGCATGAGCGCCACGCGCGCCAGCGGTACCAATGCGGTGCGTTATGGCACGATGCGCGAAAATGTTCTGGCCTTGAAGGTGGTGACTGCCAGCGGCGATGTCATGCGCACTGGCACCCGCGCCAAGAAGAGCAGTGCCGGTTACGACCTGACACGCCTGATGGTAGGCTCCGAGGGAACACTGGGCGTCATCACCGAGGTGACGGTCAAGCTCTACCCGCTACCCGAAGCGATCTCGGCGGCGATTTGCTCCTTCCCCAGTATCGAAGCGGCGGTGCGCAGCACCATTCAAATCATCCAACTAGGTATTCCGATCGCTCGGGTGGAATTGATTGATGGCAACACGGTGCGCATGGTAAACGCACACTCCAAGCTGAGCTTGCGTGAGGAGCCGTTGCTCCTAATGGAGTTTCATGGCTCCCCAACCAGCGTCAAAGAGCAGGCCGAATCCGTACAGGAAATTGCCACCGGATTTGGTGGAACTGCCTTTGAATGGGCCACCACCCCAGAGGAGCGAACGCGCTTGTGGACCGCCAGGCACAACGCCTACTTTGGCGCGATTCAGTCAAAGCCAGGTTGTCGCGCCATTTCAACCGATACCTGTGTCCCCATTTCCCGTCTGGCAGATTGCCTGCTTGATTCAGTTGCAGAAGCCGATGCCAGCGGCATCGCGTACTTTCTAGTAGGGCATGTTGGTGACGGCAACTTTCACTTCGGCTATCTGATTGACCCCAACATTCCCGAGGAACGTGCGCTGGCAGAAAAACTTAACCACTCCCTGGTTACTCGGGCTCTCAGGTTGGAGGGGACCTGCACCGGTGAGCACGGCGTAGGTTTGCACAAGATGGACTTTCTGGTGTCCGAGACAGGCACTACGGCGATTGACATGATGCGAACCATCAAACGTGCACTGGACCCCAAGAACATCATGAACCCAGGCAAGATCTTCAAACTTTAGCTGGCCGGCAATTGCGCCTCCTCGGCAATGGCATTGGCCATGTACTCGATCATCCGTTGCATATCTTGGTCGGTATCTGCATAACGAAGGGCGATGGCGCGGAATTCATCCTGAATTTCAATGAAAGCATCGACGATATCAGGATCAAACTGGCTGCCCCGTCCCTGAAAAATGACGACGACCGCCTGATCGTGAGGCACGCCAACCTTGTAAACCCGGTTTGAAATCAGCCCCTCGTAAACATCCGCTACGGCGAGCAAGCGGGCTGCTATCGGAATCTGTTCTTCCGACAGTCCTTGCGGATAACCACTGCCATCCCACCTTTCGTGGTGCGAGTGCGCCATCTCCTTGAGCGTCTTGAAGGGTTCCCCCTTGTAGCCATACACCCTCTCGACTTGCTCAATGACGTCACGCGCCAGCGTGGTGTGAGTCTTCATGACGGCAAGTTCGGCTGGGGACAATCGGCTCGGTTTGAGCAGAATCCAGTCGGGTATTCCAAGCGTACCCAGATTGTGAAGAGGTGCCGAGGAAAACAGCAGGTTGATGTAAGACTCGGTCAATACCGACGCAAACCGAGGGTGTCCTTGAAGGCGCTGTGCCAGGCACTTGAGGTAATGCTGAATGCGCCAAATATGATTGGAGGTGTCAGAACTGCGCGCGCCCGCCAGTTTGGCCAAAGTAAATGCCACGATCGACAATCCTTCCAGCACAGAATCGGGAACGTTTTGGCGGTTGCTGTCAGGTAAGTTCAAAATCTGGCCCCCCTTTATGGAAATTTCTTAGACCAGCAGTTTAGGCTACCCCAGCGTTTGCTGCCAAGGACCCAGCATTGCCACGGTCAGTTCATTCATAACACCGTCCCAAATTCAATGCGCAGCGGTGCGCACCAATTTTTCAATCAGGCCGTTGAGTTCATCCAGCGAAGCAAATCGGATGCCGATTTCCCCCATTTCCTCCATGCGTCCAGCCCGCTTGACGCGCTTCTTAACACGGACCTCAACCTCGGCGGTGAGCAGGTCTGACAACTCTTCTTCCACTCGCTTGATGTCACGTGACTTCTCTTTCTTGTGCTTTACCGAGGTCAGGGTGAACTCCGCGCCGAGTTTCTTTACCAGGCTTTCGGCCTCCCGTACCGACATCTTGCGCGCACTGATCTGACTCGCCGCCGTGATCTGCGTCGCTCGGTCCAGGGCGAGCAGGGCACGAGCGTGGCCCATGTCCAGGTCACCCGCCATCAACATGGTTTGCACCGGTTCCGCCAAGTTGAGCAGGCGAAGCAAATTGCTGGCAGCGCTACGCGAGCGACCTACGGCCTGTGCGGCCTGTTCATGAGTGAGCCCAAACTCCTTCACCAGGCGCTGTAATCCTTGGGCCTCCTCCAGGGGGTTCAGGTCTTCGCGTTGAATATTCTCGATCAGCGCCATTGCCGCCGCGACTTCATTCGGAACGTCCCGCACCAGCACCGGGACACTTTCCAGTCCGGCAAGCTTGGCAGCACGAAAACGTCGCTCACCAGCAATGATTTCGTATTTGCCCTGATTCGGTCCATCCTGCAGTTGACGAACCAGAATCGGCTGCAAAATTCCCTGCACCTTGATGGACTCTGCCAGTTCGTACAGGGCGCCTTCGTCCATGCGCGTGCGTGGCTGATAGGCACCTGGCAGCATGTTTGCCAACAACAATGATGCTGGCTGGCCGGGGCTGACAGGGTTGCCAGCGGAGGCATCAAAAGCTGCCCTGTCACTCACATTGGGGCCGAGCAAAGCTTCGAGACCACGGCCTAAGCCTTTGGGTTTTTTGGTAACCATCATCGTCCTTGTCTGTTTGTTCCTGAGTGAGTTTTCAGATCTGTCCCCAAGTGATCACATCTGTTTAGCAGCTGATGTCCCTCCGGCCAGTCACCCAGATTGGAGTCGGCATTGATATGGCCCGCGTATCCATAATCAATGTACTCGGATCCCCATGCTCGGGCAAACTGGCGTGCTCGCACATCGGTGCAATAGGGATCATTCCGGCTCCCGACCAAAATCGTGCTGAAAGGTAGCCTTTCCATGGGGCTGGGTGACCAGGTGGCAAGCGTCGGCCGCAACGCTTCTTGATCTGCGTCGCCCGGCGCGACCAGCAGCGCCGCTTTGACCCTGTGGCTGTTGCGCGAGCATCCGGCCCATGCCGCTACGAGAAGACAACCCAGGCTGTGCGCCACGAGCACGGCCGGCTGACTGCGCAGCAGCAACGCCTCTTCCAAGCGGGCAATCCAGTCTCCCCGCAGGGGTTGCATCCAGTCGTGCTGTTCGAGCCGTACGTAGCCATACAACGTTTCCCATCGGCTCTGCCAGTGAGCAGGGCCGGAATTTTGCCACCCGGGCAATATCAACACTTCGGCAGGCTTCAATTTGCTATTCTTTTTGTAGCTAATAACGTTGTTTCTATGAGGCAAACAAACGGTATGTCAAGTTTTTTTATTGCGTTCAACCACTTCCTGGGCAAACGCAACAAAGGCCTGCGCGCCTTTGCTTGAAGGGTCAAAAAGCACCCCAGGGACGCCATAACTTGGCGCCTCTGCCAAACGCACATTACGCGGAATAACCGTATTGAAAACTTTGTTGCCAAAATGGGCCTTGAGTTGCTCGCTGACCTGCTGTTGCAACGTAATTCGCGCATCAAACATGACCCGCAACAGCCCGATGATGGACAGTTCCCGGTTCAGATTTGCGTGCACCTGCTTGATGGTATTGACCAAATCCGTCAAGCCCTCCAGCGCAAAATACTCGCATTGCATCGGAACAATAACGCCATGTGCGCAACACAAGCCATTGAGCGTCAACATTGACAGCGACGGCGGACAATCGATCAGAATGAAGTCATAGTCGCTTTGAACCTCTGCCAGCGCCTGTTTGAGGCGTTTTTCCCTGCGCTCCAGATCCACCAACTCAACCTCGGCGCCCGACAGTTCCCGGTTCGCTCCCAATATGTCATAGCCGCACCCACCGGCCACCAACTTGTCACTTGTCACTTTAGCTTCAGCGACCGACGCCGATTCAAGAAGGACATCATAAACCGTGAGCTTGAGTTGGCGCTTGTCGACGCCCGACCCCATGGTTGCATTTCCCTGCGGGTCAAGATCAACCATAAGGACACGCTGCCCTACCTTGGCCAGCCCAGCCGCTAGATTGACGGTGGTTGTGGTCTTGCCAACCCCCCCTTTTTGATTGGCGATGCAAAAAATTTGGGCCATGAGTTGTTTCTTTAGGTGAGCATCAACAGTACTTTATGCCAGGCTCACCGAGACAGTGCCAACTTGACGCCAAAACCAACCAGAAACAGACCGGCGAGTTTTCCCATGACAGCGGATATCGACGGATTGGCTTTTAAACGCTCGGCCAAAAAGTGGGTCAACAAAACCACAGTAAAACCATAAGCGAAGGTAAGTGCCGCGATGGTGACGGCCATGAATGCAAAAGTATTCAGGCCTTGATGCCGGGTCGGATCGACGAACAGGGGAAAGAACGCCATGTAAAAGACTATAGCCTTTGGATTCAGCAAGGTGATCATCAACGCCTGTTTCAGATAGTGATGCGGCTTGATGTGTAAGACCGGGGCTGATCCGGATTTTGCCAAAAGCATTTTGCCGCCAAGCCAGGCCAGATAGGCGGCGCCGAGCCATTGCACCGCATTGAACGCCGCCGGATAGGCGCTCAACAGCGCCGCGACACCAGCCACCGCCAGCCACATCAAGACTTGATCGCCCAAGATCACCCCAAAAGTGGCGGCCATACCGCCTTTCACACCCCCCTTGCCGGTCGAGGTAATAAGGGCCAGGTTCCCCGGCCCGGGGATCAGCAGAAAAACGATGATTGCAACAACAAACGCGCCGTAGTCGGCAATGCCAAACATAAAGTAATTTCCCCTTAGACAGGTGCCGAGTTTACGTTAGGTCTTGCCCATCCAGACAATACACCGCTTTGCCTGCAGGCCGGGTATGACGAGCTGTTCCACGTGAAACACACTAACATGTCCTGGCAGGGCCGAGATTTCATCCTCAGGAAACTTACCCTTCATCGCCAACCAAATCCCGTCTGGCGCCAGCAGCTTATTGGACAAACGGACAAAATCAGACAACGACGAAAAGGCTCTGGAGCTCACCACTCGGTAGGTGCCCGACAAATCTTCCACCCGTTGATGCAAGCCACTCAGGTTCGGGAGCTTCAAGGCGCCTGCCACATGCCTGATAAACGCCACCTTCTTGGCCACCGCCTCAACGCAATCGACCCAAATATCCGGACAGCAGATTGCAATCACAACGCCTGGCAAGCCGGCGCCAGAGCCGACATCAAGCAAGCGCACTCTTGTGGGAACGACACCTGCAGCGCCTTCTTCCGCGGGAAGAGCGCCTCCAGGTGGCTCGGCCAATCTAAGGCGCAACGGCGCAACCACAGCCAAGCTGTCCAGCAAGTGATACGTCAGCATGTCGGCCGGATCCCGAACCGACGTCAGGTTATACGTTTTGGTCCACTTGTGAATCAAATCGACGTATTCCAACAGCATGACGATCTGACCATCGGCAAGACTCAGCCCAAGCTCGGCCAGACCGCGCCGCAACTCTTGTTCAATTGGTCGCATCAGCCAGATACCTCGCCCGATGCGGACAAATCGCCGACGGCAGCGCGCCCCAGAAAATTTCTCTTCTTTAAATGAATCAGCAGAAGCGATATGGTCGCGGGAGTGATGCCGGAAATACGCGACGCCTGCCCCAGGGTCTCGGGCCTGTTCTTGTTAAGTTTTTGGCGAGCCTCTATGCTTAGGGCAGAAACCTGCATGTAATCCAGTTCTTTCGGCAACCGAAGATTTTCATATTGAGCGGAACGTGCCACATCATCCTTCTGCCGATCAATATAGCCAGAGTATTTGGCGGCAATCTCAATCTGCTCCACGACCGCCGCAACAAACAAACGATGATCCGATCGATCGCCAATCACCGCATCCGGCGGAACAACCAAGTCTGGGGCGGCGTATTCCCCGTCATTCAAGGACATGAGCTTGGCGTACCCCACGTTCGGCCGCCGCAACAACTCCCCCAGGCTGTACTCGTGCTCAAGCGCCTTTCCGAATACGCGCTGAGACTCGGTCTCGTCCAGTTTCCTGGGACCAACCCAAATCGACTTGAGACGTTCTGTTTCACGTGAAACAGCGTCCCGCTTGCGGCAGAAAGCATCCCAGCGTTGGTCATCCACCAAACGGAGTTGGCGGCCCACCTCGGTCAATCGGGCGTCAGCATTGTCTTCCCGCAACTGCAATCTGAATTCAGCGCGACTGGTAAACATGCGGTAGGGTTCAGACACGCCCTTCGTGATCAGATCGTCTACCAGAACGCCAAGATAAGCGTCCTCCCGACCGGGCAACCAGCGGTCAGATTGCCAGGCAGTCTTCGTCCCCGCTTGTAACGCCGCATTGACTCCAGCAAACAGTCCTTGTGCCGCCGCCTCTTCATACCCGGTAGTTCCATTGATCTGGCCGGCAAAGAACAGCCCCGCAATCGCCTTGGTCTCGAAATTACTCTGGAGCTGTTGAGGATCGAAGTAATCGTATTCAATGGCATATCCCGGACGCAAGATGTGCGCATCTTCCAGCCCCCTCATTGATCGTACGAGCGCGTACTGGATATCAAAAGGCAGGCTCGTCGAAATACCGTTGGGGTAATACTCATGGGTTGTCAGCCCCTCTGGCTCCAGGAAAATCTGGTGGCTGTCCTTGTCGGCAAAGCGTCCTATCTTGTCTTCCACGCTCGGACAGTAGCGCGGACCAACGCCTTCAATCTTGCCGGTGAACATGGGGCTGCGGTCGAAACCGCTGCGGATAATTTCGTGAGTGTGTTGATTGGTGTGCGTAATCCAGCAAGACATCTGCCTTGGGTGTTGCTCAACGCACCCCATGAAGCTGAATACGGGCGGATCCGCTCGCATGCCACCCGGCATACCATCGCCCGGCTGTTCGAGGCACTTGCCAAAATCAATCGTACGCCCATCCAGGCGCGGTGGTGTTCCGGTCTTCAACCGACCCTGCGGCAGTTTCAACTCCTTGAGCCGGTCAGACAGACGCAACGCCGGTGGATCTCCGGCTCTGCCTGCCGCATAACTGCTCATGCCCACATGGATCTTCCCGTTCAAGAAAGTTCCCGCCGTCAACACCACCGCCCTGGCAGAGAATCTGATGCCCGACTGGGTGATGGCGCCCGACACTCGATCCCCGTCTACCACCAAGTCATCCACCGCTTGCTGAAACAAGCTCAAATTGGGTTGATTCTCCAGACGGTGACGGATCGCGGCCTTGTACAAAACCCGGTCTGCCTGGGCGCGAGTGGCGCGCACCGCGGGACCTTTGCTGGAATTGAGTATCCGGAACTGAATGCCGGCTTCGTCCGTAGCAGCCGCCATGGCGCCACCCATCGCGTCGACCTCCTTGACCAGGTGGCCTTTTCCGATGCCACCAATGGACGGGTTGCAACTCATCTGCCCAAGAGTCTCGATGTTATGACTCAACAACAGCGTCTTGCAGCCCATGCGCGCCGATGCCAGCGCAGCCTCGGTGCCGGCATGTCCGCCACCAATCACGATGACATCAAACTGTTGTGGATAGAGCATGGTTGATTTATGGCTTAGGTGAGCGCAAACTTGGTCAAACGCCCTGCACACCAGCGGATGAACTGACCATTTTACCGGGTACACCCGATTTGAGTCAGTCACCAACATGTGATGCCGCCTAAGACCACCAAACAGAGGTAAAAACAGATAACAACCCGAAATGATTACAAGAAAACCTATCCAGCTATCTATTTGATAGCGCCATAGGTCACTCGTCAATTCTGTAATTCTTGCGCGGCCAAGGAGTTTGTAAAAGCTCCCTATTTCCCCACGGTAATTACCCTTACCTGTCAACTTCTGGACACTTCTAGGTCACACTCGGGTTTACGCTTGCCGCTGCGCCTTCTGGCAACGGGGCAAAGCAGCAAAGGGAACTTGCGCCGCCTAATTCAAACTTGAAAAAGCATCTTCATGAACGCCATCCTACGGAAATTCGCCCCCAGGTACCTCAATTTTTTGACCAAATGATCCACCTTTGAAAAGGTTCTCAATGCAATACCAAGAGTTTGATTACGTCGTCGTTGGCGGCGGTGCCGGCGGCTGTGTTGTGGCCAGCCGACTGTCCGAGGATCCTAGCCTCTCGGTTTGTCTACTTGAAGCCGGCGGACCCGACTCCTCGGCTTTCATTCAGGCCCCGCTCGGCTTTGCGGCAACCGCCGCACTTGGCATTCACAATTGGAATTTCAACACGACCCCCCAACCAGGCTTAAATGGCCGCTGCGGTTTTCAACCACGCGGCAAAGTGATGGGTGGGAGCAGTTCAGTTAACGCCATGGTCTACACGCGTGGCAATCGGCTGGATTACGACAATTGGACTGCACAGGGAAATCCCGGCTGGTCGTATGAAGAAGTCCTTCCCATTTTTAAACGGGCCGAGAATAGCGAGTGTTTCGGTGCCGATGCCTATCATGGCGTTGGTGGCCCACTCAACGTGAGCTATTTGCGCAGTCCGAGTCCTATCAACCAAGCCTTTCTGGAGGCATGTGAAAAGCAAGGGCTGCCCCAGACAAAGGACTACAACGGCGCCTCGCAATTTGGCTGCGCGCCAGCGCAGGTAACACAAAAGAATGGAGAGCGCTGCAGCGCGGCCAAGGCCTACATCACACCCCATCTGGACCGCCCCAACCTCACCGTCATCACGCAAGCGCACACACAACGGATCGTGCTGGACGGCAAGCGGGTTGTCGGCGCTGAATTCTTGCTCAATGGGAAATACGCCCAGGTACGAGCACGGCGCGAAGTCATTTTGTCTGGTGGCGCCTTCGGGTCGCCACAATTGCTGATGCTATCAGGGATTGGTCCTGCGGCCCACCTTAAGGAACTTGGCATCCCCGTTGTGCAGGACTTGCCTGGAGTTGGCAAAAATCTGCACGACCATGTCACCGCCGTTCTAATCTACCGCACACAACGCAAAGAATCCACCTTTGGGCTCTCGCTTTCGGGGTTGGTTCAAATTGTCCGCAGCATCTTTGAGTGGCGTAACAAGCGAAGCGGCATTGTGACAAGCAACGTCGCCGAATCACAAGCCTTCCTATTTGCAGACAAAGCCGAAAGTGCGCCCGACATCCAGTTAGCACTGTGTACCGGTATCGTTGACGATCACACCCGAAAGAACCATCTCGGGCATGGCTATACGCTGCACGTTACGCTTATGCGCCCCAAGAGCCGGGGCAGCGTCAAACTGCAAAGCGCGAACGCGAAAGATGCGCCATTGATAGATCCTCAGTTTTTGTCTGATCCTCTTGACATGGCCAACTTGATCAAAGGCACACAAATCGGGTATGACATCATGCAAGAACAGGCCTTTGCGCCTTACCGCGGAAATATGCTTTATCCATTTGAGCGCAACAACCCGATCCAGATCGAGCAATTTCTGCGCGATCATGCAGATACCGAATACCACCCCTGCAGCACCTGCAAAATGGGTCCTTCCAGCGATCCTATGGCCGTGGTGGACTCCAGCCTAAAGGTCTACGGCGTGGAGGGTCTGCGCGTAGTGGATGCGTCCATCATGCCGCAGCTGGTCTCCGGCAACACGAATGCGCCCACCATCATGATTGCCGAGAAGGCTGTGGATATGATTCGCGCACAGTATGCCTCTTCTCGCGCCTCAACAACTGACATCCGCTCTTACACCACGCCTCTCAAGGACACTCAAAAACACCTTACCTGATGGGTATCTTTTCAAGGTTGTCGCGGCCATGAAATCGGAGGGTTTGATTCAATTAGAAAGGTGTCTGATAAAGCTGTGCAGAGAATTCGTATAAATAGCCTGTTGTCCACAGAAATTACCGGATTTCAA
>Ga0194060_10001896_pt1 | contig 14927 bp, 16 predicted proteins | sample SepL225m_MetaG_FD_163427 | JGI IMG/M metagenome (GOLD analysis project Ga0194060, IMG submission 163427) | Anoxic zone freshwater microbial communities from boreal shield lake in IISD Experimental Lakes Area, Ontario, Canada - Sep2016-L222-5m | ecosystem: Environmental > Aquatic > Freshwater >...
CGAGGCTTTCGCAGCTTTCTGAGCTACCGTACCAGAATATTGTTTTACTGTGGGAAACTGGACCTTACTATCGGGGGATGACGTAATAGAATTTCACTTCAAACCATTAAATTCTACCAAGAGCCAACCGCCTGAACATTTAACGTACTGGACCCATGAAGCAGTTTCCAGTTTGTTCAAGTCGTCCTTTTTTGATTTCATAAGTTATGATCCATATTTTATGACACAGGATAAAAAAGTCTATATGGATATTATATTACGTACCCTGCCCTCTGAACTCAAACAAACTGTGCACTATGAAGCCATGCCTGACTTTGTGGATGTTCCCACCAATGAAGTCTGGATCATCGGCAGGAAACAGTGACAACTCTGTCAAGGTTTTCATGCAACACGTTATTAATTCAAAACAAGAGAGAAGCTGAAATTATGAATGGCAATCATTGCTACGCCAGTACAGTTACACCCCAAACAAGCAACCGATGGCAGCAAATGTCTGATGATCAGCGCTTGGAGCTTGTTAATCAAGCGATAAATTTAAGTCAGACTGAAAAAAACAGTATTCTTGTGCCGATAGAAACCATGCCGGATGGCCAATTAATATTCAGATTTCTTGAGCCGATTGGTGCCGAGAGGCGTGGTACCATTTTGCTGGATCTTGAGGAGTTTTTAAAGAAAGAAGTGGATGAGGGAGTTACCGTTTGGATCGAAACTCTTGATGATCGGAACTCATTAAGGCATTTGCGTGGTGTGGGGGTAAACGTATGAGTTCAGAAGTTCAAACGCGCGAAGGCGCTCTGATTCTTGATTCCCACAAGCTTTCTTACCATATGGATCGAGTTTTGGCATGGGAGGCCGGTGAGCGGATTCCCCCAGTCAGTGTTGATATGTCCTTGACTCGCTCCTGTGGGGCAATGTGTTCCTTTTGTTACGCAATGATGCAAGAGTCACAGGCTCGTAGCAGCATCGGTACTTCTGAGGCACTAAATCTTCTTGATGACTTTGCTGAAATCGGGATTCGAAGCGTCTCCTTGGTTTCGGATGGTGAAAGCTCTTTGTCAAAAGCCTATGTTCCATTTATTGAGCATGCAGCTAAGCTGGGAATTGATGTTGCCAATGCGACTAATGCTTGGGAGTGGGAGCCGGAGAAGATCGAACAGGTTTTGCCGCATTTAACCTGGGTACGCTTCACGGTAGCTGCCGGTCGTCCGGAAAGTTATTCCAGCATTATGTATAAAGGCCCTGAGCATACAGCCGTATTTGACAGGGCAATAAAACACATTCGGTATGCTGTTGAGCTCAAAAAACGTCATCAATTGCCGGTTACTCTTGGCATTCAGATGGTTTTGATGCCGCATCTCAGAGACGAAATTATCCCTTTTGCGCAGCTTGGTCTTGATTTGGGTGTGGATTATGCCGTTATAAAACATTGTTCAGATGACGAGCAGCATACTCTCTGTATTGATTACAGCCAGTATGACAGTATGTATGATTTACTCACACAGGCAGAATCGATGAGCAGTGAGCAGACAAAAATTATTGTCAAATGGGACAAGATCAAGGATGGAGATAAACCATCCTATCAGCGATTTTACGGCCCCCAGTTCCTCTTACAGATCAGTGGCAGTGGACTTGTCGCTCCATCGGGAATGTTTTTCAACGCCCGCTACTCAAAACTTCATATTGGAAACTTTACGGAAGAACGCTTTATCGATATATGGAAATCGGAGCGCTACTGGAGAGCCATGAACTACCTTGCATCACCGGCGTTTAATGCACAGACGATGATGGGAACCCTGCCCATCCAGCACTATGTCAGCATTGCGCTTGATAACCACGCAAAGGGTATTAAGCCAATACAACCAAGTATCGGCACAAAGCCACTCCACGTTAATTTCCTGTAATCAGATTTTATAAAAAGAAGTTATAGTCTGTGCCAAATAAAACTGTTTTTGTTTCCGGACATTTTAATGTTCTTCATCCTGGTCATCTTCGCTTGCTTCGTTTTGCAAAAGAATGCGGTGATCGTTTGATTGTAGCTGTCGAAAGCGATCGAATAGCCGGAGATGCCGCACATGTACGTGAGCATCTGCGTCTTGAGGGTGTACAAAGCATTAGTTGGGTTGATGAGGCTTTTCTTGTTGACGAGCCCATTGTCGAGACAATTAGTCATCTGCGTCCCGATGTCGTTGTCAAAGGTAAAGAGCATGAGTTGCGGTATAATCCGGAAATGGTTTTACTGGAAGAGTATGGTGGGCGATTGTTATTTAGTTCGGGGGAGACTGTTTTTTCTTCACTTGATTTGATTCGTAAAGAGTTTAAAGAGCTTGATGTTCGTTCAATTAGTTTGCCTGATGCATATCTTGCGCGTCATACCATTGAACCTTCGAGATTAGTTGAAGTCCTTCACAAATTTTCACAGTTGAAGGTGTGTGTTATTGGTGATCTGATTATTGACGAGTATATCACCTGCCAGCCATTAGGGATGTCTCAGGAAGATCCAACTATTGTTGTTACTCCTGTTGATGTTATTCGCTTTATAGGTGGAGCAGGCATTGTAGCAGCTCATGCAGCAGGTTTAGGGGCAAGTGTCCAATATGTTTCGGTAACGGGAAAGGATGTCGTTCGTGACTTTGCGGTTGCAGAGCTTACCTCGATGGGAGTTACTGCCCGGTTAATGGTTGATGATAGCCGCCCGACAACATTGAAACAACGCTATCGTTGTAACGGGAAAAGCATGTTACGTGTTAGCCATCTTCATCAGGGTGCAATTTCGTTAGCATTGCAAAAACAGATGCTTGTTGAGATAGAGTATGCAATGGATGGTGCTGATCTGCTCGTTTTCTCCGATTTTAATTATGGATGTCTGCCTCAGCCACTCGTAGAGCAAATTATCTCTATGGCTCGGAACAAAGGCGTTATGCTTGCAGCGGATAGTCAGTCTTCATCCCAAGTGGGCGATATAAGCCGTTTCAGTGGTATGAATCTTATTACCCCGACTGAGCGAGAGGCACGCATCAGCACTCGCAATCGTGAGGACGGTTTGGTCATACTGGCGGAGCAACTCCGGCAGCAAGCCTCAGCTCACAATATTCTGCTTAAACTGGGTGAAGAGGGGTTGTTGATCCATGCTAGCAATGGCAAAGCTGATGACTGGTTAACAGACAGAGTCGATGCGTTGAACTCCGCGCCCAAGGATGTTGCGGGAGCAGGTGATTCTTTGTTGATTACCAGTGCAATGACGCTCGCCAGTGGTGGCAATATATGGGAAGCGGCCTGCCTGGGATCGCTTGCGGCTGCAGTTCAGGTTGGGCGTGTAGGAAACATCCCGCTTCTCGTTAAAGAATTGATACAGGAGTTAGGCTGATGCGCACAATTCTTCTTGCGGCTGGTTGTGGTACTCGGCTACGCCCAATAACCAATACGATTCCAAAATGTCTCGTCTCGATAAAGGGTAAGCCACTGTTGGAAATATGGCTTGATCGATTGACTCTTGCAGGTATGGGCCCTTTTCTGGTAAACACCCATTATCTCGCTGATCAGGTTGAAGCTTTTATGGAGAGTAGTCTGCATAAAAATGAGGTCACTCTTGTGTATGAGCCTGAGTTGCATGGAACCGCTGGTACCCTTATTGCAAATCGGGATTTTTTTAAAGGGCAGGATGGAATGCTTATTCATGCCGATAACTATTGTCTAGCCGATTTTTCAGCCTTTGTTCAAGCTCACGAGCAGCGGCCAGCCGAATGTGCTATGACTATGATGACTTTTCAAACTGATACGCCATCGACTTGTGGAATTGTAGAATTAGACGGACGTGGTGTGGTAATCGGATTTCACGAAAAAGTTGCGAAACCTCCGGGGAATCTCGCTAATGGTGCGATATATATTCTTTCTTCTGAACTTCTTGAGAGATTGGAATATGACTTACATAGCGTGAAAGATTTCAGCACTGAAGTTCTGAACAGATTTGTTGGTCAGATTTATACTTATGAGACAAAAGGTGTTTTCCTTGATATTGGAACACCGGAAAGTTATGAACAAGCAAATAAATTTTGAAATAGTTTGAGTCTGACAAGTTTTGTAAAAAGGCAGATTACTTCGATACAGCAGGGCGGTCGTGTGGTATTGTTTGTAAAGATAAAGAGAGTGGTAATGGTAGTACCGAAATTACCATTATATGTTCTTGCAATTCCGGTTGTAGTGGTTATTCGAGTGATAAGGCCTTGGTATCTGGTTCGTTTTGGGGGGTTGGTGAGTTCTCGTATTGGTCACTTTGCAGCGAATACTGAACTTTATTTGTGTGAGCGCGATGCAGGCATTAATGTGCCGAAGCAGCGCTATCTGGATGTTTTCTATTTTCAATATGGTACTGCTTGTAATCTACAATTAGCTTTGATGTGGAGGCGAATACTGCATATATGGCCTGATGCTATTATTGGGCCTATTGTCAGTGTTAATCGTCTTATTCCTGGCGGCAAAGTGCATGAGGTTGGTAACAACACCCAGCATGATAGAGATGTGCATAACTTGTTAGATCAATTCATGCCACATCTTGAATTTACTGTTGAAGAGGTTGCTCGGGGAGAGGCTGGATTGAAAGCAATGGGAATCTCTGTCGAATTGCCATTTGTTTGCTTGACTGTTCGTGATAGTGCTTATTTAGATTCCCATATTAAAGGTGATGATTTCACGTATCATAACTATCGTGACAGTAATGTTCAGAGCTATATTATGGCTGCCGAAGAGCTTGCTGATCGTGGTTATGTTGTCCTTAGGATGGGAGTAAAAGTTCATGAGGCGATAAAGAGCAATCATCCAATGGTTGTTGACTATGCAACTAATGGGATGCGTAGTGACTTCATGGATGTATATGTAGGTTCAAAATGTTCGTTCTGTATTTCTGTTGGGACAGGATTTGATGCCATTCCATTAATTTTTCGTCGTCCTATTGTCTATGTCAATATGGTTCCGGTCGGATACTTTTTTACATTTAGGGCTCAGTTTCTTGGGATTTTCAAGCACCATTTTTCCACCATGAAAAATCGGCAACTGTTTTTATCAGAAATCTTTGCTGAAGGTGTCGGATTCTGTATGCAAACCTCTGATTACGAGTCTAAAGGGGTGCAACTTATCGACAATACTCCTGAAGAGATTCGTGACGCAGCCATCGAAATGGCTGAGAGACTCAATGGTACTTGGCAACCCCATGAAGATGACGAGGCGCTGCAAAAACGTTTCTGGGAGATTTTCCCAACAGATGCTGTTGATGCTTATGAAGGAAAGCCACTCCACGGTGAGATTCGTGCACGTTTTGGCGCATCGTTCCTTCGCAATAACCGGAGTTGGCTGCAATGAAAAAAAAATCGAGCGTTGCTGCGATATTTGCCGAGTTTTTAACTCGCTATCCTAAGCATTTTTCGCTGTTATTTTTGCTTCTTGTCATGGAAGGTGTTGTTGCTGCAATGTCGGTCATGTCTATTGTGCCGATGGCGGATTTTGTGCTTGACCCAACTTTTGCTAAACCCAGTAGCATCACCCGAATTGTTATTAGTGGGTTACATGCTATCGATTTGCATCCTGCATTCTGGATATTTGGGACACTGTTTTTCCTCTCAAGCATTTTCAAGGGGGGAATGGGTGTGACTATTCGTTATGCAATCCTTCGCATCAAGTATGCCGTTGTACGTGGACTTTTTGGAGATGCTCTCTATACATTCTTCAAAGCACGATGGGGTTTTTTCAGCGGTTCAGATCAAGGTCGTCTGCTGAACACTTTGAACAAAGAGTTAAATACAATTGGCGACACCCTTGGTCATCTGGCAACCTTGCTGGCCAATGTTATTCAACTTTGTATCTACCTTGCTGTGCCGATTTGGCTTAACGCGCAAATGACCTTCACTGCTCTTGGGCTTGCACTAATTTTTGGTTCCCCATTCATGTTGTTGCATCGGCTCAGTTATCGCCTTGGACAACGCAACACCGAAACGGCGAATGTTGCCATGGGTGTTTTAAGTGAAGTGTTGGGTGCCGCTCGCCTTATTCTTGGTTTTGGACGGCAAAATCAGGCGTGTGAGAGGTATCTTGTTGCTTTTGACAAGCATATAGGGGTCACCCTGCGCTCTCAGACACTGAGTACAGCAGTGCCACTTTTTTTCCAGCCCATGGCTGTGCTTGCAGTGCTTATTGCAATGGGAATTGCGCTGCAGCAGCAAGTGCGTATCTCTGAAATGGCAGCGGTGATGTGGAGTCTTTTGGCTGCGATGCCAATTCTCTCCTCATTGCTTCAGAGTAATATTACCATCAGTAACTTTTTGCCCAGCTACGAACAGCTCGTTTCGCTCCGGCAGAATGCAACACAGTTTGAAGAAATTGAGGGAGAACGCATTTTTTCCCGCCTTGAACGGAGTATTGAATTTAAAGATCTAAGTTTTACTTATCCTGGCCGCGAGCAGACGCTGACTGATGTGAACTTGTCTTTTCGCAAGGGTCAAATGGTCGCGCTGGTGGGTGAGTCTGGTTCAGGAAAGTCTACCGTAACTGATTTGGTTCTTGGTTTGCAGATTCCTGAAAAAGGTCAGGTGTTGATTGATGGAGTGCCGCTTGGTGAATGGAAGCAGAACAGTTTTCGCGAAAGAATCGGCTATGTGCCACAAGATCCTCAGCTATTCCACTCCTCTATTCGAGAGAATCTTCTCTGGTCTTCCGAAAAAGCATCTGAAGCAGAACTTTGGGAGGCATTGCGTCATGCCAATGCAGCGGTATTTGTCAAAGAATTACCACAGGGCATTAATACAGTTGTTGGTGACAGAGGGGTTCGGCTTTCAGGTGGTCAGCGCCAAAGGATAGCGCTTGCGAGAGCGGTGCTTCGTATGCCTGAACTATTGATTTTGGATGAAGCAACAAGCGCCCTGGATTCTGAGTCGGAGCGTCTTATACAGCAATCAATCGACGAGCTTGCCCATGAGACCACAATCCTCATTGTCGCACATCGGCTTTCAACGATTGCCAAAGCCGATCAGGTTTATGTTCTGCGTCAAGGGCGTGTAGTTGAGGATGGATCTTATGCGGAGTTAAGTGTTAAACAAGGTGGCTTTTTGAATACCATGCTGGCGGCACAGGCTCCTTTGGAACAGAGGGAAATGGTAGAGGTTGAATGATAAAATTAATGATGAACAAAATTCTTATCACTGGGGCTGACGGCTTCATCGGTTCGCATCTCACCGAAGCCCTTGTCAGACAAGGCTATAATGTTCGTGCGTTTGTACTCTATAACTCCTTTAATTTATGGGGTTGGCTTGACCATTGTGCCCCAGATGTAAAAGGGAAGTTTGACGTATTCTCTGGCGATATCCGTGACCCGCATGGGGTAAAGGAGGCGATGAAGGGTTGCGACGTGATACTGCATCTGGCGGCACTCATAGCGATACCCTACTCATACCATTCGCCCGATACCTATGTCGATACCAACATCAAGGGTACGCTCAATGTCTTGCAGGCAGCGCGTGAACTTGGCATCAAAAGAATCGTACATACCTCCACGAGCGAAGTTTATGGTACTGCACGGTTTGTCCCGATCACTGAAGCCCATCCGTTGCAGGGTCAGTCACCTTACTCGGCTACCAAGATTGCAGCCGATCAGTTGGCTTATTCCTTTTTTGCCTCTTTTGGGTTGCCGGTGATTATTGCGAGGCCTTTCAACACCTATGGCCCCCGTCAGTCTGCCCGTGCTGTGATTCCAACCATCATAACCCAGATTGCCAATGGCAAGCGGCAAATAAAACTTGGTGCAGTGTCGCCCACGCGTGATTTCAACTTTGTACAGGATACGGTAGCAGGATTTATTGCAGCGATGAACTCCGACCAAGGATTGGGTGAGGTAGTCAACTTTGGCAGTAACTTTGAGATTTCAATTGGTGATACAGTTCAGTTGATTGCAGAAGTGATGAACACTGAGATTGAGATTATCACGGATGAGGATCGTTTGCGTCCAGCGAATTCAGAGGTTGAGCGGTTGTGGGCTGATAATTCCAAAGCCCGTCAACTGTTTGGCTGGCAGCCGAGCTATGGTGGTCGTGAGGGGTTCAAGCGAGGCCTTGCTGAAACCGCTGAATGGTTCATCAACCCAGCGAACCTAGCAAGTTACAAATCGGATATATACAATCTGTGAACGATTTAGGCACCCCATTTACTATCGAAGATCAAGTTGTTGCCGCTCTGCGTGCCGTTATTGGACGAAAATCCGCTGTTCTGCATGAACCAAGCTTTTCTGGCAACGAGTGGCTCTATCTCAAAGAGTGTCTTGATTCAACCTTTGTCTCGTCCGTCGGCAAATTTGTTGACCGCTTTGAGTCTGATCTTGCAGCATTTACTGGTGCCAAACATGCGGTTGCTGTGGTGAATGGTACAGCCGCTCTGCACATTGCGTTACAACTGGCAGGTGTGAACAGTGGCAATGAAGTGCTGATTCCGGCACTTACCTTCGTAGCCACCGCCAATGCGGTGACCTATTGCGGCGCAACACCGCATTTTGTGGATAGTGAGGAAAATACGTTAGGCGTTGATGCTGTAAAGTTGCGTGACTATCTGGAACACCATACCGAGCAGCGTGCAGGCCAGTGTGTCAACAGCACCACAGGAAAGATCATCCGGGCTCTCGTGCCCATGCACACTTTTGGGCATCCTGTTGATTTGGATGGAGTAATGGCCGTAGCAGACGATTTTAATCTTGCCCTTGTTGAAGATGCAGCCGAGTCTCTGGGCAGTTACTATCACGGTCGCCATACAGGGACTTTCGGTTTGATGGGCACCTTGAGTTTTAACGGTAACAAGACCATTACAACAGGAGGCGGAGGCGCAATTTTGAGTGATGATGCAGAGCTTGCCCGCCATGCCAAGCATTTGACCACCACAGCCAAGTTGCCCCATGCATGGGAGTACCGCCATGATGAAATCGGCTACAACTATCGTATGCCAAACATCAATGCGGCTTTGGGCTGTGCCCAGTTGGAGCAGTTGCCAGTAATGCTCAAAGCAAAAAGGGAGCTGTTTCAGCGTTACCAAGCAGTTTTTGCAACTGTTGCGGGTATCAGGCTGATGGAGGAACCAGCACAATGCCAAAGCAACTACTGGCTGCAAACTCTCCTGCTTGACACAGAATATGCCGATCAACGAGATATTCTGCTTCAAGCTACCAACAATGCTGGCATTATGACCCGCCCTGCATGGATTTTGATGCACGAGTTGGCGCCATTCAGGGAGTGCCCGCGTATGGATTTGGCTGGAGCCAAGTCGCTTGTTCAGCGTTTGCTTAATATTCCAAGCAGTGCAACTCTGCTTCAAGTCGCATCATGAGCAAACCAGGTATCATACTCATTGGCGCTGGCGGCCACGCACACTCTTGCATTGACGTAATAGAGCAACAAGGCCAATACCAAATAGCTGGATTGGTTGGAATGCCGCATGAAATGCACGACAACCACCTCGGCTACCAAGTTATAGCCACCGATGACGACTTGCCTCAGTTGGTCAAACAGTACAAACACGCATTGGTAACAGTCGGTCAAATCAAGTCGCCTGATATCAGGGTACTACTTTTTCAGCAACTGGTGGAATTAGGGTTCACTATGCCGGTAGTTATCTCTCCGCTGGCTTATGTCTCAAGACATGCCGTGGTGGGCAATGGTACCATCGTAATGCACGGTGCACTGATTAACGCAGGAGCAAGGGTCGGCATCAACTGTATCATTAATACCAACGCATTGGTTGAGCATGATGCAACGGTTGGCGATCATTGTCATATCTCTACAGGCAGCATCATCAATGGTGGCACCATTATCCAGCAGAAAACTTTTATAGGAAGCAACGCAATGATCAGCAATAATATTGAAATTGGGGAAAATAATATTGTTAGAGGGGGGGGGGTAGTAGTGCGCCCGTTACCTTCAAATCAAGACCACTGACGATTGGTTATTTCGCTGATGGGCCATGGGCACACCAGGCTTTCGACAGGCTTTTTGTTGATAAATCTTTGCACATTGCATTCCTGTGTGCAAGAAATGACAAGCCTGATGAGGTACTAAAAGAAAAAGGATTAAAAAACGGAATTGATTTCCTGATACATCCTAAAATCAATTCGGATGAGTTTTATGAAACCGTTAAACAGTACTCATGCGATTTGTTTGTTTCCATGTCCTTTAACCAGATTTTTAAAAGGCGCCTTATTGACCTTCCACCACAAGGGACAATCAACTGCCATGCTGGAAAATTGCCTTTTTATCGGGGAAGGAATATTCTTAACTGGGCATTGATTAATGATGAACCGGAGTTTGGGATAACGGTCCACTCTATGGACGAAGGAATTGATACTGGAGACATCATTCTTCAGCAAAGTCATCCGATTTCTGATCATGACAATTATGCGACGTTGCTTGAGAGGGCTTATGAGGGGTGTTCCTCATTACTGTATGATGCAGTAAGGCAGATTCAGAACGGTACATCAAAAAGAATACCTCAGGATTTGATACATCCATTAGGAATGTACTGCCCTGCTCGTATGGCAGGAGATGAACAATTGGAATGGACGCAATCGTCAAGGGAGATCTTCAATTTTGTCCGTGCAATCTGTAAGCCAGGGCCACAAGCAAGAACAAGCTTGAATGGCAAGGAGATATTGATTAACAAGGTCATTTGGATGCCTCAAGCACCACAGTACAAGGGTGTGCCTGGCGCTGTTCTTCAGAAAGATGAAATGGGTTTTATTGTCAAAACACTTGATTCCTATGTCAGGGTGGTAGAGTGGAGTAGTGAGGTCAAAATTAAAGTTGGGGATCGCTTAGGATGAAGGTATTGATTATCGCTGAAGCCGGTGTGAACCATAATGGTGACATGGAGTTAGCCAAGAAGTTGATTGATGTTGCGGCTGAAGCGGGAGCTGATCTTGTCAAGTTTCAGACCTTCAACGCAAACCGACAGGTCACGCACACAGCCAAAAAGGCTGACTATCAGACAAAGAATACGGATGGCAGTGAAACGCAGCACGAGATGCTCCGCAGACTGGAACTCACACATGAAATGCATAACGAACTCATCGCCCATTGTGCATTGCGGAATATCGGCTTTTTCTCCACAGGCTTTGATATCGAAAGTGTCGATCTGCTGGTGAGTCTCGGTCAAAATCAGTTCAAGATTCCATCTGGAGAGATCACCAATCTGCCTTTCTTGCGCCATATTGGCCGACTCGGTAAGCCTGTCATTCTCTCCACCGGAATGGCAACATTGGGCGATATAGAAGCAGCAGTTGAGGTGCTTGAACAAGCAGGAACCTCTCGTGCAAATCTGACACTGCTGCATTGTACCACCGAGTACCCTACGCCCATGGCAGAGGTGAATCTTCGAGCCATGCAGAGCATCCATAGAGCTTTTGGCGTAGCGGTGGGTTATTCAGACCATACACAAGGCATCGAAGTTGCCATTGCCGCTGTTGCTTTGGGCGCCACCGTCATTGAAAAGCACTTTACCTTGGATCGCAATTTGCCAGGCCCCGACCACAAGGCAAGTCTCGAACCTGAAGAACTGAAGGCCATGGTAAAAGCCATTCGCAACATTGAAATTGCTCTCGGTGACGGCATCAAACGCCTCACTCCAGGCGAAGCAATGAACAAGCCTGTTGCGCGTAAATCACTGGTTGCCAGTAAGGCGATTAAAGCTGGGGAACTCTTCAGCGCACAGAACGTTACCGCCAAGCGCCCCGGTACAGGTATTTCACCCATGCGCTGGGATGATGTTGTAGGCAGAAAAGCATTACATGATTTTGCGATTGATGCACTGATAGAGTTATAATATCAAATCTGAAATTGCCAAAACGCGCCAATATCTTGAAAAAGGAGTTAATCCAAACGAATAAACATGCAAAGTGCCATACCAATAACCTGCCCCCAAGAAATATTACTTGGCTTACACATGGATGCACAGCAATTTGCTGCGCTGCTTAAAGAACAGTCCGCCATGGCCTTATTTAGAGAGGGAAGGCTTTCATCGGGTATGGCTGCGAGTTGGTTGGGTGAGCCGCGTGCCCATTTCCTGATAAAAGCCATGCAAGGGGGGGCCACCCTTTTGGAAAATACGCAGGAAGATTTCCGAAGAGAAACGGCTTTGCTGTGAGGGTATTTTCTAACACAACCCCTTTTATTGCGCTTGCCAGTATTGACCAACTGCAATTATTGCCGCAGTTGTTTGGTCGTGTCTATGTAGCTCAATCGGTTATAGAAGAGTGTGCTGAAGGTGGTCGGATTCTTGTTCCGCACTTGCAGAGCTTGAGTTGGGTGGTGCCAATGGTCGATGAATCAAATTCCAACTTGCCCGTGCTGTTTGATCTGGATCGCGGCGAAAAGCAGACTCTCTTGCTCGCCTCCAAACACCCCGATAGTACAGTTATTATTGATGAGCGTCTCGGAAGGAATGTTGCTGAATATATGGGACTACAGGTGACTGGGACATTAGGCGTACTGGCCAAGGCTAAAACAAGTGGGCTCATTCCATCATTTTATGCGGCCGCGCAAGGTATGCGTGAACAGGGTATTCATTATAGTGAGGGTTTGATCGCCCGGCTTGCACAACATTTAGGCGAACTCAACCCGTGAATTGCCGTTCGAAATCGTGTCCTGCGTGAAAATGTTTGAGATTAAGGTTTGGGCACTATCATGAGAAAAATCTGCATCATCACCGGCACCCGTGCCGAATACGGCTTGCTGCGCTGGGTTATGCAGGGCATCAAGGATGACCCTGAGTTGACGCTGCAAATCATTGCCACCGGTATGCACCTCTCGCCTGAATTTGGTTTGACCTCTCGCCAGATTGAGCAGGATGGCTTCCAGATTGACCGCAAGGTTGAAATGCTCACCAGCTCCGATACTGCTGTTGGCATAGCAAAGTCCATGGGCCTCGGTTTGATTGGTTTCGCTGATGCATTGCATGAATTAATGCCTGATGTGATAGTAGTGCTTGGTGACCGGTTTGAAATCTTCTCGGCAGTCTCGGCCGCGTTGGTCGCACGTATTCCGGTTGCACATTTGCATGGAGGTGAACTGACCGAAGGCGCTTTTGACGATGCTATCAGGCATTCCATTACCAAAATGTCGCACCTTCATTTTGTTGCAGCCGAAGAGTACCGTCAGCGCGTGATCCAACTGGGTGAGCAACCGGATCGTGTTTTTCTGGTAGGTGGGCTTGGTATCGACAATATTAAACGGCTAAAGCTTCTTGATCGTGAAGAATTAGAGGCTTCACTTGACTTCAAGCTGGGCTCAAAGAATCTTCTGATCACCTTTCATCCGGTAACGCTTGAGGCAGCAACTGCGTCGGAGCAAATGGCTCAACTACTCCTGGCCTTGGCAGAATTGACGGATACACAGCTTATCTTCACCATGCCGAATGCCGACACCGATGGCCGTGTAATGATCAGGATGGTAGAAGAGTTTGTAGCGAAGCGCACTAACGCTCGCGCATACAGCTCCCTTGGTCAATTGCGCTATTTGTCGTGCGTTTCTCATGTTGACGGGGTTATTGGAAACTCATCCAGCGGCTTGGCAGAAGTTCCCAGTTTCCGCAAAGGCACTATCAACATTGGTGATCGCCAGCGGGGCCGGCTTCAGGCAAAAAGTGTGATTAATTGTGAGCCAACTCGTCAAAGCATTGCTACCGCCGTCAAAAAACTTTACTCTACCGATTTTCAAATAAACCTGAACAAGGTCAGGAATCCTTATGGAGAGGGCGGTGCAAGTGAAAAAATCCTTCAACTCATTAAATCTGTAGAGCTTGGCGATGTGCTTAAGAAACATTTTTACGATTTCGGCAACCCATGCGTATAGTATTCATTGGTACTGTTCAGTTTTCCCTTCGAGCTCTTCAGCGCTTGCTGAAAAGTAAAGCGGAAATAGTGGGAGTGTGCACGTTACAAGAATCTCCCTTTAACGCTGATCATGTTGATCTCAGTTATATAAGTAAAGAGCATGACATTCCTTGGTTGTATGCTGCCGATATAAATTCTTCGGAAGCGTTACACTGGATAAAAGAAAAATCACCTGATGTACTGTTTTGTTTTGGATGGTCGAGATTATTAAAAAAAGAGTTACTGAGATTAGCGCCTTTGGGTGTAATCGGCTTTCATCCAGCAGCGTTACCAGCTAATCGCGGTCGTCATCCGTTAATATGGGCATTAGTTTTAGGGCTTCATACAACAGCCTCGACGTTTTTCTTTATGGATGAAGGTGCCGATACTGGAGATATTCTCTCACAGCGTGAAGTTATCATTGAACATGAAGATGATGCAGCTCTTTTGTATGAGAAAGTGACGAAAACAGCATTGGAGCAAATCGAACTCTTTGTGCCCCAACTTGCTGAAGGTACTTTTATTCGTTCCAAACAGAAGGGTGACCTGACAAATACATGGCGTAAGCGAGGCTATGCTGACGGTCAGATTGACTGGCGTATGACAGCAAATTCCATATATAACCTCGTGCGAGGATTAACCAAGCCCTATGTTGGGGCGCACATTGTCGTCGGTGGGCAAGAAATAAAAGTCTGGAGAAGCGTTATCGTTAACGACGCTCAACAAAATATTGAGCCAGGAAAAATCCTTTTTTATAAAGGGCCAAATCCTGTTGTAAAATGTGGTGAAGATGCCATTTGCCTTGTAAGCACAGAACCATCATTTGAGCCAACAGTTGGGAGCTACCTGTGAAAACAATAGTCGTTGCACCTCATCCTGATGATGAAGTTCTCGCTGTCGGAGGTACGCTTCTGCGCCGCAAAGCCGAAGATGCAAAATGAACTTGCTATATTTTCGTGGACAGGGTAAGAAGTCATATCTTCAATCAAAAGGAGCTATGAAAAATGACAGAGAAAGGCAATGATGGTCGCAGGAAGTACAGCAA
>Ga0194060_10001897_pt1 | contig 14925 bp, 14 predicted proteins | sample SepL225m_MetaG_FD_163427 | JGI IMG/M metagenome (GOLD analysis project Ga0194060, IMG submission 163427) | Anoxic zone freshwater microbial communities from boreal shield lake in IISD Experimental Lakes Area, Ontario, Canada - Sep2016-L222-5m | ecosystem: Environmental > Aquatic > Freshwater >...
GGCTTAAAGCAAACAAGAAAAGTAGCTGCGACGAGGTCAAAAGCGCGTGGTCAAAAGCACCTAAAACACAGGCGGCCGCGATTACCGGAATCAGTTTACGGCGCTTTTCGCGGCCGAGATCGCACCACATCAAAAACACTAATGCGATAAAGACTGAAAATCCCAAAATCCCCCATTCGGCGAGCATTAGCAGAGGCATAAAGTGAGCCGGCTCAAAATCCCAAACTGATTTTGAGGGATTTTGTATGGCGAGCGCCGGAACCGACTGAAACACACCAACTCCGACAAGCGGATTGCGCTTGAATAACTCAAAACCGGTCGCGAGCGACTCAATCCTTTGATTCGTTGATTTCTTCTCAAGGCGCTCACCGTTTACATCTATACGCGCTCCATAGACGGGCAGAAAAATCATGATTCCAATAATCAAACCGAACCCGATCGGTAAGAATCTTTTAATCGGCACTGTTTTCAAAAATATCTCTGCAATAAAATAGGCTCCAAATGCCAAAATTGCACCACGCGAAAAAGTGAGAGCCAAAATAAAGCCAAATACAAGTAAAATAATCCTAGAACTTGAGCGCCAATCGCGAAGCAATAAAATCAGACTCAAAACCAGGTAAGCGCCGAAGATATTTGGATGCGCAAAGGATCCGTAAGCGCGCATAAACCGCTCACCCGCGATTTCAATCACCGAAGTTCCCGGAGCCATGAGCGGATGAGCTGCGATTCCGAGCAGGGTCGAAGAAATACCTGCGTGCCAAACAAAAATCTGCAAAACTGCTAGCAATCCGGGGATAATCATCCCCAAAATCCATAACTGCGCGATTTCTTCTGTAGATATTGGTGCCGCAATCATCAAAAGCAACCCAGCTAAGACATAGCGCACGGTACCGAGTATCGCGACAAATTGAAAATCCGAAGACAGAGCGCGACCAAACAATAATCCGAACCAAATCAATGCGAGAAAATATGCGGGTATTGAAAATTTCGCTAATCTATCTGGGGACTGTCCCGGGCATTTTAAGCCAAAATTACCGCGCGCCATCGCACACATAACAGCAACAAAAACAAAACACTCTCCAACTCCGATGCCAAGATTACCAAATGCCCACGGAGTTCCGCGGACAGACCCGAATGACCAAAGCCAAATCGTACCGAGTGGTAAAGTCAGAATCGCGAACCTGTATGCCCATTTTTCCAACCATTCCAAAGTCATACTTTTAATCCAAGCTGAGCCAGAATCTGCAAATACCTATCGCGATATTCGGCGCGCCTATCAAGCGTGTGAAATTTTAAGGCTTCATCGGAAACCACGACGTCACTTCCCTTTCCAATCAAGTTGCGAATCGACGGCGGAAAGCGACTTTCCTGAAAACGACGCAGTGGTTTTTCAAAAATATCAGGGATATGAAAAGAAAACCCTTTTCCCTTTGCTCTCAACCCTTTACCCTCCCCAAGTTCCAGCTGCGGGAATAATTCGTGAAACCCACTTTCCTCACGAATCTTCACTACTAAGCTATCGGGATCAAAAATAGGCAAAAGCGTCGCTCCCCAAAAAGCCAAATAAGGATCATCGCCATTCAATGAAAATCTTCGCAGGTCAAAGCCGGAGTCACTCATGAAAAAACTCCAGCAAAGAGTATCTTGCATCGAATCGGCATCAGGTCGCGCACCGATAAGCGCATACGGTAAAACCGCGGCAAAGCGTACTCGCCAAAGCGACCCGTGGCTCGCAATCACGAACAAATCAATATCCGATTCCGGACGCGCCTGCATGAGCGCAAGTGAGTTGCAAACAAAAACCGCCTTCACCTCACGAAAAAAAGAAAGATATTTTGCTGCCCGACTAGCGATTTGAAGTTTTTTAAGAGAAGACCGATATCGACTTTCAGACTCCAGAACATCAGTCTCGTGACCCGGCAAAAAGTATCTGCCGTCTTTAAAAAACAGCTGCTTCTCACGAGTCATCGCTTCAAGTTCATGTAAAACCTCGGTATATTCGGCGCGCTCAAACAAGTATTGCCAGATTTCAAGCGCGGTCATCGGATAAAAAAATAACGAGAACCACGAGACGGTTTCAAAAATTGAGCCCCTGAGATTCTTAGCAATAGGCTTCCACATTGATTTTTTTCCCGCATTACTCCCCATTCTCTCTCGTCATAACACTTGCAACCGGCTGTTTCACGATTTGCGATTCCGCTACGCCTACGCGTGCCTGTTCGCGAACCAAAGCATCTCGCACGATAATCCGATCGCCATCAATCTTTACAATCGCATCGACGCTCACAAGCAAATCACCGCCAAATAAAGAGCGTCGCAAAGCCAGTTTTAATACCCTTAAATCTGGCCACACAACTTCAACATCGCGCACCTCTCCCAAAACCTTTCCAGACTCCGCCACCACAAGTTTATTTTTTAAATAAAATTGCATATTTTTCTATATCTTGTTGCTGATTTGATTCTGCGGCGGCACTACCGGATCGGTATGAATCACGGTCTTCGGGATATCTTTGAAAGCAAAATACTGCAGGATGATCTGCGCAATCGTCGAAACCACCCAGTAAAGCGTAAGACCGGCCGGAAGCTTCCAGGAAATAAAGATTACTACAATAGGCATCATGTAAGTCATCTGCTTATTCATGATAACCGCCATATCTTCATCTTTCGCACCATCTTCCTTGCGCAATGCAACCGGCGGGCGCATGGCATTCATTTGCTTTCCGGCAACGAACTGCAGCACCGCTGCCAAAATGGCAAAAAACGGTGAAGGTGACGAGAGCGAAACGGAGCCAAGAAACAAGTCATGCACTCGACCCGGATTTGAAACAAAATTATACAATCCCGCCATTCCTTCACTCTTCAAACCGTCGGAAAGCGCGCGATACAAGGCGGCAAAAATCGGAAGCTGAATCAGGAGCGGCAAGCACGAAGAAAGCGGATTCACCTTCTCTTTTGAGTAAAGCGCCATGGTTTCGCGGTTCAACTGCTCCGGATTATCTTTATGCGCTTTGCGAATAGCTTCCACCTGAGGCTGCAAACGTGTCAAAGCCTTCTGCGATTCGATGGTTTTTTTGAACATCGGATAAAGCGCAAGACGAATAATCGCGGTGAGCGCGATAATCGCAATGCCCATGTCATGTCCCGGAATCACGTTATACAACCAAATCAGGAGGTTCAGGAGTGGCCGATAGAAAACTTCATGAAAAAAGGTTGAGAACATACGGGGGTGAGGGGTTAGAGGTTAGAGCTTAGAGGTTAGAGATATCTCCTACTCCTTCTTCTCCTCTACCGCCGCTGCAACTTCAGAAGCCGGCATCGCTTCGCCCCGAACATTAATCTTCCAACCCGTGAGCTTGGCTGCCAAGCGAACATTCTGTCCGCCCTTGCCGATCGCGAGCGAAAGCTGATCTTCTGGAACCACAACGAGCGCGGTTTTCTCAGCATCGTTCAGTTCGACAGCCGTAGCTTTGGCTGGCGCAACCGCATGCATAATGAATTCCTTAACATCATCGCTCCACAAAATAACGTCGATTTTTTCACCACCAAGTTCCGCGATAATCGTCTGAATGCGACTACCACGCTGACCGATACAGGAGCCGATCGGATCGATATTTTCTTCGTTCGATTTAACCGCAACCTTGGAACGCGATCCGCCTTCGCGGGCAATCGCCTTAAGCTCAACCACGCCAGTCGCGACTTCCGGGATTTCAAGATGAAATAATTTATCAACAAGCATCGGGCTCGTACGCGAAACCAAAAGCTCCGGGCCTTTCGGGGTCATGGAAACTTCTTTCAACATAACCTTGATACGCTCACCCGGCATGTATTGTTCGCGTTCGATCTGATCTTCCGGCAGCATGATACCGGTCGCGCGACCCAAGTCGACCAAAACAACGCGACCTTCGCGACGCTGAACCGTGACAACCAAGATTTCCTTTTCCTTGTCTTTGTATTCGTTGAAAACCATGTTGCGCTCGGCTTCACGAAGCTTTTGCATGATTACCTGCTTCGCGGTTTGCGCGGCCATGCGACCAAAAGCGCCGGGAACTTCAAGTTCGCGTTCGATAAGCTCGCCAAGAACGGCATCTTTTTTGATCTCCTTGGCCGCCGTAAGCATGATCATGGTTTTCGGGTTGAACTTCGGCTTCACGTCTTCGCTTTCAACCGTCGCCGCTGTCGTACCGGCAGCGCCGCGATGATAAACCGGGCGCGCCATTTCAGCCACGCGCATCGCTTCCAATTCTTCTTCGGTCGGAAGCTCCATGTCTTCAACCACCGTTTTAACGTCAAAAGCCTTGATGCTCGCCGTTTCCGGGTCGAACTTCACAAACACATTCTGATCCTTCTCGCCGAAATCCTTGCGGAAAGCGGCCGCGAGCGCAATTTGAACAGTATCAAGAACGCTCTCAAAAGAGATATTCTTTTCTTCACAGATCTGCTGCATGGCGGCGGTAATTGGGCTGGACATAGGGGGTGAGAGGTTAGAGCTTAGAGGCTAGAGAGACATTTTCGAGCCCAGGACATCCCTAAGCTCTAAGCCCTAATCTCTAAACTCTATTTATTCAATAAAATGGGCAAGTCCACTGACTTGCCTGATGGGAGCATGCTAACACAAACCAAGTAGGAAGTGCAAGACTATTTTCCGACCTCAAAGTGTCCCCAGGGGACTGTCCCCTAGGGACACTTGCTCATTCAAGACACAGCTTTGAGATGCCTGATTTTTGGCCTCAGACCAAATTCGATTGCAATCACATCAATCCGATATCGCCCGTTCCAATTCGATACCTGGCAATATGATTCGGCGAGCATTTGTAGCTTTGCGAGTTTCCCAGCATGTACCGCTTCTTCCGGCGTGCCGTATTTATCAGACGAGCGTGATTTAACTTCGATAAAAATCAACTCGCCGCCAAACTCGGCGACGAGGTCGATTTCTCCAATTTGATTTTTCCATTGCCGCGCGATGATTCGAAAACCGGAATCAGCCAAGTATCGAGCCGCCAAGTCTTCGCCCGCGTTTCCAAATTTCCTCCGTGCATCCATAGGACATCACTAAGCCCTAATCTCTAACCTCTAAGCCCTAGTCTCTAATCCCCAACCCCTACTTCATCGCGACTTCATGATTGGCGGCGAGAATTTTTGGAAGTTGTTTATAGCGATACCAGGCAATCTGTGCACCCCAAGCTATGGCGCCGATAAGCCAGGCCGCATACCACAAACGCATACCAAGCATCGGCACGCCTTCATAGCGGAAGAATACAATCAAAAGTCCGAGCGAGCCCATCCAGTTCAAAGCCGAGGCTCCGCGACGCCAAACATAGCTCATGAAACGATCGTTCTTTTTAAGCTTGCGGTAAATTGCGCGGCAGGCAATGCCGGTCGCAATCATGAGAATGAAAAAAGCCGAAAGCATAATTGCTGTCTTCGAAGTCATGGCGAGCGGACGAATCGCGATCCAATATTCCAGCGAAAGCATCAGGTTCAAATTCATATTCTTTTCCGTAGAGTCAGACGATCTGTTTTATGTAAGACCAGGCAGATATGGTGTGGCCCGGCATCAAAACGCCGGTCCAACGCAAACCCACTATCCTCGAATAAATATTTCGCCGTATCTTCGCTTATTCCTCTGGTTTTTGCAAGCGCAAAGAATGGGGATGCGGATTTAGGGCTCACAAACACAAGCTTTCCTCCAAGTTTGATGATGCGCCTGAGTTCGCTGATAGCCTGAACCGGAGATGAAAAAAGTTGCAGCGAATTAGCGAGTAAGGCGATATCAATTTCACTATCTTTGAGTGAGACTCCGCGTTTTGATTCGATATCCTCATGCATCACCTCGACATTTTCGTGTCCGTATTCCGCGAGCCTTGAACGCAAAGCATTAACTCGTGCCCGAATTGCATCAAGCGCAATCACCCGACCGCTTTCGCCGCGTGCACGAGAAGCTGCGAGTACAAAATGCCCGTGGCCACCAGCGCAAACATCAACAAAAACAGCTCCCGAAGTACCGATTTCTGAAATCAGCTTGTCGGAATCGATTAAGGCTTTTCCGGTCGAAAGAATTAACGGCATTTTATTTATGGATTACCGCGAACGAAAAGCGATGCAAAGCCCGAAAGAACCGCCTCATGTAAATTCGTCATAACCATGAAACCGATAAAGATAAATCCGAGACCGACAAGTTTCAGAAAAGTTGGCGTACCTCCGGGACCGAGCTTCTCCTCCGCCCAATCAATTCGACCCATAAATTCTTGAAATCTAACCGTCTTCCAAACCATCAGAAACCCGCATCCGACCAGAAGAATGGTCAGAATAATACGTAAAATCATATATCGTAATTGTACCATGATGGGACCGCGAGTTGAACTATTTACATTTTTCATATAAGCTATGGCAGCTAAATCGAACGCGGACGTTTAGCTCAGTTGGTTAGAGCACCTCCTTTACACGGAGGGGGTCGTAGGTTCGAATCCTACAACGTCTAAGAAAGAAACCGGATTCCCGGTTTTTTTCTATTGGGCTCTCACTACTTTACTGCTTACCTTTGCGCAAAGCGCAAAGAACTTGGGAAAAGCGCCGGAGGGCGCAACCGATAGCAGAATGATTGCCCGGTCCGGCCAAGCATGGCCGGCAATCATACACGGAGGGGGTCAAAGGTTCGAATCCTTTAGCGTCTACCAAAAAATCCCCGCGAAAAGCGAGGATTTTTTGTGTGAAATCTTTTTTATTTTCGTGCGCCGGAATTCGAGATTTCTTCATCTAGTTCTTCCATCGATTCCGATTCTTTACTAGGCAGATCATCCGACGGACCGGACTCGACCTTGGAAGATTTATCGGACAATTTTGATTCCGACCGCTTCCCTACTCCGCAGGCCTCTAACCGACTCGCACTAATATGAGATTTCATATATTTAGGTGTGAGAATAGGGTAGCACACCCACGGTAGTGTTCAATGGGGTCATTTCATTGGTGTTTTGATGTGTTTTTACTACTTCTCCACTATCAAAGTCTTCTCCGAAATCGCTACCAACCCTTTTCAAGATCCCTCGGCTTCGGGATGACACAGGACGGCTCGAAGCGAGCGATTTTGAGCGTACCGTGCGCCGGGCTATGCGCTCCCCTCTAGCCCGCCGCACGGTACCTCAAACCGCGCTCGCTCATAACTCTCCCCACCCCTTCAAGATCCCTCGGCTTCGGGATGACAACGTTGGTAGGCAAAGCGCATCAAGATGATACATAGGCTCGAGGCGAGCGATTTTAGGCGTACCTCGCGCCGGATTATTGCCCGCCCCTAATCCGCCGCGAGGTACCCTAAACCGCGCTCGCGTATTATCTTGTTGTTTGTTAATAAAATCCCGGTAATCAACTGATTACCAGGATTTTATTTGCGGACGGAGAGACTTGAACTCTCATACCCTTACGGGTGCTACCACCTCAAGGTAGTGCGTCTGCCATTTCGCCACGTCCGCTCAATTGAATGGCTCGGATAGGATAACGAACATCGCAAAATAATTCAAGTGCGCGAGCCCGAGCCTAAACTAGCCTGCCTTTTCCGGTGATTACCTTCAAAATCTTAGGAACCGCTTCAATTCTAATATTCTCAAATTTACATTCTACCCCGTCGACTATCGCCGTGAGTGGCCCCTCTCCAACGATGTTCAGATGATGCAACGGAATTGAAGATTGAGTCGTGCGCGATTTACTAAATATCCCCTCCTTTGGCAGATCCGCAAAAATAATCGTATCCAATTTTCCATCGCGCGGATCCGCAAGCCCTTCCTTCAAGTCTTTATAACCCAAAGACCCTAAATTGCGAACTTCGATTCCACCACCGGTCGGAGTGCTGATTTTAAATTTTCCATCGATATCCAGTACAGCATTCTGGTGAAAAACATCGACGCTCGTCAAAAAATACTGATTGTTGATTTTACCGACATCAAGAGTTTCAGTGAGTCGAGCCGAAAGCACATCGCAAGCCTCAGCACCCGGCGGAACACCGAGTACCTGAGAAATGCGACAGGAATCACCGACGGGAATAAACCCAACAGCGATTCCGAGTTCTGGCAGAACGCCCATCAGTTGATGAAAGGTAGCATCATTACCAACAACTACAATCGTGGTAGCGCCGCGCCGCACTTCATCACGAACAAGCTCAACAGCATTGCGAAAAAGCGCCAGACGCCCAACCTTACCTTGAATTCCAATGTCGGTGAGTTTTTGTTCAACCCGAATAATCTCGCGCTCATAACGCTTCTCCTGAACAAATTTATCGTAAACGTAAAAGTAAGACATGAAGATTGCGGTTAGCTTCGAGCGTCGAGCTTTTAACCAGCTGCTTCTTCTGAAGCTGTCTCGCCTCCGCGTTTCATCGTTACCCGTCCATTCAAAATAGCACCCGATTCAATCATCAGATCCTCAGCAGAAATGTCACCAATAACCTGTGCGGTCGCTCGTAATTCCAATTTTCCGGCAACCTGAATATTGCCTTCAATAATACCGGAAATATCAGCCGATCCAGCTGCTACTTCCGCGATGATGTGAGCGGTCCCACCAACCATTAGATGTTGCGAAGTCGCAATCGATCCCTTTACTTCGCCCTCAATCACGACGTTTCCGTCACTCTTGAATTGACCTTCCACACGAACACCCTGCGCAATCACCGTGTCCCCCGCAATTGCATTCTGCGAACCGCCGCTACCCTCGTGACCCTTGTTGAAAATCGCCATAAGCATGGAAAGTTAGCAATTTTTATATTTATAGTGTACGAGCATTGGGCTAAAAAAGAAAACTACATCTCTTTTACAACCTCAATGCCAAGAAGCGCGAGACCGTTTTCGAGGACTGTCTTCAAATCAGAAAGCACCGATAAGTGAAGTGCGCGTTCACCATCAGATGACGTCGAAACCGGCACTGACTCATAGAAAGCCGCGAAAAGCTTCGCGATTTTGAACAAATAATGCGCGATTATCGACGGCTTAAGTTCAAGAGCGGCGAGACGCGCCACTTCCGGGTACTTCGCGAGCTCCCAAATCAACTCGCGCTCATTTTCATCGCGCACCAACGCGGACTTCGTACCTTTTTTTGGCGCCTTGGTCTTTTTCACGATGCCATTTATGCGCGCCGCCGTGTACTGCAGATATGGCCCCGAAAAACCATCGAAAGACATGGCGGACTTGATATCGAAAGTAATCACCTTATCCGGGTCCTGCTTCAGGATTTCAAATTTCATGGCACCGAATGCGATAGCGTGCGCAACTTTATTGATATTTTTCTCCGACCAATCCAAATGTCGCGATTTGGTTTCGGCGCGCGCCACAGAAATCAGTTCATTGCGGAAATCCTCGTATAAAATAACCGTGCCTTTACGCGAAGACATGGCGCCTTCCGGAAGCGTCACGAATTCGTAAGCCACGTGAATCATTTCTTTTTTATAACCGAGGCGTTTTAGAATCTCAAAAACGCTGGCAAAGTGCTGCTTTTGACGTGCATCGGTCGCCACATAACTTGCATCGATTTTATAATCCTCAAATTTCTGAATCGCGAGCGCCAAGTCGGTCGTCGAATAAAGTGCCGTACCATCGGTACGCAAAATCACGAAGATCCCAAGTCCGACGTCTTCCAGATTCACGATAATCGCGCCCTCACTTTGAATGGCGATTTTTTTATCAAGCAATTTCTCGACGATCTTCATGCGCTTCTCCACAAAATCCGACTCGGCATAAAAAGTGTCGAATTTCGCGCCCAGTTCTTCGTGAAAAGCGTCGAATTCTTTGAGCGACCATTTTCTGGTTTCTTTCCAAAGCTTCATGGTTTCTTTATCACCGTGCTGCAATTTCTTGAGCACATCCATGACAGCTTCCTTCGCAGTTCCCATTTCTTCGTATTTTTTGACCGCTTCGGTATAGATACCGGACATCCATTTCCCTAATTCCGTTTTCGGAGGCTTCTCACCAAAATGATAGGTTTTATAACACCAAAGCCATTGCGCGACATGCAGCCCCAAGTCGTTCACAAAATCCGCGGCGATCACTTTGATGCCCTGCGAGCGCATCAAACGCACAACCGAAGCGCCGAATAGCTGATTGCGCAGATGTCCGACGTGCGAAGGTTTGTGAGTATTCAAACCCGAATACTCGAACATAACTGTACGCTTGGTACCATGATTCTCACCGTATTTGGATTTCAAAAGCGAAATCTGCTTATTCGAATCAGCGGCGACCGCGTCGATATTCATGAAGAAGTTGATATACGGACCAACCGCGCGTGCCTCGCGAACCAAATCTCTCGGCAGAATCTTGGCCGCGTATTCGGAAGCTACCTCGGCCGGGTTTCTGCCCATGCCCTTCGCCAAACGAAAACACGGGAACGCTACATCGCCCATCTTTCCGTCTTTCGGCGATTCAAGATCATCGAAAGTCGGAGTATAGGTTTTGTTGAGCGCTGCTTTGAGCGCGAGCAGGATTTCGGTTTTAGCTTTTTCGATTAGATACATGTTGGGAGCGGTTAGAGCTTAGAGATTAGAGCTTAGGGCTATCCTTTTATGACCCTCACAAAATAACGCTTTCCTTTCTGTAAAACAACCCCCTCCTTCTTCGGCGTCACCATCATGTCAACCGCTTTCACGACCGCGCCTTCATATTGAATTCCGCCCTGTTCAATCAAACGACGAGCCTCACCTTTGGACTGAACAAGTTTTGTGAGTACCATCAAATCAAGAATATTTATCGGCTTTTTCAGCTTGATTTCTTCCATCTCGGTCGGAGCCTCGTGTTTCTCAAAAGTCTTCTTGAAGCTCTCCTGAGCCTCAAGCGCTTTCTTTTCACCATGATAGATCTTCACGATTTCAAAAGCTAAGCGCATTTTTACGTCTTTCGGATTGACCGATTTATCCTTCAAACCACGTGTGATTTCCGCAATTTCAGGAAGGCTCAAAAGCGTACAATCAGTAAATAATTGCGCAATATTCTCATCCGGCTGTGCCAGCAATTTGCCGTACATATCATTCGGCACCATATCCAAAAACACACCGGTACCGAGTGATTTCGACATCATTTTTTCACCCGTGACCGGATTCACAAGCAAAGTCGTGATGAACACAAACTTTTCTTTCTTCAAATATTTCTGGACCAAGGTTCGCCCGACAAGAGCATTGAATTTTTGATCATTACCGCACATCTCAACGTCGACGTTCAAATGCACCGAATCATAACCCTGCATAAGCGGGTACAAAAATTCGTGCAGGAAAATCGGCTTCTCTTCTTTCCAGCGCTTCTCAAACATATCGCGCTCCATCATGCGCTGAACCGTAAAATTCGAAGCTAAATCAACCACGTTTTCGAGCGTCATCTTGGAAAGCCAATCGCTGTTATAGACGATTTCGACCGGGTTTTCTTTGTCATCAAAGCCCAAAATAGGCTTGAGTTGAGCGAGCCAAGTCTTGGTATTTTCTTTTACCTGCGCGCCTGTGAGCTGAACGCGCGCCGCCGATTTATCAGTTGGGTCCCCGATACGCGCCGTGAAATCGCCAATCAAAATCACAACCTTGTGGCCGAGCCGACGAAGCCTTTCGAGAATAATATAATTCGTCGCATGACCGATATGAAGCGAAGTTCCGGTCGCATCCGCGCCGATATATATCTTCAATTTTTTACCCGCCATCATTTCTTTCTTCATGAACTCGCGCGACGGCAAAATTTCCGCGACACTTCTGGTCAGCACTTCATCGACTAATTTTTCGTCTATTTTCGACTTGGCCATATTTATAGATTTTTGAGCTGAGCTTTCAAAGTTTCGATTTTGGTTTTGGTTTCGGCGAGCTTGGCTTTTTCTTTTTCGATAACCGGAGCCGGTGCCCGCGCCACAAAGTCGGCATTCGCAAGCTTAGCTGTTTGGGTTTCGAAATATCTTTCAAGATCGGCGATTTCTTTTTCTAACCGTGATTTTTCTGCCGCCACATCGATAGTTCCTGCTAAATCGAGAGCTACGCCCGATCCAGAAAAATCAATCGATTCAATCATCGCTAAAGCCTTGATAACTTCAGCTTGAGATTCAGCCAGCTCGCTCTTTTCGATACGTGCTTTCACGCGCTTCCCCGCCGGCAGTTTCGCTTCGGCGCGAAGATTTCGCAGTGTCGTAATAAGATCTCGCAGCTTTTCGAATTCCTGACTCCGCGAGGGGACAGTCCCCTGCGGCTTTGGGGACAGTCCCCGTCGCGCAACATCTGGCCAAACCTCAACCATCAGCACTCCTCCAAATCCGGCGTTCTGCCAAATAGTTTCGGTCACGAACGGCATGAATGGGTGCCAGAGCTTCAGAACGGTTTTCAGGACATGATGAAGGATATCCTTCGTGTATCTTGTATCTTGTATCGTCTCCTTCTTCATCTGCACCTTGGCAATCTCCAAATACCAATCCGCAAAATCAGACCAGGTAAAATCACGCAGCAATTCCCCTGCTTGCGAGAAACGATAACTCGCAAGATTTTCCGTGACTTGACTGGTCACTTCGGCGAGACGCGCAAGTATCCATTTATCAGCCAAAGATCCATGACTTGATCCTTCGCTTTGCTCAGGATGACGGACAGCACCGGTGTTCTCATTCTGAGGCACAGCCGAAGAATCAAGACTCAAAACAAATCTCGAAATATTCCAAAGCTTGTTCGCGAAATTTCGGAAGCCTTCAACTTTCTGTTCCGAAAGCTTCATGTCATTTCCCGGCGAAGATCCGATTACCAAAGACAAACGAGTTGCGTCTGTACCGTATTTAGCATTAGTTTCCATCGGGTCGATGCCATTTCCGAGCGACTTCGACATCTTGCGACCCTGTTCATCGCGCACCAAACCATGCAGATAGACATTATGAAATGGCACTTCACCAAGCGCATAGGTCGTCATGAGTATCATGCGAGCAACCCAGAAAAACAAAATATCATAACCGGTTTCGAGTACCGAAGTCGGGTGATAAAACTCCAAATCTTTAGTCTTCTCAGGCCAACCCAAAGTCGAAAAAGTCCAAAGCCCAGAAGAAAACCAGGTATCCAAAGAATCTGGATCCTGAACCCAGCCCTCACCTTTCGGCGCTTCGACTCCGCAGTAAGTCTCCTGTTCCGTGATTTCTTGATTTATTGATTTATTGATTTCTTGCCCCCGGTACCAAACCGGAATCTGATGTCCAAACCAAATCTGACGCGAGATGCACCAGTCGCGCAAGTTTTCCATCCAGTGATAATAAGTTTTTTCGAAGCGCTCCGGCACGATTTTAGTTTTGCCAGATTTGACCGCTTCAATCGAAAGCTCTTTTAAGGTTTTGCCGACGTTCCCCGAATGTGTCATCCCGGCATCCGTCGTCCCTCCATGTGTCATCCCGAAGCCGAGGGATCTTGCGCCCCCCGTTATCGGCTTATTTACGTTGATAAACCACTGCAACATCGGCAGCTCTTCAACAATTCCGCCACCACGTTCGGAAACCGGCAAAGCCTGCGGAACATCTTCTTCTTTGATAATCAAACCGTGTTCAGCAAGATATTCCACCGTTTTTGCGCGTGCTTCGATGGTTTTCAAACCAGCGACGGCACCAACGCCAGACATCATCTTTCCGTCCATGCCGATGACTTGAACCGTCGGCAAATTGTTTTTCCGTGCGATTTCTTCGTCGATTTTTGAGTGCGCCGGAGTTACGCCGAGCGCGCCGGTACCGAAGGCCGGGTCGACGGCTTCGTCCGCCACCACACGAATTGAAATCTTTTGCCCGCAAAAGTTGGCGCTAAAAGTTTGCCCGATATATTTTTGGTATCGCTCGTCCGAAGGATGTACCGCAACCCCCGTATCGCCGTATTTGGTTTCCGGACGCGTGGTCGAAATCGCAATCGGAAAATCAGCGTCGTATTTAAACGTATACAATTTCGCTGTGGTTTCTTTGGTCAAAACCTCATCATCCGCAATCGTCGTTTGATATTCCGGATCCCAGTTCACGACGCGAGTTCCGCGATAAATCAAACCGTCGTCGTACATCATCTTAAAAATCGTACGCACGGCCAAGTTTCGTTTTTCATCAAGCGTATAAGCCTCGCGCGACCAGTCGCACGAAGAACCCATCGCCTTCACCTGACCAACAATCGTATCGTGAGATTCCTGCGCGAACTTGCGAACTTCGGTCAAAAATAATTCACGCCCAAATTCATGACGAGTTTTGCCGGTCGACTTTCGCAACAACTTTTCAACCTTAGTTTGAGTTGCGATCGCCGCGTGATCAGTGCCCGGAATCCAAAGCGCTTTTTTGCCTCGCATGCGTTCAAAACGAATCATCAAATCTTCCAAAGCCAAAATCGTCGCGTGACCCAAATGAAGTGTACCGGTGACATTCGGCGGCGGCATCACGATACAAAACGGCTCGGTACGCTCACCCGGCAAATTATCGGGATTCGAAAATCCGCTTTGTTCCCAGAGTTTTAGCATCGACGGTTCGTGTTCGGAGGCCACGTAAGCCTTTGGAAGTTCTTTCATATATATGGGAGTATCCTATCGAATTCAAGGAATACTGTCATCTACGTGATTTTTCAAACAAAAAAGCCGTGATTTCCCCGCGAACACAGTGGGGATCCAGAGCACGTCCACTGGACCCCCGATTAAATCGGGGGTGTCAAAACACAGACAAAGACAGTCACAAATGGGCCCAAATCAAATGGGACAAATCGGGCCAATTCAAAATATCGGAACAATGACGGCGGGACGCGCCCCAAGCTTCGGATCCGAATTCGAAGCGCCGCGCCAATCCGCGCACACCTCGGCAGCATCCGGATACCAGTCCGCGCGGAGAACACCGGCGGGCGCGCGCGAATCTAGTAGCCAACCCCAATTAGACTTCTCGGCATCGTCGTTATAACCATCAAAGGTGTGATGCTCTCCAACTCCGGCTTCGGTTTCACCACGCTTC
>Ga0194060_10001898_pt1 | contig 14923 bp, 11 predicted proteins | sample SepL225m_MetaG_FD_163427 | JGI IMG/M metagenome (GOLD analysis project Ga0194060, IMG submission 163427) | Anoxic zone freshwater microbial communities from boreal shield lake in IISD Experimental Lakes Area, Ontario, Canada - Sep2016-L222-5m | ecosystem: Environmental > Aquatic > Freshwater >...
GGATTTCATGGGAAATTTTGCAAACTCGCAAGCATTTCTTTTTTTCGGCAATTGGAATATTAGGTGTTGTGATCTTGTCTCAAGCAGCAAGCCTTTTTACTTTTACCAAGCCAATCGGTGAGCCCCTGAGCATTCGCCTCATTCAGGGTAACTATGAGCAGAGTCTTAAATTTAATCCGCAAGCAGTTAGTGAGCAGATTATTTTTTACGCAGCAACCATTCAATCAACGCCTGCTGATCTGATTGTGATTCCAGAGACTGCATTCCCTTGGCCTCAAGGAAGACTCCCAAGTGGACTCTTAGACTCACTACAACACTTTTCAAATGTAAGTTCTAGCAATCTTTTGCTTGGTGTCATTGGTGAAATTTCAGGCAGCAAAGGATTGCAATATTCCAACCGAGCCCTTGGTCTGTCGCCTAACTCTCATTTATACCAATACGACAAATCGCATCTGGTGCCCTTTGGAGAATTTGTTCCTCTAGGCTTTCATTGGTTCGTAAAAACCTTTGGCGTGCCCTTAAATAATTTTGCTCGTGGCGCGCAGGATCAGCCATTGTTCGCAATCAAAAAATTTGGACAAGATCCCATTTATGCAGCGACCACTATTTGCTATGAAGATGTCTTTGGTGGCGAACTTGCCTCTCGCTTACGCAATAGCGCTGAACCAGCTAATTTACTAGTCAATATGACCAATTTAGCCTGGTTTGGCGCATCCCAGGCACCTAGCCAACAGTTGCGCCTGTCACAATTACGCTCTCTCGAAACTGGCCTGCCAGCCTTACGCGCTACCAATACTGGCATTACCGCTGTATTGGGCTCCAATGGGAAAGTGCTTGCACAACTGCCCGAATTCACTCAAGGTGTATTAAGCACCAAGATACAGGCCTATGCAGGAAAAACACCTTACGTTATTTGGGGAAACACTCCCATTTTGAGTATTTCCTGCCTACTACTGATCCTAGGCTTCATCCGACAAAAACGGTTTTAGTAGTTAAGCGGCTTAGCCATGTAAAATCAACGGCTTAGCTAGGTTAATCATGCTTACTTTTCAGCAAATCATTCTCAAACTCCAAGATTACTGGGACCAACAAGGTTGCGTCCTATTGCAGCCTATCGACCTTGAAGTCGGAGCTGGTACATCGCATACGGCGACTTTCTTGCGCGCCATCGGCCCAGAGCCATGGAAAGCAGCTTATGTTCAACCCTCACGCAGACCTAAAGATGGTCGTTATGGTGAGAACCCCAATCGCCTCCAGCATTACTATCAATATCAAGTTGTCTTAAAGCCTGCTCCCGAGAATATTCTCGAACTCTACCTAGGCTCGCTTGCAGCCCTTGGTCTAAACCTTCAAGAAAATGACGTCCGTTTTGTAGAGGATGATTGGGAAAACCCCACCTTAGGAGCATGGGGTCTGGGCTGGGAAGTGTGGCTCAACGGTATGGAAGTCACCCAATTCACTTATTTCCAACAAGTGGGCGGCCTAGACTGCAAACCTGTTCTGGGAGAAATTACTTACGGTATTGAACGCTTAGCGATGTATATCCAGAACTGCTCCAATGTATATGACCTCGTTTGGGCTGAGGGCATTTCTTATGGTGATGTGTATCACCAGAACGAAGTGGAACAATCTTGCTACAACTTTGAATATTCAAACACTGACTTACTGTTTGCCAACTTTGCAAACTATGAAAGCGAAGCAAAACGCTTGATGGAAGTTCCGCTTGCCCTGCCCGCCTATGAAATGGTGCTCAAGGCCGCTCACACCTTCAACTTACTCGATGCTCGCGGTGCTATCTCAGTCACAGAGCGCGCTGCTTATATCGGCCGCATCCGCAATCTTTCGCGTGCCGTTGCACAAGCTTACTTTGAGTCTCGAGAAAAGCTAGGTTTCCCCATGTGCCAACGGCAAGCTAAAGCATAAAAGTACCTCAATCTATTTATGAGCACACCAAATATGCCTCCTCAATCAGCTGACTTATTGATTGAGTTATTGACAGAAGAGCTTCCACCCAAGTCGCTGCGTCGCCTCGGTGATGCATTTAGTGATGGCATCTTTAACACCTTAAAAACCGCAGGCTTATTGAGCGAGAGCTCTCAAGCGATTGGCTATGCAACACCACGTCGCCTAGCAGTTCATGTAACGCAGGTATTGAGTCAGGCTCCTAACTATCCAGTACGTGAAAAATTATTGCCTACCAGCATTGGGTTTGATGCCAATGGCAAAGCAACCGCGCCTCTATTAAAGAAATTGGCTACTCTTGGCTATACCAACCTAGATCTTTCGACCTTAGAAAAAGCGGGTGAAGGTAAAAATGAAGCTTTATATTTAAATCTGATTGCTAAAGGGGCAGCGCTTGAACAGACGGCTCAAGTAGCGCTGGAGAACACCTTAAGCAAGTTGCCCATTGCAAAAATGATGCGTTACCAGGTGATGCAAAAGAATGGGCAATTAGCCGATGTTGAATTTGCACGTCCTGCTCACAAAATCATTGCATTACATGGCAAGATGCCTTTGGCTATTAGTGCGCTTGGCATCACTGCTGGCAATCAAACTGACGGTCACCGTTTTTTAGCGCCTGGTGCTATTTCCATTTCAGCAGCAGATCAGTATGAAGCAACGCTACAGAGCCAAGCCAAAGTTATGCCCAGCTTTAACAAGCGCCGTGAATATATTGAAGCTGCCCTATTAAAGGCAGCCAGCAATGATTTGGTCTTGATGCCAGATAGTCTGCTAGATGAAGTGACGGCTCTAGTTGAGTGGCCTGCGATTTACGCATGTCATTTTGACCAAGAATTTTTAGAAGTTCCCCAAGAGTGCTTAATTCTGACAATGCAAACCAATCAAAAATATTTTGCACTAACTGATGCACAAGGTAAGTTGCGCAACCGCTTCCTGATTGTTTCTAACATTGAAACTCAGAAACCTGAGGCCATCATTTCAGGTAATGAGCGCGTTGTGCGGCCACGTCTCTCAGATGCACGCTTCTTCTTCCAACAAGATCAAAAACGTCCTTTAGCCTCACGTGTTGCTGATCTTGCTAGAGTGGTTTATCACAACCAACTAGGCAATCAACTTGAGCGTACACAGCGCGTTGCTGCCATCGCTACTGGTATTGCGAAAGAATTAAAAAAGAAAGGTATCGAAGCCAACATGGAGTTTGCTGGCCGTGCCGCTGAAATTGCGAAGACTGACTTGCTCACTGATATGGTTGGCGAGTTTCCAGAATTGCAAGGAATCATGGGGCGTTACTACGCTATCCATGACGGCGAGAACCCTGAGGTTGCCTCAGCCTGCAGCGAGCATTACATGCCCCGCTTTGCTGGCGATGCTTTGCCACAAACCCAAACCGGTACGATCCTAGCGATTGCTGACAAATTAGAAACATTGGTGGGTATTTGGGGGGTTGGACTTGCCCCAACTGGTGATAAAGATCCTTATGCACTACGTCGTCATGCCTTAGGCATCTGCCGTCTGCTCTTGGAAAAAAATCCCCCCTTGAGTCTTCCCGACCTGATTGAATTAGCTCGTACCCAATTTACTCAGAAGGATGTTCAAGAAAAAGCAAAGTCCGAAGATATTTATGCCTTTATCATCGATCGTCTGCGCGGCTATCTGCGTGATCAATCGGTAGCTGGCAAGCCGTTTACCAGTGCCGAAATCGATGCTGTACTGAGCCAATCTCCAGCACAGCTAAATGACTTGATTGGGCGTTTGACCGCTTTACGGGAATTCAACGGACTGGAGCAAGCAACTCAGCTTGCAGCTGCTAATAAGCGCATTAGTAATATTCTCAAAAAGACGACTACTGCCATTCCAGCTTCATGCTCCACTCAGCTTTTGCAACTTCCAGCTGAAGTGGCACTATTCCAAGCCTTGGAAAGTATTACCCCAAAACTCAATGCCGCATATGAACAGCGTCAGTTTGTTGAGCTCTTAAAAGCCCTTGTAGCTTTGAGTCAACCTATTGATCAATTCTTTGCTGATGTCATGGTGATGGATTCAAATCCTGAGCTACGCGACAATCGCCTAGCCCTTCTGCAACAACTTCACCAGAAAATGAATCTGATTGCCGATCTCGGCAAATTAGCATGAGCAGCAGCTCTTCTAAATTAGTCATTCTGGATCGCGATGGTGTGATCAACGAGGATAGAGATGACTATGTGAAGTCGAGCGAAGAGTGGGTTCCACTACCCGGTAGCCTCGAAGCTATAGCCCTTCTCAATCAAGCAGGCTATCAAATTGCTATTGCAACTAATCAATCAGGGCTAGCCAGGGGTTATTTCAATATCAACGATCTGCATGCCATGCATAGCAAGATGGATAAACTACTAAAGCCATTAGGTGGCCATATTGATAGTATTTTCTTTTGTCCCCATGTAGATGCCAATGGCTGCGAATGTCGTAAACCCTTACCTGGCCTCATGAAAGAGATTGCCCTGCGCTACAAGAAAAATCACAGTAAGAACCCCCTGCAAGGCGTCCCCGTTGTGGGTGATTCTTTAAGGGATTTACAGGCTGGTATAGCCCTAGGTGCCTCACCCCATTTAGTGCTCACTGGTAAGGGTAAGAAAACGCTGGCTAAAGGCGAACTGCCTGATGGTACTGAAATTCATGATGATTTACTTGCATTTGCTAACAGTCTTTTAAAAGAGAAAGTTTAAAAATGATCTTTTTACGCTCAGCTCTCTTCACGCTGTTCTTGCTGATCTTTACTCCAATTTGGTCCATCCTTTGCCTCCTAGCGTTTCCATTTCTCAATCCTGAAAATCGCTATCGCTTTATTGGTCTATGGAATAAAGTGGTTATCTGGATCTTGCAACCTCTTTGCGGAATTCGCTATGAAATCCGTGGGATGGAAAATATGCAAGCTGTACTTGATCAACCGGTTGTTATTCTTAGTAAGCACCAATCAGCTTACGAGACGATTGCTTACATTGCACTCCTTCCAAAGCAACTGTGCTTTGTCTTTAAGCGCGAACTTTTGTGGATCCCTTTTTTTGGCTGGGCATTGGCTCTACTGAAAATGATTCATATCAATCGTGCCAGCAAAGAAACAGCCGCCCTCTCTGTGGCAAGTCAGGGCCGCAAACGCCTAGCTGAAGGAAAATGGATTATGTTGTTCCCTGAAGGCACCAGAATGCCTACGGGATCATTTAAGCCTTATAGCAAAGGTGGCGCTAGGCTGGCTAGCGCTACTGATGCCATAGTGATTCCCATTGCCCATAATGCAGGTCGTTGCTGGCCTAAGAATAGTTTTTTGAAGCAGCCTGGAACGGTTATTTTTTCTATTGGCCCCGCAATTGCCTCGGCTGGTAAAACGGGTGGCCAACTGCATCAAGAAGTTGAAAAGTGGATTGAAGCCGAGATGCGTGTCATTGATCCAGAAGCCTATCAGACTTAGGGTATTGCTTAAGGCGATGGATTTACTTAACTAACGCCTTAGCCCACTCAATATAACGAGCAACAGTAATATCTTGAGCACGGGCTTTTAATTCGACCTCTGTTAAAGATAGTCTATCGGAAAAATTTTGTAAGTTGGTGCGTAGCATTTTTCTTCTTTGCGAAAAAGCTGCTGCTACGACTCTTTCTAATGAAGCCCACTGAGTACCATTTAAATTGAAATCTGCTCGAGGAATCATCCTCACTACTGCCGAATTTACTTTAGGCTGTGGATCAAATGCTTCGGGTGGAACTTCCAGTACTTGCTCCATGTGATAGCGCGCTTGTAGCATCACAGAGAGGCGACTAAAGTCTGAGCTCCCTGCTGGAGCAACCATACGCTCGACTACTTCAGCCTGAAGCATAAACACTTGCTCATCTATTGCTGCTGCAGCCGACACCAAATGAAATAAGAGTGGTGAAGAGATGTTGTAAGGCAAATTGCCCACCACTTTGCAAAGGCTACCATTCTTAGAGCGGCTCTGAGCCCAGGCTAAAAAATCAAACTTCAAGGCATCACCTTCCATCACCGATAAACCCTGAAGGTTCTGCTGATTCCAGTAAGCCACTAAATCACGATCAATCTCTAAAAGATCTAAATGGTCAAGATTTTTTAATAAGGGTTTTGTCAAAGCGCCTAATCCGGGACCAATCTCGATCACTTGCATTTCAGCACTCGGATTAATTAATGCAACGATAGAATAAATGATGCCAGCATCTTGCAAAAAGTTTTGCCCAAAGCGTTTGCGCGCGTGATGTATCAAGAGTTGCTTACTTTTTGATTCACCGCTAATTGATATGCTAAGCGTAATGCTTCCAGCATGCTACTTGGATCTGCAATGCCTTTACCAGCAATATCCAGGGCTGTACCATGATCTACTGAGGTCCGAATAATGGGCAACCCCAAAGTGACATTCACACCACCACCAAAGGTAGCAAATTTAAATGGGGCTAAGCCTTGATCGTGGAACATTGCAATATAAGCATCTACATGATCCAAGCTGCTGGCATCCATCATGGTGTCACCAGGATAAGGTCCTGTTACCTGAATACCTTGTTGTTTTGCCAGCTCAATTGCGGGAGAAATCGCCTCAATCTCTTCGCGACCTAAATAGCCAGACTCACCAGCATGAGGATTTAGTCCTGCTACTCTAATCACTGGGCTAGGAATACCAAACCTCTGCTCAAGATCCCGATGCACGATCTGAATAGTTTCCAGAACATGATCGCGAGTGAGAGCAGCAGGCACATCCCTCAAAGGAAGATGGGTCGTCGCTAAAGCAACGCGTAAAGCCTGCATGCGCTTAAGTCCTAAGAATCCCAAGGGCAAGGCTGCACATAACATCATGACTACATGATTGATTTTGCAAGCTTGCGCCAAGTACTCGGTATGCCCAGTGAAGGGTGTACCCGCATCATTCATGACACTCTTTTGCAATGGCGCAGTGATCATGGCATCAAAGCGCCCAGCCAAACACCCCTCTACTGCAGTATCTAATAGCTTAAGAACATATTGGGCATTGGCAGGATTGAGTTTTCCAGTAGTAACAGGCTTTGCGAGTGCTACTGGCTCGAGCTTTAAACGGGTTAATACATCAGACTGAACCTCTTTAGGAATCTGCAGTACCGAGGTATCACCAAGTACAGTAATGTATGCAGTTGGCTGCTCTTTTAAGAAAGCTAGGGTAGCTGCCAGACTAATCTCAGGGCCAATACCAGCCGGCTCTCCTGAGCTAATAACTAGATTAACGGGAGGTGCTTGCAGCATCGTCAACGTCAATAATCTTCACGGTTGCAGTGTCGCGCAACTGGCGAATCCAATCCTGATAGGCTTGCTCGAACTTTCTTTCCCGAATCGCGGCGCGTGCGAACTCTTTTTGCTTATCAACCGTTAACTGAGTCTCGCGCCGCTCTAACACTTGAATCAAATGCCAGCCGAATTCAGTTTTAACAGGATTACTGACGTCACCGATTTGCAAACGATTCATAGCTTGTTCAAATTCAGGAACTAATTCTCCTGGGCCCATCCAGCCTAAATTACCACCATTAGCTGCAGAACCATCTTCAGAATATTTCTTCGCCAGCTCACCAAAGTCAGCCGTTTTAGCACGAACCTGATCACGATAGCCCGCTAAACGTCGCTCCGCATCTTGGTCGCTTAAGTCAGCACGGCTTCGCAGCAAAATATGGCGAGACATCGTCTGGGTAATCATAATATTTTGGGGCGCACTTGGAGCAACTTCTTGGGGCGTAGCCTGCTGCGGAGCAACAGCGACCAAAGCGCGGCGATCTAATACTTTAAGTACATGATAGCCAGCAGGACTCTTTACTACAGCATTGGCTACTTCACCACCACCAGTATTTCTAATGGCTTCGTAAAACAATTGAGGTAAGCGATCGGGCGTACGATAACCCAATTCTTGAAACTTAATCTTAGGATTCTCTTTTGCGGCCATAGCGCCAAGTTGCATAAAATCTACATCACCACGAGCATCACGTAATAATGCTTCTGCTTTTTTCTTTGCTTCTGCTTGAGTACCAGCGCCAGCACCAGCATCAACCGGAATAAAAATTTGGGCCACATCAATTTCTTCTGGTGAGCCTGGCGCTGCTGGAGTTGAACGAGGTGCTCCACCGCCAATCATGGCGCGCGTACGATCGGCAATAAAGTTGTCGATCTCTGCATCAGAGATCTTGATCTTACCTTCAACCTCACGCTCGCGGAAGCGGCTAATGACGATATCTTCACGCAACATTTGCTGATATCGCTCAAACGTAGTTCCCGAAGCAGTCACCTTTTGCTTAAATTCAGTAAGTGAGAGTTTATTTTTAGCGGCAATATCACCAATAATATTTTCTAATTCTTTATTGCTAACAACAACCCCCTCTTGATCTGCTTCTTGTAATTGAATTTTTTCAATGATGAGACGTTCCATCACTGTTTTACGTAGAACCGCAGCATCTGGCAATTTTCCACCCTGCTTCTGTAATGCGGCGATACGATCGTCAATTTCTTTACGAGTAACGTAACCGGTATTCACAACTGCTGCTACCCCATCAATATTGCGAATTTTGCTGTCAGGGCTTAGTCGTTGAACATCCTGAGCAAGGGCATAACCAGCAGCCAGAGCGGTGCTTGCAAGTAAAGTTTGAATAAAAACCCGTTTAAAGCTACTCAGACAAGGTGTCATTGATAATTCTCATAGGTTGAAGGGGGTATAGGCTTAGAAGTAGGCATATATCCAGGAACGTTCAGCTTCATGATATCAACTGGATTACTACCAGCAGTACCAAAGCCCCTAAATTCTATTTGGAAAAGGATTTGGGTAGTGGTAATTTGTGAGGTATTGAGCATCTGAGAATAGGCAGCACGAAAAGTCCAGCAGTCCCTCATCCACTCTAATGCTACTAATGTATTAAGAGTTTTAGTCGTCAAAGCATCATAACCATAACGGCCTAACAACGATACTTCACGAGTCACTGGCCATTGGCCAGAAATATTGTATTGATCAGTCGTCGTTGCAGCTGGTGTTGCAGTGTAATTGTTCATTGGAGATGCTTGCACTGGTGGCGACCAAAGATTGCGGTACCCAAAGTTCAAGCTTCTTCCAGGAGTAGGGCGCCAACTTCCACCAACCGTGCTTTGTACAAAACGATTGAGCTGGGTGTTGTACTGACCAAATACGTCAGCACTAAAGTTTCCAAGGAAACGAATAGACCCTGAACCCAAGGTATCTGAATAGGTAGTTGGATTAGCAATCGTCCCATTTAATCCAACGCGCTGACCCGTCAAATCCTGTCTTTGAGCAAGCGTAACAGATGCCCGCTCAGCTCCAGTACTTGCTTCCAACATCCGGCTTGTAATACCGCCAGTCAGTTTGTTGTTATCTGCAATCCGGTCATTACCCACAAAATTATTTTCACTAAAGATTTGCGTTACACCAAAGCCACCATCAGCCGTATCAAACAAAGGTGTATTTGTTTGGTTTTGATACGGGGTGTAAACATAAAAAGCACGAGGCTCCATGGTCAGCAACATATCGCGCCCAAAGAAGCCTTTTAATTCAGCGGCATCTCGCTCAAATGCCAAACCAGAATCCAAGCTAAATGTTGGAATAGCAAAGCCCTGGGCAGGAGGTACCCCAAGGGTATACGCCGTAGCATTGTAGTTATTAGCCTGAAAACTGACCTTGGGTGTTAAATAATATCCGGGGGTCACTTGAGGCAATGCCATCGCACCCTTAATCACAGTTCGATCAGCTTGGCTGTAAACACCTGGTGCAGTAGCCGCTAAATTACCCCCAATGTTGTATGAAAAGCGCGTGAAGTCACTTGAAAATGTGGTCGTAGGTCCAGAAGGTAATGCTATATATTTACCAGTGGTATCTGTAACTGCTGGCGTTAAACGATTGTTATAGGATGCCGTTACATTTGGCAAGATGTTATAGGGTGATTGCACCGTCACAGTAGGATCTGGCTGCAAGGTCTGAAAAGTCATTGCACGGGCCGATACATTCCAATTACTTAGGCTATTGGTCAACTGCTTATTCGTTCCCACTTCTTGACGAAATTGACTAGTCATGGCGCCCGCGATACTCTGCGAAAAATTGGTGGGATATAGATTGTCGGAGACGCGTGCAATATTGGCATACCCAGTCCAACCGCCAGGCGACGGTAAGCCGCCAGGTGCTAAGTCGCCGCTAAAATTTTGTCGCTGTTGCCAGTCGTATTTCCAGCGATCGGTGCCCGTCTTTTTATCGTAAGGTAAAAAATCTCCAGACAAGGTTCCTGAATACTGTCTATCCAAGAAGCGATATTGGGCACCCAACTGGGTACCGCGCTGATTCATGTAACGCGGCAACAATAACAAGTCTCGGTTAGGGGCAACATTGACGTAATAAGGCAGGGTAGTATCCCAGCCATTATTAGAGTTATAGCCAGTCACTGGGGCAAGCATTCCGGAGCGTCGCTGATTGGATGTTGGCACACTGAAATACGGCACATAAGCAATAGGGACATCAAAGAAACGCATCACACCATTGGTGCCGACCATTTCTTTTTGTTCATTATCAATCTCAATTTTGCTGGCTGTGAAATACCAATCTAAATTTTGTGGAGTACAAGTGGTGTAAGTTGCTTGATCAAAAACAAAAATGTCTGAAGTTTCAATCGTCAATTTTTTGGCGATGCCATTTGCACGGTTATCACGGAGTTCATAAGTAGGAGACTCCATATCGCCTTCGCGGGCATCTACTTTAAAACGAGCCTTAGGGCCTCTAAAAGAAGTGTTGCCTTTGATTAACTCTGCGTTACCAATCAAATTAGCTACATCTGTATCGGGATCATATTGAATTTCATCGGCTTTAATCACTGCGCCATTACGACGCATTTGTGCGCGACCTTTTAAATGCATGTCACGCTCAACGACACCATCAATCTCATCACTCGAGGTAAAGGTAAGCGCCTTACCATCAGCAATAGGTTGGCCAACCCGTAATTGATCATCTAATTTGAGAACCGTGACCGCACCCCTATCTGGTATCAAAATAGCGTTTGCAGTATTGCTTAATGACTGTGAAGTAGGAGGTAAAGGCGCAGGTGCTTGGGCAGCTCCTGGAAGTGCAAATTGCAGCAATACAACCCCCATCAAAATGCGCAGGGTTGTAGCTAAAAAAAGAGGGGCGCAAAGGCCGGCACGACGGCGATAATGACTCATAGATCCAGACCCGCACTATTATACGAATCGACCATGACTGACGCTCGCTTAAACACCCTCTGCAACTGGCTAAAAGGCCTCAAACCTAGATGGCAACTAGATCTTGACACTTTAGCTCCTGCTTCGGCTGATGCCAGCTTTCGCCGTTATTTTAGGATTGCGTCCAAAAACTCTGTTTTTGGGACTTTGATTGTGATGGATGCCCCTCCTCAACACGAACCTTTAGACGCCTTTATTAAGGTCGATGCAATACTCTCAGAAGCCGGTTTAAACGTACCTCAAATTCTTGAAAAAAATGTGGCGGAGGGCTTCCTATTACTCAATGATTTGGGTGATAAAACCTACCTCTCTGCGCTGCATGGAAACACTGCAGATTCTCTTTATCAAGATGCAACTCAGGCATTGATCAAAATGCAACTGGCCAGCAAGCCAGATGCTTTTCCAAATTATGATGCCGCACTCTTGCAACGTGAACTCGATTTATTTCCAGAATGGTACTTAAAAAAACATCTCCAAATGAAGTTAAGCCAGACGCAAGACGCGCAAGTCAAACAAGCCTTTGAACTCATCATTCAAAACAATCTAGCGCAAGCAAAAGTCTATGTGCACCGCGATTACCATTCACGTAATTTGATGGTTACCGAAAAAGACAATCCAGGTGTTTTGGATTTCCAAGACGCGGTCTATGGGCCCATTACTTATGATGCTTCTTCCTTATGGCGCGATGCCTACCTTGCGTGGCCAGAAGAAAAGGTGATCGACTGGGTTATCAAGTTTTGGGAGGAAGGTCGTAAAGTTGGCTTACCAATGCCAAGCGATTTTGGTCAGTTCTATCGTGATTTTGAGTGGATGGGTCTACAGCGTCACCTCAAAGTACTTGGAATCTTTGCAAGACTTTTTCACCGCGATGGAAAAGAAGGTTATCTCAAGGATATTCCGCTAGTTCTGCAATATGCTATTGCTACCGCCAATCGTTATATTGAATTAAAGCCTTTAGCCCGCATTCTAGAATCTACTCGCATAAATCAACATGGCTAATCCAAACAAATTTCCATGCCTACTTCTTGCTGCTGGCAGGGGTGAACGAATGCGGCCACTAACAGATGACTTACCTAAACCTCTACTCAAAATCAAGGACAAGTCTTTATTGCAATGGCATCTAGAAGCGTTAGCAAGCGCTGGTATAGAACACATCATCATCAACCACGCTTGGTTAGGTCAAAAGATTGAAGATGCCTTAGGGAATGGGGCTCAGTTTGGAGTGCAGATTCAATACTCCCCAGAGCAGACAGCGCTAGAAACAGCTGGCGGCATCCGCAAGGCATTGCCCATACTCAATCCTCAGGATTACTTTCTAGTGATCAATGGTGATGTTTTTTGCCCAGGGTTTCCTATTGGACAACTGATAGAACTACTAAACACCTTACAAAACCACCAAAATCCGCCTCTAGCCCACTTAGTGATGGTTCCCAACCCAGCCCAACACCCCAATGGAGACTTCTATTTAAACCATTCCAAGATCAGCGAAATGGAATCACCTGGGGCTGAAAAGCTCACTTTTTCTGGCATTGGTATTTATCACCGGGACTTATTTCATGCTCTAGAGCTTGGAGTGTCAGCTAAGCTAGCCCCCCTGCTTCGCACGGCAATGAAGGACAATAAAGTGTCTGGTGAAAAATATCTCGGGCCATGGCACGATGTAGGAACACCCCAACGTTTACAAGAGCTCAATGTGGCTTATGAATAAAACTGATATTTACCAAAAACGCAGAGCTACATTGGCTAAACATATCCAGGCCAATACTGGTGGTGGTATTGCCATGATTGCTACCGCTCCTGAGTTATCCCGCAATCGCGATAGCGAGTTTCCCTATCGTCACGATAGTGATTTTTTCTATCTCACGGGATTTGAAGAACCCGGTGCAACACTAGTCCTTAAAGTAGATAAAACCAGTCATGAGGCACATCTTTTTTGCAGACCAAAAGATCCAGAACGTGAGATCTGGGACGGAATTCGCCTAGGACCAGAAGCCGCTCCAAAAACTTTAGGGGTCGATTTTGCTCACAGCAATATTGAGCTTGATAACAAACTCAGCGAATTATTGGCTGACCAAGATGCCATCTATATCCGACTAGCAGAAAGTGCAGAATCAGATCGTCGCTTGCGCCACTGGATGAAACAAGTGCGCCAACAAGTACGTGCTGGAATCAATCCCCCTTCAGAATTTCATGATGTTGAAACATGGATTCATGAAATGCGCTTGTTTAAAGATCTTCATGAGATTGACATCATGCGTCGCGCTGCTGCCATCTCCGCTCGTGCCCATGTTCGCGCGATGCAACTCTGCAAACCCGGTGTGTGCGAATACCAATTGGAAGCCGAGCTACTGCACGAATTCCGCAATAGTGGCTCACAAAGTGTTGCTTACAACAGCATTGTTGCTGGTGGTGCCAACTCTTGCATCTTGCACTATCGTGCTGGATCGACTGAGTTGCGTAGTGGCGATTTGTGCCTGATCGATGCTGGGTGCGAACTAGATGGCTATGCATCTGATATCACTCGCACCTTTCCAGTCAATGGCAAATTCAGTGGGCCACAACGTGCCCTCTATGACATTACCTTAGCAGCTCAAGAAGCTGCCATTGCGATGACTAAGCCGGGCAATACTTTTATGCAACCGCACGAAGCAGCACTCAAGGTCCTGACACAAGGTCTGCTTGATGAAAAAATACTCAAGCTTTCAGAATTGGGTTCTCTAGACAATGCTATTGAGACTGCTGCCTATCGCCGTTTTTATATGCATCGGACTTCCCACTGGCTTGGTATGGATGTTCATGATGTTGGCTCATACCGAGAGCAATCAAAAAATAATGCATCATCTGAAAAACCCTGGCGCGCTCTAAAGTCTGGGATGGTGATTACTGTTGAGCCTGGCCTATACGTTCGCCCAGCAGAAGATATTGATGAGCAGTTTTGGAATATCGGCATTCGGATTGAAGATGATGCGGTTATCAATGACTCTGGCTGTGAGTTGATTTCTCGCAGTGTACCGGTGAAAGCTGATGAAATTGAAGCTTTGATGCAGCATCAATAACGCATCCACAATGAGCATAAGTAATTGCGACATATTGATTCAAGGTGGCGGTCCTGTTGGACTAGCCTGCGCTGCATGGTGTCTACAAAAGTATCCTGAAGCGAAACTCGTATTAGTGGATCGTAACCCTATCGATGATGCTGATCTAGCTTTGGCTGACAGTAGGGGTATTGCACTCTCACACGGCAGCAAACTACTACTTGACACCATTAATGCTTGGCCCAAAGAGTGCGCTGATATACATCGCGTACATGTATCTCAAGCAGGTCGATTTGGGCGAGCTTTAATGAATCGAGAAGAATTGGGGCAAGACGCCCTAGGCCACATTATTCGCTATCGTGATATTCATCTAGCATTACGCCAAGCTTTACGAGCGATCCAGAGTGAAATCAAGCCAACTGCATCCCATTTTGCATGGCTACATATTAATAAAGATACTGAGCACTTAAACATCCAAGCAAAATGCGTTGTTCACGCAGAAGGCGGCTTATTCCAAAAGCAAGACTGGGTTGAGTCTGGTCGCGATTATGATCAATCAGCCCTGGTTGGACTGGTAGAAGTAGAAAACGCAGCAGCCCATCAAGCATGGGAACGTTTTACCTCTGAAGGTCCGCTTGCTATTCTGCCAAGTCACTATGGCAACAATATCTTGAACTTAGTTTGGTGCGGC
>Ga0194060_10001899_pt1 | contig 14917 bp, 17 predicted proteins | sample SepL225m_MetaG_FD_163427 | JGI IMG/M metagenome (GOLD analysis project Ga0194060, IMG submission 163427) | Anoxic zone freshwater microbial communities from boreal shield lake in IISD Experimental Lakes Area, Ontario, Canada - Sep2016-L222-5m | ecosystem: Environmental > Aquatic > Freshwater >...
GTATGGGGAGATGGGCTTGGCTATATAAAAACATATGATGGAATACATATCCTGGGCTACAAAAGAATATTCAGTAATATAAAAGATAAAGATCTTGTTGCCAATAAAATAAAAGAAATTTTACAACAGGATTTAGTGTAACGCTAGGTTCCTGATTTTGAAATTACTCTCTAGTCTCAATTAATATATTCCCAAAAACACATAGCGACACCCTTTGTCGTCACATCCCATTACTTTTGTTTTTCAATATAAAACAAAAGGATATGGAAACTACAGAACTTCAAATACAAAATTTAGACCTTTTTAATGACAGCGTATCATTTGTAACTGCTTTTAGATTATATTTTGCCTATTTTAAAAAAATCCCAAGTACAAAAAGATTAAATGATATTAAAGCCACTAAAATCAAATTATGGTTAGAAAATGAAGCTAATTTAGAAATTGATAAAAAACACAGTGCTCAGGAATTTGATAAAAAGGGAAATAGTTTAACTCATACTGACAGCTTTTATTTATTAAAAAATGGCCTCTTGTTAAACTTAGATGTATATTCATTTACAATTCTTCACGATCATACCCAGCATGCTATTGCGGAAGAATTATTGAATAAGCTAAAACAATTTATTAATACTCCACCAAAACTTTCCCAAAGCATTTGCATTGTTACCCTGGGTCATTCAGGCCTTCAAACTTATCCGCTAAAAATCAAAAAACCGAAATTGGTCATTAACAAAAACTACAACGATGACCTTGGTTTAATTCATGAAAAATTAGTTCAAAATTTAAAACAAAAAGATAAGGGTGGATTGATTTTATTTCATGGAATTCCAGGTACAGGTAAATCAACATATATCCGTTATCTGATTCGTTCTATTAACAAGAAAGTAATCTTTATGCCACCCGGTCTTGCGGGCAACCTTGATGCTCCCAATTTGGCTTCATTTTTAATTAACAGTGCCAATACCGTTTTTGTGATTGAAGATGCCGAAGAATTACTTGCTTCCCGGGATGCACATAAGAATTCGAATATCTCTATGTTATTAAACCTCACAGATGGACTATTGGGCGAGACTCTCGGTATTCAGGTAATTGCCACATTTAATACCGATCTTCAAAATGTCGATAAAGCTTTATTGCGGAAGGGGAGACTACTTGCCCTTTATGAATTCAAACCCCTTGCCATTGAAAAATCCAGGGTTTTATTAGAGGAATCAGGGATAAAGGATTATTTTGTTTCTGAACCTATGACGCTCGCTGATATTTATAATTTTAAGCTTGATGGATACCAGATTAATAAAAATAACCGTACTCAAATAGGTTTTTTGTCCACCGCAGTATAAAACTCAAAATTGCCGAAAGAAACATTTATATCAAGGTTCTCACTTATCATCAAACGACTTGAAAGAGGACCTGCCACCTTTGAACAAATTTCTAAATTCCTGGAAGATGAATCTGATATTCAGGATAAGCGCTTTACTATTTCTCTACGTACCCTTCAGCGGGATATTAAAGATATTTCTTCACAACTGGGTATTGAAATCGAAAACGAAAAAAAAGGTGAAAGACGCTACTGTATTAAAAGCAGACCTGAAACACAGGAGCATGGTCAGCGTTTATTAGAAACTTATCAGATAATCAATGTTATAAACACTTCGCAGGATTTTGCCGATATCGTTTTTCTTGAAAGCCGTAAACCAAAAGGATTAGAGCATTTTTATGGACTATTTTATGCCATAAAGAACAAAAGGATATTAAATTTTCAACATTATAAATATTGGGATGAAACCGTTACCCAACGAATTGTGCATCCACTGGGACTCAAAGAATCGCAGGGAAGATGGTATCTGCTTGCGGTGGATACAAGAGATAGCAAACTAAAAACATTCGGGCTCGACAGGATGACTGATCTCGATATCAGCAAAACAAAATTCCGAGAAATCTATTCCTACAACCTTAAAGAATTGTTTACACACTCCTTTGGTATTCTAAGTATAGAAAATGAAAAACCACAGATTATTCGCTTAAAATTCAATTATGAGGAGGGGCAATATGTAAAAACTTATCCCTTGCATATTTCTCAGAAACTGATAAGTGAAAATTCAGATGAAGTAGTAATCGAACTTGTTGTATATATTACTTACGACTTCATCAAAGAGTTACTTTCCTTTGGTTCCGAAATGACTGTACTTGCTCCGGCTAAACTTCGTAATACATTAAAAAAGCAATTGCTGAATACAATTAAAAAGTATCCTTAAACATTCTCTGTAATGATAACTCCCGAATTAACCCGCCACCTTCTTTCCAAATCCACCTTCATGATGGGCCTCCAATGTCCCAAACGCCTTTGGCTTTATAAAAATAAGCCTGAGCTAAGACCGGAGATATCCGCTTCCCAACAAATGGTTTTCACAAAGGGTACCAATACGGGCTTACTGGCACAGCAATTATTCCCTGCTGGTAAAGATGCAACACCAGTTGATTATTTCAGCTATCCCCAGGCAATCAAACAAACTTATGATTGGATTATTAACGGCGAGACCATTATTTATGAAGCTGCTTTTCAGTATGATCAAGTTATGGCAGCTTTGGATATTCTGGTTAACAAAAATGGTAAATGGCATGCCTTTGAGGTAAAAAGTTCCACCGAAGTAAAGGAACAGTTTATTTTGGATGCGGCCCTTCAGTATTATGTGATTACTAATGCCGGTTTGACACTTGATGATATCTCTATCGTTCATTTAAACAATCAATATATTAGGAAGGGCGAATTAAACCTGAAAGAATTGTTTACTGTGGTATCCATCAAAATAGAAGTCCAGGCTCTGCAACCCGATATCCAAAATTGGATAACCGAAAACAAAAAGGTATTGCAACTTAAAAAAGAGCCTGTAAAAGATATTGGCCTGCATTGTCGCGAACCCTATAATTGCGAATTTATGGAACACTGCTGGAGCCATATACCTGATATCTCAGTTTTTAATCTAAACCGGTTAAACTGGGATAAGAAATTCGAATTGTACTACAGCGGAGTGTTAGAGCTGCATCAATTACCCGAGGAATACCAACTAACTGACTCCCAGCAAATGCAGGTAAAGGGGCATTTGGAAAACTATACTCATATTGATATTTATAGTATTCAGGATTGGTTGAGCCAATTACAATATCCATTGTATTTTATGGATTTTGAAACCTTTATGCCGGGCGTGCCATTGTACAATAATTCTCGTCCATACCAACAGATACCCTTCCAGTTCTCTGTACATCAACAAAACACCGAAAATGGGCCTGTAACCCATTCTGCCTTTCTTGGTGAGCCTGAAATCGATCCCCGGGAGGATTTCCTGGTTCGGCTGATAAAGGCAACAAAGGGAATGGGAAGCGTTTTAGTATACAACAAAGCATTTGAGGGTGCCCGGCTTAGAGAATTACAGGAAGATTTCCCAAAATATAAGAAGGAAATTGATGGAATTTTAAAGCGTATCCTTGACCTCATGGAGCCCTTTCAGAAAAAATGGTACTATACTCCTGAAATGAACGGGTCTTATTCCATAAAGAAGGTATTACCCGCCTTAGTACCAAAATTGAATTATGATGCTCTTGAAATAGGTGAGGGTGGAACGGCCATGGCGGCATTTGAAGGGTTATTGAATATAAAGGAGGATACAGAAAAACAAAAAATAAGGAATGCCTTACTGGAATATTGTAAATTAGATACTGAGGCGATGGTGAAGATATTGGAGAAATTAAGAAACTTAAAAAATAAATTATGATTTTTGATACAGCATTGACCAATTGGGAAATTAATGAATCATACAAAGAAAGGAATTTGTATTATAAAATTTTTGCAGGTTATTTATTTAATGAATTTATAGAAGTATATGAGGAAAGGAAGACGAATTTTTTAAGCTTATTGGAGAGTTGTATAAAAAAATCGGAAAGATTTTTCGGAGATGCGCATGAAGCCTATCTTATAATAAAAGAAATGAAAGGGTCGCAATTGCATGTAACATTTGATTATCACCCTGCTCAAATCTTTGAAGAATATAAAAAAGAGAATAGGGGTGAAATGTCTGATATATTATTACACTCCAATAGCCATATGATTTCTATTGAATGTAAATTCCTTTCTAATATTAGCTTTAAGAAAGACATTGAAGCTGTGCATGAGAGAATTAATAAATTCAGTAAACATTTTAAAATTAAACCTCTTCAGGTTCTTTTGCTGAAGGAAAAAAAATGGAATTATACAAAATTGATAAAGGAAGAACTAAAGAAGAACCCTAGTGTTCCTGTTGTTGTTTTATTTTGGGAAGATTTACGTTCATTGATAACCAATGAAAATGTATTACAATATTTAAATACTCAGATTGATAGAATAGTATAGTATTAGCCTGATTTTAAATGAGTGAGTAAAAATATTTTTTCAAAAAACCTCTACTATGTCAATACGAAACAAAGCGCTTCAATGGTATCTAACAAAGTATGGAAAAGTAGATAGTCCAATTTATACTTCTAAATATTATGAACCAGAAGAATCCTGGCCTAAAAAAGCAGTTTGGTGGCTAGTAATTCCTATTAAAGCAATTGATACAAAAAAATCTCAGAATGTAAATATTATTTGTCAGGCTGTACCAAATAAAAATGATTTTCACCATTTAAAAGTTCCAACAAAATGGCTTAATGAAAATTTGAATAAATTTCATACCCTTAATGGACAAATAAGCCTTTACTTATCAGCTAATCCTAAAAGATTATTTATTGAAGAAAGAGGGGAAGGAAATTTGGACTTCAGGGTATTCTTAGTTACTGATACAAAATCATAGACTTCTTTCATCAACCCAATTAACAATTAATCATTGTACGATATCATCGGCGACATACACGGCTATTGCTCCAAACTAAAGGAGTTGCTTTTAAAACTTGGTTATTCAGAATCTAATGGTAATTGGCAACATCCTTCCCACAAGGCGATATTTGTTGGAGATTATATTGATAGGGGCCCGGAGATCAGAGAAACCCTTCAATTGGTCAGGAATATGGTAAAAGCCGATGCCGCCATTGCCCTACTTGGTAATCATGAATACAATGCGGTGGCCTATGCCTTGCAACAGCAAGATGGCAATTATCTGCGGTCACATAATGCTGCCCATACTAAACAGCACGAAGCCACCCTAGAGCAATTTCTGGATTATCCTGATGAATGGCGTTCTTACCTCGAATGGTTCTATACACTACCATTGTTTTTAGACCTGCCGGAATTGAGGGTGGTACATGCCTGTTGGGACGACAATCATATCAATTGGCTTAAGGATAAAAACTTCTTCAGCCTGAATGAGGAATTGCTGAAAGCGTCGCACCAAAGAAATACGATTGCGTATGAAGTCATTAATGACACTTTAAAGGGCAAGGAGTTCAATTTGCCCCAGGAATATGTCTGGCACGATAAAGATGGCAACAAGCGAAGCGAGAATCGAATTAAATGGTGGTTGCAGCCACACCAATCCAATATGGGAGAATTCCTTTTTAATTGTCCTAAATCATTAACAGATGTAAAAGTGCCGGCCGATTTAAAAGTTAAAGTTTATCCTCAATCTGCACCGCCCGTATTTTTTGGGCATTATTGGCTTGAAGATAAGTTCCCGATTATACAGGCAGCGAATGTTATTTGTCTGGATTATAGTGTGGCAAAAAATGGAGCTTTGGTAGCTTACAGGTGGAGTGGGGAAGAGGTCCTCAATAACAAACATTTTGTATTGGTACGATAGCTCATCGGCAAACTACCTTTTGTAATAAATCTTGCCGGATACATAAGCAGGATATAAACGGGTATTATATTTACTTTCACTTAAGGCTTTAAAAAATTGAAAAAAACATGTCAGAAGAAAATTTAGTAACCGCATTCTGCAAAGCCTGGAACAATCTCGATGTTTCTTTTATCGAAAACTATCTTACAGATGATTTTGAATTCAGCAGCCAGATGGTTTTAACAAATATTAATGGCAAGGAGGCTTATATAAATTATTTGAAAGGAAAATTTGTTGCCATTGAAGAAGGTAATGACCCAGTTACAGCCGAAATGGGCTATTTTGAAAACAACCCTTGTTTAATTATTTTACAGCAACTTGCTATAGCCGAAGAGGCATTATTCAGAAAAGCAATAAAAATGGACGATGGAACAATAGATACACTTTCTGTAATTACCAATGTAAGAGAAGCTATAATACTTTGCAAGTTTAATTTCGATAAAATTAAATCGGCTTCTTTGTGTACTGTTTCACCTAATATCAATGATGTTAAACGAACAGGCATTTTTCCAAAATAAGGTACATGATTTTACCAGCTACAGAAAGGAGCTGCAAATTTGATCCAGCAGATGATCAATAATAAAATCCGCTAATGGTTCGCTAATTAAAAAATAAATGAAAGAAGAAAAAACAAATGCAATAACACTGTTTGAAAGTTTACCAGGTACAAATTTTGTATGGCTTTTTAGATTATACCCTTTTTTAGAAAAAATGATCACAGATTACAAGGAAAAAATGTGGTGGAGATATCTCACTCAGAATAAAAATGTTAACTGGTCAGAATCGTTAATTAATAATACCAATGATTATTTGGATTGGCAGGATTATTTATGGGTTAACCCCAAAATGCCAATTAGTATACATTTTGTTGAAACACATATAGACAAAATTGATTTTGGTCAACTTTCATTAAATACGGGAAATCATTGGACACCCGAATTTATTCTTCATTTTAAAGTCAAATGGAATTTACATTGGTTATTAATGAATCAATCAATCAATTTTACGCAGAATCTTTTTATCACGTTAAATCTTTTTCAAGAAAGGACATCATGTATAAACGGAACAGATCTTTGGACAGTGGAGTTTATTTTACAGCACATGCATAGCTTTAAATGGTTTTTTCTTAATGAAAACCCTCATTTACCATGGTCGCAGGATTTGTTAGAGAAACTAAAACCAATCATGCCTGATGGCTTATCCGTTATGCTTTTCCTTAATACAGGTATTCCTTGGTCAACCGAACTGATAGGAAAATATTTGAGCAAAAATTTAAAAGAAGATCAAAATGGCTATTGGTCTGCATTAAGTTATAATGAATCTTTACCTTGGAGCGAAAAATTTGTAGAAAGATATGAGGCCAACTGGGATTGGGATATGTTAAGTGCTAATAATAAAGTTGCGTTTAATTTAAATCAAATTGAAAAGTATAAAGAAAAGGTTATATGGAAAAGAAAGCATGTTAATTTTGGGTCCTTATCCAACAATACTTCTTTGCCTTGGAGCGAAGAGCTTATAGACAAATATCTTGATAAATGGGACTGGGAAGGGCTTGCAGAAAATGAAGGAATATTTTGGACAGAAAAGATGATTGAAAAGTATAAAGACAAACTTAACTATCAGATTTTATTTAAAAGCCCATCCCTTCCATGGTCATTCGGTTTTTTACAAAAATATTTAAAAGAATGCAAAGCTGCCTGGGGGCTTGATGAACATTCAGAAAAATGTAGAGAAATTATTTGGAATAAAGTCTTTGCAAAATATATTGATGATGAATATGTAGTTTCAGTTTTAAATGATTTGCCTGATAGTAATACGTTTAAAATGAAAGCGAAATAAAATGCTGCTGCCAATGCTGCGTCCTTAATAATATTTGAAGTTGAAAATAGTAAAATGATCCTTTCTAAATTTGTTTGTTTAAAAGTATCAAAATATTGATATGGGTTAAAAATGAATGTAATATTTGTGCAGTCACAATTTTTTCTTTCACAAAACGCTTGGTAAGTATTAATTTTGAATAACAGTTATAAGCGGTATAATTAAATATATTTAACCAAATTAATACTATCAGATGCATTACGGTCTTATTTTTATTATTGTAATCAGGATAATTATTTATTTACTAAAATCTGATAGTGATCTTCCAAATAAGAATAATAAGATAATGTACATTGTAAATTATATGATAATAGATAGGAGTCATATTATTCATGCTAAAGAAAAGCTTGGATTGATGGGAGCTGACAGAATTACTAAGGAAACCATTAATCATGCATATTCTGATCTGTTTAGTAATATTTCCGAACGGAGAAGATCAGAGCCTGTAATTATTGATATAGCAGAATTGAGGGCCACCAAATTATATATGTTGGACAGATGGGTTTATCTTACTCATGAGAATTAAGCCGTAGCAACTTCACTTATTTATTTTTAAGAATTCAAAAAAAAGATGCCTTTTTAATTGTTGTAAGTATTAACAAAAAAAATGTATGCTAATATGGGGAATAGATAGTATATGAATTTAAATACTCAGCCCTTTCTTAATAAGTATAGTTTTGATTTCTAAAATATCTTTTTGTTCATTAAGAGATGGCGAAGTATTAAATATATGCCTGGCTTGAGTATATAGATTAGTTGTAAATCGCAACTCTTCCTCCTCTTCATCTATTAATACGATAAAGGCTGAGTTTTCCAGTGACTCTGATAATTCTCCTTTGCTGAGTATAAGGTCAACGGACTTAGATCCTATCAATACTTCGATAGTGGTTGAAAACGAATCAACAATTTTAGCTACATAACTACCGTACTCATTTGTGTAAACTTCAACAGATTTTACTATACCGTCTTTTTTTAGATCAACAATGGATGCCTTTTTCAGTATGTAATAATTATTCCCAATGTTTTTTTTCATATATACTAGTATGTATTTTGTAACAAAATATTAATTCAATTTCGCAATAACGTATTGTCTTTATTGTTGAAACTCATAGATAAAATATTGTTAGAATCTCCTAAACACTATGGAAAAGTTACGAATTACTTGATATATTGTAAAACCTATGTGGTTTGCAGCCTGGTATTGCGGTAGAGCAAAACTTATAGCGTTTTTCCTGTCATCCCGAGTACAACGAGGACTGTTTCCTGCGTTCGTGTCTTCACGAATGCATTTTAACCCAATTGCCTAGCAACCGGCAATACAATTCTATCAAACTCCCATTTTAAAAAAATAAAATAACCCGCAAGTTAGCATCGGCACATTTCGTTCCGCCTGTCGGCATGTACTGCCTAATTTTTCAGTTTCCGATTCTTTTAAAAAATACGATTAATTAGCTTTGATTATTTTAGTACCTTTTACTTACAATGCCACTTAACAAAAACGCATATCACCGTTACCGGGTTATTGATTCCTGTCTTACGAATCATTTAAAGCCTTATCCTTCTTTAGAATATATTACAAAAAAGGTCTCTGCTTCGCTTGATGCAGGAAAATCTAAAGCCGAAAGAACCGGTATATCATCATCTATGATATCAAAGGATATTACTGAAATGAAAAGGAATAAGGAGATAAATGCTCCGATAGAATTCAGCCGGGAGCATCGCGGTTATTATTATACCGAAAAAGGGTTTTCACTAAAAGAGCGGCCATGGACCTATAAAGAAATGGATGCACTTGAATTTTCAACTGCATTCTTGTCTAAGATTAGAGGTAGTAGCTTTTATGAAAATTTTGAATCTGCCATTAATAAAGCGATAGGGCAGATCAAGGTTACTCAGATACTTGAATTGTCAGAAAGCCAGATTTTACAGACAGAAGAACCAATAAATAATACTGGGGTAAATTATATCGAACGGATATTAAAAGCTATTGTTGAAAAGGAATGTATTGAAATCATTTATCAATCCTATCAGAAGCCAGAGACAATGCATCATTTTTCACCTTATATTATCAAGGAATACCAAGGGCGGTGGTATGCCATAGGTTATAGTGCTAAAGGCAAAAAGATCTTATCACTAGGATTGGATAGAATAAAAGGAATAAATAAACTCCCAAGGGATACTTTTTTTAAATATTACAAGGAACCCGGCTTTTCGGAAGATGATTACTTTAACTATTGTCTGGGTATCATGAAAAATGAGAATGACAAGCCCGAGAAAATTGTATTGGAATTTAGCGAATTTCAGATACCATATGTGTTAAGCCAGCCCTTACATAAAAGTCAGAGGGTAATTGAGCAAACAAATGATAAGCTTATTATTGAACTGGAGGTTTACATGACACATGAACTGATGAAACTTATTTTGAGTTATGGGGAGCAAGTGAAGGTTTTGGAACCTGAAAAAATTATAAATAGAATTAGGGAAATTTTGGTAATTAATATGAGCTTATATCAGAATTAAGAATATGGATTAAAGTAGAAAATTATATAATTGCATTAATATCTTCTAACTCAAAATAATTATATGATGGCTTTTTATAATCACCTAGAAGGAATAAATGACTCTGATAAACTTAAAATATACAAAACAATTAAACAATATTGTAATTTGGATGATGAAGAAATTCATGCTCATTATAAAAGGTGGAAAGATCATACTCCGGGAACAGGTAATAAAAATGGGTATTGCAATGAAGCATTTATTGATGTAATTAAAATTACTCAACAATTTAAATTAATTAAGCCTTCTAATGCATATTGTCATGGCATTGATTTTCCATATTGGATTAACTGGGGTGAAGAGAAGGCAAAAATCATGGTTATTGGTATTAATGCAAATAGAAAGTTAAAGGATTGGAAAGAATTTAAACAAAATGAACAGGAACAACTCTTAATTAATTCTGGATGGGGTGCTCATAATGAGTTCAAGTTTGACAAAGAATATTATAATTATTTTTCGTCGTTATCTGAAAATAGTTCTTTTTATTTTACTGATTTCCAAAAACTTTTTTTTTGGTGGGATTGCGAAGCCGCTAAACATAATTCATATGCTCATGAATCATTTGTTTCTGCTGCAAATATGGTTCACAAACAAATACTTTTAGATGAGATTAAAATTATACAGCCAAAGATTATTATAGCATTTGGTAATCAAGTCCCTGAAGCACTTAATTTGAGCAAAAAGTACTTCAATGAAAGTGAAAGAAAATTTGAAAAATTTAGAGTTACAAAGCAAGAATTAGTCAGACAAAACTACGAAGGGATACCATTTTTCCATTTCCCTCATGTGAGTAAAGAAGCTAGACAACATCAAATTGAAGTCTTTTATGAAAAGAACAATGTTCCTAATGATGTTAGAAAAAGCAGAGGTACTGCATATGCATATATTCTTAAAAGGGCATTAAATGGTCATTAGCAATATTATTATATAAAAATCTACACATCAAATACATTGCTGCCCCACCCGCTATCATTGCATAAAATTTATTTTTATGATAGCACTATTCATTTTATTACCCCCGGCAGTTTTTATTTTCACCTGGATAAACGTCGGTTTCTTTCGCAGCCCTAGGGATTATTTTGTAAAAAGTCCCTATAAACTTATTGAAACCCGTTTTCAATTAGCTTGGGGGGCAGCAAGAGCAGCAATTATTATAGAATTATTTATTTTTCTTGCCATCTCCAAATAAGAAAAACCTCCTAAGAGGCTTTTCCATTTAGAGTAAAGGGGAGTCTCTTAAAAAGAGAGCTCTACCAAAATTTTGTCAAACCCAAATTTTTCCATCATTCTCTCCAGGTACTCTTTCCTTTCAACTTTTTCACCTTCCATCATCAAATCATTCAAAAACTTTTTCCTCATACATTCCTTTCTTTCCTCAAATCTTTTATTTCTTATCCGGCACATACTCAGGGGCGCCCTTTCCTTCCCCTTCAAACCCACAATAAAAAACTCACCTTCGCCCCGGGGAAACTTTTTAATAATACTTTCAAAATTTTTACCATTAAATACGATTAGATCATTTTTTTTCGGCATAATTATTAATTTTCACAAACTTAGTTGCCGCCTCCACAAGCTATTTGACAAGTGAAATCTATTTAATAATGCCTGTATATTTTATTCTATCCCAATTCCGTAAGTAAAAGAGGGGCTTTTTTGGTTGTAACTACTGTTAATTTCAATCCCCAAGGTAATTTGTATTTCATACATTACTTCTATAATGGTCCCTAAATAGTTTTTGGCAGGGATGAATACAATCCAGTTGTTTGTAATTCTTTCCAAAAATTCCATACCGTTCTCGAAGTTTAATCTTTCAAAATCATCATTAACAGAGTCATAAGTTACTAAACCCTGTATCACTTTTAAACCGAATTCTGGGCTCGCTATTACGGTAACGGGAATGTCATAGTTATCCCTCTGTGGTTTAGCATCGGCTATGTCGATTGTTGATTTCAGTAACAAGCCTTCTTCAAAATAATAAATACTGAGTTCCAGGTGAAAATTGGGTTTGTGTATTATTGTCATTTTTATAGATTTAATACAAACTTAGGCATATACTAAACAATCTATTTGTTGAGTTGAAATTTGTAAAAATAATTTCAAAAGGCAAATAGGTGGTGGTGTGATTTTGTTCTTTTACTTTATGAAACAAGCATCCTCCAGGCACCTTTTAATTGCCATTGAAGAAATTTATCATAAATCCGAGAAAAGTGTCAGTTTTTCTGAAGCTATAACCGTAACATCAAATGATTGTAAGATTATAATGGACTTTTTTTCATGCAGCCAGTTTGAAGCTTTTGTCCTTTCTTACTGTATCTATTCAGATATTAATGAGAAACTGGTCACCAATTCTAAAATTTCAACATTCCTTAAGTCTTCACTTTGTGAAATGGCTGAGATAGTACAGTGCCTTCGAAAACTGGTTAACAGAGGCTTTTTAAAATGTATTAAAGACAGGCAGCACGGAGTTAAGTATAATTTATCTGGTGATATTTTACTGGCGGCAATAACAGGAAAGCAATTGGTTGAAAAGGAAAGCAATGATGAAACCATGACCTTTTTGATTGCCATAAGGGACCTGACAAATCAGCGATTCCAAGGAGAGATCAGCAACTTCGAGCTTTGGATTGGTTTGCAGGAAAAGATCTCGGAATCGGAAAACATAAGTTTTATCAAGTGGCTTCAAAGCTACCAGCTTGAAGAGAACGACCTGCTGTTTCTAATCAATGCCTGTTTTGAACACATTATGGAGTCTACAGAGATCAATGCAGACCTCATGTTAAAAATGATATTTGACAGCAATTATGAAAAATTCTTTTATAAAAAGGGAATGAGGAACGGGAGCAGCAAATTGTTCAGTAAACTTTTACTGGACTGGGAGAATAAAGAAATAACCAATGGCGAGTGGGTGAGGCTGGGAGATGTAACTGTCGCGCAGTTGTTTGAATCAGGTATTAAAAGAAATGAAAAACCTATTGCATCCCGGTATTTTACTATCCATCATCCGGAAAAGATCAAAGCAGAGCTACTATATTATAATCAAAAGGAGGAATATGCGATAGCAATATTGAAAAAAGCATTGCAGCAAAAAGAATACAAGAGGTTGAGGAAAGGATTGTATGATAAAAACCTTCCTGGCTCTGTTTCCGTGATATTTCACGGCAGTCCCGGTACAGGGAAAACGGCTACGGTAATGCAGGTTGCCCGTGACACCAAGAGGGTGTTATTATTTGCAAATGCTTCAATCTTAAAAAGTATGTGGCTGGGTGAGTCGGAAAAGAACATTAAAAGACTATTTGATGAGTATAAGAGCATAGCCGCAACCCTTAAACTTACCCCCATTCTACTTTTCAATGAAGCAGATGCTATCCTGGGAAGCAGGATAAAGGTTTCTGGTTCAGTAGACCAAACTATGAATACCATCCAGAATATTATTCTGCAGGAACTGGAGACCTTTGATGGCATCTTCATCGCCACCACAAATCTTGTAAATAACATGGATGAAGCATTTGAGCGCCGGTTTCTTTATAAAGTTCGTTTTGAAAAACCAACTGCTGAGGTGCAATTAAAATTACTTTCAGAGGCTTTTCCCCAGGTTAGTTTGACAGATCTTGGACATATAATTTCGGAAACACCTTTAACAGGAAGCAACATTAATAATATAGTACGAAAGATTACAATAGAAAGTCTGATAGAGAATACAAATATTTCGGCCGGACAAATTAGCAGAATGGCAAAAGAAGAATTTATAAATAGACACAGAAAAGAAGCTATTGGCTTTAATCGTACAACGCTAAACTAAACATTAAAATATGGAAAAATATTTTGGAAACTATTGGTGGCTTGTAGTAATATCTGCAATAATAGTGCTTTATAAGGGGTTTAAATATTATCCTAAAATAACTTTTGGATGCATTTTGTTGTTCCTGTTGGTCATACGTATTTTAAGACCTGAATCATTTGATTACCCGAAATGTTCCTTGGGTTGTACTTAAATTATTTCAAATTAGTTACTTAATATCTAAAAATAATAAATTATGAAACATTTTGTATCTCTGGTACTTTTAATAATTACAATTGAATCTTTTTCGATAGCTCCTCACCATAAGAGTGGCAGTTTTATATTGACTTCTGAAGTGGATACAATTCCACAAAAGCCAGCCATTGATACCATGACATATTTGATCTTCAACAAAAAGGTTTCAAAAAAAGTATTTGACAGTGTAATTGATGCAGCATATAAGAAAACAATACTGGAATATGAAAGAGAACTGATACTCGAGTATGAAAAAGAGCAAATTCTAAAGAAAAACAGAAATTAGATGGGCTACATTAACGTGTAATAGTTGGGTCAATTGATGTTTTCTATTGTTTTGGTCACTAAGCTCGAAAACTCAGACTCTAGCCTCAATTACAATTCTTAGACATTTTTGCAGATGGGGAGCGTGGAAGAGTTGATAGATAGTAAGCACTTTGTTTGGGCTTGTCAGACTTTTAATCCCACATCATAAATCCCATGGAGATATGTAGATTTTCAGTTTTACACTTTGGGCAATAGAATTTTTTTGCATAATCAAGGGTGAATTTTAACTCATATTCATCCAACTTATCAGGGTGCTGCTTAAAGTAGGCTTTTTGTGATTGTATCAAGTTGCTCTCCTCAATTATATTCTCGATTG